>Ga0073934_10003144_pt1 | contig 31450 bp, 37 predicted proteins | sample LarsenN4metaG_FD_76834 | JGI IMG/M metagenome (GOLD analysis project Ga0073934, IMG submission 76834) | Hot spring sediment bacterial and archeal communities from British Columbia, Canada, to study Microbial Dark Matter (Phase II) - Larsen... ...
CGAGTGCGTGGTTGCGAGCCACGCCCGCGGGCGCCGCACCGGCCGAGGCCCGGATTTCCCGGGCGCCGTCCAGGAAGGCGATGCGGCGCATCTCCGCCGCATCCCTTCCTTCGTCCCGCCTGCGCGACGCCTCGCGACAAGCGCCCCTCGGCGAAGTCGGATGTTTCCGACTACGCCTTCTTACAAGCATGCCGAACGCGCCTCAGGCGAGTTCGGGCGGACGAGGTGATGTGGATATAGTCCTAACTAGGAATATTGTCAAGGGCGCCGAAGAGTTTTCTGGCCCCCAATCCGACATCCTTCGAGGCGCGCTTCGAGGCTCGCCTTTGGCGGGCACCTCAGGGTGACAGATCAATTGCGGAACACGTACCCGCTTGCGTCACCGCCCCGCTTTCCGCCGCGCCTCCTCGAACGGCAGGCGGTCGAACAGGAAGCGGCTGGAGACGATCTTGCCGTTCCTCACAGTCACCAACTCCGCGCCGGGCGCGCTGTCGACCAAAGCGGTCTGTGTGTCGTACATGACCATCGCGCTGGACTCGTTCCCGAACGCGGCCAGCATCTTCGTGCCCTTCAGCATCTGCACGAAGGGCGCCATGAAAGCGCGGTAGGCCGCGGCACCCGCGATGCGCCCGGCCGGCGCATCGCACACAATGTCCTCCGCGATGTATTGCATCGCGCGGTCGAGGTCGCGGCTGCTCCAGGCCTGGTGGTAGGCCAGCGCGGTCTGCAGCGGGGTCTGTTCGCTCATCGCGGCTGCTGTCATGTTACGGGACTCCTCGCTGCGTACGGCGCCGGTTGCGGCGATCACCGCGAGAGCGGCGGCGCCGGCGAGAACCTTGCGTCGATCGATTGGCATGGTGTCCTCCTTGTCGCTGCGGTATGGACACCAGCGACGCCGGAAAAGGACCGCTCGCCGTGACGAATCTGGATGTGGCGCAACCGGACGTGACGCAGGACATTCTCGCCGGTACGGCGCGGTCAGCGCGTCGAACGCCCGCTCGTCGCCGGTCAGCCGCATCACCAGATTCCTCGACCGCGACGTGCTCCGCTCGTTTGGTCTGCGCACGCCGCCATCGTGAGCGCGCAGTGGCGAGGACAAGTTATCTCGCGCGCGAGACGCGCCGGTATCTGCCCTCGACCGTTCCATTGGCGCCGCAGGAGCGGCCGGCGAGCGGCTTGTCCAGATCCTCGGTGACGACCAGCGTGCCGCCCTGCAGTTTCAGATAAACGACCAGCGGCTCGCTGCTGCTGTCATCGTCGCCGTTGACCGTGGCGACGCCTTTGTCGACCGACAGGATGTTGCCCCAGATGTCGCAGCTCCATCGCCCGTTCGGATCGCCGCTGGATCCCAGGAGCGCATAGTCGCCGCCGAGCGTCCGCCGCACCATCATGTCGCCATTGCCGCTGCGATAGCGGCCGACGAAGCGTTCGCGCTCGTCCTTGCTGCCCTTGAGCGGCTCGAGTGCCAACGCCGCGCGCCGGCTCTCCATCTCGCCGGCCAGACACGCAATATCGGCGCCGCAGGAATCGCGCTTCGTCAGGAACGCCGTCTGCTCCTTGGGAAGCTCTTCGGCAAGATTGACATCCTTGCGCAATTCACGAAACGCCGTGGCAATGGCGCGGTCGAGGCGCGCCAGGCGATCGCTTGCGCAGATCGCCTTCTCGCTCGGCGAGTTCGCTTTGCCGCAATCGAAGGACGGCCGCTCGGCGGCCGCGGCCGGCGCAACAAGGCAAAGCGTGCCGACGAACCCGATCAGACCCACACTGAACCTGATACGTGTCATGAATGCTCCGCGTTTGGTTCCCAGTTCGTCGGAACGACCGCAAAGCCAGTTCACCACGTCACGCGCCTGGCTGCGATGTGCGGCCACCCAAGGCATGACATTCCGGGTGACAGCCGGAGCTGTTCCTGTTATGTTCCAATCGCCTTAAATGACAAAATGCACGATGAAACAAGGAGTTGCCTGTGCCTGACGAGCTTGTTTTCTACACCAACCCGATGTCGCGCGGGCGCATTGCGCGCTGGATGCTGGAAGAGGTCGGCGTCCCCTATCGCACCGAGATGCTGGACTTCGGCACCACCATGAAGTCCCCCACCTATCTCGCCATCAACCCCATGGGCAAGGTGCCGGCGATCAAGCACGGCGATACGATCGTCACCGAATGCGCGGCGATCTGCGCCTATCTCGCCGACGCATTTCCTGCGGCGAAGCTGGCTCCGCCGCTCGACAAACGCGGCGACTATTACCGCTGGCTGTTCTTCACCGCAGGCCCGGTGGAAGCTGCGGTGAGCAACAATGCGCTCGGCCTGAAAGTGCCCGCCGACAAGGAGGGGATGATTGGCTACGGCACTTATGGGCGGGTGATGGATACGCTCGAGCGCGCCGTCACCGCACATCCCTATGTGGCGGGCGACGACTTCACCGCCGCCGATGTCTATGTCGGCGCGCATATCTCCTGGGGCCTGCAATTCGGCACCATCGAGAAGCGCAAGGCCTTCGAGGATTATTGCGCGCGGCTGGACCGGCGCCCGGCGCATCTGCGCGCCACCGAGCTCGACGACGCGGCGATGCCGCCAAAACAGAAGTGAATGGCGCCGACGATTTCAGGCCGCGATACGGCCCTCCGGCGTATATTTATCGACGGCATCCGGAAGCTCGCGCGACAGACGCGCGAGCAGTTCCTCTTCGGGGAGGCCTGTCGCATCGGAGAGCGAGCGCAGGACCTCAGGGCTGAGCGCCTTCTTCAGATCGGTCGGCGCCACATCCTTGTTCGGTCCGGTGCCGATCCAGGACTCGGCCGTGTCCCTCTGGCCGGACTGGGTGAACTGATCGAGCAATTCCTTCAGCCCGCCATTGAGCAGCGTTCCGGCGCTTAACCCGCCGAGCAGTCCGCCGAGCTTTCCGCCCAATTGGCCCTGCGCGGGATTGTTGCCCGCCGTTCCCGCGCCGCCCTGATTCAGATTCTTCAGGATATCGGCGATCTTGTCCCGATTCTGATAGCCGAGAACAGCGAGGAGGCCGAGCAGGGCCGTCATGGAAGGATAGCCACGGCTATTCATTTGTTCTCTCCTGATTTTGCAAAGCCGCGCATCGCCTAGAGCTGGGTTTGCCTGTTGGCGACCATGGCCCAGATCGCCAGCACGATGACGGCACCGACAACAGCCCCGATCAACCCGGCGCCCTCGCCTGCCTGGTACCAACCGATCGCCTGACCAAGGAAAGTGGCGACGAACGCGCCGATGATGCCAAGGATGGTGGTGAGGATGAAGCCGGAGGGTTCATTGCTGCCGGGTGTGATGAACTTGGCGATGATGCCGGCAATGAATCCGATGATGATCGTCCAGATGATTCCCATGAGATCTTCTCGCTTGTGACCGGGCGGATTTGGCGCACCGCGCAACGCCATGATGACACGCCAACGAGTCATGGCGCCTGCACAATTCATTGGGCGGGAATTGGTTCCATGCGCAGAAAAAAAGCCGGGCACAAGCCCGGCTTTTCCGATCCTGGAGGCTGAAACCTTATGCCTTGACCAGCGGCACTTTCGGCACCGAGCCGCGGCCCGGGCCCGACGGTCCGGAGCCGCCGCCCTTCGGGCCGGACGGCTTCGGCTTGCGCGGTGCCGCGCGTTTTGCACGCGGCCGCTTGACCGGAATCTTCTCCGGCTTCGGCGTCACCGGGCCTTCGACATATTCGAAGCCGAGCTTCTCCTTGCCGTCCTCGTCCTTGATGAGGATGACGCGAACATGGCCGCCGTCCTTGAGCTTGCCGAACAGCACCTCGTCGGCGAGCGGCTTCTTGATGTGCTCCTGGATGATGCGCGCCATCGGCCGCGCACCCATCAGCTCGTCATAGCCGTTCGCCACCAGCCAGCGCGAAGCCTCGTCGGAGAGCTCGATCGTGACATTGCGGTCTGCGAGCTGCGCCTCGAGCTGCAGCACGAACTTGTCCACCACCTGCTTGATGATCTCCTCCGACAGGTGATTGAAGGTCACGATGGCGTCGAGACGGTTGCGGAATTCCGGCGCGAACAGCCGGTTGATCGCTTCCACATCGTCCCCTTCCCGCTTGTTGCGGGTGAAGCCGTAGGTGCCCTTGGCCAGATCGGCGGCGCCGGCATTGGTTGTCATGATCAGGATGACATTGCGGAAATCCACCTGCTTGCCGTTATGGTCGGTGAGCTTGCCGTGGTCCATGACCTGCAGCAGCACGTTGTAGAGATCCGGGTGCGCCTTCTCGATCTCGTCGAGCAAGAGCACGCAGTGCGGGTGCTGGTCGACGCCGTCGGTGAGCAGGCCGCCCTGATCGAAACCGACATAGCCGGGCGGCGCGCCGATCAGGCGCGATACCGTATGCCGCTCCATATATTCGGACATGTCGAAGCGGATGAGCTCGACGCCGAGCGCCTTCGCGAGCTGCTTGGCGACTTCGGTCTTGCCGACGCCGGTGGGGCCCGAGAACAGGTAGCAGCCGATCGGCTTTTCAGGCTCGCGCAGGCCGGCGCGGGCGAGCTTGATCGACGCCGCCAGCGCCTCGATCGGCCTGTCCTGGCCATAAACCGTGGTCTTCAGCGTCGTTTCCAGATGCTGCAGCACCTCGGCGTCGTTCTTGGAGACGGTCTTGGGCGGGATGCGCGCCATGGTGGAAATCGTGGTCTCGATCTCCTTGGTGCCGATGGTCTTCTTGCGCCGGCTCTCCGGCAGCAGCATCTGCGCCGCGCCCGACTCGTCGATCACGTCGATCGCCTTGTCCGGCAATTTGCGGTCGTGAATGTAGCGCGCCGACAATTCCACCGCCGCCTTGATGGCGTCGTTGGTGTATTTGAGCTTGTGATAATCCTCAAAATAGGGCTTGAGGCCCTTCAGGATCTCGATCGCGTCCGGCACCGACGGCTCGTTGACGTCGATTTTCTGGAAACGCCGCACCAGCGCGCGGTCCTTCTCGAAATATTGCCGGTATTCCTTGTACGTCGTCGAGCCGATGCAGCGCAAAGTGCCCTGCGCCAGCGCCGGCTTGAGCAGGTTCGATGCATCCATCGCACCGCCGGAGGTCGCGCCGGCGCCGATCACGGTGTGGATCTCGTCGATGAACATGATCGCGCCCGGCGTCGCCTCGATTTCCTTGATCACCTGTTTCAGGCGCTCTTCGAAATCGCCGCGATAGCGAGTGCCGGCGAGCAGCGTGCCCATGTCGAGCGAGAAGACGGTCGAGCCGCGCAGCACGTCCGGCACCTCGCCGTGCACGATGCGGCGCGCGAGGCCCTCGGCGATCGCGGTCTTGCCGACGCCGGCGTCGCCCACCAGCAGCGGATTGTTCTTCTGGCGGCGGCACAGCACCTGGATGGTGCGGTTGATTTCCGGATCGCGGCCGATCAGCGGGTCGATCTTGCCGTCCTTCGCCTTCTTGTTGAGGTTGATGCAATAGGCTTCGAGCGCATCGCCCTTCTTCTTGGTGTCGTCGCCGGACTTGGTGTCGGTCTCGTCGTCGACGCCGCGCACGGGCCGCGACTCCGACATGCCCGGACGCTTGGCGATGCCGTGACTGATGTAATTGACCGCGTCGTAGCGCGTCATATCCTGCTCCTGCAGGAAATAGGCCGCATGGCTTTCGCGCTCGGCGAAGATTGCGACCAGCACATTGGCGCCGGTCACTTCCTCGCGGCCGGACGACTGCACATGGATGACGGCGCGCTGGATCACGCGCTGGAAGCCGGCGGTCGGCTTGGAATCCTCCGAGCCCTCGGTGACCAGATTCTCCAGCTCGTTTTCCAGATAGGAGATCAGGTTGCGGCGCAGCTTGTCGAGATCGACATTGCAGGCGCGCATGACGGCGGCCGAATCCGAATCGTCGATCAGCGCCAGCAGCAGATGCTCCAGCGTCGCGTATTCGTGATGGCGCTCATTGGCAAGTGCGAGGGCCCGGTGGAGCGACTGTTCTAGGCTGCGCGAAAAACTTGGCATTGTCTGTCCTTCAAGTCCCCGGACCGAGTGCCGGTCATTGCTGGCTCCGCCCCCGGCTATGCGCCCGATTCATTTTTTCTCCATGACGCATTGCAAAGGATGGTGATGTTTGCGGGCAAAGTCCATCACCTGCGTCACTTTTGTTTCTGCGACTTCATACGTATAGACGCCGCATTCGCCGATCCCGTGATGATGCACATGCAGCATGATCTGGTTGGCGGCTTCCCGGTCCTTGTTGAAGAACCGCTCCAGCACGTGCACCACGAATTCCATCGGGGTGTAGTCGTCGTTCAGCAACAACACGCGGTAGAGATTGGGCCGTTTGGTCTGCGGCTTGGTCTTGGTGATGACCGCGGTTCCAGGCGCCCCGGGATCGTTGCGTCCTTTGCGCTCGTCATCGGCCATGCGCGGCCCGACCCACCTGCCGGGGCCGGAAGCCGGAAAAGTCTTCGGAATCATCGGGCTCATGTCGCCGGTTATCCGCATTTTGGAGGCATTTGAAGGAATCCACCTGACAGACCTTCATAATAATGCCGCAGCAAGGGGTGTGCCAGACCGCCCGGCTCGGGGCCGCTCCGCGTTTTCGGGCACCGGATGGCGGCGCGATTCACACCCTCTCGGCCGCGATTGGCCGACCGAAATACGGACAAATCGCGGCAAATCGTGCGGAATCTTTCGGAAATACCAACACCAATCGTCAAAACCTCGTGGCCATCATCCCCGCGATGAAACGCCCTGCCCGCAAATCCGCCGCCCGCAACCGTACCGGAGCCGTCAAGATGCTGTTCACCCGTTTTGTCAGGAACCGGGACGGCGGAGCCGCCCCCCTGCTGGCGCTGGCCGTCCTGCCGGTCCTGGCGGCGATGGGCGCCGCCATCGACTACAGCCGCGCCAGTTCGACGAGGTCGGCGCTGCAGGGCGCGCTCGACGCCACCGGGCTGATGCTGTCGCAGGAGGCGGCGACGCTCACGCCGGCCGACCTTGGCGCCAAGGCCAACGCCTATTTCACCTCCCTCTTCACCCGGAGGGAAGCGCAGAATGTTTCGCTGTCGCATGAATTCGCGTCGCCGCAGCAGGGCAGTTTCTCGCTCAAGCTGACGGCGCAGACGAATGTTCCGATGGTCTTTGCCGGCATTCTCGGCCAGTCGCAGATCGCGGTCAGCGCGACAAGCGAAGTCCTGTGGGGAATCAAGCGGCTGAATCTGGCGCTGGCGCTCGACAATACCGGCTCGATGTCGTCGAACGGCAAGATGGCAGCGCTCAAGACCGCGGCGCACAATCTGCTGAACACGCTGCAGGCCGCCGAGAAAGTTCCGGGCGACATCAAGGTCTCGATCATCCCCTTCGCCACCGATGTGAATGTCGGCACGCAGCACGTGAACAGTAACTGGATCGACTGGTCCGAATGGGAGGCAAGAAACGGAACCTGCAGCAAATCGGGATCATCGCAAAGCAGCTGTCTCGCCAATGGCGGCATCTGGACGCCGAAAAGCCACAGCTATTGGAACGGCTGTGTCTGGGACCGCGACCAGAATTACGACGTGCAGACCACGGCGCCCGCAGGCACGGCGGCGACGAAGTTCCGTGCGCACCAGGCGTCGAATTGCCCGACCCCGATGATGCCGCTGAGCCAGGACTGGTCGGCCCTGCACGGCAAGATCGACGCGATGACGCCCGCCGGCAACACCAATGTCACTATCGGCATGGCCTGGGCCTGGCAGACGCTGTCGCCGGTCGCGCCGATGAACGCCCCGGCGCCGGAACCCGACCTCGACAAGGTCATCATCCTGCTGACCGACGGCCAGAACACGCAGAACCGCTGGACGAACTCGACCTCCTCGATCGACGCGCGCACGCAGAAGGTCTGCGACAATGCCAAGGCCGACAACATCAAGGTCTATACGGTGCGCGTGATCGATGGAAACGCCACGCTGCTGAAGAACTGCGCCACCAAGCCCGAGATGTATTACGACGTCGACGAAGCCGACCAGCTCAACGTCGTGTTCAAGTCGATCGCGCAAAACCTGGCCAATCTGCGGATCGCCAAGTAACGGATCCGATCAGCGGAACCGGCAGGGTAAACGAACGGCAAATACAAACCCGAGATTTTGAAGGTTGCGCTTCGCCTTCGTTCACGCTGCCGGCGCAAAGTCGCATGCTTAACGTCCGCTAAGCATCTTTTTGCGAGCAGCTTTACTGCAATTTCACACGCGCTGTTTACGACCTGTTGGAGAATTCCAATCCCAGGTGACAGCCATGACGTGCACACCCTTCATCGCTTATCTTCGCGGCAAGCTGTGCGATTTCAGGCGGGCGCAAGGCGGCAACATCGCGATTATTTTCGGCCTGTCGGCAATCCCGGTCGTCGGCCTGATGGGCGCGGCCGTCGACTATAGCCGCGCGTATTCGGCAAAGTCCGCGATGCAGGGCGCGCTCGATGCGACCGGACTCACGCTGTCGAAGGAAGCCCAGTCGCTCACGAAGGAGAAACTCGACGAGAAGGCGCTGAAATACTTCCTCGCCAATTTTAACCGGCCCGACGCGACGGACGTCAAGATCGTTCCTGTCTTCACCGATCTCAATAATGGCAAGTACAAGCTCGACATTTCCGGCACGGCGAACGTTCCCACGACGATCAGCGGCCTTTGGCAGGACAAAATGGCGATTGGATCGGAGACGCAGGTGATCTGGGGCTACAAAAAGCTCGAACTGGCGCTGGCGCTCGACAATACCGGTTCGATGGCCTCGAGCGGCAAGATGACCCAGCTGAAGATTGCCGCCAAGAACCTGATTTCGACCTTGCAGAAAGCCGCGAAGAAAGACGGCGACATCAAGATCTCCATCGTGCCTTTCAACACCGACGTCAATGTCGGCAAGGCCAACGTGTCGGCAACCTGGATCAAATGGGACGGATCCAACGACAGCTGGAACTCACTGAACGGAAGCTGCAGTTCGTCCTGGTACAAGACCAAATCAAACTGCGAGAATGCCGGCTATAAATGGACGGTGGCCAACCACAGCAACTGGAACGGCTGCATCTGGGACCGCGATCAGGACTATGACGTAAAGAACGCAAGCCCCGACACCAACATCAAGGCGACGCTGTTCCCGGCACACCAGGAGTCGAACTGTCCGGTGGAAATGCTGCCTTTGACCACCAACTGGGCCAATATGACCAGCAAGATCGATTCCATGTCGCCGAAGGGAAACACCAACGTGACCATCGGCATGGCGCTGGCTTTCCAGACGCTCTCGCCCTGGTCGCCTTTCAACGCGGCGGCGCCCAACACCGAACTCGACAAGGTCATTATCCTGCTGACCGACGGAGACAACACCGAGAACCGCTTTACGACCAGCGCCAAGAGCATCGACGCACGCACCAAGTTGGTCTGCGACAACGCCAAGGCGGCGAACATCAAGGTCTATACCATCCGGGTGATCAACGGGAACTCTTCGCTGCTCAAGCAATGCGCCACCGAGTCGTCGATGTATTATGACGTGCAGGATGCCGCGCAACTCAACACTGTATTCACCACGATTGCCAACAGCCTCGCCAGCTTGCGGCTGTCGCAGTAGCCTCGGGCGGTCGGCAAAACAAAAGCCCGGCGGAACGGCCGGGCTTTTTCATTAGGATCCGCGGAGGAGTTACTTCGCGGTGACCTTGGCGAAGAAGCCTTCATAGGGCTTGTAGGTTTCCTTGGCGAGGTCGGCATACAGCTCGCTCACCTTCGTCGCCTTGGAGACGAAGCCCTCATAGGCTTCCTTCACATAGGCCTGCTGCAGTTCGATCGCCTTTTCGATCGACTTGGCGCCCAGAAGCTTTTCCAGCGCCTGGGTGCTGTCTTCGAGGGCCTTCTTGGAGTAGTCGGCCACCTCGACGGCGATCGCCTGCGCGCCCTTGGAGGCGGCGCTGAACGACTTCAGCGCGACGTCGAAATTCTCTTTTCCGATTTGCTGGATATCTTCGAAGTTCTTGATCATGACACTGCCCTTGTCCCGGCGGCCGGAGGGGCCGCGTTGCTGATTTGCCTACGTCACGGCCAGTCTGACCGTTTGACAGGCATAATTTATGTTGCGTCGCACAATAAATCAAGAGAAATTATTGCATTGCACACAAACGTTAACCATCGGATTTTATTAACTTTTTAGAAATCCTAATCTCCTACCGTCATTTTCCGTGCTGATGCGGCTATACCCGGGCGGGGACAAGCTGCCGGCACCAACAGGGTCACGTCCAGGCGCTCGCCGACGCGCCAGCTCCAGTAAGAAGTGCGTGTAAGACAGGTGAGACCATGTATTGCGTAACGGTCGACGCCTCGCCCAGGCTTCGCGGTGCCCTCGCCGCTTTGCTTGCAGGTCTTCTCGTCCTGACCGCTACATCCGATCCCGCCGACGCGCGCTGGCGCAAGAAGCGCGGCGGTTCCGCTCCTGCGACATCGAGCATCGTCTCCAATCCGCAATATGCGGCGATCGTCGTCGACGCCAATACCGGCGACATCCTGCACGCCGCCAACGCCGACAGCCTGCGCCATCCCGCCTCGCTGACGAAAATCATGACGCTCTATCTGCTGTTCGAGCGGCTGGAAGCGGGCAAGGTAAAGCTCGACACGCGCCTGGAAGTCTCGGCGCATGCGCATGCGCAGGCGCCCTCGAAGCTCGGCCTGCGTCCGGGCCAGACGATCTCGGTCGAAGACGCCATCAAGGCGCTGGTGACGAAATCGGCCAACGACATCGCCGTCGTCATCGCCGAAGCGCTGGCCGGGTCGGAAGACGAATTCGCGAAACAGATGACCCGCAAGGCGCGCGCCCTGCGCATGTCGAAGACGGTCTACAAAAACGCCTCGGGCCTTCCCGACGACGAGCAGGTCACCACCGCACGCGACCAGGCCTTGCTCGGTCTCGCCATTCAGGAGCGGTTCCCGACCTATTACAAATATTTCTCGACCCAGGTGTTCACCTTCGGCGGCCGCCGCATGGCCAATCACAACCGGCTGCTGGGCCGGGTCGAAGGCGTCGACGGCATCAAGACGGGTTACATCCGCGCCTCCGGCTTCAATCTCGTGACCTCGGTGCGGCGCGGCAACCGTCATATCGTTGCCACCGTGCTCGGCGGGAAATCCGCCGGCCAGCGCGACGCACGCATGCGCGAGCTGATCGAAGCGCGCATCGTGGAAGCGTCGGTGAAACGCACGGCGCCGAAGGTCGCCGAGGCGGCGATGCCCGCGCAAGCGTCCGAGCCCGAGAAGCCCACCCGCGTTGCCGCTGCAACGGCGGTTCCCGTCAAGGCGGAGACCCGCGCGGTCACAGTGACGGCACGCGCGGACAGCGAGCCTGCAACGGCCGACCCGGCAAAGCCTATCCCGCTGGTGCCGCAGGCCGGTTCGACCGAACCGATCAAGCCGCGGCTGGTGAAAACCCTGACGGTGCGGCCGGGCGCAACGCAGGTCGCGGCCGTGGCCCCGCTCGCCCTGCTCTCGCCCGAACCGATCACCGCGCAGGCGTCGAATCAGACAACCACCGATGCTCCCGAGCGGGCCTATGCCGCAGACGACAAGCCGCTGCCGCCACCTCCCGGCGCGCGGCCGGGTGTGCTCGGCGTGCTGACTACCAAGGATTTTGCTGCGAACAAGGAGCCGGCCGCCAAATCGGCCGCCACCGCCACCGCTCCGGCCGAGGTCACCGCCACCGCCGCCAAGCCTGCTGCAGCGCGGGACAGCAAACCCCGCAGCGGCTGGATCATCCAGGTCGGCGCCTTCCCCGACGAAGACGAAGCCCGCCAGAAGCTCGCCACTGCGAAGAACAAGGCGGCCAAGCTGCTCGCCGACGCCGATTCGTTCACCGAGGCGGTGAGCAAGGGCGACAAGACCCTCTACCGGGCGCGGTTTGCCGGGTTCAAACAGCACGAGGCGGAAGCCGCGTGCCGTTATCTAAAACAAAACGATTTCGCGTGTATGGCTATCAGGAATTGACGCCGATGACCCATGATTCCGAATCGGTGTGGAGCTCAGGTGCGATGACGCCGAAGAAGGATGTCCTTAGCCTCATTGACGCGGGCCGCGAGATACGTCGACCCCCCCTGGTCGGGATGGAGTTTCTTCATCAGCGCCCGGTGAGCGCGGCCAATCTCCTGCGCGGTCGCTCCCGGCTGCAGGCCAAGGATCTGATAGGCCTCCTCCTCCGTCATTTTTCCGCTTCGCGGCGGCACCGGCCCCGTGTCCGCACCTCGGTCTGCGTGTTCACGCCATCCGGGCTCCCGGCGATCAAGATAAGCCATCAATAGCGCCCGGCTTTCGTCATCGATTTCCGGCAGCGACGCCATCAGCGTCGCGACATCCAGCGCGTCCAGCGGCACGCCCTCGTGCTTGCCCGCCAAGATACGCCCCCGCATGGCGCCGGTATCGTGGTCGAGTTCCATCTCGACGAAGGCCGCGCGGACGCGCGAGACCTGCCCGGTGCTTTTCTGCGTCCGCTGCCGGTAGCTGGCCATCCCCGGCAGCCAGCCGAGCAGACTCAGCCCGGCAAATCCGAGCGGCAGCGCCAGCCCAAACTGGCCGCGCACGGCAAGAAACGCCGCGCCTCCCAGCGCAGCAATCCCCCCGCTGGTGCGGACGATCGGCACCAGGCGTTTAGGGTCGGCCTTGCTGAAAGCGTGCAACGCCCACAGGCCCAGAACCAGAATAACCAGACCGAGAAGGAGGCCGCCGGCCATGACTCAGCTCATCTGTCGCAGCAGCAACTGTGCGCCCGCATTCCTGCGCGCCGACAGGTCGGCCAGCGCCTTCATCCCGCCGGCCGCGTAGGCTGCCGCCGCCCGCAGCAACTCGGCGAGTTCATGCGCGGCGCCCGGCGCGAAACGGCAATAGGCGCCGCGGCTGAGCCGCGCGATCTCGCGAAACGCCTGTTCGGCCACCAGTTCGGAGCCCTCTTGGAACATGAAAACCGGCACGCCCAGCAATCCCAGCTCCCCCGCCGCCGCGCAGAGATCGTCGACCGGCTCCTCCATGGCGTCGCCCACGAAGACCACGGCCTGGACCCGGCGGCCTTCGCTCTCCTTGCGGGCGTGCTTGAGGACGCGACCGATCTGGGTGTGACCGCCGCGGCAATCGATTTTCTCCATCAACGCGGCGAGCCGCTCCGGCTGCGACACCCATTGCGAGGCGCGGCATTCGGCCAGCCCACGGTAATAGACGAGCTGGACGTCCAGCCCGCCAATGCTGCCCGCTTCCTTGAACATGTCGGCCTGCAGCTGACAGGCGCTGTCCCAGGTCGGCTGCCGGCTCATCGTGGCGTCGAGGGCAAAGATCAGCCGGCCGCGCTGGCCGGCCGCAACGCTCGGGGCCCGCGATTTGACCTCTGCCAGGAAGGCGTCGATTTCCGACCGGGACGACGCGGGCACGGCAGGATCGCGCGCCTGCACGGGCGTCGGTGCATCATCAGGGCGGGACCTGGTCATTGGCACCCCCAGCGGGTTCGAGTTCTGCCCGCTATAAGTCGCAACGGGGCTGACGGGACGCAATGGGGCGCGACAGCGCGGAGGGATGCCCGGCTATTCCAGCAAGTCGTGGATTTCCAAGGGTTTGTCCAGGGACGCGAACCATTCGGAGCGGGCGGCGGCGCGGCGGCGGCCTTTTTCATCGATGGGCAGCCGCAGCGAGGCGAGCAGACCCTGCACCTCCTCGCGGGCAGTCACATGCGACATGTTCGGACGGGTGCCCAATGTCGACTCGTCGATATTGTCGAGCGCGGTGAGGCCGCGCGGGAAGAATTCGCGGTAGATCACCCGCTCGGCAAAGCCCTCGGCACAGCGAAACCCGAGCTGCAGTCCCAGTTCGTTGAGGCCTTCGGCAAGCAAGCGCTTGTTGCGGGAACCCAGCGTGGACAGCCGGTTGCGGACCACGACCCAGTCGGTGTCCTCCTGATCGACCTTGCGGCGCTGGCGGCGGGCGTCCCGCACCATCTCGGCATAGTGACTGATCCCAGTCAGGCCATAGGTCTGGGGATCGACAGTCCCCAGAACATCGAAGTCTACGAAACTGTCGTTCAGTGGAGTGATCAGCGTGTCCGCCATCGCATGCGCCAGACGCATGAGATAGGCATCGGTGCCCGGGGTATCGATCACCACGAAATCGTGGCTGTGCTCGATCAGGGCGATGGTGCGGGAGAAGGAGGTGAATTCAGCCGCCTCGTTCTCGTCGGCGCGCACCCCCTCGACGCGGTCGACATAGAAATGGGTCGGCAGTTCCAGGTCGAGGCCGTTGCGCCTCGCCCAGGACCTGCGGTTCTCGATGTAATGGGTGAAGCTCTTCTGGCGCGAATCGAGGTCAATGGTGGCGACCCGCTGGCCGGCCTTCAGGAGAGCGATGGCGATGTGAACGGCGGTCGTGGACTTGCCCGATCCGCCCTTCTCGTTGCCGATCACGACGACATAGGCGGACTTGTTCGGTCCCTTGTTGGACTGAACCAACATGACGCACCTCTCCTGATCATCATCCGCGCTTGGCCGGGGATCGGTCAAGAGAAGACAACAACAAGGCGGCTTCATGCTTAACTGTCGTGGCGGCGCTGCAACGGCTTTGATAGTGTCCGCCGCCCTGCAGGGGTTGGACGAAGGACGGGACTACCATGGCTCGCACGCCGCGTGTCATTCAGACCATTGCTGCGCTCCGCAAGACGGTCGCGACTTACCGCAAGGGCGGCGCCAAGATCGCATTGGTGCCGACCATGGGGGCGCTGCATGACGGCCATATGTCTCTGGTGGAAGCCGCCAAGAAGAAGGGCGGGCGCGTCATCGTCTCGATATTCGTCAATCCGGAGCAGTTCGCCCCGACCGAGGACTTCGCCACCTATCCCCGCACCATGGACACGGATGTCGCGCGGCTGAAGCGGCTGGAGGTCGACGCGGTCTGGGCGCCGGATGTCGCGGTCATGTATCCGGAGGGCTTCTCGACCCGGGTGGCGCCCGGCGGGCCGGCCTATGCCGGACTGGAGGACGCCTTCCGTCCGCATTTCTTCGGCGGCGTCGCGACCGTGGTGAGCAAGCTTTTCATCCAGGTGCTGCCCGATTTCGCCTTCTTCGGAGAGAAGGATTACCAGCAGCTCAAGGTCGTCACGCGCATGGCCGCCGATCTCGATCTGCCGGTGCAGATTGTCGGCGTCCCGACCGTGCGCGAAGCGGACGGGCTCGCGCTGTCGTCCCGCAATGTGTACCTCTCCTCGCAGGAACGGCAGAAGGCGCCGCTGCTGCACCGGGTGCTGCAGGATTGCGCCGAGAAGATCAGGCAGGGCGAGCCGGTGAGCCGCGTCATGGCAGATGGCGGGCAATTTCTGACGTCGGAAGGCTTCGTTCTCGACTATCTGGAAGCCCGCAATACCGACACGCTGGAGCCGGTGGCGTCGGCCAAGCAAGGGCCGCTGCGGCTGCTCGTGGCCGCGCGGCTCGGCACGACGCGGCTCATCGACAATATCCCCGTCTAGGATTCACTCGATGGGCGGACGCGGCAGCTTTGCCTCACCCGGCTCCATGACAAAAGTGTAGTCCAGCGAATACCAGGGCGCCTTGACCTCCGGCGACGGGCCGGGTTCGTCGTGCCTGACATAATTGCCGATCAGCGCCTTGGTGACGCCGAATTGCACGTCGGTTTCCAGCCGCTCGTCGTCATTGACATAGATCTGCGAGATCAGCGTCTTGAATCCGGGCTTGAAGATCAGGAAATGCAGATGCGCCGGACGGTAATTGTGCGGCCGGCGCACGGCGCGGATGAGATCGCCGACCGGCCCATCGACGGGAATGGGATAGCCGGCCGGTTTGACGCTGCGGAAGCCGAACGAGCCGTCGGCCTCGGTCGTGAACTTGCCGCGCAAATTCATGTCCGCCTGTGACTCGTCCTGGTTCTCGTAAAAGCCCTCCGGCGAGGAATGCCAGACATCGACCTCGGCCCCGGCAATCGGCCGCCCCTGCCCGTCCTGTACCCGCGCGCGGACGAACAATTCCGGGCCCGGCGTCGGCGAGCGCACGATCGACCCGCCGTTCTTGGTGCGGGGCGAATTCAACCGCCAGAACGGGCCGAGCATAGAGGCGGAGGTTTCGGTCTGGCCCTTGTTGCCGTTGTTGAGCAGACAAATCAAAGACGAGAGGCCGAGCGAGCCGGCCATGAGCACGACTTCATTGTGCGAGGCGTTGGATTTCTGGCCCATGCGCACGATGAAATTGCAGGCCTGATGAAACTCCTCTTCGGTGAGCCGCACCTCGCGCGCAAAGCCGTGCAGATGGCGGACAAGGGTGGTGAGGATTTCGCGCAGGCGCGGATCGGGCGTTTTTCCGAAGGCCTCGAGCACCGCCGAGGTGACGTCTTCCTGGCCGGAAATGATCATTTCTCCGCTCCTCCTCGCGCTCTTTCCGGCCTTCCCGGGTCAGAGCAGCCCTAATTCCCGCAACTCTTTCCGCAACGGTTCCGGGAGCGCGCCCATGCCGGGCGCGGCACGGTCGAGATCGGGCGGCGCGTCCTTCTCGGACAGGTAACGCCAGCCCTGAAACGCGCGCCAAGGCCGCGGCCGCACCAGCGTCACCTTGCCGTCCATAACCACGCGGCAGCGGCCGATGCCATCCTTGTCGACGAAGGGGCGGATGTCGACGATGCGCTCGCGGCACGTCACCTCGCCCTTGATCACCCAATAGAGCGAGCCGCCGTCCAATATCTCAGCGGCGCGTTTCGGCACCATGCGCGTCGTGTGAATGTGCTCGGGTTTCTGGCCGCGCTTCTTGCGCTCCTTGAGCTTCTGCCTGATCCAACCTTCGAGGTCCTCGACCGAGTCGCAGCCGACGCAGAGTTTGATCAGATGCAGCGGCATGGTCTTACTCGTCGCTCTTACTCGTCGCTCTTACTCGTCACTCTTGCCGGTCTCGATCACCGCTATGGTCGCGCCTTCGGCGACCTGGACGCCGGCGATCACGCGGATATCGACAATCACGCCGTCGGCCGGCGCGGTCAATGTGTGTTCCATCTTCATCGCCTCGACAATCGCCACCGGCTGGCCACGCGCGACTTTTGCCCCGGACTCGACCAGAAGCGCCAGCACCTTGCCATGCATGGGTGCCCTGACGATTCCGCTTTCCTCGGCGCCGCCGCTGTCGGCGGCTTCCGCGTCGCGCAGGCGCACGAGGGTCTGCCGCCCGCGCCGCATCACATAGACGACGTCATCCGCCTCGATGGTGCTCGCCTGCACATCGGCCGCGACGCCCTCGACCGTCACGACGGCGCCATCCGCACCGAACGTCACGCGCGCCTCGGCCGGCTTGCCGTCGACCAGCAACGGGATCGCGGTCACGCGTGCGCCGGACAGCTGAAAGGCGTCCTGGATGTCCCACGGCGAGGGCGCAACATCGGGATCGCGCCGCGCCGCGATCCGCTGCCGGTCGCGTTGCACAAGCCGCATCGCACCGGCCGCGACCGCGGCGGCATCGAACTCGTCCGGCGTTCCGATCAGGGCCGCGAGATTGCGATCGATGAATCCGGTGTCGAAATGGCCGTCCCTGAACGCGCGCGCGCGGCAGAGCGCGGCGAGAAATCCGATATTGGTGCGCGGCCCGACGACGACGCTGCGGTCGAGCGCCGCCGCCAGCTTGTCCAAAGCTGCTTCGCGCGTCGGGGCATGCGCGATCATCTTTGCGATCATCGGATCGTAATAGGGCGTCACCTCGCCGCCCGCTTCCACGCCGGTATCGGTGCGCACGGTGCCGTCTTCGGGAAACTCCAGCGCGACGATCCTGCCGGTCGAGGGCAGGAAGCCGCGCTCGGGATCCTCGGCATAGATGCGCGCTTCCACAGCGTGCCCCCGCAGCGCGATATCCTTCTGCGTCGCCGGAAGCATGTCGCCGCCCGCGACGCGAAACTGCCATTCGACAAGGTCGAGACCGGTCACGCATTCGGTCACCGGATGCTCGACCTGCAGCCGGGTGTTCATTTCCATGAACCAGAAACCGTCCGGCCGCAGTCCCGTCTCGCCGTCGGCGATGAACTCCACCGTTCCCGCGCCGGAATAGCCGACCGCCTTTGCCGCCGCGACCGCCGCAGCCCCCATTGCCGCACGCAGCTCCGTGCTCATGCCGGGCGCCGGCGCTTCCTCGATCACCTTCTGATGCCGCCGCTGCAACGAGCAGTCGCGTTCGTTGAGGTGAATGGTGTTGCCGTGATTATCGGCGAAGACCTGCACCTCGATGTGGCGTGGCGCCGCGACGTACTTTTCGATCAGCACGCGGCTGTCGCCGAAGGCGCCGGCCGCTTCGCGCATCGCGCCTTCCAGCGCGTCATCGAAATCGGCGTGCTTGTCGACGCGACGCATGCCCTTGCCGCCGCCGCCAGCCACCGCCTTGATCAGCACCGGATAGCCGATCTCATAGGCCTTGCGCTTGAGCAATTTCGGATCCTGCTGCTCGCCGTGATAGCCCGGCACCACCGGCACGCCCGCCTTCTCCATCAGCGTCTTGGCACGATCCTTCAGGCCCATGGCGCGGATCGCATCCGGCGGCGGCCCGACAAAGACGATGCCGGCGCGCGCGCAGGCTTCCGCGAATTCCGCATTCTCGGACAGGAAACCGTAGCCCGGATGGATGCACTCGGCACGCGCCTGCTTCGCCGCCTCGATCAGCCTATCGATGACGAGATAGCTTTCGCGCGCGGGCGCCGGTCCGATCGGAAGGGCCTCGTCGCAGGCGCGAACATGCAGCGCCTTGGCGTCGGCGTCGGAATAGACCGCGATGGTGCGCATGTTCAGCCGCCGCGCGGTGCGCGCGATACGGCAGGCAATTTCTCCGCGATTGGCGATGAGGACCGAAGACAGCATGGGCGGGCGAGTGTAGCGGCCGCGCGGGCGCTTGCCAGCAGCCCCAACCGACTTTCCTCGTCGATTTCCGGTTTCTTGCGCTTTTCGCGCGCTCTATTGCGACGAGGGCGCGGCTCCCGAATTCGCGGCCGCCGGCCGCGGCGGCGGCGCGATCGGAACCGGGAAACCGGGCGATCCGGCGGGGGCGGAGGATTTCGCCGCCGGGCGCCGCGCCGGTTGCGCCGGCTTGGCCGCTTCCGGCTTCGCCGGGGCATCGACGCCATTCTGTCCGGGCATGCCCGGCTCGTTGTTCATGATGCTGACCGGCGGGATCGCGTCGGCGCCGGGAAAATTCGCCGTCGAAATCACCGTCGGGGCCGCGGGCGCAGGCGCCGCCGCGGGAGCACTGGCCAGCGCAGGCCCGGACGGCTGTGCCCAATTGGCGGCGTGGCGGGTCAGGTAGGTCTGGAACGTGTTCTCTTTCAGGTTGGCCACGATGCGCTCGGAGTCGTCCAGCAGCAGATCGGCGGCATCGCAGGTTTCGGCGTTGCAATTCTGGCGCATCGACAACACGTGCGCGAAGACGCCGAAGCGGTCGGCCTCGACCGGGCGACGCAGGATGGCCAAAGTCTGCTCGTAATCGTTGCCGCGCGCCGCGTAATCGGCGGCGTCCGCCAGCAAAATCAGACGCGCGTCCGCATAGGCGACGGCGGCTGCGACAATCTCCGGCGTTGCGAACAACGCCTTTTCGCATGCGGCATCGACGGCATCGCCGGCGCGCGCTGCCAAGCATGCAAGCGGCGACGCCGGCATCGTCGCCCGCAGCGTGAGTTCGGCGAAGCGCGCATCCAGCGCGCGCCGCTCGTCGACACGATCGCGCGCCACCAGGCGCTCATGCAGGGTCCAGCCGGCGCCGAGCACCAAGGCGATCGCGGCGAAGCCGGCAAATCCGATCAGCGTGCGACCAATACCGTTGCGCAAGACCGCGAAAATGCAGAGCAGCGCGACGCAGGCAGCAAACGCCGCCGCGACCCACCACGGCATTGTCACCATGCCCGTTACGGCATCGATGTCCGGCATTGCAGCGGCCCCCTTCCAGTTTGCAATCCTGCCGTCAAAACCGGCAGGATCAAGACATAAATGCGCAGATCAGGTCCCTCCCGGCGCGCGGAACGCCGGCGCCAGATCGCCGGCAGACGCAAAGGCGCCCTTGGCCTCAATCGAAGTCATCGCCAGAGTGGTACGCAGGTCCGTCACGCCTCCGCTTCCGCCGGCCGCGAGCAGCACCGCCGCCATCTGGGTCGCGCTCGGCGCCTCGCAGATGACCATGAAATCGTATTCGCCGAAGGTCAGATAATACCCAATCAGCCGACCGCCGGCCTTGGACAAGAGCCGCGACACCGCCTCGGCGCGGTCTTCCGGCTTGACCACCATGCCCTTGATCGCTTCGCGCGTGTAGCGGCCCTGGGTGATGAAAATCGGCATTTCACTCCTCCTCGCCCCGATGGAACCATTTTTTGCAGCAAGCGTTCCATGTGTCAGTTCTGAACGGGGAGACCGAACATGCGCCTGCTACTGGGGATGATTCTCGGTGCGATTCTTACCGTGGGCTTCGCCTACTATTATGACTCGATGCAAACGTCGTCAGTGGCAACTGGACCGGCGGCCGGCACGAACCGGACCATGGTGAACTGGGACGTTGTCGAAGCCAACTGGAACAGCTTCAAGATCAAGGCGCAGACCGGCTGGACGGAATTGCGGGCCCGCGTCGATCGCAGCTGAACCGAACACTCACTCCTGCACAGCTGGTCGGCGATCGGCGAGACGTTTCGCCGCCGGCTTTGCTCAGCGATAGCGATCGAGCTGGCTTTCCTTCGCCACCCGCTCGAACGCCTCGTCCGTGCTCTTGATGCGGTATTGATGCTCGTCGCCATCCGGCGGCAGGAGCTTCACGATCTTGAACGTTCCCGACGCCGCGCCCCGATTCAGCGGGCCGGCGATGTAGCGCACGGTCTGGCCGAGCGCATATCTGTGAGATTTCAACACGCGTAACTCTCCATCAGAGGCGCAGGCCGCCCAGCTGCGCTCAGGGGTTACAACCCCTGAATTTTCATTCTTGAGATGATCATTATAGCAGCCAATTGCCCGTCCGGGGGAAAAATCCGCGTCCCAAGAGGGGTTATTTATCATTAGAATTCATATGCTTAACGGCCATATCGGGAACTCTGGACACGGCCTTTCACACGCCGCATCAGGGCGCTACAAAAAGAGAGGGCCTCCCGGCCCGAAGACCGGGAGACCCTCCGCGGCGCTGGCGCGCGCGCTTTACCGGCGTACCTCTTCGCAAACCGTCGTGCCGGACGCGTTCGTCACACAGGTGCGCTCCCGCACCACCGGCCGCTCGCGCTCTTCGATGATCACGCGCTCGCGGTTGGTGTCGCCAGCACCTGCGCCGACCGTACCGCCGACGCCCGCACCGATTGCAGCCCCGACGGGACCACCCACCACGGCACCCACGCCGGCGCCGACCGCGGCGCCGGTTGCAGCGCCGGCCGCCGCATCCTCAGCCTGGGCAATCGCGGGAAGAAGAAGCAATGCCGCCCCCGCCGCGGCGAGAATGGATTTCCGCATCTCTGGCCTCCTTGCAATGATGGGCTAACGCAAAAGACTTGCCGGCGTTCCCGTTCCCACTTCGCGGCTCGCGCGTTCCCGGCTAAGTTCCGCCACGATCCGGCCCCGGTCGGATCCCCCAGGACTAGCTCGTGCCGGACTTTTCAATGATTGGCGTTTTCACCTTTCTCTTCTGCGTTCTCCTCGCCGGAATTCTCGGATTTGCTGCCCACCGCGCCAGCGTCTGCACGGTGCGCGCCGTCGCGGAATACACGCATTCCGGCACCGGCTACATGATGCTGTCGATCGGCAAATCGGTGCTGTGGGTGTTCGCGATCACGCTGCCGGTCTTTTTCCTGATGCCGCAGACCGCCGCCAATATCGGCGGCTGGCAACTGACCGGCATGGCGATCGTAGGCGGCCTGTTGTTCGGGATCGGCGCGGCGGTGAACGGGGCCTGCGCCTATTCGACCATGGCGCGGATGGTCGATGGCGAAATCGGCATGCTGCTCGCGGTCGTCGGATTCGCGCTCGGTGTCGGCGCCTTCGTCTATCTTCTCGGCGGTCAGGTGCTGGCGCGGCCCGCGCCGACGCCGGGCATGGTGCCCGCGATCCTGCCCTATTCCGGCATTCTCGGCGCGCTGCTGCTGGCCTGGGCGGTGTACGAATTCGTCCGGCTCTGGCGCACCCGACCGAAAGACCGCACGCTGCGCCAGCTCGTCCTCGCACCTCAGTATCGCCTGTCGACCGCCGCCATGCTGATCGGGCTGTGCGCCGGCACCATCTTCCTCCTGTTCGGTTCACCCGGCTACACCACCACCTTCCAGCAGGTGATCGAAGGCTATCTCGGCACCCGCGACTGGCCCCAGCACGGACGCTGGATCGTGCTCGGCGCGGTGCTGTTCGGCATGTTCTCCTCGACCTGGCAGCGCCGCAGCTTCCGCGTCGACTGGCGGCCGCGCTGGTCGTGGCTGCGCAACATCGTCGGCGGCATGCTGATGGGTTTCGGCACGGCGCTGCTGCCGGGCGGCAACGACGCACTCATCCTCTACGGCATTCCGAGCCTGTCCCCGCATGCGATCCCCGCCTATCTGGCGCTGGTCGCCGGAATTGCCGTGGCGCTGCTCACGATGCGCGCGATTTTCGGCGTGGAGATGCGAGTCGCCTGCCGCAGGGATCTCTACATCGCCGATGTCAGCGCCGATATTGCCAAGCGGGAAAAGCGATGAGCGCGCGGCCCGCATTTCCGATCTCCGTCGGACTTGCGCTGGCGCTGATCCAGCTGTTCTTCACGCTGGCCTGGACGGTCTACGCGATCTATCTGCCCAAGCTCGCCGCGCAGGTGGGAATTCCGGCGAGCGCGGTGATCCTGATTCTGATGCTGGATCAGGCGATTTTCACGGTGTCCGATTTCGCCACCGGCGTCGCCGCCGACAAAGTGTCGCGCACCCTCGGCCGCATCGGCCCGATGGTCGCCGCCGTCACGCTCGTGTCCTGTCTCGCGTATCTCGCCTTGCCGTTCCTGGCCGGCGACACGGTGTTGTCGGTCGCGCTGTTTTTCACGCTGACGGTGATCTGGACCACCACATCGTCGGCACTGCGCGCGCCGCCAATCATGCTGCTCGGCAAACATGCCGCCAAGCCCGCGATCCCGCTGCTGTCGAGCCTTGCCATGCTCGGCTACGGCGTGGCCGGCGCGGCGGCGCCCTATCTCGCCCTCACCCTGCGCGAGATCGACCCACGCTGGCCGTTTCTGATCGCGAGTGTCGCGGTCGTGCTGGCGACGCTGGGTCTTTCCTATGTCGAGCGCAGCTTGGCGTCACAGACCGCGCAGGCCGCGCCGACGCCGGAGCCGCCCGCGCGAGGCGATATCTCGCCGCTGATCTTCGCGCTGGGCCTCGTGGTGCTGGCGCTCGGCTATCAAATGCATTTCGCCGTAAACACCGCGCCCTTGTTCCGCCAGTTCAGCGAGCGCATCGATCTGCTCATGCCGCTCTTCTGGGTCGGGTTCAATGTCGCGATGTTTCCTGCGACGCTTTTGGTCAAACGCTGGGGCGGTTTTGCGGTGATGGGCGTGTTCGGGGTGATCGGCGCGCTGGCGATTGCCGCCGCCGAAGCCGCGACGGCGCTGAACCTCCTCGTGACCGCGCAGCTCGCCGCCGGCGCCGCCTGGGGCTGCATCCTAATGAGCGCCTTCTGCGCGGCCTTCGACGCCGCCAAGCGCGACACCGAAGGCCGCTGGGTCGGCATCCTGTTCTCGGCGCTGGCCTTCGCCACCTTCCTGCGCATCGGCGCCGTCGCCGCCGGCCTGCAGCGCGATCCGCAATGGACCGGCCTGCTGCAATGGGCGCCGACCGTATGCTGGCTGATTGCCGGCCTGCTCCTGCTCTATGTCGGTTTCGTGCGCGTGCGGCGCTGGATGGCGGAGACAGCCTGACAGCAAAACGCCCGGCGCTTGCGGCGCCGGGCGTTGCGATCCGAAATCCCTGTCGGCTCAGGCGCGGGCGAGGTTGCCCGCCGCCTGCTTGCCACGCTCGGTGACCAGCTCGTAGGACACCTTCTGGCCTTCGACGAGGGTGCCGAGACCGGCGCGCTCGACGGCGCTGATGTGAACGAACACGTCGCGCGAACCGTCATCCGGCTGGATGAATCCGAAACCCTTCTGGGTGTTGAAGAACTTGACTTTTCCAGTGGCCATCGTGGCCTCTCCTTCAGCTATGCAGATACCGTCCAGACGGACGGCAGGTGAACATCCGAGTTTTGGAGATGACTTGAAGCAGCCCAAAAAACGGCAGCATAGCAAGGCAGCTAAAATCTCGTTGCGGGCGTCCCCTTACGATGAAACATGGAATGCGTCAAATCGGCAGAGTGCCGCATGTCCTGCGGCCAGGACGTTAATCTTCCCGAAAGGGCGAATCGATGCGGCTGCAATTCATCGGATCGGGAGACGCCTTCGGTTCAGGCGGGCGCTTCAATACGTGCCTGCACCTGACCGGGCCGCAGACCAATCTGCTCGTCGATTGCGGCGCCTCCTCGCTCGTGGCCATGAAAAAGGCCGGGATCGACCGCAGCGCCATCGACACCATTCTGTTCACGCATTTCCATGCCGACCATTTCGGCGGCATTCCGTTCTTCATCCTGGACCAGCAACTGAATCTCAAACGGACGAAACCGCTGCTGATCGCAGGCCCGCCCGGTCTGCCGGGCTGGTACGAGCGCACCATGGCGGCGGCGTTTCCCGGCGAGCGGACGCTGCCCTTCCCGCTCGCCCTGCGCGAAGTCGAGATCGGCAAACCGAATGCCTTTCCCGGCATGACGGTGACACCGTTCCATGTCGTGCATGACGACCGCGCCGGACCCTGCCTCGCCTATCGCATCGAAGCCGAGGGCCGGGTGGTCTGCTATTCCGGCGACACCGAATGGACCGACACCCTGATCGAGGCCGCGCGCGGCGCAGACCTGTTCGTCTGCGAATGCTACATGTTCGAGAAGCTGCGCAGGTCGCACATGACGCTATCGGTGCTGCGGCAGCACCTGGCGATGATCGGGGCCAAGCGCGTCGTGCTCACACATCTGAGCGAGGACATGCTGGGCCGGCTGAACGAGGTCGATCTGGACGTCGCCGAGGACGGCAGGATCATCGAATTCTGACTCAGCCCGGCATCCGCAGCATCGCGTATTGCGCGTAGCCGCGATAGGGCCGCTCGAAACTCAGCACGGCGTCCTTCCGGTCGGCGAGAATGGTCAGTTCCAGTTCAAGTTCCGCGCGCGGCGTGACATGAAAGAGCGACAGCCAACACGCCAGCAGCGGACGGAACCAGGTCGGCAATCCTTCCTGCCCGCCAAAATCCACGACCAGCATCTGCCCGTACGGCGCCAGCGAGGCGGTCGCCTGTTCCAGCACGGTGCGCCAGCGCGGGATCATCGATAATGTGTAGGACATGAAAACGCGCTGGAACAGCGCAATGCCGAACAGCGTATCGGTGTCGAATGCCGTCGCGTCGGCCTGCGCTACCTGCACCCGCGCGGACAGACCGGCGCGTGCGATCTGCTCGCGCGCGGTTGCCAGCATCTCGCCGGAAATGTCGATGCCATAGAAGCATGCATGCGGATATTGCCGCGCGGCCCGGATCAGGTTGCGGCCGGTGCCGCAGCCAATTTCCAAGACGCAGTCGCCGGGCGCCGGCCGCAGGCGGTCGATCAAGAGATCGCGGCCGAGCAGATAATATTTGCGGGTGGCGTCGTAGACATGGCGCTGATGGCGGTACATCCGGTCCATCGCGCCGGCCGCTGCCGAGAAGCCGGTCATGCCGCTATCCGGCGAAGACATAGAGATGGAACCCGCCATAGATCGCGGAACGGTCGCGCAGCGTGAAATCCCGCGACTTGTCCGCGTCGTAATGCCATTGCGAGAGCAAGACATTGTCGATCCGGCCTGGCAGCAGCGTCGGCACGTCGGCGGTGCGGAAAATCACGCGCGCGCCCGGCCGCGCGGTGCGGGTGATCTCGCGCCACAACGCATTGAGCTGATCGTCGGTCATCCAGTCCTGTGCGTCGAGCAGCACGTAGCGGTCGAGCGAGGAGTCGGGCCGGCCGTGGAGATATTCGGTGAATGAGCGATTGAGCACCTCGATGCGCCCAACACGTGCGCGCAGCAGGTCGAAATGCTCGTAGCGCAGATAGGGCGGCACCGGCCCCTCACCATAGGAGCGGCCGAAGGCCTGCCAGGCGAAGTAATTGTGCTCCAGCGCGAAATCGCAGGTCAGGCGGCGCAACCGTTCGCGGATAACCGCCGTCATGTCGCCGCCGCCGGCCGCCGCCAAGGAGGCGTACTGCGCCGGCGGGATGCCGAGACCGAACAGCGACACGCGCCGCGACAGCGCCCAGCGCATGACGCGGCGCTCGAACAGGGGTGCAAGCCTGGTCTCGAAGAATCGCCGCTGCTGGTAGAGCGAGCGCGTCTTCAGAAACTCGCGCGGTTCGATTCCGTGGGCGCGCAGGATAAGATGCCCGAGGCCGATGCAGCGGCCGAGCAGTCCGTAGCGATAGACATTGCTGGCGAACATCGCGATGCGGCGTCGCCCGAGACCGCCATAGCGGCGTCCGTCCCAATAGTCGCGGGTCGCCGGATCGAGCCGCGGACGGATGAATTGCCGGTACAGATCGATATTGCGTTCGTCGTCGGCCGAGCCGAAGAAGCGGAAGAACTCGTCCCAGGACGGCAGCGCACGTGCGGCGACAATCTTCAAGCGGTTCAACGCAATATGCGCGGTGTTGAGGTCGAGCGCGGTGATGCGCGCCGGATCGGCAGCGAGATAGGAAAGCACATTGCAGCCGCCGGAGGCGATTGCCACGACATGGCATTGCGGCGTGATCGCCAGCGCTTCCATGTCGATCTCGGGATCTTCCCAGATCTGCGGATAGACCAGCCCCCGGAAGGCGAAAGCAAAGAGATGCTCGAGCAGGCTTTCCAGGGACAAACCCTGCCGCGACATGGCGGGCTTGCAGCCGACCGCCTGTTTCAGGCGCTCGCTCGAACTGACATCCAGTGTGGCGCTCAAGGAACAAACTCCGTTCGCCGCGCGATTCCGTTCGCTGCGACCTAACGGCATTCGCATTTCAGTTTGATGACAGGCCGCGTCCCGTGCAGGATAGCGGGATGACGCAAGCGTTAACCTCCGACCGCGGCGTTATGGACATCGCCATCCGGCTGCGCACCATCAGCCAGCTGTTCAATTCCTTCGACCCCTCGCCCTTTCACGAGAAGGATCTCGACCGAGACGCCGAGGAATTCATCGTCGGCTGGGTGCGGGAATTGCCGCGCGGCGCGCCGTTCCGCATCACCGTCTATCTGCCCGCGGACGAGGCCGGCCGCCCCGAGGCCGCGCATATCCGCGACGCGCTCGCCTATTATTTCGATTATCGCGCCCGCATGATCGAGCGCGATCTGCGCGAACTCTTCCGCATCGGCCGCCGCTCGCTCGCCATCGGCATCGTCGTGCTGATCGCCTGCCTGCTGGCGAGTCAACTCATCGCACCGCTCGTGCGCAACCCGACCACCTCGCGGATCATCGAGGAGAGCTTCATCCTCGTCGGCTGGGTGGCGAATTGGCGGCCGATCGAAATCTACCTCTACGACTGGTGGCCGCTGCGCCGCCGCGCGCAACTTTACCGCCGCATCGCGGAGGCGCCGGTCATGGTCGAGCCGGCACCGTGATCGCCGCGCGGCGATCAGGCCACCTTGCCGAGGATCGCCTCCATCTCGGTCTGCGTGAAGGCGCGCAGGGTTTCGGTGCGCAGATTGCCGGCCTTGCCGGTATTCAGGCCGAAGGCCGTGACGGTCGCATCATCGGGGGCTTCGACCAGCGCCACCACGTCGTACTGGCCGATGGTCCAGTAGACCTCCTTCAGGGTCGCGCCCAGTTTCTTCGCCGCCTCCCTGGCGGCGTCGGCGCGTTTGGTAGTGTCCTTGACGGTGCGAATGCCCTGATCGCTGAAGCAGCCCAACACGATATACATTGCCATGACGATCCTCCCGGACTCGTGACGGCAGACGGGCCGAATGCGCGGCAATGAACGGCGCCGGGCGGCGCGCCTGCCACACGGCAAGGGTGCGCCCGGCCGCCGGGCAACGCAAGGTGTCGAAAGGCTTACCAGGCGCCGTGCGTCTGTTCGTTGCCGCGGCGGTGCAGGGCCCGCGCCAGTTCCTTGCGGTCGAGGCGGGTGCCGTCATCGCCTTCGATCAGCAAGGCGACATGGCCTTTCTCCTTGAGGTGATGGGCGAAACCCATCGCCTCGTCGAGCAGGCTGAATTCCCTGAACAGGCAACGGTCCTTTTCAAGCGGACTGATTTTTTCGGTGCCGGGCGGGCCGGAATAGACCCTGTACATGGTCGCCTCCCTCGATGACGAGATGTCTGTATCAAGGCCGATCCGGCGAATCTGGTTCCGTCTCAGAACTTCTCCACCCAGGGCCGCAACTCAACTTCCCAGGTCCAGGCGCTGCGCGGCTGCTGCAGCACGTGCCAGTAGGTGTCTGCAATGGCGTCGGGATCGAGCAGCGCGTCCGGCTTGTCCGCCTCCGCCGGCCGGCGGGCGGAGCGGATGCCGCCGTCGATCACCACATGCGCGACATGGATGCCCCGGGGACTGAATTCGCGCGCCATCGATTGCGCCAGCCCGCGCAAGGCGAATTTGCCCATGGCGAAGGGCGCCGACTGCGCATAGCCCTTCACGCTGGCGGACGCGCCGGTGAACAGGATCGCGCCATGCCGCTTCGGCAGCATGCGGCGCACCGCCTGCTGCGCTACCAGAAATCCCCCAAAGGCCGACACGGCCAGGGTCTTTTCGACGTCGGCGGGGTCGAGATCGACCATTGGCCCACGCGTCCGGTAGCTGGCGTTGTAGACGACGACATCCGGCGCACCCAGCGCAGGCTCTGCCTCCAGCTCCTCGAACAGCGTCTCGACCTCATCGCGTTTGGTCGCGTCGCAGGTGAAGACCGCAGCGCCGGTTTCCTTGGCCAGCGGTGCGAGATCGTCGGTCGTGCGCGCGGCGAGCGCGACCTGCAGGCCCTTCTTCGCAAACAACCGCGCCAGCGCGGCGGACAGCCCGGATCCGGCACCGACGATGAGGGCGCGTGAGTAAGTCATCGGAGCAGTGTAGCGCGGCACGCTGAGGATCATAGCGCCCTGCTCCCGCGTCAGTCCGGGGCGCGCGAGGACGCGCGTTCCGGCTCCCGCAGCTATGGCACCACGACATAGACGGTGCGGCCGGATTTCACGACCGGCTTGTAGACCACGGCGCCGCAGCGATAGACGCGCACGCTGTTGACGACCGTGGCGACGCAGCCGGCCGGCAGCACGGCGACATGGCCGGGCACCGCCGCCGCGCGCGCCACCGGCGCCGGACGGACGACGCCCGGACCGGGGCGGCCGACGCCGAGGCCGGGATCGATGGCATAGGCAGCGACCGAGAGGCCGACAATGAAGGTGCCGGCCAGCAGCGCTGCGGCGACAAGACTGCGCAGGTTTTGGTCGCGCAGATTGAGGGGGAATGTCATGGCAATCTCCGTAAAGCAGCGTTCGGGGGAACGAGGCCCCCGACCTAGAACTGCGCCGGAGTCGTCACAATGAAGATTTTTGACGCCGCGCCCCTCAGCGCACCATGATGCCGAAGGACCGCCGCAGATAGCGGCCGGCGGGAAAGATGATTTCGATCACCGCATGGTCAGGACCGGCATAGCCGCGCTGCGCGACATAGGTCGCCTGCATGCCGGACACGCGCCGCTGATTGCAATGATGGCGCGGATGCCCGGACGGATATTCGGGGAAGTAACGGGCATTGCCGATGCTGACCCGGCCATGCTGCGGCGACGACACCACGCGCATCGTCACCCGGCCCTCCGCGCTGCAATCCGGATTGAGGTTCCAGGCGCGGTAGAGCATCAGCGGCTGCCCGGCGACGGCCACCTTGTTGATCTGCTGGGCATGGGCGGCGAGACGGCAAGGAGAAAGCTTGCGGCGACGAGCAGGAGGCGCATGCAATGGTCCTGAAAAGGGATGAGAGCATCAAGTGTCCGACACCGCATTCTAGGTGAGCAGGAAAGACCAAGTCCAGCAACGCCGCCCTCTTGTCTATAGTATCATGATATGATACTAGCCTGCCAGGCAAGAGATGATCCGCAGTCATAGGGGAAAGCTGGCCGAAGCGATCCTGCAAGACCGGCAGGCGCCAAAGGGTTTTTCTTTTGCCGTTGCCAAGATTGCACGGCGGAAGCTTGTGCAATTGAACAACGCCGCAATGCTGGCCGATCTTGCGGTCCCGCCCGGCAACCGGCTCGAAGCCTTGAAAGGCGGTCTCGCCGGCAAGCATTCGATCCGCATCAACGATCAAATGGCGGATCGTGTTTCGCTGGACGGCAGCCGGCCCGGAAGAGGTCGAGATCGTGGACTATCACTGACGAGGACAAGATGGCGAAGAAGCTGCCCCCTGTTCATCCCGGCGAAATCCTGCGCGAGGAATTTCTGGTGCCGATGCAGTTGACGCCCTATGCGGTGGCGCAGGCCTGCGATGTGCCGCGCACGCGCATCGAACGCCTGACACGCGAGGAAACGCCGGTTACCGCCGACACCGCCTTGCGGCTGGCGCGCTATTTCGGGACCAGCGCGGAGTTCTGGATGAATCTGCAGACGCAATACGATCTGGAGCGTGCGCAGGACGCGGCGGCAGCGGCATTGAAGAAGATTCAGCCGAGGCGGAAGAGCGCGGCTTAAGGGATGCGCGCCATCATGCGCATTAATTTACATCCCGATTTGACCTAACGAATCTGACCTCGTCCTTTGGAATAAACATAATCCTGCCTGCTGCCACCACGAGGAAGCCATTCGACGACGAGCGAACAAGTCGAACGTCAACCAACGTCAGTTCCTTTGTGGCAACTAAGAAGCTATTATTCTTATCATGAATTTGTTGATACGCGACGGCCCGACCGGTATAGCTGATCGCGATTAACATCGTTGCGAGCGACCAACCAATATCACTCCAATCAATAATTTCTGTCCGCCGAAAATACATCATTGCGCTTGCGGCAAAGTTTACAGACATAGCCGCCAGCAAAAGCGCCACAAGTCCATTTTGCGCACGCCAATCCCAATATAACGTCGCAAGGACCAGAGCGACGAAGGCAACCAGGATTGATGGGAACACCACACGAAGCGAAATCTTTCGATATTTCTCCCACGCATTGTCGCTCTTTGAGAACTTTAGAAAATCAAACAAAGGGCCCAATGAAACCTGTATAGCTGTAGTTACAATGGGGAAGACCAATCCGAATGAATAAACCAAGTTGGAGATATCAATTACTCCGATGAAGTGAATGCCAATTGCAGAGAAATATCCTATATTAAATACGGCCACGATCGCCAAACTTATTAGGCTCACGTAAGGCAGAAATCGAAGCGCGTCCGATAGTTTCATCTCTCACATCCTGAACACCCCAAACCGCGTCTCCTCCACTGGCGCGTTCAGCGTCGCGGAAAAGGCGAGGCCCAAGACGCGC
>Ga0073934_10003146_pt1 | contig 31449 bp, 25 predicted proteins | sample LarsenN4metaG_FD_76834 | JGI IMG/M metagenome (GOLD analysis project Ga0073934, IMG submission 76834) | Hot spring sediment bacterial and archeal communities from British Columbia, Canada, to study Microbial Dark Matter (Phase II) - Larsen... ...
ACGCGTCGCTGCATGCGTTGTTCCAGCAGCAGACCTTGGCGATGCTCGACCGCGCCGATCTCACGGAGGAGCAGAAGCAGAGCATATTGATCGCAATGAACTGCCCCTGCTGCGGCGGTACCGGATTGTCGTTCACGATGAAGCTGAACAGGAAGAGGTGATTTTCAGCTCGCGGCGCCCTCTTGCTGCCCGTCATCATCCGCGAAAGCGGATGAGCCAGCACGCCAGGCCTTTCAATTTCGTCGGTGCGCTGCATCGACCCGGCAATGACCGGATTGCCGCGTTCGCGGGGATGACGGGCGTGGCAACGCGCGCTACCGCCCGCCGCCCACGGCGATCACCAGATTGCCGTAGCCGTCAACCGAGCCGATGTCGCCCGGCATCAGCACGGTTGTCGAGGCGTGCTCCTCGATCAGTGCCGGCCCGCTGATCCGGTTTCCGGCCAGCAGGTCGCCACGCCGGAACGTCGGCGTCGGCCGGAAGCGGCCGTTGAAATAGGCGTCGCGCTTGCCGGCAAAGGCGGACGCTGGCGGCTTGGCGGTGCCGCGCTTGGCCATGCCCGGCCTCGGTTTGCGCATGATGCCCGCCACCGTCGCGCGCAGGCTGACGATCTCGGCGTTTTCCTGCGGCGCCGAAGTGCCGTAGCGCAGATGATGCATGTCGTCGAAGGCGCGCTTGATCGCCGCCCGGTCGCGCCGCTTGAATACCCTGTCGGGCAGATCAACCGTCACCGCGTGTTCCTGGCCGTGGTAACGCATGTCGGCGGCGCGCCGGATCACGATCTTTTCCGGCTTCACCGACGTGCCGGCAACGGCGTCGCGGCCCTGCCTTTCCAGCGCGCGGTAGATCGCCTCGATCTTGTCGAACGGCGCCTCGTCGAGCTGCATCAGCGCGGTGCGCACGAAGTCGTAGCGCAGGTCCGAAAACAGCATGCCGAAAGCCGAGAACACGCCCGGTGCCGGCGGCACGATGACCGTGCGGATGCCGATCTCGCGGGCGATCTGTACCGCCTGTAACGGCCCGGCGCCGCCATAGGCGACCAGCACGAAGTCGCCGGCGTCGAGGCCGCGCTCGGTGGTGACGCCCTTTACTGCGTAGGACATCGCGGTCGCGGCGATCCGCAGGATGCCGTCCGCCGCGGCCGTCACATCGAGCCCGAGCGGCCGCGCCACGGTCGCGATGGCGCGCTCGGCTGCGCCCAAGTCGAGCGGCATCTCGCCGCCCAGGAAGCGGTCGGCGCCAAGCCGTCCCAGAACCAGGCTGGCATCGGTGACGGTCGGTTCGGTGCCGCCGAGGCCGTAGCAGGCCGGCCCGGGCACGGCCCCCGCGCTCTGTGGACCGACCCGCAAGCCGCCATGATCGACCCGGGCAATCGAGCCGCCGCCGGTGCCGACCTCGAAGATGTCCATCATTGCGATCTGCACCGGCAGCGCCTTGTCGTAGCCGCCGATCAGCGCCTTCGATGTCGTGAGCGCCTCGCCCTTGTAGATGACCCCGGCCTTGGCGGTGGTACCGCCCATATCGAAGGCGATGGCGTTGTCGATGCCCAGGGTGCGGCACAATGCCTGCGTTCCGATCACCCCGGCGGCCGGTCCCGACTCGAGCATGCGCACGCATTGGCTCTGCGCCTGCTCCGCCTCGTAGAGGCCGCCGGTCGACTGCACGATCAGGAACGATCCGCCGAAACCTTCGCTGCGGATGTGTTCGTCGATCTCGCCGATATAGCGACGGACCTTCGGCCCGATATAGGCGTTGGCGACGACCGTCGAGCAACGCTCGAACTCCCGGTATTCCTGGCTGAGCTCGTGCGAGGCTGAGACGAACATCCCGGGGTGATTGTTCTCCAGGATCGCCTTGGCGCGCGCCTCGTGCCGAGGGCTTGCGTAGCAGTTGATGAACAGGATGGCGCAGGCCTCGATGCCGAGGCCTGCCAGTTTGCGGCCGAGCGCTGCGATTTCCGCTTCATCGAGCGGCCTCTCGACCTCGCCGTCCGAGAGGACACGCTCGTGCACCTCGAAGCGGAGCGCCCGCTCCACCAGCGGCACGTGCTTGCCGAAGAACAGGTTGTAGGCGTCCGGCCGGTTGATGCGTCCGATCTCGTAGATGTCGCGGAAGCCCTCGGTGATCAGGAGCGCAGTCCGCGCCCCGGTGCGCTCCAGGATGGTGTTGATCGCCACCGTCGAGCCATGCAGGAACAGGCCTGCCGAACGATAGTCGCTGCCGGCCTTCTCCACCCCGCGGTTGATGCCGTCGACCAGGCGTTGCGGCGTCGAGAGCGCCTTGCCAAAACTGAGCGCGCCGGTCCGGTCGTCGAACACTGCGATATCAGTGAAGGTGCCGCCGATATCGGCGGCCAGGCGCACGGCCGGGCGGGCCGGCAGCTTGCGCATCCCTTTGCGGGCTCGCGATTTCGGGGACTTCATCGGAAAGGAACCGGACAAGCTTGTCGTTGGCAGGCGTTCTGTATTAAGCCGAAAGGGCGTTGCTTGCCTAGGCCGACTGCCCCACCCTGCCTGTCCGCAATCCTCAACCTTCGGGAAATGTCCGCGTGCTCGTCGTCGCCATTGATATCGGAGGAACCTTCACTGACCTGCTGGGCTTCGATTCCAAGGCCGGCCGGTTCGTTCAGGCCAAGAGCCTCACCACACCCGCACAGCTCGTGCAGGGAATCATCAATTGCCTCAACAAGAGCGGGATCGAGGCTTCGGCCGTCGACGAGTTGATTCACGGATCAACCATCGCCATCAACACCCTGATCGAGCGCAAGGGCGCCAACACCGGATTGATCGTCACCCGCGGCACCCGCGACGTCTACATCATCGGCCGCGGCAACCGCCCCGAGGCCTACAATCTCCTGTTCCACCGCCACCGCCCGCTGGTGCCGCGCCGGCTAACCCGCGAGGTCGACGAGCGCGTGCTGGCATCCGGGGAGGTCCACGAACCGCTGCGCCGCGGCACCGTCGAGGAGGCGTGCCGCGCGCTCAGGAACGAAGGCGTCGAGGCGGTCGCGATATGCTTCCTGCATTCCTATCTCGATCCGTCGCACGAGCAGCAGGCCGGCGAGATCGTCCGCAAGGCGATGCCGGACGCCTACCTCTCGCTGTCGCACGACATCCTGCGCGAATATCGCGAGTTCGAGCGCATGTCGACGACCGTGGTCAACGCCTATATCGGGCCGAAGGTCGGCGGCTACGTGAAGAGCCTGAAGTCCAATCTCGGCGACATCGGCTTTCGCGGCGACCTCTCGATCATGCGTTCGAACGGCGGCGTGATGACGCCGGAGGTTGCGACCGAACGTCCGGTGGCAATGATGGAATCGGGCCCGGTGGGCGGCATCATTGCCTCCGCGCAGGTCGGGGCGGCGCTCGGCTTTGACAATGTGATCTCCTTCGACATGGGCGGCACCACCGCCAAAGCGAGTCTGGTCAAGGACGGCGAGCCCACGCTGGCGCCCGGCTACTACGTCGGCGGCTACGCGTCGGGACACCCGGTGATGCTGCCGATGATCGACGTGGTCGAGGTCGGCGCCGGTGGCGGCTCGATCGCCTGGATCGACGACATCGGCGCGCTCAAGGTCGGCCCGCAGAGCGCCGGCGCCGACCCGGGGCCGATCTGCTATCGCGGCGGCGGCACCGAGCCGACCATCACCGACGCCAATGTCGTGCTGGGCCGGCTCGACCCCGACAATTTCCTCGGCGGCCAGATGAAGCTCGACGCCGACGCCGCCGCCCGCGGGATTTCCGAGACGATCGCAAAGCCGCTGAAGATCGACACCGTTGCCGCCGCACAGGCGATCGTGGAGATTGCGATCTCGAAGATGTCGCTGGCCGTGCGCGAAGTCTCCGTGCAGAAGGGCTACGATCCGCGCGACTTCGCGCTGGTTGCCTCGGGCGGCGCCGGTCCGCTGCATGTGATGGCGATCGCGCGCGAACTTCATATCCCGACCGTCATCGTGCCGCTGTTTCCGTCGCATTTCTCCGCGCTCGGCATGCTGGCCGCCGACGAGCGGCACGACTTCATCCGCACGTTCTATTCCGACCTCGCCAGCCTTGATTTCGCTGCGTTGTTCAAGGTCTACCAGGAAATGCAGGAGCAGACGCGCGGCAGCCTGCGCAACACCCGCAAGTCGGAGGAGCGCATCCAGCTCGACATCCGCTATCTCGGCCAGGATTTTTCGCTATCGGTGCCGGTGACGGCGAAGCAGCTGCGAACCGGCGACCGCAAGGCGATCCGCACCGCCTTCGACAAGCTCTACGAGCACCGCTACGCGCATTCCTCTCCGGAGGACCCGGTCGAGGTCGTGAATATCCGGCTCAGCATCATCGGCAAGCGGCCGACATTGAAATTTCCGCGGCTTGCCAAGGGCCGCACCAATGCGATCACGCACCGGCGGGAGGTCTATTTCTCCGATGCCCAGAAGCCGGTCCGCTGCCCGGTCTACAGCCGGGACCGGCTGACCGCCGGTACGCGTATCGCCGGCCCGGCGCTGATCCAGGAGCACGGCACCACGACGGTTCTGTTCCGGAAGGACCATTGTACGGTCGCTCCTTCCGGCGAACTGATCGTCAAGGTGGGAGGCGCGTGATGGAACGTTCGCATGCGCTCGTTATCGCGCCCTCTCCCCTTGCGGGAGAGGGCAGGAATGCCATTGCGCGAGTCGTGATGGGTGAGGGGCATGGGCCTTCCCATATTTGGCACCCCTCACCCACCGGTGCATTGTGGATCAGCGACCTCGCCCTCTCCCGCAAGGGGAGAGGGCGCAGCGATGCGCGCCGCGCAACGCGGCAACGCGCTTGTTCTCGGGGAGCCGCTTGATGGCAAAGGCGAAGAGGAAGGCCGCGCGCAAAACGGCAAAGCGCAAGGCGCTCGATCCGGTCACGCTCGAAGTCATCCGCAATGCGCTGCCCGCCGTCTCTAACGAGATGGCGGCCGACCTTCAGCGCACCTCCTACAACATGATGATCTACGAGGTGCGCGACTTCTGCACCGCGCTGATCACGCCGGACGGCAAGCTCGTGTCGCAGAACGTCGGCGGCGTGTCTCACTTCGTCGCCGACCTCGGCGTCATCATCGTCGACGGCATGCGGCGCTACGGCGCCAAGGGCTTCAAGCCTGGCGACGTGATCATCACCAACCACCAGGCGGTCGCCGGTCAGCACCTCAACAACGTGGTGATCTACGCGCCCTATTTCTACAAGGGCGAGCTCCTGATGTTCATGATGGTGCGCGCGCACTGGATCGACGTCGGTGGGATGTCGACCGGCTTTGGCGCCGGGCCGACCGTCGCCGATCCCTGGCTCGAAGGTCTCCAGCTCGACCAGCTCAAGATCTACGAGGCCGGCAAGCTCAACGAAACGCTCTACCGCGTGCTCAAGGACAACATCCGGTTTCCCGAGTCCTCGCTCGGCGACATGAAATCGCAGATGGCGGCGTGCCGGCTCGCTGCCAAGCGCATGGACGAGCTGTTCGACAAGTACGGTCGCGAGACGATCCTGGCCGCCATCGAGACCATCTTCGACGAAACCGAGCAGAAGTGCCGTAACGTGGTCGGGCAGCTGCCCGACGGCGTCTACGAGGCGGAATCCGCCATCGACGACGACGGCGTACTCAAGGGCGAGCCGGTCCCGATCAAGGTCAAGGTCACCATCAAGAAAGGCGAGATGACCATCGACCTGTCCGGCTGCTCGGCCGAACGCAAGTCGGGCGTCAACTCGCGCACGCTTGCCGGCGCGCGTGTCGCCTACAAGGCGCTCACGGGGCCGCACGATCCCGTCAACGAAGGGTCGTTCCGCGCCCTGAATGTAATTATTCCCGAAGGCAATGTGATGATGGCGCGCTATCCGGCGCCGATGTCGTCCTGGAGCATCATGATTCCGATGGTGGTCGACACCATCGTCAAGGCGCTGGCAAAGCCGATGCGCGACCGCGTGCCGGCCGGGCATCACGGCCTGCTCGGCGGCGCAGTGGTGTTCTTCGGCACCCATCCGAAGACCAAGCGCCGCTTCGTGGTGCAGAGCATCGAAGGCGGCGGCTGGGGCGGCCGGCCGAACGAGGACGGCGAGTCCGCCACTGTCTCCGTGTGCCAGGGCGACGTACGCAACGGCTCGATCGAAGGCATCGAACTGAAATGCCCGGTGCTCGTGGAGGCCCGCGCGCTGCGCCCGGATTCCGCCGGCGCCGGCAAGCATCGCGGCGGATTCGGCATCGACATGCAGGTCAGAAACCTGGTCGAGGGCCGGTGGAATTTCGAACAGACCCGGCGCGGCGTCTGTCCCCCGTGGGGATTGTGGGGCGGCGGCGCCGGCGATCCCAGCGCCTATCTCCTGCGTCTCCCCGGCGAGAACGATTTCAAGGCCATGGTCGGCGCCCATATCCCGGTGCCGCTCAATGCCTCCGCCATCGTGCGCACCGGCGGGGGCGGCGGCTGGGGCGATCCTTATCAGCGCGATCCCGAGCTGGTGCGCGCCGACGTGATGGAAGAGCTGGTGTCACGTGAGGCGGCGCGTGATCAATATGGCGTCGTTCTGCGCGACGATCTATCGATCGACCAGGAAGCAACCGGAAGGTTGCGCGGGAGCCGAGCCGCGAATGCTGCGGGCTCCCTCTCCCCAACGGGGAGAGGGCGGGGGTGAGGGGGCTCGAACCTATCGAGAGTCCGTAGGCCCCTCACCCCATCCCTCTCCCTCGGGGAGAGGGAGCCCGCTGCGCCCCTGGCACGGCACCGGCTCAATGACTGCGCGGGAGTTGAAGAGAATGGCCAAGCTGAAGCTCACCATCGCCTGCGGCGATTACGACATCGTGCGTCCGCTCAAGGAGGGGCTTGTCCAGGCCGACGGCATCGACCTGATTTTCCTCACCGACATGGGTCCACGCGAACGCCATTGGCGGCTCGCCCGCAAGGCCGAGTTCGATATCTGCGAGGAGAATGTCGGCGCCTATTTCATTGCCATCGACCAGGGTCATGACTTCACCGCGATCCCGGTGTTCATGCACCGCCGCTTCCGCCACGGCTTCGTGTTCATCAACACCAATGCCGGCATCAGGGAGCCGAAGGACCTGATCGGCAAGAAGATCGGCGGCACCAATTTCATGCCCGCCGGCAACATCTGGATGCGCGGCATCCTCGAAGAGTACTACGGCCTGCCGCACCGTTCGGTGACCTGGATCACCGAGCGCAGCGAGGACATCCCGTTCGACGCGCCGCCCGGACTGAACATCGTCATGGACACCTCCAAGCCGCTCAACGACATGCTGGTCGACGGCGACATCCCGGCAATGATCTCGCCGTCGGTGCCGACGCCGCTGGTGCAGGGCGACAAGCGGGTCGCGCGACTGTTCGCCGACTACAAGCAGGTGGAGATCGATTTCTACAGGAAGACCGGCATCTTCCCGATCATGCACGTGACCACGGTGAAACGAGAGATCACCGAGAAGTATCCCTGGGTCGCGACCAATCTCGTGAAGGCGCTGGAGGCGTCCAAGCAGCTCGCCTACAAGCGCATCGCCAATCCGCGCATGGTCCCGCTCGCCTTCGTGCGCACCGCGGTCGAGGAGCAGTGGGCGACGCTCGGCCGCGACCCCTGGGAATACGGGCTGACGCCGAACAACCGCAAGAACCTGGAGACCATCCAGCGCTACGTGCACCAGCAGGGCATGATCTCGAAGCAACGGCCGCTGGAAGCGCTGTTTGAGGATACCGACCTGGGCGACGCCGCCGGTTCGGAAGAGGTGTGAGCTGATTGGTCCAGCCGAAATTCCGCACAATGGATTTTCACGACCGTCTCGCCGACATCCTCGCCCGCATGCGGGAGGCCGGGCTCGATTGCATCGCCGCGCTGCATGACGGCGCGCACTTCATCGAAAAGCCCGATCCGGTGACGGTGCTGACCGGCTTCAAGTCGCTCGGGCCGGCGGCGGCGATCCTGCGCAGCGACGGGTCGTCGACATTGATCGTCACACCGTCGTGGGACGCCGAGCGCGCCGGCGAATCGTCGGTCCGGCGCGTGATCGGTGCGCATGATTGCATCGCGTCGCTGGGCGACGAACTGGGTCAGGACGCGCGCATCGGTCTCGCCGGGATGCGCTTCCTCCCCTCCTCCATGGCCGACCGCCTTGGTTCGATCGTGCCGGCGGCGCAGCCGGCCGACAAGCTCATCTTCGACGCCGCACGCACCAAGACCGACGACGAGATCGCGCATGCCCGCGAAGCGACCCGCATCGCCGAGCTTGGCTACCGTCACATGCTCGCCATCGCGAAACCCGGAATGACCGAGGACGAGCTGGCAGCCGAATTGAAATGGCAGATGAAGTCGCTCGGCGCCGAGGACAACTTCCTCCTGCTGTGTGCCGGGCCGCATAACCGCGCGGTGCAGCCCTCGACCGGCCGCAGGTTCCAGCCCGGCGACATCATCCTCGCCGAGATCACGCCGAGCTATCGCGGGCAGCTCGCCCAGATCTGCCGCACGGTCACCGTCGGCGAAGCATCGGCCCAGCTTGCCGACCGCTATGCGCTGGTCGTGCGTGCCATGGACCAAGGCATCGCTGCCGCCCGCCCTGGGGTTCCGATGGCGGAGGTCTGCCGCGCCATCAACGCCGTCCTGGAGGCAGAGGGCTATGGCGAATACTGCCACCCGCCGCATATCCGCCGGCGCGGCCACGGGCTCGGTTTCGCATCGGTGCGACCGGGCGACGTGGCGCTCGACAACGACACGCCGCTGGAGCCCGGCATGGTGTTCATGATCCACCCGAACCAGTACCTGCCAGAGACCGGCTATCTCCTGTGCGGCGAACCGGTGCTGCTGACACAGACGGGCGCCGAGCCGCTGACCGCGGAGAAGGCGGCGCTGGCAAGCGTGTCAGGCTAGCCTCATGTTCACCCAGCATCCCACGTTGCTGATCGGTCCGTCCGACTGGGACCAAACGCGCATGCCCAAGGACGAATTCGACCGCCGCATCGCCGCGCTGTGGGCGGCGTTTCCCGATGCCTCGCAGGCGATCGTGTTCGGGAGCGCGAGCCGCCACGCCGAGCTGGCCTATCTCACCAATTTCGTGCCGAAACTCGAGCCCGGGATCGCCCTGTTGGTGCGTACCGGCGCGCCAAAGCTGTTGTTCGGCGGCGGACCGAACATGGTCGGAGCCATGAAGCCGCTCACCTTCATCACCGACATGGCGCCGCTCAATGCGCTGGCAAAGCTCATCGCCGGCTGGGACTCGCCGCTCCTCATCGGCGGCGGGCACATGGCGAGCGCAACGCGCAAGACGATCGCCGAGGCCACGAGCGGCACGATACGGGATGCCACGCCGCACGTCTGGAGCATGATGCGGCGGAAGACGCCGATCGAGCTGGCCGCCATCCGCGAGGCCTGCACCATCCTCGACCGCGCCGCTGCGGCCATCCGCAACGCCGCCCAAGCCGGAGCCGGCATTACGACCGCGGTGCTGGCCGCCGAGCGCGCAGCAATCGAGGCGCGCGCCCAGGACGTCCGCACCCTGTTCAGCCGCGATGGCGGCCGCACGCTGCGGCCGTTCGAGGCGCTTGATGACACGCGCGCCGACCCGCTTCAGGTCTATGTGGCCGTCCGACGGTTCAACTACTGGGCCGAGGGCTTCACCCGCCTGTCGAACGCACCGGACGAGGCCGGCGAACTGGCCAAGGCGCTCCTGCGCGCCGCGCTGGCGACGGTCAAAGGCGGTACCGGCATCGGCGTCCTCGCCGACGCGATCGCGTCGGGTGCATCGCCGTTCCAGATTCATCCGGTGACGCAGGCTGCATTCGTAAGCACCATCGGCCTTTCGCTCGACCCGCCCACCGGCGATGAGGTCTTCGAATCCGGCGAGGTCTATTCGGTCCGCGTCGGCCTCACCGCCGATGCCGGGCAGCATGCGATCGTGTCGGCAATGATTGCCGTCCGCGACGACGGCAATGACGTGCTGTGGCAATCCCGGATTGCCTAGACCGGCGGCAAAGACTTAAATCGCACCATTCAAGAGCAAACAGGATCAAGACGGGGAAACGACAATGCAATCTGCCCGGCGGCTGTCCTTGCGCGGTTGTGTCTGTTGCGCGCCGGGCGTCTTGTCCCCGCAACGCCGTTCGCCTGGCCGGCCGCGCGTGCGCGCAAGCGCAGCATCGTCCGGCGGCGGTATCTTCGCGGCGGCGTCAGGCACATCGGTACCGGCCGCCGGCTCGCGCGGCGGAGTTTTGGCTTCGGCGGCCGTCAAACCCCACCGCATCGACGTTCACCACCACGTCGCGCCGCCGAAATACATCGAGGAGATGCGCAAGCTGCTGCAGCCGCCGACCATCAACTGGACGCCGGAGAAATCGCTCGCCGACATGGACGAAGCCGGCGTTGCGACCGCCATCACCTCGATCACCACGCCCGGCGTGTGGATCGGCGACCACGACCAGGGCCGCCGCGTCGCGCGCGAGTGCAACGAATATTCCGCCAGGCTCGCCGTCGACCACCCGGGCCGCTTCGGCATGTTCGCGGCGCTGCCGCTGCCCGATGTCGACGGCAGCCTGCGCGAACTCGAATACGGCCTCGATACGCTCAAGGCCGACGGCATCGTGCTGTTCACCAGCTACCGCGACAAGTGGCTCGGCGATCCCGCCTTCGAGCCGGTGATGGCGGAGCTTAACCGGCGCAAGGCGCTGGTCTACACCCATCCCGAAGCGCCGCTCTGCTGCCGCAACCTCATCCCCGGCATCAACGAGGCGGTGATCGAATACGGCACCGACACCACGCGTGCCATCGCGCGCATCCTGTTCAGCGGCACGGCGACACGCTATCCCGACATCCGCTGGATCTTCTCCCACGGCGGCGGATCGTTGCCGATGTTCGCCGACCGGTTCGTGCGCGCCGGCCGGTTGCCGGCCAACGCTCCGCATGTCCCGAACGGCGTCTGGGCCGAGCTCAGGAAGTTCTACTACGACGTGGCGCAGGTCGAGCACCCGATGGGGCTCGCGGCCGTCACCAGGATGGTGCCGATCTCGCAGATTCTGTGGGGCACCGATTTCCCGTTCCGCCCCGGCCGCGACTACGTGAAGGGTCTCGGCGAATTCGGCTTCGATCCCGCCGACCTGCGCGCGATCGAGCGCGACAACGCGCTCACGCTGCTGCCGCGCTGGCGGTGAAGCATACGGCTCAGCCCCCGGCCGGCCACAACCGGTGAATGCCGCGGGGCGGCGGCACGAGAATTTTCGCCGCTGTCCGCTCCAAGGAAACGGTCACGGTGGCGGGACGTTTGGGTGCATCGAGAACATCGTCGTCCAGCCGTAGCGGACCGTTGCGCCAGGTGATGGCGACCTTGCGCCCGCGCCGGACCGAAACCGGGGGGCTGCGATGCTGCGGCGCCTCGATCCACGCCATCATCGCGCGCCGGTCGTCGGGCCGAACGCAGACGATTTCGAGCAGCCGGTCACCGGGGTCGGCCGACGGCGCCAGCGGCAGGCCGGGGCCGGTGTAGACCGTATTGATGATCTCCACCGACAGGAGGTCCCCCTTGAGCGGCCTTCCGTCGATGACGACGTCGACGTCGAGCGGCTTGGCCTTGCCGAGATCCTTGCGCAGCTCGCGCCGCCCCTTGCGCACGCTGTCAATGCCGACGGCGGCATCGAGCGACGGCTTCTGCATCATGCGCGCGAGCGGGCCGAGGCCGACCGCCTCGACGAAACGCCGGCGGCCCCAGGGCCCGCGCGCCACGCCGATGGTCAGACGCTGGAAGTACTGCGGATGCAGAATCTCCGCGAGCTCATAGGGCGCGCCGGCAATGCCGAAGGTGCGGGCGATGTTGTTGGCGCTGCCAAGCGGCAGGACCGCGACCGGAATGCCGCGATCCGGCATCCGCGCGATCACCTTGGCCACCGTACCGTCGCCGCCCGCGAGAATGAACAGGCCGGCGGGCTCGCGCAGCATCGTCCCGAAGCGGCGCCCTTTCGTGGAGCACATGCGGACCGCGTAGCCGCCAAGCCGGATGGCGGTCTTGAGCTCCTTCTTGCTGAACTTGCCGCCGCCAGCGGTCGGATTGTGAAACAGGATCGCGCGCATGCCGAACCGACAACGCCGCCGGGTGGCTTTTGATCCACACCCCGGCCAAGGGGGTGAACGCACTGTCGCTGGTCTGCTATCCTGCCAGTTCTTGCTGGAAGATGTCGCCGGACTACCCTCGTCACATTTGCCGAAGAGGAGATGCTGCGATGCGCGTCCACCGTTCCAGTTGCATCGGAAGCCTGGTCCTGGCCGCAATGGCGGCGCTGCCGGCGCGGGCCGATCCGGTGTCGGATTTCTACAAAGGCAGGACGGTGACGCTGATCGCCGGCTATTCGGCCGGCGGCGGCTTCGATCTCTACTCACGCATCATCGCGAACTATCTCGGCAAGTACATTCCGGGACAGCCGCGCATCGTGGTCCAGAACATGCCCGGCGCGGGCAGCCTGCGGGCGGCGAGCCACGTCTACAACGTCGCTCCGAGAGACGGCAGTGTCATCTCGCTCACGCGGGCGCCGGTGATTGCGCCGCTGCTGGGCTCGACCGGCGGGGCGAGCTTCGACGTCAGCAAGTTCACCTGGCTCGGCAGCGGAGCGAGCGATCTCACCGTCTGCGCGCTGCTGGGCAATCCCAAGATCAGGACGATGGCGGACGCCCTGACGATCGAGCACACGCTCGGCGGCCTCGGGCCCGGCTCCGACGAGGACATGTACACCAAGATCCTCCGCCGGCTGCTCGGCCTGAAGGCCAAGCTGGTGACGGGATATCCGGGCGGGGCCGAGATGGTGCTGGCGGTGGAGCGGGGCGAGCTCGACGGCCGCTGCGGCTGGGCGTGGTCGAGCATCAAGCTGTCGCGGCCGGACTGGATCGCGGAGAAGAAGATCAAGGTCCTGACCGTGCTCGCGCTCGAACGCACGCCCGAGCTTCCGGACGTTCCGGCCATCATGGAGTTCGTCAAGACCGAGGGACACCGGCAGATCCTCCGGTTCGTCCTGAACGCCCAGACGCTGGGGCGGCCGTTCGTCGCTCCGCCCGCCATTCCCGAGGATCGCGCGACCGCGCTTCGCCGCGCCTTCGACGAAACCATGAAGGACGCGGCCTACCTGGCGGAGATGAAGGCCAAGAAACTCGACGTGGGCCCGATCCCCTGGCAGAACATCACGCCGCTGCTGAAGGACTTCTATTCGACGCCGCAGTCGGTCGTCGACGAGACACGGGCGATCATTTCGTCGGACTAGAAGCGCGCCCTCGTGAACGCGGGCGCTCGCCGAGCGTCCGCATTCGGGCAAAACGCAGGGCGGCCGGCAGGCCAACAGGGCGGCCTCGGCCGCGGACGCCCCGTCGCGCCAATTTGCGGCAACGCGGCTTTTCAGTCGCCTTCGGTGCAGGCGGACACGAACTCGGGCAGACGCACCGGACTCAAGGGTACTCGCCCTGGTCGTCGCCCAGCGCCGGTTGGTGGGCCCTCCCCTGCGGCGGGAGAGAACGTCTGACCACGCCCATTCGCGGGGGACAGCGGCGCAGCATTGCGCTATGATTGAGCCCGACATTGTCGTTGCCGCGATACGGAGCCGCCCATGAAGAAACTCGTCCTTGAGACCACCTCCCCGTTCCAGGGTCTGCCCGAACTCGTCGCCTATGACGAGGGCCTGTTCGCCAAGGAAGGCATCCAAGTCGAGTGGGCGGACCGCGACGAGGCCGGCATCAAGACCGCCGATACTTCGATAACCGACGTGAAAGCCACCGACATGTTCGGCAGTCACGGCACGCTGCTCGAACAGGGCAAGGCCGACATGTACAACGCCTGCGAATGGGGCAACTACTGCCGGGCCGGGGGCACCAGCGTCGGCAGCCGCCAGGTCGGCCGCCGCGGGATCGTCACCTATGCCGCCATCGTGGTCCGCCCGGACTCGCCGGTCTACACGCCCCAGCAGCTTGCGAACCGCACCGTCGGCGTGCCGTTCTATGCCGGCACCCACTACCTTGCGCTGCATCTGCTGGAGGGCTTCCTCCCGCGCGACCAGATCAGGGTGTGCAGCGCGCCCAACGGCTCGCGCAATCGTTTCAACCTGATGATGAAGGGCGAAATCGAGGCGACAACGCTGACCGAGCCCTACATCACGCTCGCCGAAAAGAAGGGCTGCCGCATCATCTGCTCGGCCTTCTATCACGGCACCGAGGTCGCGTCCGACCGGGTCGACGCCGAGACCTACGCCGCCTTCAACCGCGCGGTGCGCGAGGCGGTGCGCCGGATCAACGCCAACAAGAAGGCATACCTGCGCTACTTCATCGACTACCACAAGGCGAGGGACCCGGAGATCGGCATGTTGAAGCCGGAGGACCTGCGCGAGAGCCGCATCGTGGTGGTCGACCCGGCGCCGATCCCGGCCGACGAGATGCAGCGCACCTATGACTGGGTGAAGAGCTGGGGCATGCTGGAAGAGACCGAGTCGCCGCTCCAGCTGGTCAACATCAAGGTGCAGACCCACGCGCATGTGGCGGCGGAATAGCGCGTCAGTGATTTCGGCGAGTAGAGACCTTGATCCGTCACCCTGAGGTGCAAGGCGCGCAGCGCCGAGCCTCGAAGGGCGGCGGCCGGGGCTGTGCAACGCCGCATGTCGCGACGCGGTGGCCGTGCATCCTTCGAGGCCGGCATGCCGCCGGCGCCTCAGGATGACGGATCGCAGCAGCATTGTCGGTGCATCGGTCGCCCGGCTTGAGGACCCTCCTCTCGTCCGCGGGCAAGGGCTGTTCGCCGCCGACGTGTCCTTTCCGCACCAGCTTTACATGCGTGTGGTGCGCTCACCGCTGCCCCATGCGCGGCTCAATGCGGTGGATACCGCCGCGGCGCGCGGCGCGCCGGGCGTGGTCGCCATCTGGAGCGGCGAGGACCTCAAGGACATCGCCCCGATCGATTTCCGCGACGACCGCGTCGAGCCGCTGGTGCCGCACCGGCAACCGCTGCTGGCGCGGGGGCGCGTCCGCTATGTCGGCGAGCCGGTCGCCGTGGTGTTTGCAGACGATCCCTACCGCGCCGAAGATGCCGCCGACCGGGTGCGGCTCGAGTTCGATGAACTCCCGCCGGTGATGTCGGCCGACGTCGAGCCCACTGACGTCGACGGACTCTCGACCGAACCGATGATTGTCGAAAAGGAGTACGGCGACCTCGCCGCCGCATTCGGGGCGGCTCATACGGTTGTCGAAGTCGACGTCGCAATCGGCCGACATTCGGCGGTCCCGCTGGAAACCCGGGGCGCCATTGCCCGCTACGACAGCGCCCGCGACATGCTCGAACTGCACGGTGCGGCCAAGGTACCGCACCGCAACCGCGAGCAACTGGCGAAAATCCTCAACCGGCCGCTCGCCTCGATCAACCTGTTCGAGGGCCATGTCGGCGGCGGTTTCGGCGTGCGCGGCGAACTCTATCCCGAGGACGTGCTGGCCTGCCTCGCCGCCATCCGCCTCGGCCGCCCGGTGAAATGGATCGAGGACCGGCACGAGCATTTCGTGGCCGCCAACCATTCGCGCCAGCAGCGTCACCGGGTGCGCGCCGCGGTCGACGCCGATGGCCGCATCCTCGCCATCGAGGACGAATTCTTCCACGACCAGGGCGCCTATGTGCGCACCCACGGCGCGCGCGTGCTCGACCTCACCGCCGGCATGTTGCCGGGGCCGTACCATGTGCCGGCCTATCGCGCCGCCGGCCATTACCGGCTCACCAACAAGACGCCGGCCGCGACCTACCGTTCGCCCGGACGCTACGAGAGCACGTTCGCTCGCGAACGGCTGATGGACGCGATCGCGCAACAGCTCGGCATCGACCGTATCGAGGTGCGCCGTCGCAACCTGATCGAGAAATCGGAAATGCCGTTCGAGCGGCCGCTGACCGCGCTCGGTGACGAGGTGGTCTACGACTCCGGTGACTATGCCGGCCTGCTGGACAAGGCGCTTGCGCAACTCGACTGGGATGCGCTTCAGGCGCGGTTGCAGGCGCGACGCCGCAGCGGCGAGCTCGTGGGCGCGGGCCTTGCCGTTTTCGTCGAGAAGAGCGGACTCGGACCGACCGACGGCGTGAACATCTCGGTCGCGCCGAACGGCGCGGTCGAAGTCGTCACTGGCGGGTCTTCGCTTGGCCAGGGCTTCGAGACCGTGATGGCGCAGATCTGTGCCGGCGCGCTCGGCGTCGATTACCGCTCAGTCCGCGTCGTGCACGGTCGCACCGACCGCATCGACCACGGCATCGGCGCACACGCCACGCGCGCCACGGTGATGACCGGTTCGGCAACGCATATCGCCGCCTTGAAGCTGCGCGAGGCGGCGCTGGCCGCCGCCTCGCCGCTGCTCCAGACGCCGGTCGAGGACCTCACCGTCGCGGACGGCCGCGTGCACCGGAAGGCCGCGCCGCTCGGTCCATCCATCTCGCTCGGCGAGCTCGCCGCACGGCAGCCGCTGGCGGCGGAAGGCTGGCACAAGACGTCGCACATGGCCTACCCTTACGGCGTCCACGTGGCGATCGTCAGCGTCGATCGCGACACCGGGGCGCTCGCGGTCGAGCGCTACCTGATTGCCTATGACGTCGGCCGCGCGGTCAATCCGGTGCTGGTGGAGGGCCAGCTGGTGGGCGGCTTCGCGCAAGGGCTGGGCGGCGCGATTTCAGAGGAGTTCGTCTACGACGAAGGCGGCGCTCCGCTGGCGACCACCTTCGCCGACTATCACATGCTGACCGCCCATGACGTTCCACCGGTCGATATCCTGCTCACGGAGGACGCTCCCTCCCCGCTCAATCCGCTGGGCCTGAAGGGCGCCGGCGAAGGCGGCGTCAATGCCGTTGGGGCGGCCATCGCGTCCGCCATCGACGATGCGATAGGGCGCCCGGGCGCGGTCACGCGGCTTCCGGTGACGCCCGTGCGTCTGCGGGCGCTGTTGCGGCAATGAAACGAGGACCCGAATGGATTTCGAACTGCCGGAAGAACTGACGCTTCTGAAGGACAACCTGCGCAAGTTTGTGGATCGCGAGCTGATCCCGCTCGAGCGCGAGACCGTCAACAACGTCAAGATGCAAAAGGAGCTGTACAGGACGCTGCGGCCCAAATCCGAAGCGCTCGGCCTATGGCAGTTCGACGTGCCGGAGGAATACGGCGGCCTCGGTCTCGGCATGATGGCGAAGGTCATCGTCTGGAGCGAGATCTCCCGCACCACCGCGCTGCCGTCGCGCGCCGTCAATATCTTCGGCTTCCCGGTCAGTCCGATCCTCTACACGCTCGAAGGACGCGCCAAGGAGGAATACCTCCTGCCGGTCATCAACGGCACCAAGACGAGCTGCTTTGCGCAGACCGAGGCCGACGCGGGCTCCGACCCGGCCGCCATGCGCACCAACGCGGTGCGCGATGGCGACGACTACGTCATCAACGGCGTCAAGCGCTTCATCACCGGCGCCGACGAGGCCGACTTCGCGCAGGTGTTCGCGGTGACGGACCCGCAGAAGCGCGCCCGCGGCGGCATCACCGGCTTCCTGGTCGACATGAACACCCCGGGCGTGAAGGTTACCGCATCCTACGACCTGATGGTCGACGACAAGCCCTGCGAGATCGTGTTCGACAACGTGCGCGTGCCGGCCTGGAAGCGCATCGGCCAGGAAGGCGAAGGCTTCAAGCACGCGCAGTCCTGGATCAATTCCGGCCGTATCCGCCACGGCGCGCGCTCGCTCGGCGTCATGGAGCGCTGCTTCGAGCTCGGCTCCGCCTATGCCAGGCAGCGCAAGACCTTCGGCGCCTATCTCGCCGAACGGCAGTCGGTGCAGTGGCCGCTCACCGAAATCTACATGGACATGCACAAGCTGCGGTTGATGCTCTACCACGCCGCCTGGAAATACGATCGCGGCGAGGACTGCCGGCAGGAAGCCTTCATGGTGAAGATCTTCGGCGACGAGCGCTCGTTCTGGGCCGCCGACCGCGTGATGCAGATCCACGGCGGCATGGGACTGTCCAAGGAGCTGCCGATCGAGCGCTTCTTCCGCGACCAGCGCTCGATGATGATCACCGAGGGCGCGGTCGAGGTGCTGCGCATGGCGCTGGCGCGGATGGTGCTGAACGTCCGATAAGCCAGTTCCCCGCATGGCGCATTAGGTGCGCCAAGTCGGCACTTTCGCAAGATTGAGCTTGCCAGGCATCGCCCGTATGATCCGGCCTGAAAGCGCACCACCGCAAGCCCGCGCAAGGAGCCCGACCATGGCCTTCGCCGACACCGCCGCACAACAATCCCAGGTCCACTACCGCGGCCTGCGCGACTGGCTCGACAAGGTGCAGGGCATCGGCGAGTTGCTCTGCGTCAACGGCGCGGACTGGAACGTGGAGATGGGCAGCATCACCCAGATGCTGACCGAGAAGTCGAACGGCACCGCGCCGGCGATCCTGTTCGACGAGATCCCCGGCTATCCGAAGGGCTTCCGCACGCTCTACGGCCACTTCTCCTCGATCAAGCGGGTGGCGCTGACGCTCGGGCTGCCGCTCCAGCACGAGCGCAAGGTCGACATCGTGCAGCGCTATCACCGCCGCATGCAGACCATGAAGACGCTGCCGCCGCGGTTCGTGAAGGACGGGCCGGTGCTTCAGAACGTGCTCGAAGGCGACGCGGTCGATGTGCTGAAGTTCCCGGTGCCGCTGCACCACGAGAAGGACAAGGCGCGCTATATCGGCACCGCCTGCTGCGTCATCACCCAGGACCCGGATGACGGCTGGTTCAATCTCGGCGCCTACCGCTCGCAGGTCTACGACCGCAACACCGTCGGCTGCCAGATCACCGAGGGCAAGCACGGCCGCATCCATCGCGACAAGAACTTCGAGCGCGGCCAGCCGATGAAGGTCGCGATCGTCTGCGGGCAGGATCCGCTGTTGTTCATGCTCGCCTCCTCGCCGTTGCCAGAGGTGAGCGAGTACGACATCGCCGGCGGGCTTCGCGGCGAACCGATCGACGTGATCCGCGGCCCCTACACCGGCTTCCCGATCCCCGCCGACGCCGAGATCGTACTGGAAGGCGAGACCGTGCCGGGCCAGGTGCGGCCGGAGGGTCCGTTCGGCGAGTGGATGGGCTACTACTCCGACGACACTCAGCCGCGTCCCTACGTCAACGTCAAATCCGTCCTCTACCGCAACGATCCGATCCTGTGCTGCGCGCCGCAGCACAAGCCGGTAGACGAGACCGGCCTGCTCAAGGGCATTGCCGGCGCCGCGCAGATCTGGAGCGCGCTCGACGCCTGCGGCGTGCCCGAGGTGCTGGGCGTGTGGAACCACGAGGCCGGGCCCGCCACCCGCTTCACCGTCATCCAGATCCGGCAGCGCTATCCCGGTCACGCGCGGCAGGCGCTGCACGTCGCCGCCGCCTGCCAGGGCGGCGCCTATGCCGGCAAATGGACGGTGGTGGTGGACGACGACATCGACGCCGGCGAGCTCGACCAGGTGCTCTGGGCGATGTGCACGCGCTTCGACCCGAACGTCGACATCGACATCATCCAGAAGGCCTGGGCGTCCAAGCGCGACCCATTGTTCCTGCCCGGCAACTTCAACAACCGCATCCTGATCGACGCCTGCATCCCCTACGACATGAAACTGAAGGGGACGTTCCCGGTGGTGGTCGACGTCAGCGACGATCTGCGCGGCAGGCTGCGCGCCAAGTTCCCGCATATCTTCCCACCGATGTGATCGCAGCATGGTCCCGCCCACTCCGAGCCTCATGGTGAGGAGCGTCGCGAAGCGACGCGTCTCGAACCATGACCACAAACACCGAGCTTGCCGCCATCCTTCGAGACGCCCGAGCTTCGCTCGGGCTCCTCAGGATGAGGTTTGAGAAGGTTTCGCAACAGGAAGCCCAGTCATGCGTCGTTCTGCCTTTCTGACCGCCCTTGCGTTTCTTGCGTCGTTGCAGTCCGCCTCCGCTCAGAGCGTCGCGGATTTCTACAAGAACAAAAGTGTCAATCTCGCCATCAGCTTTCCGCCCGGCGGCGGCTACGACCTCTACGCCCGCATCCTGGGGCGCCATATGGGCAGGCACATTCCCGGCAGTCCGACCATCGTGCCGCAGAACATGCCCGGCGCCGGCGGTTTGCGCGTCGCGCAGTTCTTCTACAACGCCGCGCCGAAGGACGGCCTGATGTTCGGCACCTTCACGCGCATGGCCCATATCGCACCGCTGTACGACCCGGCGCAGAAATACGATCCCTCCCGCTTCACATGGCTTGGCGCCATCACCGATGCCGTGAGCACGTGCATCACCTGGCACACCTCGCCGGTGAAGAGCTGGCAGGATTTCCTGACCCGGCCCACGACCTTCGGCGGCACCGGCCCGAGCGGCGAGGTCGACATCTTCACCAACGTCTACCGCAACGTGTTCGGCGCCAAGGTCAGCCTCGCCGCCGGCTATCCGGGTACCGGTCCGGCCATGCTCGCAATCGAGCGCGGCGAGATCGACGGCATCTGCGGCATCGACTGGACCACGCTGAAAGCGCAGCGCCCGCACTGGATCAAGAACAAGCAGATCAACGTCCTCGTCCAGACCGCATTCCGCAAGGACCCCGACCTGCCCGACGTGCCGCTGATCATGGATCTGACCAAGGACCCCGAGAAGCTCCAGATTCTGAGGTTGTATGTGTCGTCGCACGAATTCGCGCGACCGTTTGCCGCGCCGCCCGGCGTCCCGCCCGAGCGCGCTGCCGCATTGATCGCGGCCTTCGAAGCGACCACAAAGGACCCCGCGTTCCTGGCCGAGACGGCCAAGCACCAGATGGAGGTCGCGCCGGTCAGCGGTCAGCGGCTCGCGGGCATGCTCGCCGAGCTCTACCAGACGCCGGAGCCGATCCTGGCCAAGGCGCGCGCCGCGATCGGCCGCTGACCATCGTGCCCGCGTTGGAGAATTCGTCCATGAACAGTCGTTTTGCGCTGCCCGCCGCCCTCGCCGTCATGCAGGTGCTGTGTCCTGCTGCGCAGGCTCAGAGCGTCGAGGAATTCTACACCGGCAAGACCATCACACTGTCGATCGGCTTCACGCCCGGCGGCGGCTACGACCTGTACGGACGCCTCGTCGCCCGCCACCTCGGCAAGCACATCCCGGGCAAGCCGAGCATCGTCGCGCAGAACATGCCCGGCGCCGGCAGCATGCGCTCGGCGCAGCATCTGTATTCGATCGCGCCCAAGGACGGCACCGCGCTTGCGACCTTCGGCCGGCAGATGGGCATCACGCCGCTGCTCAATCCCGCCGCCCAGTACGACGGCACCAAATTCACCTGGCTCGGCAGCGTCACCAACGAGGTGTCGACCTGCGTCACCTGGCACACGTCCAAGGTGAGGACCTGGAACGATCTGATGACCATCCCCGTCACCTTCTCCGGCGACGGCCCGGGCGCCGACCCTGACGTTTTCGCCAACCTCTACAACAATGTGTTCGGCACCAAGATCAAAATCATCTCCGGCTATCGCGGCACCAATCCGATGATCATTGCCATGGAACGTGGCGAGGTCGAGGGGCTGTGCGGCTACTCATGGAGCACCATCAAGAGCCGGCACCAGGCCTGGCTGAAGGAGAAGAAGCTCAACATCCTCGTACAAGCCGCCATGCAGAAGGAGAAGGACATCGCGCACGTCCCGCTGGTCATCGACCTCGCCAAGACCGAAGAGCAGCGGCAGGTGCTGAGGGTCTTCCTCTACGGCCAGGAGATGGCGCGCCCGTTCGCTGCGCCGCCCGACATCCCCGCCGATCGCAGGGCAGCCCTGAGGACCGCCTTCGATCGCATGCTGAAGGACCCGGAATTCCTGGCCGAGATCAAGAAGCTCAACCTCGATCTCAATCCGATCACCGGAGCCGCCATCGACAAGATGCTCAAGGAGCTCTACGCAACCCCCAAGACCGTGCTCGCGCGCGCCGCCCAGGCAGCAACGAAGTGAGGGTGCGGCCTTCGCGTCTCCGGCTCGGCGTCGTGCCCGTCGAATGCAGACGAGCAATCGCCGGCGCTTCAAGGACGCCATGCCTTGCGATACGATGAATCCGGCGAGTACCGGATCATCCGCCATCGCGGATGATGACCGCGGAGAGGTTTGCCCATGGCTTCGCTGATTGGCGCCCGCGTCACGCGCGTCGAAGACGCAAGCCTGCTGCGCGGCGAGCGCCGCTACATCGACGACGTCGCAGTGCCGGACACCTGGCACGCCGCCTTCGTGCGCAGCCCCCACCCGCATGCGGCGATCCGCGGCATCAGCAAGGACGCCGCGCTGGCGCTGCCGGGCGTGCATGCGGTGCTGACACTCGATGATCTTGCGGCGGTCATGGCCAAGCGGCGCATGATGCGGCATTCGAACTCCGGCACCCCGCTCGACCGCATGTGGTCGTTCGCGCTCGCCGACGGCGAAGTGTCCTACGTCGGCGAAACCGTCGCCATCGTGATCGCAGACAGCCGTTACCTGGCCGAGGATGCCGCTGCGCTGGTCGACGTGGACTACGATCTCCTGCCGCCGGTCGGGGACTGCCGCACGGCGATTGCACCCGGAGCCCCGGCGGTGCGCCGCGAGCTCAACTCCAACACGGTCGCCACCTACAAGGTCAGCTTCGGCGATGTCGACGGCGCCTTCGCCAAGGCCGCCCATGTGTTCCATGCCGACCTCTGGCAGCACCGCGGCGCCGGTCACCCGATCGAGGGCCGCGGCATTCTCGCCGAGTTCCACCGCGGCAACGACGGCCTGACCGTCTGGGCTTCGACCCAGAAGGCCCACGACCTGTTCCAATCGATCACGTCGCTGCTCGACTTCGACGAGGCGAAGCTTCGCGTCGTCACGCCGGAGGTCGGCGGCGGCTTCGGGCCCAAGCTGTGCATCTATTCGGAAGACATCGCCGTGGTGGCGGCCGCCATGCTGCTCAAGCGCTCGATCAAGTGGATCGAGGACCGGCGCGAGCATTTCACCAACGCCGCGCAGGAACGCGACCAGTACTGGTCGATCGATGTCGCGGTCGATGCCGACGCCAGGGTGCTGGCTATCCGCGGCAGTCTCGTCCACGACGTCGGCGCCTATGCGCTCCAGGACGTCAACATCCCCTTCAACTCGGCGTCGATGATGAGCGGGCCGTATGTCGTGCCATCGCTCCAGATGGATGTCACGGTCGCCGCCACCAACAAGACGCCGGTGTCCTCCATCCGCGGCGCCGGCTATCCGCAGGCCGCCTTCGCCATGGAGCGGATGATGGACCGCATCGCGCGCGAGTTGAAACTCGACCGCGCCGAGGTGCGCCGCCGCAACCTCATTCCCACGGAGAAGATGCCCTACACCAAGCCGCTGAAGGCGCGTTCCGGCGCGGCGATGCAATACGATTCCGGCGACTATCCGAGATCGCAGGCAACGGTGCTGGAGGCCGCCGGCTGGACCGGTTTTCCGGCGCGCCAGGCGGCGGCGCGGCAGCAGGGCCGCTACATCGGCATCGGCATCGCGCACGGCATCAAGGGTACCGGTCGCGGGCCGTTCGAGTCGGGCGTAGTGCGGGTGGCGAATACCGGCAAGGTCACCGTATTCACCGGCGCCGCCCATCTTGGCCAGGGGCTGCGCACGGTGCTGGCGCAGATCGCGGCGAACGAGCTTGGACTGAAGCCCGAGGACGTCACCGTGGTATCCGGCGACACTGCCGGCGCGGCGCTGGGGCTCGGCGCTTTCGCCAGCCGGCAGATGGTCACGGCCGGAAACTCCGTTCTGCTCGCTTCGCGCGCCGTGGCGGAAAAGGCAAAGAAGCTCGCCAGTCACCTGCTGGAGGCCGCGGAGCACGATCTCGAACTGAGGGACGGCGCCGTGCACGTGGTCGGATCGGACCGGTCGGTGAAGCTCGCGGAGCTGTCGCGCATCCTGAAGGGCGCCCCCGGCTATGGCTTCCCGCCCGGCGTCGATCCCGGCCTCGACGCCACCGTCAACTGGCGCACCGACGCCCTTGCCTATGCCAACGCCTGCCACGCCGCCGAGGTCGAGGTCGATATCGAGACCGGCGCGGTGCGCATCCTCAACTACTGGGCGCTCCAGGACTCCGGTGTCCTGATCAATCCGATGCTGGTTGACGGCCAGGTGCAGGGCGGCATCGCGCACGGCATCGGCAATGCCCTGTTTGAATGGATGGGCTACGACGATGCTGCACAGCCCCTGACCACCAGCTTTGCCGACTACCTCCTGCCGACGGCGACCGAAGTGCCGCCGATGGCGACCATCTTCCAGCAGACGCCCTCCCCGCTCAATCCGCTCGGCGCCAAGGGCGCGGGCGAGGTATCGACCATTCCGACGGCGGCGGCCGTGATCGCGGCCATCGAGGACGCGCTGACGCCGTTCAACGTGCGCATCGCGCAGGTACCGCTCACCCCGCAGGCGCTGGTGCGACTGATCCAGAACGGGAACGGTGCGGTCGGCCATTGAGTTGAGATACCGCCACCCGCCCGTCGGCGAGTGCGCGGGCGCGCGGAGCAGGTGGCGCAGGTTTGCGAAGGACCATGCCCGATCGCATCGTGACCGTATTCGGCGGTACCGGCTTCCTTGGGCGGCACGTTGTGCGCCGCCTGCGCGCATGTGGTTTTGCCGTGCGCGTAGCGACGCGGCATCGGCGCCGTGCCGAAGCGACCTTCGCCGGTGAAACCGGGATCGAGCCTCGCCACGTCGATGTGTGCGACGGTGCGGCGGTCGGCGAGGCGCTGCACGGCGCGTTCGGGGCCGTGAACGCCGTCAGCCTCTATATCGAACGCGGCGACGAGACCTTCGACGCCATTCACGTCAAGGCGGCGCGGCAGATGGCGGAGCTTGCGCGTGCGGCGCAGGTCGAGAAACTCGTCCTCGTGTCCGGCATCGGCGCCTCGACGGCTTCGCCGTCGCTCTATGTGCGCAAGCGCGGTGAAGGCGAGCAGGCCGTGCGGGCAGCCTTTCCGGGCGGCGCCATCGTGGTGCGGCCGGCGGCGATGTTCGGGCCCGACGGCGGCATCATCGCCGCCATCCTCGATTTCATGCGCAAGGCGCCCGCGTTTCCGTTGTTCGGCCGCGGGAACACGCGGCTGCAGCCGGTGGCGGTCGGCGACGTGGCGGAAGCGATCGTGCGCATCCTGTCGCGTCGAGAAGCCGCGCCGAATCTCTATGAACTCGCCGGCCCTGATGTCTTCACCTACGAGGAATTCCTGCGCACCGTCATGCGCGAGGCCGGCTTGCGGCGGTTGCTGGTGCCCGTCCCGTTCGGCGCCTGGCACTTGCTGGCGAGGGTCGGCGAAGCCGTGCTGCCGCACCCGCCCTTCACCAAGAACCAGGTCGAGCTGATGGAGGTGGACACCGTGATGTCGGAACGCCTGCCCGGCTTGCGCGACCTCGGCATCGCGCCGCAATCGGCCAAGGACGCAGTTTGTGACCTCGTGCGCGATTGAGGTCCGCTCCAGTCCTGCCGACGCGCTCGCCGCCGCAAATCTGAGGCGGCTGCGTTTGGCAAGGCCGAGCATCGGGAACTCCTTTCCAGGAATCACCGGTTGGAACTGCGGGTCCTGGCTTTCGCCGGGATGCGCGGAGAATTAGGATCATCGGATGCCGCAGCTCGATGCCGTGCTCGAAACCGCGCTCTATGTCGACGACCTCGACCGCGCCATGCGATTCTATGCAGGCGTGCTCGAACTCAAGCCGCTCTATCAGGACAGCCGCATGTGCGCATTCTCGGTCGGCGGCAGGAGCGTGCTGCTGATCTTCCCGCGCGGCGGCTCGCTTGAAACCGTTCGCATGCCGGGCGGAACCATCCCGCCGCATGACGGGTCCGGACCGCTGCACATCGCGTTCGCGATCCCGAAGCATGCGCTCGCGGAATGGGAGGCGCGCCTGCGCGAGCACGACATCGCGATCGAGGGCCGCACCGCCTGGAAACGCGGCGGCGAGAGCATCTACTTTCGCGATCCCGACGGCCACCTGCTGGAACTCGCGACACCCGGCCTGTGGGCGATCTACTGATGATCCGGTCGCTGACCGTACCCTCCGGACGGACCATACCGGTGCTCGGCCAGGGCACCTGGGGCATGGGCGAGCAGCGCGGCGCCTTTGCGGCCGAGGTCGCTGCGCTCAAGCTCGGCGTCGACCTCGGCCTCACCCTGATCGACACCGCCGAGATGTACGGCGAAGGCGGCGCGGAAACCGTGATCGCGCAGGCCATCGCGGGCCGTCGCGACGCGGTGTGCCTGGTCAGCAAGGTCTACCCGCACAACGCTTCGCGGCGCGGGGTCGTCGCCGCCTGCGAGCGAAGCCTGGCGCGGCTCAAGACCGACCGCCTCGACATCTACCTCCTGCACTGGCGCGGCAGCGTGCCGCTTGCGGAGACGCTGGAGGCGTTCCGGTCGCTCCAGCAGGCGGGCAAGATCCTCGACTATGGCGTCAGCAACTTCGATGTGAAGGACATGGAACAGGCGGCCGCGCAGCCGGGCGGCAATATGGTCGCGACCAACCAGGTGCTCTACAACCTCACTAACCGCGGCATCGAATTCGACCTGCTGCCCTGGTGCCGCGAGCGCGGCATTCCGGTTATGGCCTATTCGCCCTTCGTGAGTGCGCCGCCGGCGCTGACCCGCCTCCTCGGACATCCTGCGCTGAAAGCGGTCGCTGCACGCCACGATGCGACACCCGCGCAGATCGCGCTTGCCTGGCTCCTGCATCAGCCGGGCGTGGTGGCGATCCCGAAGGCGGTCCAGCCGGCGCACATCCGCGACAACCGCGCCGCCTACGACCTCGCGCTCGCGCCCGATGACCTGCGCGCGCTCGATGCCGCCTTTCCCCCGCCGCGAAAGAAAGTCCCGCTGGCGATGCTGTAGACCGCCCCGCGGGCCCGCGCTCATTCCGGCATGCGGGACCCGGTCTGCGCGGGAGCGGCGGCGCCACTTGCCTACCCGCCGCCGCTCTTGCCATATCGTCCCGATGTCCTCCCCCGCCCGCTCCTCCGTCATCGTTCCGCTGATCGTGGGCTGTGCCCAGTTCATGCACCAGTTCGACGGCACGATGATCACCACCGCACTGCCGGTGATGGCGGCGTCCCTCAAGGAGGACCCGCTCAAGCTCAATCTGGCGATCACGTGCTACCTGCTGGCGCTCGCGGTGTTCGTCCCGATCTCGGGCTGGATGGCCGACCGCTATGGCGCGCGGCGTGTATTCATCGCGGCCATGGTCGTCTTCACCGCAAGCTCGGTGCTGTGCGGACTGTCGGGCTCGCTGGCCGAGATCGTATTGTGGCGCACCATCCAGGGCATCGGCGGCGCGATGATGACGCCGGTCGGCCGCGTGATCGTGGTCAAGAGCGTGCCGCGCCTCGAGATCGTCCGGGCGATGACATACGTTACCTTCCCGGCGGTGGTTGCCCCGCTGGTCGGGCCGTCGGTGGGCGGCTTCATCGCGACCTATTTCTCGTGGCCGTGGATCTTCTTCCTCAACGTGCCGATCGGGCTCGCGGGGCTCGCCCTGGTCTATGCCTATGTCCCGAATTTCCGGGAGGAGACCGTCGCGCCGCTCGACCTGCGCGGCTTCGTGCTGATCGGCCTGGCGATGGCCGGTCTGGTATTCGGCTTCTCGGCGCTCGGCCGCGGCGCGCTGCCGACCGCGCTGACCATCGCCTCGATCAGCATCGGCGCCGTCTGCGGCGCCTTCTACCTGGCGCATGCGACGCGCACGTCCGATCCGATCATCGATCTGAGCCTGCTGCGCATTCCCACCTTCGCGGCGTCGATCTGGGGCGGCGGCCTGTTCTACATGAGCACGACCGCACAGGTGTTCCTGATGGCGCTCATGCTCCAGGTCGGTTTCGGCTATTCCGCCTTCCATGCCGGCCTGATGCTGCTCGCCGGCGCGATCGGCTCGAGCGTGATGCGGTTCACGTTCCGACCGATGCTCCAGGTTCTGGGCTTCCGCCGGATGCTCATCTACAACGGCATCCTCGCCGCCGCCTTTCTGTCGGCCTGCGGCCTGTTCACCGCGACGACACCGCTGGTCGTCATCGTGCTGGTGCTGTTCGTCGCCGGCTATTCCCGGTCGACCCAGTTCACCGCCGTGCAATCGCTCGGCTACGCCGAAATCCCGGCCGAAGTGATGAGCCGCGCCACCAGCTTCTCCTCCATGATGCAGCAGCTCATGCAGAGCTTCGGCGTCGGACTGGTGGCGCTCGTGGTCCACGTGAGCACGGTGCTGCATGGTCGCGACGACGTCATCACCGCCGGCGACGTGTCGCTCGGCTTCTTCGCCATCGGCCTGCTCTCGGCGCTCTCGATCGTGGTGTTCTACCTGCTGCCCAAATCCGCCGGCTCCGAGCTGACCGGCCGCTAGGTCGCCTGCGGGCGGCGGAGCATCATCAGCGCGGTCGACGCCGCCAGGCTCGCGCCGATGATGACGAAGATTCCGGCAGCACCGGTCGCCGCCGCGATCAGGCCGACGGAGAACGGAATCACGAACTGCCCGGCGCGGTTACCCATGATGCGCAGCGAGTTGGCGGTGCCGCGGGTCTCCGGCGTCGCCAGGTTGAGGAGCGCCGCAATGGTGGCGGTGATGGCGATGCCGAGCGCAAAGCCCGCAACCGCGACGATCACCAGCATGACCGCAAACGGCAGCGGCAGCGCCACCGCGGCATAGGAGATGGCGCTTGCCAGCACGCTCGCGATCATCAGCCGCCAGTGCCCCATCATCTGGTGCAGCCGCGCGAACAGAAAGCGCGAGGCGACCGACGACACCGCGCGCGCTGCCAGGAGCCAGCCGACGATCTCGACCGCCAGGCCACGCTCGGCCCCGAGGAACGGCAGGTAGACGACGATCAGGTCCTGCGCCGAGACCACCGTCACACCGACGAACAGGATCACGCCGATGCTGGGCAATCGCAGGATGTCGCGCAACGGCATCGGATCGGCCTTCTCGACCCGCGGCTTGCGCTGGCCGGCGGGACGCAGCATCAGCGCAGCCGCGAACATTACGAACGAGCCGGCGAATCCCGCCACGAACAGCCACTGCGTCGGCGGCACGCTGGCGTCGCCCCCGACATATCCCACGACATAGGGGCCGATCCCCTGCCCGATCGCGTTGGCGACCATGTAGTTGCCGATATTGCGTTCGAGCGCGCCGGGGGTCGGGTCGGTCGCGCACAGCACCTGCTGACTGATCACCAGCATCAGGTGGCCCAGGCCCAGCAGCGCGGTAAACACCAGCAGGCCCGCCAGCGACGACCAGAGCACGAAGCCGCCGCAGGCAATGCAGAGGATGCCGGCGCCGATGATCGCGGTCCGGGTCTCGTTGCCGCGGTCGATGTAGCGGCCGACCTTGACTGCCAGCACGAGCGGCAGGATCGCGATGGCGGCGGAAATCACGCCGAGCCAGATCACCGACAGCCCCAGCTCCACCGCCCGGTAGGTGGTCGTGACGCGCACGATCGTCACCACCGTCTGCTCGAGAACCGCCGTCGTCAACAGGGGTAGGACGAATCGATAGTTCATCGGGGCTCGTGGCAGGCCGGGAATCCGGCGCGGGAGCGAGGCGGGACGTGCAATGCACGGCGAAGCTGGAGCATACTCTGCGCGCGGCTTTGAGTCTTTCAACCCTCCCATGCAATTGCGGAGCCTTGCCGATGGCCGACGATACCGTCGCAGAATCGCTTCAGGATGCCCTCGCCACCCGTTTCGGCGAGCGCCTGCCGGTCGATGCGGAGTTGGGCGGGCTTGCCGAGCTTGCCGCGATCGCGGCGCACCGCACTCATCGCCGCTATGCGCCCCGCCCGGTCGCCGACGACCTGGTGCGGCTCCTGTGCGCCTGCGCGCTGTCGGCGCCGTCCAAGAGCGACCTCCAGCAGAGCGACATCCTGATCGTGCGGGACGCAACGATCCGCGCCGCCATCGCGGCCAGGCTTCCCGACAACCCGCAGGTCGGTCTCGCGCCGGTGTTTCTGGTTTTCCTCGCCAATGGCCGGCGCCTGCCGCTGATCGCGTCGGCGCGCGGCAAGCCGTTCCCGAACGATCACCTCGATCTGTTCTTCAACGCGGTGTCGGATTGCTCGATCGCGCTCGCGACCTTCATCCGCGCCGCCGAGGCGGTCGGCCTCGGGTGCTGCCCGATCTCGGCGATCCGCGACCATGCCGCAGCCGTGAGCGAATTGCTGCACCTGCCGCAACGGGTGATTCCGGTTGCCGGCATGTGTCTGGGCTGGCCCTCGGAGCGTGGCCATATCTCGCCGCGGCTCGGACTCGCGGCGACCGTGCATGTCGACCGCTACAGCGAAGGCGATCCGCTTGCCGATATCGACGTCTACGACCGCCGCCGCAACACCGGGCGACCGCCCTGGAAGCAGCGCAATCCGGAGCGATGGGGCGAAGCGGCGTTCTACGGCTGGTCGGAGGACAAGGCGCGCCAATACGCCGAACCGCTGCGCACCGACTTCGGCGCCTTCGTGCGCAGGAAGGGATTCACGCTGGACTGATCGCGGCGCGTCAACGCTCGCGGGTGCCCCAGAGCGGAACGTCTTCGCGCGTCCGGTTCTGGAGCAATTCCTGCCGCTCTCGCGGCGAGATCTCGCGGCCCCTGGCGGCATCCCCGGTGACCGGGCTGGTCGAGGGCGGCGCGCTCAGATTGCGGGTGGCGTCGGATTTGCGGCGTCCCTGCGTGGGGCCCAGCAGCAGCGAATCGGGGCCCTTGATGTCGTCCAGGACGGTCCCCGGCTGCGCGCGGACATCGCCGGCGGCGACGGTCAGCATCCCAACCCCTCCGACGATCAGCGCCAGAAGCGACCGCATGGCTCAAGCCTTCCCTCGAACGGAGGCCATTATAGGACTGCGGCCGCGGCGATGGCCATGGCAATCTTGCGCGGCAATCTTGCGCGCGATCTTCACACCAAGATCAAGGCGGGATTGCGTTTTTCCGGGAGGGAACCGGCGGAACGGGCGGCGCGTTGAAGGTACGCAAACATCGAGGCCGCCATGAAACGGATTCCCAAGCTCGTCCTCTGGCTCGTTTTGTCTTCCCTGGCCGCCTTCGGAGCGCGCGCCAACACGGCGCCAATGGCGGAGGTGCAGGCCGCGAATGCGTTGATCTGTGGCACCGCCGACCAGGCCAAGCGCTTCGTCACGCTGCACCCGGATTTCCAGCGCGCCCTCGATACCGTCAACGAGACCGGCACCGACAGCAACTGCCTTGCCGCCGTGATCGCCTACATCCCGGGCAAGGCCCTGGATCGCGTCGAACAGAAGGATGCAACCTACGTGGTGACCGAGATTCTGATCGTGGGCGTCGGCACGCCCTACGGCATGCTCAAGGTCGAGCCGTCGGTCGTCTACACGGTGCTCAAAGTGAACGAGGAAACCGCGTAGGACACGGCGGCGACGCGCAGAACTGTCCGGAGAAAGCTGGTAGCGGGGGGCGGACTCGAACCGCCGACCTCCGGATTATGATTCCGCTGCTCTAACCAGCTGAGCTACCCCGCC
>Ga0073934_10003147_pt1 | contig 31448 bp, 29 predicted proteins | sample LarsenN4metaG_FD_76834 | JGI IMG/M metagenome (GOLD analysis project Ga0073934, IMG submission 76834) | Hot spring sediment bacterial and archeal communities from British Columbia, Canada, to study Microbial Dark Matter (Phase II) - Larsen... ...
CCGTCGCTCACATCGCTGCGCGATATGAGCGACGTCCAACCACTCGGAGCGCGCTGGCGCGCGCCCGCCGCGCGAAGCGCGGCGCCTACGCCCGCTCTATGCGGGCGTAGGCCGAGTGGTTGTGAATCGACTCGAAGTTTTCGACGTCGACGGCGTAGCGGGCGATGCGCGCATCGCGGTCGAGGGCGAGCGCGACGTCGCGCACGAGGTCCTCGACGAACTTCGGGTTCTCGTAGGCGCGCTCGGTGATCCACTTCTCGTCGGGTCGCTTGAGCAGCGGCCAGATCTCGCTGGAGGCGGCGTCTTCGGCGAAGCGCACGAGCTCGCTCCAGTCGAGCGACGCGCCGTCGCGCGGCTCGACGCGCACGGTCACCAGCGAGCGCTGGTTGTGCGCGCCGTAGTCGGAGATCTCCTTCGAGCACGGGCACAGGCTCTTGACCGGCACGCCGACCTCGGCCCACACGCTCGTGGCACCGCCGCGCGTCTCGGCGATCCAGCGGCCGCGGTAGTCGAGCAGGCTCTGCACGCCTGAGACCGGCGCGCGCTTGCGCAGGAAGAAGTCGAAGCGCACGTCGATGCGGCCTTCGTCGGCGTGCAGCTTCTCCAGCATGCCGGCGAGCTGGCGGCGCAGTTCGGCGGCGTCGAGCGGGGCCGCCAGCGCGTCGAGCCACGCGACGAAGCGCGACATGTGCGTGCCCTTGCGCTCGGCCGGCAGCGCGACGTCGAGGTCCCAGGTGCCGGTGGTGGGCTGCGGCTTGCCGGCCACCGACAAGGTGAACGGCCAGCGCACGTCCTTCACCCCGACGCGCTGGATCGCGATGCGGCGCTCGTCGCGCGCACTCTGCGTGTCGGGAATGTGGAGGGCGTCGGTCAGGTTCGTCATGGGGTCGGCGCCGTCGGGCGGCGAGGCGCGCGTTCAGCGCCGGGAGTTCTCGGCGCGAAGCATGACACGATCCGCCCCGCCTCGTCGTCGCAAGGTTGACAGTGCGGCGACGCCTCAGCCGTTGACGGCCGCCCGCAGCACCGGCCGCGACGCGCCGAAGCGCTCGACGATCGAGCGCTCGATGCCGGCGGCGTCGAGGCCGCACTGCGCCAGCAGCTTGGCCGGGTCGCCGTGCTCGATGAACTGGTCGGGCAGGCCCAGCGCGAGCACCGGCACCGCGAGGCCCTCGGCCTGGAGCGCTTCCATCACGGCCGCGCCGGCGCCGCCCGGCAGGCAGCCCTCCTCGACCGTGACGATCGCCTCGTGCGTGCGCGCGAGCTGCGCCACGAGCGCCGTGTCCAGCGGCTTGACGAAGCGCATGTTCGCCACCGTGGCGTCGAGCTTGCCGGCGGCCTCGAGCGCCGGGTACAGCAAGGTGCCGAACGCGAGGATCGCGATGCGCTGCCCCTGGCGGCGGATTTCGCCCTTGCCCCACGGCCACTCGGCGAGGCCGGGCTCGACCGGCACGCCGGCGCCCGCGCCTCGCGGGTAGCGCACGGCCACCGGGTGGTCCTGCCGGAACGCGGTGCTCAGCGCCTTGCGGCACTCGGCCTCGTCGGCGGGCACGAGCAGGCTCATGTTCGGGATGCAGCGGACGTAGGCGATGTCGTAGGCGCCGCAATGCGTGGCGCCGTCGGCCCCGACGATGCCGGCGCGGTCGAGCGCGAAGGTGACCGGCAGGTTCTGGATCGCCACGTCGTGGATGAGCTGGTCGTAGGCGCGCTGCAGGAAGGTCGAGTAGATCGCGACCACCGGCTTCAGCCCTTCGCACGCGAGGCCCGCGGCGAAGGTCACGGCATGCTGCTCGGCGATGCCCACGTCGTGGTAGCGCTTGGGGAACCGCTTCTCGAACTCCACCAGCCCCGAGCCCTCGCGCATGGCCGGCGTGATGCCGACCAGCCGCTCGTCGGCCGCGGCCATGTCGCACAGCCACTGCCCGAACACCTGCGTGAAGGTTGGCTTGGGCGCGACGGCCGGCTTCTGCAGGCCCACCGCGGGGTCGAACTTGCCGGGGCCGTGGTAGTTGATCGGGTCGGCCTCGGCCAGCTTGTAGCCGTAGCCCTTCTTCGTGATGACGTGCAGGAACTGCGGGCCCTTCTTCTCGCGCAGGTTCTCCAGCGTGGGAATCAGCGCGTCGAGGTCGTGTCCGTCGATCGGGCCGACGTAGGTGAAGCCGAGCTCCTCGAAGATCGTGCCCGGCACCACCATGCCCTTGGCGTGCTCCTCGAAGCGGCGCGCCAGCTCGTACAGCGGCGTGTGCTTGAGCACGCTCTTGGCGCCCTCGCGTGCGGCGTTGTAGAACTTGCCGCTGATCAGCCGCGCCAGGTACTTGTTGAGCGCCCCCACCGGCGGCGAGATCGACATCTCGTTGTCGTTGAGGATCACCAGCATGTCGGCCTGGCCCAGCGGGTGCGGCACGCCGGCGTTGTTCAGCGCCTCGAAGGCCATGCCCGCGCTCATCGCGCCGTCGCCGATGATGGCCACGGCCTTGCGGTCCTCGCCCTTTTGCTTGGCCGCCATCGCCATGCCCAGCGCGGCGGAGATGGAGGTCGAGCTGTGCGCGGTGCCGAAGGTGTCGTACTCGCTCTCGTCGCGCCGCGGGAAGCCGCTGATGCCGCCCAGCTGCCGCAGGGTGTGCATGCGGTCGCGCCGGCCGGTGAGGATCTTGTGCGGGTAGGTCTGGTGGCCGACGTCCCACACCAGGCGGTCGTGCGGCGTGTTGAACACGTAGTGCAGCGCGATCGTGAGCTCCACGGTGCCGAGGTTGCTCGACAGGTGGCCGCCGGTCTTGCTCACCGACTGCAGCAAGAACTCGCGCAGCTCGTCGGCCAGCGCGCCGAGCTCGGTGCGCGGCAGCCGGCGCAGGTCGGCCGGGCTGTTGATCGTCTGGAGCAGCTTCATGGCGTGTTCTTCAGTTGTCGCGGTCGACCACCTTGTCGGCCAGCAGCGCGAGCCAGCCGGCCTGCGCCAGCCCGCTGCGCGCCAGCGCCGCGTGCGCCTCGTCGCGCAGCGCCTGCGCCCGCAGGCGTGCGGCGTCGAGGCCGAGCACGCTGACGTAGGTGGGCTTGTTGGCGTCGACGTCCTTGCCGGCGGTCTTGCCGAGCGTCTCGGAGGCCTGCGTCACGTCGAGGATGTCGTCGACCACCTGGAAGGCCAGGCCGAGCGCGGCGCCGTACGCGGCGAGCGCGTCCCACGCCGCCGGCGTGGTGTCGCCGCAGGCCGCGCCCATCAGCACGCTCGCCTGGAGCAGCGCACCGGTCTTGCGGCGGTGCATGTCGGCCAGCGCCGATTCGTCGAGCGACTTGCCGATGCTGGCCAGGTCGATGGCCTGCCCGCCGGCCATGCCCGCATGGCCCGACGCGCGCGCGAGCAGGCCGACCATGCGCGCCTGCAGCGCGGGCGGCACGGCGCGCTCGGGCGTGAGCACCTCGAAGGCCAGCGCCTGCATCGCGTCGCCGGCCAGCATGGCCTGCGCCTCGCCGAACTTCACGTGCACCGTCGGCTTGCCCCGGCGCAGCACGTCGTCGTCCATGCAGGGCATGTCGTCGTGGATCAGCGAATAGGCGTGGATCAGCTCCACCGCCACCGCGGCACGCAGCGCGGCTTCGCGGCCCCAGATGGCATTCGCGCCCACCGCCTGTGCCGCGGCCATCACCAGCAGCGGACGCAGCCGCTTGCCGCCGTCGAGCACGCCGTAGCGCATCGCCTCGCCGAGGCCGGCCGGCGCATCGGCGGGCACCCATTGCTCGAGCGCGCGCTCGACCGCGTCGAGCTCGGCGCGCGCCCAGTGGTCGAAGTCGGCCGGCTTCATGCAGAGGCGTCCCAGGCCTTGAGCTGTCCGTCCTCGAGCACCTTGACCTGCTGCTCGACGGCGTCGAGCCGGGCCCGGCAGTAGCTCAGCAGCTCGGCGCCGCGCTTGTAGCTGTCGAGCAGCTGGTCGAGCGGCATCTGGCCGGACTCCATCGCGGCCACCAGGCGCTCGAGCTCGGCCAGCGCCTGCTCGTAGCTTGCCGGCGCCACGGCGTCCGGCGCGGAAGACGGGGGCTGGGACTTCGCCATTTCGGGAGATGAAAACCGCATTGTAGTCAGCCCCGCGCTGGTGCCGGCGTTTGACCGGCGTCAAGCGGCCGGCCTCGCAGCGTCGCGCGGCGCCCCGCGCGCGGACCCCGCCGCTACAATCCCGCGCTCGTTTTGCCGCCGCGTCCGCGGTGGCTGGAATCCCGCCTGAACCTTCCACCGGGCGGGGGGTCTGTCCGCACTGCTTTGTCCGGAGCAACTGGGGATCATGTCCGACCTGAGCATCACCCTGGAAGCGCTCGAGCGCAGCCGCTCGCAGCTCTCGGTCTCCACCTATTTCGACGAGGCTCTGTTCCGCGAGGAACAGCGGATCATCTTCGAGCACGCGCCGCGCTACCTCGGGCACGCGCTCGCGCTGCCCGAGGTGGGCGACTACCTGGCGCTGGGCCAGGAGGGCGAGGGCCGTGCGCTGGTGCGCACGCCCACGGGCATCGAGCTGATCTCGAACGTGTGCCGCCACCGCCAGGCCGTGATGCTGCGCGGGCGCGGCAACACGCGCTCGAACATCGTGTGCCCACTGCACCGCTGGACCTACGACCTGCAGGGCCAGCTCGTCGGCGCGCCGCACTTCCCGCACGACCCGTGCCTCAACCTGAACAACTACCCGGTCCAGGAATGGAACGGGCTGCTGTTCGAGGCGCGACACGGGCAGCGCGACGTCGCCGCCGACCTGGCCGCCATCGGCTGCCGGGCCGAGCTCGACTTCTCGGGCTACGTGCTCGACCGCATCCACCTGCACGAGTGCGACTACAACTGGAAGACCTTCATCGAGGTCTATCTCGAGGACTATCACGTCGGTCCGTTCCACCCGGGCCTCGGCAACTTCGTCACCTGCGACGACCTGCGCTGGGAGATGGGGCGCGAGTACTCGGTGCAGACGGTCGGCGTGGCGTCCTCGGGCGGCGAAGCGCTCGGCAAGGCCGGCTCGGAGGTGTACCGGCGCTGGCACGACGCGGTGCGCGCCTACCAGAACGGCACGCCGCCGGCCCACGGCGCGATCTGGCTGACCTACTACCCGACCGTGATGGTCGAGTGGTACCCGAACGTGCTGGTCGTCTCGACCCTGTTCCCCAAGGGCCCGCAGAAGACGCTCAACCTCGTGGAGTTCTTCTATCCTGAGGAGATCGCGGCCTTCGAGCGCGAGTACGTCGAGGCGCAGCAGGCGGCGTACCTCGAGACCTGCGTCGAGGACGACGAGATCGCGCTGCGCATGGACTGGGGCCGCCGCGCGCTGTACGAGCGCGGCGACGACGAGGCCGGCCCGTACCAGAGCCCGATGGAAGACGGCATGCAGCACTTCCACGAGTGGTATCGCGCCCGCATGGGCGCCGCGGTGCCGAAGTAGGTCCGCCGCCGGGCGACCGCCCCCGCGAACGGCGCCCGCGCGGCGCCGTTCGCCTTTGGGGCCCGGCCCGCCAGCCGCGACAATCCGCGCGATGTCGGCCCCGCTGTTGATGATCGTCGCGTCGTTCCTGTTCGCCACCATGGGCGTGGCGGTCAAGCTCGCGTCGGCGCACTACAGCGCCGGCGAGATCGTCATGTACCGCGGCATGGTGGGCGTGGTGGCGATCGCGCTGCTCGCGCGCTCGCGCGGCAGCTCGCTGCGCACGCCGGTGCCGGCCATGCACTTCTGGCGCAGCGCGACCGGCGTGGCCGCGCTGTGCCTGTGGTTCTACTCGATCGGCAAGCTGCCGCTGGCCACGGCGATGACCCTGAACTACATGTCGTCGGTGTGGATGGCGCTGTTCCTGATCGGCGGCGCGGTCATGCTCGGCGCGGCGCGCGTCGACGCGCGCCTGGTGGCCACGGTGCTGGTCGGCTTCGTCGGCGTGGCCTGCATCCTGCGGCCGACCATCGAGCGCGACCAGCTCTGGCACGGCCTGATGGGGCTGATGTCGGGCCTGCTGGCGGCGATGGCCTATCTGCAGGTGGCGGCGCTCGGCCGGGCCGGCGAACCCGAGACACGCGTGGTCTTCTACTTCTCGCTCGGCGGCATCGTCGCGGGCGCCGCCATCATGCTGGCCGGCGGCGGGCCGAGCCCGCACAGCCCGTACGGCGTGGCGCTGCTGCTGGCCGTGGGCATCCTCGCCACCGTGGCGCAGATGATGATGACGCGCGCGTACACGATCGGCCGTCCGCTGGTGAACGCGAGCCTGCAGTACCTCGGCATCGCGTTCTCGTTCGTCTACGGCGTGCTGCTGTTCGACGACCCCGTCACCGCGCTCGCGCTCGCGGGCATGCTGCTCATCGTGGGCGCGGGCATCGCCGCCGCACGGCTGCGGCAGCACGTGCAGCCGCGCGAGCCGACACCCTCGACCCTGGAGTCCTGACCATGCCGCTGCCCACGCCTCTCGTCGACGCCGCGACCCTGCGCGCGCTGCTGGCCTCGCCGTCGGCGCCGGTGGTCGTCGACATCAGCTTCGACCTCGCCGATCCCGCGCTCGGCGAGCGGCAGTACGCCGAGGCGCACGTCGAAGGCGCCCGCTACCTGCACCTCGAGCGCGATCTGTCCGGCGCCAGGACCGGTCGCAACGGCCGCCACCCGCTGCCCGCGCGCGACGCCTTCGCGCGCACCGTGGGCGCGCTCGGCATCGGCCCGTCGACGGCCGTGGTGGTGTACGACCGCCAGGGCGCGATGTACGCCGCGCGCGCCTGGTGGATGCTGCGCTGGCTGGGCCACGACGACGTGGCCGTGCTCGACGGCGGACTCGACGCGTGGCGCGCGGCCGGCGGCACGCTCGCGTCGGGCGCGCCGCCGGCGCCGCGGCCGGGCGCGACGCCCTGTCCGGCCGGCGAGCCGCGCGTGGCGACGATCGACGCCGACACGCTCGCGCGCCGGCTCGGCGCCGTGCGGCTGGTCGACGCGCGCGCGCCCGAGCGCTATCGCGGCGAGGTCGAGCCGCTTGACGCGAAGGCCGGCCACATCCCCGGCGCGGTCAACCGCTTCTTCAAGGACAACCTCGGCGCCGACGGCCGCTTCAAGCCAGCCGCGCGACTGCGCGACGAACTCGGCGCGCTGGCCGCGCCCGTGGTCGTGCATCAGTGCGGCTCCGGTGTGACCGCCTGCCACAACCTGCTGGCCTTCGAAGTCGCCGGCCTGGGCAGCGGCACCTTGTACCCGGGCTCGTGGAGCGAGTGGTCGGCCGACCCGTCGCGGCCCGTGGCCGTCGGCTGAAGCGCGACTTGACGGATCTCAAGGCCTGAGCGATACCTCGGCGGAACACTTGCGGCGCCGGGCCATCGAACCGGCGCAGGGTTTCACCACCGCGACGGAGGTCCACGATGTTCAAGCGCATCCTCGTACCCACAGACGGCAGCGACATCACGGCCAAGGCGGTGAACACCGCCATCGGCCTGGCCAAGGGCGGCGGCGCGCAGCTCTTCACCATCAGCGTGAAGGAGCCGTTCCCGTACAGCGCGATCTCCGAGATGCAGCCCGTGCCGCCGCAGGAGTTCTACGACGCGCAGGAGCGCATCGCCGCGCAGCGCGTGAAGGCGGTGCAGCAGGCCTGCCTCGACGCGGGGCTGCAGTGCGCCGCGCACACGGTCGAGGCGCTGCATCCGTGGGAGGCGATCCTCGACCACGCCAAGCGCAACGACTGCGACCTGATCGTGATGGCCTCGCACGGCCGCCGCGGCGTGGCCGCGCTGCTGCTGGGCAGCGAGACGCAGCGCGTGCTGATCCACAGCTCGATCCCGGTGCTGATCGTCAAGTAGCACGCCGCGCGGCCGCGGGCTGCGCCGGCATCCGCGCCGGCCGTCAATGCCGGTGCAGTGGCCCGATGACGAAGATCACCACGGCCAGCCCGGCCGCGATCCACGCGACCTGCGCGGCCGTCTCGCGCCACGGCAGCGGACGCTGCAGCTGCGGCAGCAGGTCGGCCACCGCCACGTAGACGAAGCTGCTGGAGGCCACCACCAGCAGGTACGGGAACAGCGACTCCCACGGGCCGACCACGAAGTACCCGATCACGCCGCCGGCCACCGCGGCCAGCCCCGACAGCGCGTTGTAGGCCAGCGCGCGCCGTCGCGACAAGCCGGCGTTGAGCAGCACGATGTAGTCGCCGACCTCCTGCGGCACCTCGTGCGCGATGACCGCCAGCGCGGTCACCACGCCGAGCCGCGGGTCGGCCAGGAACGCGGCGGCGATGATCACGCCGTCGCAGAAGTTGTGGATGCTGTCGCCCACCAGCACCGACCAGCCGCCGCGGCCGGCCTGCTGGTGGTCGAAGTGGTGGTGGTGCTCGTGGCCGTCGCCTTCGTGGTGGTGACCGTGGCGGTACAGCTCGGCCTTCTCGAGCAGGAAGAAGAACAGCAGGCCGAGCAGCAAGGTGGCGAACAGCTCGTGCGCGCCGGCCTCGCTCTCGAAGGCTTCGGGCAGCACGTGCAGCAGCGCCACGCCGAGCAGCAGTCCGGCCGACAGGCTGACCAGCTGGCGCACCAGGCGGCCGAGCACCGCGACCGTCAAGGTCGCGGCGATCAGCACCGACAGCAGCCCGCCCGCCACGGTGGCGAGCACGATCCACAGCAGGGTCAACGCGCTCCCCTTCGGCAGCGCGCGAGCGGCAGCCGCGGGCGCAAGGTCATGCGACGCCGTGCGTCTTGAACCACGCGAGGCAGCGCTTCCAGGCGTCCTCGGCCGCGTCCTTGCGATAGCTCGGCCGGTAGTCGGCGTGGAAGGCGTGCGGCGCGTCGGGGTAGACCACGAACTCGCTCTTCTTCGCCGCCGCCGACCCGGCGGCCAGCGCGGCCTTCATGCGCTCGACGCTGGCCAGCGGAATGCCCGTGTCGGCGCCGCCGTACAGGCCGAGCACCGGCGCGTGCAGGCTGCCGGCGACGTCGACCGGATGCTTCGGCTGCAGCGCACTCGGGTCGCCCACCACGCGCCCGTACCAGGCCACGCCGGCCTTCATGCCGGGGTTGTGCGCCGCGTACAGCCACGTGATGCGGCCGCCCCAGCAGAAGCCGGTGACGGCGAGCTTCGATGCATCGCCGCCGTTGGCCTTCGCCCACGCCGCGGCGGCGTCGAGGTCGCCCATCACCTGCGCGTCGGGCACCTTCGAGATCACCTCGGCCAGCAGCTTGGCCACCTCGCCATAGGAGCCGGCGTCGCCCTGGCGCACGAACAGCTCCGGCGCGATGGCGAGATAGCCCTGCTTCGCGAAGCGGCGCGCCACGTCGGCGATGTGCTCGTGCACGCCGAAGATCTCGCTGATCACCAGCACCACCGGCAGATTCGTCTTGCCGGCGGGCGCCGCCCGGTACGCCGGCATCTTGAAGTCGCCCACCGGGATCATGACCTCGCCGACCGTGAGGCCGGACGAGTCGGTCTTGATGGTGGTCTGCGCGACCACCGGCAGCACGGCGGCGGCGAAGCCGCTGCCGACCGTGGTGCGCACGAAGTCGCGGCGCGAGTAGTCGCGGCCCGGGGCGAGACTGTCGATCTCTTCGCGGTACATCGTGTGTGTCTCCTGTCGTGCGTGTCGTTCCCGCGTGCCGGTCTTGCGTGCCGACATCGTCGGAGCGCGCATTCTAGGGAGCGGGTCGGCCACGCGCAGACCGCTACGATCGCGTCCATGCCCGCCGCACGCCCGCCCGCTCCGCTCGCCGCCGTCGACCTGGGCTCCAACAGCTTTCGCGTCGAGATCGGGCAGGTGCAGCACGGGCGCTACCGCCGCATCGACTACCTGAAGGAGACCGTGCGCCTGGGCGCCGGCCTCGACGCGCAGGGCATGCTGACCGAAGACGCCGCGCGGCGCGGGCTCGATTGCCTGGCGCGCTTCGCGCAGCGGCTGGCGGGCATTCCGCCGCAGCACGTGCGCGCGGTGGCCACGCAGACCCTGCGCGAGGCGCGCAACCGCAACGCCTTTCTCGAACGCGCGCAGGCCGTGCTCGGCCATCCGATCGAGGTGATCTCAGGGCGCGAGGAGGCGCGGCTCATCTTCGCCGGCGTCGCGCGGCTGCAGCCGTCCGACGAGCCCCGGCTCGTGGTCGACATCGGCGGGCGCTCCACCGAGATGATCGTCGGCCAGGGGCGCACGCCGCACACCGCCGAGTCGTTCGCGGTCGGCAGCGTGAGCCTGTCGATGAAGTACTTCGGCGACGGCCGCTTCACGGAAGACGCCTTCCGCGCCGCGCAGGTGGCCGCCGGCGCCGAATTCGAGGAAGCGCTCGGCGCCTTCGCGCCGCACCTGTGGCGCGAGGCGCTCGGCTCGTCGGGCACGGTGGGCGCGGTGTCGCAGCTGCTCGCCGCGAGCGGCATCACCGACGGCACGATCACGCCCGAGGGCTTGCGCTGGTGCATCGGCCGCTGCCTCAAGGCCGGGCGCATCGAGCAGCTCGCGCTGCCGGGCCTGAAGGAGGAGCGGCGGCCGGTCATCGCCGGCGGGCTCGCGATCCTGTACACCCTGGCCGCGCACTTCGGCATCCGCAAACTGCAGCCGGCGCGCGGCGCGCTGCGCCAGGGCGTGATCTTCGACCTCGACGATCGCCTCGACGCGCTGCGCCGCGCGCGCCCCGGCGACGTGCGCGAGCACTCGGTGCGCGAACTGCAGCGCCGCTTCGGCGTCGACGTGGCGCAGGCGCGGCGCGTGCAGTCGGTGGCGCTCGCGCTGCACCGGCAAGTGGCGCCCGACGCCGAGGCCGACGCGGTGCGCGAGCTCGGCTGGGCCTGCGCGCTGCACGAGATCGGCATGATGGTCTCGCACCACGACCATCACCGCCACAGCGCCTACCTGCTCGCGCACGTCGACGCGCCGGGCTTCTCGCAGAGCCAGCAGCGCCGCCTGGCCGAGCTGGTGCTCGGACAGCGCGGCGGGCTGCGCAAGGTCGAGGCCTCGCTCGCGCACGACGACTTCGCGTGGCAGGTGCTGTGCCTGCGCCTCGCGGTGATCAAGTGCCACGCGCGCGGACCGGTCAGCACGACCGCGATGCGCCTGGCGCGCGCGGGCCGCACCGCGACCCTGCAGTTCGCGCCCGGCTGGACCGCCACGCATCCGCGCACCCTGCACCTGCTGCACGAGGAGAGAGACACCTGGGCACGCGGCGGGCCGATCGAGCTGGTGCTGATCGTCTGAACGACCGTCTTCGAAGTCAAGCGCCACGCGCGCAGGTCAGGGCCGCTGCCGCGGCACCACGCGCGACTCCAGCGACGGCGGCTCGTAGTCGGGGCGGAAGCGGCAGCCCGCGCCCCACACGGCCTGCAGCTCGACACAGCGCGCCGCGACCGCGGCCGGCGTCGGCTTGCGGCCCTGCTCCACCCACGCGAGCAGCGCCTCGAGCACGGTCGGGTAGACGGGGTCGCTCAGGTAGCTGTGCTCGGCGTCGTCGGTGAAGGTCTGCACGAGCCGGTCGGCGGTGCCCGCGGCCTGCATGGTGCGGCGGAACTGGTGCTCCAGCTCGACGAACGCGATCGGGTCGCCGATGCCGTGCACCGTGAGCACCGGCACCGGGATGCGGCCGTCGGGGTCGGTGTCGCGCGCGAACGCCGCCACCGCCTGCGGATCGGCCGCGTAGCGCGCGACACCCGCATTGAGCGCGGTGTCGTCGTCGGAGCCGCGGTACACCGCGCCCACGTTGCCGAACACGTTGCGCCCGCCGGTGCGCGCCTGCGCGATGTCGCGGAAGTGGGAGGTCGCCCAGTTGAGGTGGCCCTGCACGCTGCGCTCGGGAATGCGCAGCACGTCGACGATGGTCTTCAGCCGCCGCGCCTGCTCGGCCGTGCGCTGCGCAGGCGGCACCCCGAGCCCGAGGCATTCGCGCGTGCGCTGCGCCAGCTCGGCCGACGTGAGGGTCGACTCGGCGGGCAACCCCTGCCACAGCGGGTACTGCGGCTCGTCGGGCCGTGGGTGGTTGCGGCACAGGTACTGGTAGATCACGCGCAGGTCGAGCCTGAAGTCGTACGAGCGCGTGCCGCCGCCGAGCACGCCGCTGGTGAGCAGCACCGCGTCGTACGGCCGTTCGCGCGCGTACATCTCGGCGCCCTTGGCGGCCACGCTCGCGCCCCACGACTGGCCGTGCAGGATCGTGCGCTTCGGCACCGCCACGTGCTGCACGAAGACGCGCCGCAGGCGTTCGGTGTCCTCGGCCGCCGCGCGCACCTCCACGCCGCCCTGGCGGAAGGTGGAGCCCGCCCACGCGTAGCCCGCCTTGACCGTGACGGCCCAGCGCTGCAGGTCCTCGACCGCGCGCTCGGGCCGAGGCGCGCCGAGCAGCGGCCCGCCGTGCGCGTGCAGCACGAGGTGCCCGTTCCAGGCCTTCGGCATCGCGATCAGGTAGAACGCGCCGGCCGAGTCGCGCCCGGCGAGGCAGCGCGTGCCCTCCGGCACGCCTTGCGGACAGGGCTGCTCGCGCGGCGCGGCCTCGGTGAGCGCCGACGCACCCGGCCCGCCGGCACACGCCGCCAGCGCCAGAGACAGAGCCAGGGTCGGGCCGGCCAGGTTCGCGGTCGACAGAAGCTTCATCGCGCGATCTCCGTGCGTCGTGCTGCGGTACGCACGATTCCATCACCGCAACGCGCGGCGCGCAGTACGTAGTCGCCGCAATGCGCGGGCGAGCGTGCGGCCGCGGGTGACGACGGCCCGGCCTCGGACGAGTGTCGGTCCGGCGACGGTCTCCGGCGCAAACCCGCGACGCCGCGCGCCTGCGATGTCCGCTTCGCGCCGCGCATCGCGTGGAACACGGCATGCGGATGCTGCACGTGCGCGCCCGCCGCCCTCCACCACCCTCGACGAACCCACGCACCCGACCCGACCATGACCCTCCGCTCCATCGCCTTCGCCCTGCTGCTGACGACCGGCACTCACGTGTGCGCGGCCGCCGCGCCCACCGACGCACGCTTTGCCGCCGCATCGCAGGCCTTCGCCGAACGCCGCTACGCCGCCGCCTACGGACGATTCGCCGCACTCGCCGACACGGGCCACGCACCGTCGGCCCACGTCGCGCTCGTGATGTTCGAGCACGGCGGCGCGCTGTTCGGCAACGCCTGGTACGCGTCACCCGACCAGCAGAGACGCTGGAACGCGCTGGTGCTGAACGATGCGCGGCGGCGCGCGATGATGGACGCGGTCAGGTCGTCGGAGTGAGTGCGCAGGGGGTGCCTGCAGGTCGACCAGAAGACACCGACCTGCCGGCCAACCACGGTGGTCCGTCCGCACCCTCGATCGAACAGTCGATGCCAGGCGCACCTGGCGGTGAAGCGGGAGGTCGAAGAAGAAGCGGGGCGGGCGTCGCTCGCTCAGACGCGCGGCTCGTGCTCGCGTGACGCGTGCCAAAAGGCCAGCACCTCGAGGAACCGACCTCTCGGGCGGTAGTAGACGAAGTACCGCGTCCGGCCGAGAAGAAAGCGCCGGGTCTCCGGGTCGCGCGAGTTGTCGACCCTGCTGCCGATGCCGGGATGCTCAACCAACAACGCCAGCGCTTCTTTGAGATCGGCCTCAACCGCACCAGGCGCCGAAGGACGGTTGTCGCTCCACCACTGCGCGGCTTGGTGAACTTCGCCGACCGCTCGCGGCTTGATGCGAACGAGCAACGCCAAGATCAGCGGTACTTGTCGAGTTGCGCAAACAACTCTTCGGCAGAGATACCTTCCTCGCGGTCAGCCTCGGCGATGGCTTCTTCGAGTTCGGCCCGCAGGTGCGCTGCGAGCTGCACTGGAACGCCCGACTCCGGCGCGTAAACCGCGACCATGGTGCCCTCCGGAAGCGAGGCGCCACTGAGGACGACCTTGCCTTCCTTCACGGTGCCGGCCAGGAGCTTCATGCGGCGATGGTATCCGAGTGCGAACGGGAGAGGGAGGCGATGACCGCTCGGGGGACCTAACGACGCGCGGGCGCAGCAGCTCATGCGCCTGGGCGGGGTGGGCGAGACGACGGCCACGGCGCTGGTAGCCACGATCGGCAACGGGCACGAGTTCAAGTGCGGGCGCCAGCTGGCGGCCTGGCTGGGGCTCGTGCCGGAGCAATGCAGCTCGGGCGGCAAGGCACGGCTGGGGCGCATCACGAAAGCGGGCGACCCCTACCTGCGATCGTTGCTGGTAATGGGCGCTCGGGCGCTGCTCAACGCGGCCAAGGCCAAGACCGACAGCCTGAGCCGTTGGGCAATCGCGCTGGCCGAGCGAAGAGGCTATTGGAACGCAGTGGTCGCGATCGCAGCGAAGAACGCGCGCATGGCGTGGGCAGTGCTCGACCGAGGTGAGCGCGTCGTCACAACGACGGGTCAGGGACACGCTGAAGGGGGAAGCCCTTGTTGTTCGACATGAGCAGCAGTTGGCGGCGGGCAAGGCCCGCCGGAAACCGTCCGCTCGATCGACGGATTGGACATCACCGTTGAAGGGCAGCGATGAAGTCTTCTGCCGACACTTCAGCCTGGCGCAGGATGCCAGCAAGCGTGCCGACCTTGATCTCCTTGTGCATCGGGATCACGCAGCCCTTCACCTCGCGCTTCATGACGACGTGACTGCCGCTTTGGCGCACCTTGACGAACCCAAGGCGCTCAAGGCCCCGCTGAACTTCCGCGCCCGAGACGTGCGGCAGCTTAGGCATGAACCGGCTCGGGCACCGTGAAGATGGTGACGACCGGATGGCCTAGCGAGGGCAATGGGAACTCCGAGAGGTACAAAGCCGTCGCTTCCTGCAAGTTGGCGACCGCCTCTTCCACGGTTTCACCCTGGGAAGTGGTCCCTGTCTCAGGATTGAGCGCGACGAAGCCGCCTTCTTCGGCGTGCGTGAGAACGGCGGTCAGCTGCATGCGATGGCTCCCGAGTGGATTGGAACGTACTGTCGTGCGAACCCGATCTGTGACGCCCAACAATTGCGCCGCAGAACGCAGGCAACCCGACGCCACCCAACGCACCCGCGGCCGCTGCATCTTATCGTCGTGCCCCCCGGGGCAGGAACTCCCTGCGCGCGGACAGCGCGCGGAACATCGGGTTGCCGAAGAGTCGGCGGTTGACCGGCACCGTCGGCGCTACGTCCGAGGGCTGAACCGGACGTCGAGCACCCTGCTCCCCGCCCGCTCCACCGCCCCGCCCACCAGCAGCCCGCAGTCCTACAAACACTCCGGCCCGATCACCGCCTGCAGCACCACCTGCCCCGCGCCTTCGCGCTCGCGCGAGCGCAGCCACCACACGGCGCCTTTCTTGACGGTCCAGCTTCGTGCGGGGTCGCCGCCGATCAGGCAGCTCGCGACGAGGCCCAGCGTGGGCTGATGGCCGACCACGAGCACCGGCTCGACGGAGTCGGGCCAGCGCGCGGCGGCGAGCAGCGCGTCGGCGCCGGCGTCGGGCGCGATCGCGTCGACGGTGCGGAACTTGCGACCCAGCGCCTGCGCGGTCTGCTGCGTGCGGCGCGCGGGGCTGACGAGGATGCGCGTGCTCGCGGCCAGCCGGTGGTTCAGCCACTCGGCCATGCGCGCGGCCTGGCGTTCGCCCTTGGGCGTGAGCGCGCGTTCGAGGTCGTCCTCGCCGTCGCGCGGGTCGAAGGCTTCGGCGTGCCGCCAGAGGATCAGGTCCATCGTTGCTAACCCGCTTGACGGAAGCGCTCGACCAGCGCCTGCTGCGCGCTCACCGCTGCGGCACTCTCGCCGCCGGCGCCGCCGTCCTGCGCGCCGCCGCGCATGCGGTCGAGCACGCGCTCGTAGCGCCCGTCGGGCCGCAGCTCCCAGGCGTCGAGCGTGTCGTGCAGGTACGGCACGAGGCATTCGTCGATGACGCGCTGGCGCAGCCGCGGGTCGCGCACCGGCCAGGCCACCTCGATGCGGCGGAACATGTTGCGGCCCATCCAGTCGGCGCTGCTGAGGTACAGCGCCTCGTCGTCGTCGCCCCCGCCGCTGCCGTCGCCCCAGCGGAAGTACAGCACCCGCGTGTGCTCGAGGAAGCGGCCGACGATGGAGCGCACGCGGATGCGCTCGGTGAGCCCCGGCACGCGGGGCGGCAGCATGCACGCGCCGCGCACGACGAGGTCGATGCTCGCGCCGGCGCGGCTCGCGGCCACCAGCGCCTCGATCAGCGGCACGTCGGTCAGCGCGTTGACCTTGACGACGATGCGCGCCGGCCGGCCCGCGCGCGCGGCCTCGGCCACCTGCTCGACGTGGCGCACCATCTGGCGGTGCAGGCGGAACGGCGCGGTCAGCAGGTGGCGCGGCGGCTTCAGCCGCGTCTGGCTGGCAAGCTGCAGGAACACCGCGTCGGCGTCGCTGGTGAGGTCGGGGTCGGCCGTGAGGTAGCCGATGTCGGTGTACAGCCGCGCGGTCTTCGGGTTGTAGTTGCCCGTCGACAGGTGCGCGTAGCGGCGCAGCACCGGGCCGCGCGGGCCGTCTTCGCGCCGCGTGACCAGCAGCAGCTTGGCGTGCGTCTTCAGGCCCACGATGCCGTACACCACCTGCGCGCCCACGGCCTCCAGCCGCTCGGCCCAGTTGATGTTGGCCTCCTCGTCGAAGCGCGCCTTCAGCTCGACGACGACCATCACCTCCTTGCCGCGCCGCGCCGCGTCGAGCAGCAGGTCCATCAGCGGCGACTGGCTGCCGGTGCGGTAGATGGTCATCTTGATGGCCAGCACGTCGGGGTCGTGCACCGCTTCGCGCAGGAACTCCACCACCGGCTCGAAGCTCTCGAACGGGTGGTGCAGCATCACGTCGCCCGAGCGCAGCCGCTCGAGGATGGAGCTGCCGCGCGGCAGCCGGCCCTGCGGCCACGCGGGCTCGAACGGCGCGAAGCGCAGCGCTGGCGCGTCGGCCGAGTCGATCAGCTCGTTCAGGCGCACCAGGTTCACCGGCCCGTTCACGCGGTACAGCGCGCCGGCCGGCAGGTTGAACTGCTGCAGCAGGAACTCCGACAGCTCCGGCGGGCAGCTGCTCACCACCTCGAGCCGGATGGCCTGGCCGAAGTGCCGCGTGGTCAGCCCCAGACGCAGCGCCTGCCGCAGGTTGGTGACCTCCTCCTCGTCGACCTCGAGGTCGGAGTCGCGCGTCACGCGGAACTGCGAGAACGCCTCGACCGTGCGGCCGGGGAACAGCTCGTCGAGATGCGCGCGGATCACGCTGGTGAGCTGCACGAAGCACTGCGCGCCGCCCGACACCGCGCCGGGCAGCCGCATCACGCGCGGCAGCACGCGCGGCACCTTGACGATGGCGATCGAGTTCTCGCGGCCGAACGCGTCCTTGCCGGCCAGCCGCACGATGAAGTTGAGCGACTTGTTGGCCACCTGCGGGAACGGATGCGCCGGGTCCAGCCCCACCGGCACGAGCAGCGGGCGCACCTCGCGGTGGAAGAACTCCTCCACCCAGCGGCGCTGCGCCGTGTTGCGCTCGGCGTGGTTGAGCAGCACGATGCCGGCCGCGCGCAGCGCCGGCATGACCTCGTCGTTGAAGATCGCGTACTGGTCGTCGACCAGCTCGTGCGCGGCCTGCGCCACGCCGGCCAGCTCGCGCTGCGCGAGGCCGCCGTCGGCGCGGCGCGCGGCCTCCAGCACGTCGGCGAAGCGCACCTCGAAGAACTCGTCCATGTTCGACGAGACGATGCAGATGTAGCGCAGCCGCTCGAGCAGCGGCACGTCGTCGCGCCGCGCCTGCGCGAGAACGCGGCGGTTGAATTCGAGGATCGCGCGCTCGCGGTTCAGCAGCGCGAGCGACGGCCCCAGGGCGGCGGCCGGCGCGGCCACCGTCGGCGCCGCGGCCTCGGAAGCGCGGTCGTTCATGCCGGCAGTTTATGAAGCTTGCGCGACGCTTCCGTGACAGCGGCCGCCCGCGGCACACTGCGCGCCATGGACGGCGCCCCCTCCCCCTTGCCGCCGCCGCCCGACCTCGCGGCCTGGGCCGGCCGGCGCGACGTCGCGCACGACGTGATCGGGGCCACGCCCGTCAAGGCCCTGGCCGCGACGCTCGACCTCGACGGCATCGACGCCTCCGACGGCGCGCCGCTGCCGCCGCTGTGGCACTGGCTGTACGGCCTGCCGCTGCACCGCCAGTCCGAGCTCGGCCCCGACGGCCACGCGCGGCGCGGCGGCTTCCTGCCGCCGGTGCCGCTGCCGCGGCGCATGTGGGCCGGCGGGCGGCTGCAGTTCCGCGCGCCGCTGCGCGTGGGCGACCGCATCGAGCGCGCGTCGGTGATCGAGAGCGTGTCGCGCAAGGACGGGCGCAGCGGCCCGCTGGTGTTCGTGACCGTGCGGCATGAGATCCGCCGCGACGGCGAGTCGGCGCCCGCGCTGGTCGAGCAGCACGACATCGTGTACCGCGACGCGCGCCGGCCGGGCGAGCCCGAGCCGCCGCCGCAGGCCGCACCGGCGCCGGCCGCGTGGCGACGCGAGATCTTGCCGGACGAGGTGCTGCTGTTTCGCTACTCGGCGCTCACCTTCAACGGCCACCGCATCCATTACGACCGCCGCTACTGCACCGCGGTCGAGGGCTACCCCGGCCTCGTGGTGCACGGCCCGCTGATCGCCACCTTGCTGCTCGACCTGCTGCGCCGCGAACGGCCCGACGCCGACGTCGCGTCGTTCCGCTTCCGGGCCGTGCGACCGCTGTTCGACGGCCGGCCCTTCCACGTGAACGGCGTGCCCGACCGCGACGGCCGGCGCGTGGCGCTGTGGGCGTCGGCGCCCGATGGCGCGCTGGCGATGGAGGCCGACGCGAGTCTGCGCTGAGCGCCTGCGGCGCGTCTGGACTCAGCGCCCACGGCGCGTCACCCTGCAGCGCCCACGGCGCGTCAGCCTGCGGCGCCGATGGCGCCGGTGTCGCCACTCAGTGCGCCCGGTCCCAGTTCGGCCCGACACCCGGCTCGGCCACCAGCGGCACCTTCAGTTCGGCCACGCCGGCCATCAGCGCCGGCACCTCGCGCTTCACCCAGTCGAGCTCGGCCTCGGGCACCTCGAACACGAGCTCGTCGTGCACCTGCATGATCATCTTCGTGCGACGGCCGGCGAGCGCAGTGTCGACCGCGATCATCGCGAGCTTGATCAGGTCGGCGGCCGTGCCCTGCATCGGCGCGTTGATCGCCTGCCGCTCGGCGCCGCTGCGCCGCGGGCCGTTGCCGGAGTTGATCTCGGGCAGCACGATGCGCCGGCCGAACAAGGTCTCGACGTAGCCCTGCGCCTTGGCCGCCGCGCGCGTCTCGTCCATGTAGCGCTTCACGCCCGCGAAGCGCTGGAAGTAGCGGTCGATGTAGTCCTTGGCGGCCTTCTGCTCGATGCCCAGGTTGCTGGCCAGCCCGAACGCGCCCATGCCGTAGATGAGGCCGAAGTTGATGACCTTGGCGTAGCGCCGCTGCTCGCTGCTGACCTGCTCGACCGGCACGCCGAACACCTCGCTCGCGGTGGCGCGGTGCACGTCGAGGCCCTGCGCGAACGCGCGCAGCAGCGCCTCGTCGCCCGACAGGTGGGCCATGATGCGCAGCTCGATCTGCGAGTAGTCGCAGCTCACGATCGCGTGGCCCGGCGGCGCGACGAAGGCCTCGCGGATGCGCCGGCCCTCGGGCGTGCGGATCGGGATGTTCTGCAGGTTCGGGTCGTTGCTCGCCAGCCGGCCGGTCACGGCCACCGCCTGCGCGTAGTTGGTGTGCACGCGGCCGGTGGCCGGGTTCACCATCAGCGGCAGCTTGTCGGTGTAGGTGCCCTTGAGCTTGGCCAGGCTGCGGTGCTCGAGGATGCGCGCGGGCAGCGGATAGTCCTGCGCCAGCTCGGCCAGCACCTCCTCGTCGGTGCTGGGCGCACCGCTCGCGGTCTTCTTGACCACCGGCAGCCCGAGCTTGCCGAACAGCACCTCGCCGATCTGCTTGGGCGAGCCCAGGTTGAACGGCTGGCCGGCGAGTTCGTAGGCCTCGCGTTCGAGCGCCACCATGCGCTCGGCCAGCTCGCGGCTCTGCTGCGCGAGCAAGGCGGCGTCGATCAGCACGCCGTGGCGCTCGATGCGCGCCAGCACCGCCGAGGTCGGCATCTCGATGCGGCGGTACACGAACTCCAGCTTGGCGTCGGCCGCCAGCCGCGGCGCGAGCACCTGGTGCACGTGCAGCGCCATCTCGCTGTCTTCGCCGGAATACTCGGTCGCGCGCGCGACGTCGACCTGCGAGAACGGGATCTGGTTCGCACCCTTGCCGCACAGGTCTTCGTAGCTCAGGCCCTTGCGGCCGAGGTGCCGCTCGGCCAGGCTTTCGAGGCTGTGCGGACGGTGCGCCTCGAGCACGTAGCTCTGCAGCATCGTGTCGTCGGTGTAGCCGCGCACCGCGATGCCGTGGTTGGCGAACACGTGGGTGTCGTACTTGATGTTCTGGCCGACCTTGGCGCGCGCGGCGTCCTCGAGCCACGGCTTCAGCGCGGCCAGGGTCGCGTCGAACGGCAACTGCGCGGGCGCATCGCCGTAGTCGTGCGCCAGCGGCACGTAGGCGGCCTCGCCGGGCTGCACCGCGAACGACAGGCCGACGATGCGCGCGCGCTGCGGATCGAGCGAGTCGGTCTCGGTGTCGAGCGCGGCCAGCGGCGCGGACTGCAGGCGCGCGATCCAGCGCTCGAGCGCATCGCGCGTGAGCACGGTCTCGTAGTGGCGCTGCGCCGGCGCGCCCGGCGGCGGGTCGTCGCCCGGTGCCGCCTCACCCGCCGCCGCGACGCCGGACAGCACCACGCGCGCCGGCGGTGCGGCCTCGGTGGCCAGGCCCATCGCCTGCTCGAGCTCGCGGCGGAAGCTGCGGAAGCCGTAGCGCTTGTAGAACTCGAGCAGCGCCTCGCGGTCGACCTCGCGCAAGGCCAGCGCATCGAGCGACGGCCAGCCGGGCACGTGCGGCGACAGGTCGCAGTCGGTCAGCACCGTCACCAGGCGCCGCGCCTGCGGCAGCCAGTCGAGCGCGCGGCGCAGGTTCTCGCCGGCCACGCCCTTGATGGACGGCGCCGCGGCGATCACGCCGTCGAGCGAGCCGTACTCGGCGATCCACCTGGCGGCCGTCTTGGGCCCGACCTTGTCGACGCCGGGCACGTTGTCGACGCTGTCGCCCACCAGGGTGAGGTAGTCGACGATGCGCTCGGGCTTCACGCCGAACTTGGCCTCGACGCCGGCCGGGTCGAGCACTTCGCCGCTCATGGTGTTGATGAGCCGCACCTGCGCGTCGACGAGCTGCGCGAGGTCCTTGTCGCCGGTGGAGATGACGACCGAGTGCCCCGTCGCGGCGGCGACGCGCGCGATGGTGCCGATCGCGTCGTCGGCCTCGATGCCGGGCACCTCGAGCACCGGCCAGCCGAGCAGCCGCACGGCTTCGTGGATGGGCTCGATCTGGCGCGCCAGGTCTTCGGGCATCGGCGCGCGCGTGGCCTTGTACTCGGCGTACCACGCGTCGCGGAAGGTCGGCCCCTTGGCGTCGAACACGCAGGCCGCGTGCTCGGCGGCCACGTCCTGGCGCAGCTTCTTCAGCATCGCGATGTAGCCGTGGATCGCGCCGGTCGGAAAGCCGTCGGGGCTGCGCAGGTCGGGCAGCGCGTGGTAGGCGCGGTACAGGTAGCTGGACCCGTCGACCAGCAGCACGGTCTTCTCGCTCACGGAGGCACCCTTCGCACGGAGGCGGCATTCGATGCCGCGATTGTGGTCGATGCCCGCGCGCGCGCCGGGGCGCGGCAGGCGGCTCCTACAATCGCGCCATGTTCCGCACGCACGTCGCCGCCGCCTGCCTGCTGCTGGCCCTGCCCGCCGCGACGGCGCTGGCAGCCGAGGCCGACCCGGCCGAGCGCGGCGCAGCCGAGCCGAAGGTGCAGCGCACCGTGGTCGAGGACGACAACGCGCGCATCGAGGAGCTGCGCGTGCGCGGCCAGACGCAGCGCATCGTCGTGCGCTCCAAGCGCGGCGGCGGCGGCACCTACGAGGTCATCCCGGGCGACGCGGCGCGCGAGATGTCGGCCGGCCACGGGTCCACCCGCGGCGCGGCCGGCCAGCGCGTCTGGAACGTCATGTCGTTCTGACCGCGTCGCGATGGCCGTCTTCACCGACGTCTCGTTCGACGAGGCGGCCGCGCTGGTCGCGCGCCTCGGCCTGGGCACGCTCACCGCGCTGCAAGGCATCCCGGCGGGCATCGAGAACAGCAACTTCTTCGTGACCTGCCGGCGCGACGGCCGCGCCCGCGACTACGTGCTCACCTTGTTCGAGCGGCTCGACCCGGCGCAGCTGCCGTTCTACCTGGGGCTGATGCAGCACCTCGCGCGGCGCGGGCTGCCGGTGCCCGAGCCGCACGCCGACCCCGGCGGCACGCTGATGCACCGCGTGGCCGGCAAGCCGGCGGCGCTGGTCGACCGGCTGCCCGGCACGCACCAGCTCGCGCCCGACGAGCGCCACTGCCGCCAGGTCGGCGCGCTGCTCGCGCGTCTGCACCTGGCCGCGCGCGACTTCCCGCTGCAGCAGCCCAACCTGCGCGGCATGGCGTGGTGGCGCGAGACCGCGCCGGTGGTCGCGCCTTTCCTCGGCACGTCGCAGCAGCGCCTGCTGGCCGCCGAGCTGGCGTACCAGGAAGCGCTGCACGCGTCGGCCGCCCACGCCTCGCTGCCGCGCGGGCCGATCCACGCCGACCTGTTCCGCGACAACGCCATGTTCGTCGGCGACGAGCTGACCGGCGTGTTCGACTTCTACTTCGCCGGCATCGATGCGTGGCTGTTCGACATCGCCGTGTGCCTGAACGACTGGTGCATCGACCTCGACAGCGGCCGGCTCGACGAGGCGCGCGCCGCTGCGTTCGTGGCGGCCTATGCGTCGGTGCGGCCGCTCGGCGGCGTCGAGCGCCGGCTGATGCCGGCGATGCTGCGCGCCGCGGCGCTGCGCTTCTGGCTGTCGCGCCTGGCCGACGTGCACCTGCCGCGCGACGCCGCGCTGCTGAAGCCCCACGACCCCGCGCACTTCGAACGTGTGCTGCGCGAACGCGCGGCCACCCCCTGGCATCCCGACCCGATCGCATGAGACTCCACACCGTTCCCGCCGTGCGCGGCGCACAGTGGGTGGGCGCGGGCTGGCGCGTGTTCGCGCGCAAGCCGCTCGCCTTCACCGGCCTGTTCGCGTTCTTCCTGTTCGCCGCGCTGGCGGCGCTGCTGCTGCCGCTGGTCGGGCCGTTCGTGATGCTCGCGCTGCTGCCGCTGGCCACCCTCGGCTTCATGATCGCCACGCGCGAGGCGCTGACCGATCGCTTCCCGACGCCGGGCGTGTTCATCGTGCCGCTACGCGGCGGCGCGCCCGGCCGGCGCGTGCTGCTGCAGCTGGGCGTGCTGTACGCGCTGGCCAGCGTGCTGATCATGGTGAGCACCGACGCGATCGACGGCGGCCGCTTCGAGCAGCTGCAGCAGGTACTGGGCAGCGGCAAGCCCGAGGACGCCAGGCGCGTCGACGAGCTGCTCGACGACCCCGCGCTGCAGACGGGCCTGTTCCTGCGCCTGGCGCTCGCGTCGCTGCTGGCGGTGCCGTTCTGGCATGCGCCGGCGCTGGCCTACTGGGCCGGGCAAGGCGCGGCGCAGTCGCTGTTCTCGAGCGTGGTCGCGGTGTGGCGCAATCGCGGCGCCTTCGTCGTCTACGTGCTGGTGTGGGCCGCCTCGATCGCCGGCTTCGGCATGGTGACCGGCGTGCTGCTCGCGCTGTTCGGCGTGCGCGAACCGGTCGCGCTGATCGCGCTGCCGGCCGGCCTGACCTTCTCGACCGTCTTCTACGCGTCGCTGTACTTCACGTTCAACGACTGCTTCAGCGCCGACGGCGAGGACGTCATCCCGCCGCCGCCGGCGGCGCAGCTGTCCTGACGCGCGACGGCGCCGGCGCGCGTGAAGGTGCGACTGACGGCGCGATGACACTGCCATCATGGCCGCGTGACACCTTGTCACCGGCCGCGCGCGCAGCGACGCCGACAATGGGACGGCCCATGACCCTGATCCGCACCGTCGCCGTCGCCGCGTTGCTGCCCTCGCTGCTGCAGGGCTGCGCCGTGATCAACGTCGCCGGCGCCGCGGCCGGCGCGGCCATCTCGGTGGGCGGCGCGGTGGTGTCCACCGGCGTCAAGGTCACCGGCAAGGTGATCGAGAAGACCATCGACGCCGTTTCCGACGACGACGACGAAGCCGCCGCGAAGTAGCCCTGCGCCGCGGCCTGCGCTGCGGTACGCTCGTCGCGTCATGGCCGACACGCGTCCCGACCCCCGTCCCGACACCCGTCCCGACACCCGCATCGAGACCGACAGCTGCGGGCCGATCGACGTGCCCGTCGACGCGCTGTGGGGCGCGCAGACCGCGCGCAGCCTGCGCTTCTTCGCCATCGGCGAGCAGCGCATGCCGATCGCGGTGGTGCACGCGCTCGCGTGGGTGAAGTGGGCCGCGGCGCTCGTCAATCTCGAGCTCGGCCGCCTCGACGCCGCCAAGGCGCAGGCCATCGCCGGCGCGGCCGAGCGCGTGGCGGCCGGCGAGTTCGACGCCGAGTTCCCGCTGTCGGTCTGGCAGACCGGCTCGGGCACGCAGACGAACATGAACGTCAACGAGGTGCTCGCCCAGCTCGCGAGCGAGCAGCTCGGCGGGGCGCGCGACGGCCGCCGCCCGGTGCACCCGAACGACGACGTGAACATGGGCCAGTCGTCGAACGACGTGTTCCCCACCGCCATGCACGTGGCGGTGGTGGCGCAGGCACACGCGCGGCTGCTGCCCGCGCTGGCCGGGCTGCGCGACGCGCTGCGCGCGAAGGCCGACGCGTTCGGGTCGCTGATGAAGATCGGGCGCACGCACCTGCAGGACGCGACCCCGGTCACCCTGGGCCAGGAGTTCTCGGGCTACGTCGCCCAGCTCGAGCTGTGCGAGGCCGCGCTGCGCGAGTCGCTGCAGCGCGTGCACGCGCTGGCCATCGGCGGCACGGCGGTCGGCACCGGGCTCAACACGCACCGCGAGTTCGGCGCGCGCGTCGCGGCGCGGCTCGCGTCGCGCCTGGGCCATCCGTTCGTGCAGGCCGACAACCTGTTCGCGGCGATGGCGGGGCACGAGGCGCTCGTGTCGTTCCACGGTGCGTGCCGCATGCTCGCGGCGGCGCTCACCAAGATCGGCAACGACATCCGCCTCATGGGCAGCGGCCCGCGCGCCGGCTTCGGCGAGCTGCGCCTGCCCGAGAACGAGCCCGGCAGTTCGATCATGCCGGGCAAGGTGAACCCGACGCAGGTCGAGGCGCTGACGATGGTGTGCGCGCAGGTCTTCGGCCACGACGCGGCCATCGGCTTCGCGGCGAGCCAGGGCCACTTCGAGCTCAACGTCTACAAGCCGCTGATCGCGCACGACGTGCTCGACAGCGTGCGCCTGCTCGGCGACGCGATGACGAGCTTCGCGCGCCACTGCGTCGCCGGTCTCGAGCCGAACCCCGAGCGCCTGCAAGAACTCGTCGGCCGCTCGCTGATGCTCGTGACCGCGCTCGCCCCGCACATCGGCTACGACCGCGCCGCGCAGATCGCCAAGCACGCGCACGCGCACGGCCTCGGCCTGCGCGAAGCCGCCCTCGCGCTCGGCCACGTGAGCGCCGAGCAGTTCGATGCGTGGGTGGACGCGCGGCGGATGCTGGGGCCGCAGGGTTGAGTGCGATGCCGCGGGCAGCGCTCGCTGGCACGCAGGAGTCGAGCGACGGCGGTTGACGCCACGGCGCGGCCTCGCCACACTCGCGCGCACATCAAAACGAGCAGAGGGAGGAAGCATGCGACGCATGCTGCTGGCGCTGGTGCTGGCGTGGGGCAACATCTGCAGTGCCAACGCCGCAGGCACCGTCGAGGGTTCAACTCGCTGGGACTGGACTTGGAACGGTGGCTCCGGGTTCGTCGTCGGACCGGACAACCTCGACACCTGTAACGCCATCGGACGGCAAGTCGTGCTCGTGCCGGGTTTCGGGTGGGGATTTGCCTGCTACTACGACAGGCCGTCGAGCGGAATTGGCGCCTACAACACCCAGGCGGTCACGGTGTGGGGCACCGTTCGCGCGACGCCATCGTGCCCCGCCCACGCCACCCTCACCGGCAGCACCTGCACCTGCAGCCCCGGCCACCAGCCCGACGCGAGCCGCACCTCGTGCGTGCCGCAGCCCGTCGAGGCCACCGGCTGCACCGCCGGCAACCCCGTGCAGCCGGGCACCGGACGCAAGCTGCACGAGGAGACCGACTACGCCGGCGCCGGTGCTGCGCCGCTGGAGCTCAGGCGCCTGTACCGCAGCACCTGGAGCGACGGCAGCGCCGCCGCCGGCCTGGCGCCCATCGCCACGTGGAGCGGCGGCTGGCGCTTCAACCTGCACGCGCGGCTGAGCCTGCTGCCTTCGGGCGAGGTGCGCGCCGTGCGCCCCGACGGCAGCGTGACGGTGTTCCTGCCGCAGCCCGCCAGCGCACCCGCCGGCGCACCCGCCAGCGCGCCGGGCTGGGCCGCCCAGGCGGGCAGCGCCGACACGCTGAGCGAGGTGCTCGACGCGGCCGGCCAGCGCAGCGGCTTCACGCTCAAGGTCTTCGCCGACGACAGCACCGAGCAGTACGACGCGAGCGGCCGGCTGCTCGGCGTGAGCGCGCGCCACGGCTGGAGCACGACCCTGGAGTACGACACGGCCGGCCGGCTGGCCGGCGTGCGCAATGCCTTCGGCCGGCAGCTCGTCTTCGGCTACGACGCGGCCGGGCGCATCGCCACGATGAGCGCTCCCGGCGGCGAGATCACCCGCTACGAGTACGACGCGGCGGGCAACCTGGCCAGCGTGACCTGGCCCGACGGCCACCTGCGGCGCTACCACTACGAGGACGCGCGCCATCCGCACGCGCTGACCGGCATCACCGACGAGCTCGGCGTGCGCATCGGCAGCTACGCCTACGACGCGCAGGCCCGCGTGGTGGAGACGGCCAAGGCCGGCGGCGCCGAGCGGCTCACCCTGGCGTATCCCGCGCCGGGGCAGACCACGGTGACCGACCACTCCGGCGCCACGCCCGTCACGCGCAGCTACGGTTTCGTCAACCACTCCGGCGTGCTGCGCCCCGCGAGCCTGAGCGCGCCGTGCAGCCTGTGCGGCGCCACCGCGCAGGCCTCCGAGTACGACGCACAGGGCCACACGCTGCGCGAGATCGCACACGACGGCTCGGTCACCTTCTTCGCCTACGACACCCGGGGCCGCGAGATCGAGCGCGCCACCTTTCCCGCCGGCTACCACAGCGCCACCACGCGCCCGCCGCTGTCGGCGGCGACCTCGGTGATCAGCACGCGCTGGCACGCCACGTTCAACCTGCCGACGCAGCGCGCCGAGCCGGGGCGCATCAGCGCGTGGAGCTACTCGGCCAAGGGGCTGCCCACGGGCTCGAGCTGGACGGCCACCACCGACGGCACGGGGGCCGCGAAGTTCTCCGCCGGCAAGACCGGCAGCACGTACGCGACGGGGTACTCGTACAACGCGGCGGGGCTGGTGAGCACGGTGGTCGAGCGCGAGACGCCGCCGGGTGGCACTGCGCTGGAGACGCAGCGCTGGACGATGGCCTACAACGCCGCGGCGGACCTGACGCGCGTCACGGATGTGACGGGGGGCAACAAGATCCAGCGCTACAGCCAACACGACCCCCACGGCCGCGTGCTGGCCGGTACAGCCTTCGACGGCCAGCCTGTCGCCTACACCTATTCGACGCGCGGCTACATCACAAGCCGCACCGGAGGCGGCGTGGCCACGGGTTACGGCTACTCGGCCGCGGGGCGACTGAGCAGCGTGAGCACGCCCGATGGCGTGATGACCTACACCCGCGACAGCCTAGGCAACATCACCGGCGTGAACAACGACTACGTGTACCGCGCTGCATACCCGACGGCGCCAAGCTCTGGCACCTCGCCGTTCTCACGGCTGATCCACCAGCTGATCCCGTCTGCCCATCCTCAGGCAGCGAGTTGCCAGGGGTACGGGCTGGTTGCGCATCTGGGAGTGCTGCACCTGTACGATGCGACGGGCAAGCTGGTGGCGGCGTATCCGTTCACCTCGGGACTGGGTGGCTCGACCGACTACACCGCGGTCAACTTCGGGCCGATACCGCCGGGGCGGTACACGTTCGATCCGGCGACTGTGTATGAGTCCGCGTGGCGTCATCGGGTGCTCGGCGGCGTACCTCCATTCTGGCCTGCGTTTGCGAGAGACCAAGGGGCCTATTACGTCAACCTCGTCGCTGATCCGTCGAACCCTGTCCAACACCGCTCAGGATTCATGATCCACGGAGGACGAGTCCCCGGAAGCGCGGGGTGCATCGATCTCGGCGACAAGGACCGCGCCCTATTGCCAAGGCTGAAGAAGGCCGCATGCAACCCGGTCACGTTGATCGTTACCTCGCGCCCCGTCAAATGAGCATCAATCTCAAGTTGGCCTGCGTCGTCGCTTTCGTGGCCATGGCCGCGTCGACGCTGCTGGCCGCGCTCCATGCTGCGCACATGCAGGCAGAGAACGCGCCTGAGGGATGGGGTCTTGGCGTGCTGGTGATCTTGCAGGTGGCCCTCGTCGTCGCGCTGGCAGTGGCCACGGCCGGCCGCCGCGTGTCCGCGCGCCTGCTCGGGACGCACCTCGTGCTGGCGGCTTGTCTGGTAGGCGGAACCTACCTCGGGATGATCGTTGCCGGGACGATCACCAGCGGTTCTTGCTGTTGGCCCAAAGGCTACGAGTCGTCCAACATGGCCAGCGAACTCGTCGGCTCTGCCCACCCGTGGGCACTGGTTGCAGTGGACGCAGGCATCGGCATCTTGCTCACCGCACTTGGCCTGTACGCGATCGCGGCGCTGTCGATTGTCGTAAGAAGGCTCAAGTACCCGAGATAGCCAGCGGCGATGAGTACGACCAGCGACACGAGAAAGTGGTGCTTTGTCGGACGCTGCAAGCCACCAGCGTAGATCGGGCTCGTGCTGCGCATGGTCTGGCAGAGCTCGATGAGCCCGCAGCTGTGGCAGAAGGTGCAGGACCTGCGCGGCGGGCCGAATCTGTAGAGGGCTTGCACGACGAGCAGGACGCCGGTCCCCCATCTGCCCTGAGACGGTTCGCCGACGGATCATTCCAAGCTGGACTGCGTACACACCAACGCCGCCCTGCAGCGCTGCAAAGAAGTCTCTCAGGAAGATGCCAATCGGTACGCGTCGTGCGCCTGCGATCCCTGACCCTCACTGGCACGAGGCAGCCCCCGTGAACACCATCATTCGCGAGATCGCCCGTGCGTGGCACGACTACCAAGACGAAGTGGCTCGGCTCGACCGGACGCCGGGCACGTCTCGTGACGCGTACCTGAACCTCGAGGGGCACTGGGCGAGCGGCATCCTGGACGCTCTCAAGAGCTCCGATCCCGACCCCGACCTGATGTGGCAGTGCGTGCTCGAGATCTGGAATCAGACGGACAAGGGCGACGAAGGGCGCGTGGGCGCTGTTGCCGCGGGACCGATGGAGAACTTGATCGACGCTCACGGCCCGCACGTCATCGACCGCATCGAAGCCAAGGCCAAGGAAGACCCCGAGTTCCGCAGGATGCTGCTGGGTGTCTGGCCGCCGGTCGACGAAGACCGCGCCGATTGGCAGCGCATCGTCAAGCTGGTGGAGGATCTGGGGCCGGTGCAGTCGTTCAAGGACCGGAAGAAGCGCTGACCCGTCCTGCGTGGTGCTTGCCCGGCGGTGCGGGTCGAGTGGATTGCACGCCGCGCGCCTCGCGCCTTCAGTTCACCGGCGTCAGCTTCGCCACCGACAGCGCCAGCCACTTCAGCCCGTGCCGGCCGAAGTTGACCTGCGCGCGCGCGTCGGTGCCGCTGCCTTCGAGCGTGACGACGACGCCCTCGCCGAACCGGGTGTGGAACACGCTCTGGCCGGTGCGCAGGCCGTGTGACGGCGGCTGCCGCGGCACGTAGGCGGGCGGCGCGGGCGACTCCACGCGGCCGGCGCCGACGATGGAGCCGAGGCCGCTGCCGCGCGCCCAGGCCTGCTGGTACTCGCGTGCGTAGCCGGAGCCGAAGCCCTGCGTGCGCGGCGTGATCCACTTCAGCGCGCCCTCGGGCAGTTCGTCGAGGAAGCGGCTCTTGACGTTGTAGCGGGTCTGGCCGTGCAGCATGCGCGTCTGGCTGAAGCTCAGGTACAGGCGCTTGCGCGCGCGCGTGATGGCCACGTACATGAGGCGGCGCTCTTCCTCGAGGCCGTCGGTGTCGGTCAGCGAGTTCTCGTGCGGGAACAGCCCTTCCTCGAGCCCGGTGATGAACACGTGGTCGAACTCCAGGCCCTTGGCCGAGTGCACGGTCATGAGCTGGATGGCGTCGGCGCCGGCCTGCGCCTGGTTGTCGCCGGCCTCGAGCGCGGCGTGCGTGAGAAAGGCGGCGAGCGGGCTGACGATCTCGCCCGTCTCGGCGTTGGGCACCGGCGGCGCGGCACCCGCCGGCGCCTGCTCGTCGACGGGCAGCGCGACGGCGTCCTTGCCGAAGCCCTCCTGCGTGACGAAGGCCTCGGCGGCGTTGACGAGCTCCTCGAGGTTCTCGATGCGGTCGGCGCCTTCCTTCTCGGTGCGATAGAAGTCGCGCAGCCCCGAGGCGTCGATCACGTGCTCGATGATCTCGCGCAGCGTGAGGCCGCGCGTGGCCTCGCGCATCGCGTCGACGAGCGCGTTGAACGCGCCGAGGCTCGCGCCGCCGCGGCCGGCGACCGCGCCCGCGCTCTGGTACAGGCTGCGGCCGCTCGCGCGCGCCGCGTCCTGCAGCTGCTCGACGGTGCGCGCGCCGATGCCGCGCGCAGGGAAGTTCACCACGCGCAGGTAGCTGGTGTCGTCGTTCGGGTTCTCGATCAGGCGCAGGTAGGCCAGCGCGTGCTTGACCTCGGCGCGCTCGAAGAAGCGCAGCCCGCCGTACACCCGGTAGGCCATGCCGGCGTTGAACAGCGCGCTCTCGATGACGCGGCTCTGCGCGTTGCTGCGGTAGAGCACGGCGATCTGCTGCATCGGGCTGCCGTCGCGCACGAGCTGCCGCGCCTCGTCGATGAACCACTGCGCCTCGGCGAAGTCGCTCGCCGCCTCGACCACGCGCACCGGCTCGCCGGGGCCGGCCTCGGTGCGCAGGTTCTTGCCCAGTCGCCGCAGGTTGTGGCTGATCAGCGCATTGGCCGCGTCGAGGATGTGGCCGTACGAGCGGTAGTTGCGCTCGAGCTTGATGACCTGCTGCACGCCGAACTGGCGCTCGAAGTCGGCCATGTTGCCGACCTGCGCGCCGCGGAACGCGTAGATGCTCTGGTCGTCGTCGCCCACCGCGAACATGGCGTTGCCGTGGCCGGCGAACATCTTCAGCCACGCGTACTGCAGCTTGTTGGTGTCCTGGAACTCGTCGACCAGCAGGTGGCGGAAGCGCCGCTGGTAGTGCTCGCGCAGCGCGGCGTTGTCGCGCAGCAGCTCGTAGGTGCGCAGCAGCAGCTCGGCGAAGTCGACCACGCC
>Ga0073934_10003148_pt1 | contig 31427 bp, 30 predicted proteins | sample LarsenN4metaG_FD_76834 | JGI IMG/M metagenome (GOLD analysis project Ga0073934, IMG submission 76834) | Hot spring sediment bacterial and archeal communities from British Columbia, Canada, to study Microbial Dark Matter (Phase II) - Larsen... ...
CCGCGCAAGGCGACCCTTGAGCAGGTCATCGGCATTTACAAGGCCGCCATGTAAGAGAAGATGAGGAACGGATCATGACGGAGAGGATCGGGCGCAGTAACGTGACCTCCCTCTCCGGGACGAAAAGGGAGGTCACGATGAAGGATATCCTCGATACCCTCAGGGAGGACGGAACGTTCCGGACCCTGCTCTCGCTGGTGGAACAGGCCGGGGTGGCAGGCAGGCTCAGGGAGGAGGGGGCGTTCACCCTGTTTGCCCCCAACGACGAGGCGTTCACCCGGGTCAACCTGGATGAGATAAGCGGCGACAGGGAAAACCTCGCCCTGCTCCTCGCCTATCACATAATCGACGGGAAGTTGACTGCCGCCGACATCGCCCGGGACGAACAGCTGCTGACGAGTAGCGGCAAGTCTCTGACCGTGCGGCTGGAGGAGGGGCGTCAGGTGATCGACAACGCCAAGTACGTCGAGACGGACATCGAGTGCGCCAATGGGATCATCCATGTCATCGACAACGTCTTCCTGCCGCAGTTTTCCGGGTGGTACTGCGGCTGCTGTTGACGCAGCAGCGCGAGATATGAAGGCGATACGGATGAGGCGGTCAATTGGCCGCCTTTTTACAGGTATGGTATCGCTGTATTCCTTGAGTGTGATAAATACGGTAAACTGTTTGTTGACCTGACTACCGGAAAGAAACGAAGGAACCCATGAACCATTCTTCCGCGCTCACCATGGTGCGCCGGGGAGCGGCAGCGGGCATCATCTGCTGCGTGCTGGCCATGCCCGGAGGCTGCACTTTCCCCAAGGAGAAGATGCCTGCTCCCCGCGACCGGGAGATCGACGACGTTCTCCGGCTTCCCCAGGATATCGCCCCCTATGCACGCGCCGCCGGAGAGCGCCTAACCCTGGGCAACGACTGCCGGGCGAAGCTGCTGGACGAGTTCCGCACGCGCTACTTCGCGCCGTGGACCAACGCTGCGCCGCACTACGACCCCGCCGAAACGAAAGAGCTCATGAAGGACACGACCCGGGGGCGCTGGTACGGGGCAAACCGCCGGATCATGGCGCCGGAGACGATGCGGGATCTGCTCAATAACTGTGCCCTGGAAACCTTCCCTTCCCGCAACGAGACGGCGATCAGCGTCGCGCCGGCCCACCTGCGCGGTCTGCCGACCCGTCTGCCGCTTTTTTCGAAGGACGGCTACCCCTTCGACATGCTCCAGTACCCCAACGTCAAGCTGAACGAACCGCTCCGGGTGCTCCACGCGTCGCGGGACAGGGCGTGGCTCTTCGTCGAAAGCGCCTATTCCGCCGGGTGGCTGGAGGCCCGCGAGGTGGCCCTGGCCGACCGGGGCTTCATCGATTCCTGGATGGGTCGTCCACAGGTGGTGATCATCCGGGATTACGCGACCGTTGCCGACTCTGGGTCGGGCATTGTCCACCGGGCCAAGATCGGCACCATTCTCCCGCTGGCCACGGCGGCGGACGGGTGGTGGGAGGCGGTGGTGGCGGCAGCGGGAGAGGAACGCCGGGCGGTCACCGCCGTGGCCCGGCTTCCCCGCGAGGCAGCCGCCCCCTTCCCCCTGGCATTCGACGGGGCAAACCTTGCCCTGATCGGCAACCAGCTGCTGGGTCAGCCCTACGGCTGGGGTGAAATGTACGGTCTGCGGGACTGCTCGGCGATGCTCCGCGACCTTTTCCTGCCGTTCGGGATCTGGCTGCCGCGCACCGCGACCGACCAGATCGCCTCCGCCGGGCAGCAGAGGAACCTGGCAGGCCTCGGGTCCCGGGAAAAGGAGGAGACCATCGGGCGGGAGGGGCTCCCTTTTCTCACCCTGCTCCACAAACCGGGGCACATAATGCTCTACGTCGGTACCGATCCTCAGGGGAGGCCGCTGGTGTTCCACAACATCTGGTCGATCCGGGTGAAGGACGCTGCGGGGGGGAGTCCGCGGGTCATAGGCAAGGCGGTCATCACGACGGTGGAGCCGGGGAAGGAGCTGGGGCTGGTTGAGGGGGGGACGCTGCTGGAGCAGGGGACCGCCCTGGCTACCATCACCGACCGGTGCACACAGGCACCAGCCCCGGGCAGACGTCAGCCGTACCAATGAATGAATAGGGGGATAGGCTCCCTATCGGAAAAGCGGCTCGTCCCCCTTTTCATTCCCCCACCTGACCCCAAAGCTCCACTTGTCCGAGAAGGGCTGCTGAGAGGAGCGTGACCGATCTTGCCGCTGTTGATTGACAATGGTCTGACCAAAGTGATATCCTCCCGATTCAACTATAACTTTTCCTCCGCCGCGAATTGTGGGGGGAAATTTTATCGACTTATCGGGAGGTTATTGTGAAAAATCGTTTTGGTCTGCTGTCGGTTTTAGTTGCGGCGTTCCTCATGCTGCTGGCCACGGTCTCTGGAGCGGAGCCACAGAGGCAGGTGCTGATCGGGGTGTCCAAGATTGTTTCTCATCCCGCCCTTGATGCCGTTGAAAAGGGTATCCAGGACGAACTGGCTGCCCAGAAGGTCAACGCCAAGTTCGACCTGCAGAATGCCAACGGCGACGCCAACACCGCCGCCTCCATTGCCAACAAGTTCCAGTCGGAAAAGGTCTCCCTGGCAATCGGCATTGCCACCCCTACCTCCCAGTCACTGGTGAATACCCTCAAGAGTACGCCGGTCGTGTTCGCGGCGGTAACCGATCCGGTCAAGGCGGGTCTGGTGAAGTCCGTGAAAAAGGGTGAAAAGAATGTCACCGGCGTTTCCGACATGACGCCGGTGAAGCAGCAGATAGAGCTGCTGCTGCGGATGAAGAAGGTGAAGCGGCTCGGTCACATCTACACCAGTTCCGAGGAGAATGCAGTGGTGCTGGCGGGTGTCGTCAAGCAGACCTGCAAGGAGCTGGGGATCGAGTTCGTGGAAACCACCGTTTCCAAGTCCGCCGAAGTGAAGCAGGCGACCCAGTCGATCATCCGCCGGGTGGACGCGCTCTATATCAGCACCGACAACACCGTGGTCTCGGCCCTCAGCGCCGTGACGGACGTGGCCATGAAGAACAGGGTGCCGGTGATGTCGGCCGACCCCAGTTCCGCCGGAAACCATCCGGTTCTTGCCGCCTGGGGGTTCGATTACTACAAGATGGGGCGGACCACCGGCAAGATGGTTGCCGAGATCCTCAAGGGGAAAAAACCGGAACAGATGCCGACCCGGTTCATGACCAAGGCGTCGGATGTGGATCTGCTGGTGAACCTGGACGTGGCGAAGAAGCTCGGCCTGACCGTGCCCGCCGATATCGTCAAAACCGCCAACAAGGTGGTTGAGAACGGCAAGCTGACGAAGAAGTAGGAACGACTTAAACCCCGCCACAGAGACACGGAGGCTCAGAGAAACCACGCTAATAGACATGGGGTAACGGAACCGGTGAGCCGTTCGGCATTCAACAGCTTTTATCCGTTCCCTGGTCGCATTATCATGGTTTTCCCCTCACTGTCTCTGTGCCTCTGTGGCAGATTTTCCCAAGAAGGTTTCCATGATCGAAGGTATTTTCGTCGAAGGACTCATTTACGGCATCATGGTCCTGGGGGTGTTCATCTCCTTCCGGGTCCTCGATTTTCCGGACCTGACGGTGGACGGCTCGTTCCCGCTGGGTGCGGCCCTGATGGCCCAGTGCATCCTCATGGGGGTCAATCTCTGGCTCGCGCTCCTCATCGCCTTCGCCGGCGGGGTACTCGCCGGGACGGTCACCGCGCTGATCCACAACCACCTCAAGGTGCCGAACCTGCTGGCCGGCATCCTGACCATGACCATGCTCTACTCCATCAACATCCGGGTGCTGGGCAACCGGGCCAACGTCCCGCTCCTCAACCAGGAGACGGTCCTGACCAAGGTAACCGACCGCCTGACCGGGATCGTCCCTGACGACTACATCCTGCTGGTCTTCTTCGCCGTGGTGACCATCGTCATCAAGGTGCTGCTCGACCTCTTCTTCCGCACCGACCTGGGGATGACCATCGGCGCCATGGGGAACAACGAGCAGATGGTCATCTCCCAGGGGGTGAACCCCAAGACCCTGAAGACCATCGGCCTCGGGCTCTCCAACGGCATGGTGGCCCTGTCCGGGGCGTTCGCCGCCCAGTACCTCGGTTTTGCCGACGTGGGACTCGGCCAGGGGATCATCATCTCCGGCCTGGCGTCGGTCATGATCGGCGAATTCCTGATCATGAAGAGCAACCGCATCAGCGTGCTGACCCTCTGCGCCGTACTCGGTTCAATCTGCTTCTATGCGGTCATGTACGTGGGGAGGTATTACGGTTACGTCGTCAAGATGACCCCCAACGACCTGAACCTGATCAAGGGGATCCTGATCATCGTGCTGCTGGTGCTGACCCAGAGCAAAAAGCTGAAGAAAACCGCCGTCAGGGCAGTGGTGAAAAATGATTGAGCTCAAGAACGTTTCCATGATCTTCAACCAGGGGACGGTGAACGAGAACCAGGCGATTTCGGGCATAAACCTGAAAGTGCGCGAAGGGGACTTCATCACCGTCATCGGCAGCAACGGCGCCGGCAAGTCGACCCTCTTCAACCTCATTGCCGGCAGCATTACGCCGACGACCGGCACCATCAGCCTGAATGACAGGAACATCACCCGCGATCCGGAATACAAGCGGGCGAAGTACATCGGCAGGATCTTCCAGAACCCGCTCCTCGGCACCGCCTCGAACATGAGCCTGGAAGACAACATGATGATCACCTACCGGAAGGGGTTCAAATGGCTGAGGCGGAGCCTGAACCATAAGATGCGGGAGTCCTTCCGGGCTGAACTGGTCCAGCTCAGGATGGGGCTTGAAGACCGGATGAAGGAGAATCTCGCCCTCTTTTCCGGCGGGCAACGCCAGGCCCTGACCCTGCTGATGATGGTCCTCTCCCGGCCGGAGCTGATCCTGCTGGACGAGCACACGGCGGCCCTCGACCCCAAGAACGCCCAGATCGTCCTGGAGCTGACCAACAAGTTCATCGCCGACTACAAGCTCACCGCCATGATGATCACCCACAACATGAGCCATGCCATCGAATACGGCAACCGCCTGCTGATGATGGACAAGGGGGAGATCATCTTCGAGGCGCATGGCGAGGAGAAGCAGGAGCTGACCGTGGAGAAACTGATCGACAAGTTCCACCAGATCCGCCACAAGAGCTTCGAAAACGACCGCACCCTGCTTTCCGAAGAGTAAGATACAGATTGCCATGAAAGGCGGCCAAACGGCCGCCCTGAAAGCAAGGGGTGCCCGTGGCGGCACCCCTTGCTTTCAGGGCATGGCCCGCAATCATGCCTTGACTGGTCCAACCGTTTTTGAAATAATCCCGAAGCTTTGTCAAAATTTTGTTTGAGGAGATCAACATTATGAAGAAGCTGCTATTGCTTATGTCGTGCCTCGTTCTGTCACTGCTTGCCGTGAGCGCCTTTGCCGGCGACGGTTCCTGGGACAGGGTCAAAAAGGATGGCAAACTGGTTATCGGCCTGGATGATTCTTTTCCGCCGATGGGTTTTCGCCAGGCTGACGGCAAGCTGGTCGGCTTCGATATCGATGCCGCCGAAGAAGTCGGCAAACGGCTCGGGATCAAGATCGATTGGCAGCCAACCGCCTGGGACGGGGTGATCCACTCCCTGGACGCCAAGAAATTCGACTGCATCTGGAACGGCATGACCATCACCGAGGAACGTGCCAAGCAGGTGGCCTTCAGCAAGCCTTACTTCATGGACGGCCAGATAGCCATCGTCAATTTCAAGGAGAAGCGTTTCAAGAGTCTCAAGGATCTGAAGAATTTCAAGGCCGGCACCCAGAAGGGCTCATCGGGTCTGCAGGCGGTGAAGAAACTGGCCAATGCGCCAACCGAGCTGAAGGAGTACGAGGACTATCCCAAGGCGTTGCTTGACCTGGAAGCCGGCCGCATCGACGTGGTGGTGGTGGACAATGTCACCGGCCGCGACATGATCGCCAAGCGCCCCGGCAAGTTCAAGCTCATCCCCGGGATGATCAGCAAGGAGCCGTTCGGCGTGGCGTTCCGCAAGGGCGACAGCGACCTGCGCGCAAAGGTGCAGCAGACCCTGGACAAGATGGTCAAGGATGGCGCCATGGCCAGGATCTCGCGCAAGTGGTTCGGTGAAGACCTGACCAATCCGAAGAAATTCTAAGCGGTGAAACTATCGATGAAATATCTATTCAGCAGGGCTTTTCCGGCCCTGCTTTTTTTGTGGGCTCTGGCCGGAAACTGCCTGGGTGCGACGGATTACGATCAGCTCTTCCGCCAGTCCAGCGATCTGATGGCTCAGGGTGATCTCGACGGGGCCCTGACGCTGCTCAAAAAGGTTCCTCCACCGGCACCCGGCGAAGAGGCCGGCCCCTTTGTCTCGAGCCGCATGCAGTCCGCCCGTATCCATGCCGCGCAGGATGCCACGGACAAGGCGCTTGCCGCCTGTCAGGAAGTCCTGAAGCTCTTTCCCGACAACAGCGAAGCCCGTAACTTCGTCGCGGCCCTGGAAGCAGAGCGCAAGCCCGGCTGGCACACCGTGTTGTCCGACACCCTCCGCTTCCTGCCGGCCCTGGCCAAGGGCACAGTGATGACGCTGCTGCTGGTGCTCTGCACCATGCTGGTTTCTCCCCTGGGGGGGCTGCTGGTGGCACTGGGACGCATCAGTACCCTGCAGCCGGTTTCAGGGCTCTGCTGGTTCATTATCTGGTTTTTCCGCGGCACCCCGCTACTGCTGCAACTCTTTTTCATCTATTACGGCCTGCCGTCGCTCGGCATCACCCTGTCGCCATTGCCCGCGGCGGTCATCGGCCTCGGCCTCAACTACTCGGCCTACCTGGGCGAGATCATCCGCGGCGCCATCCAGAGCATCGATCATGGACAGATGGAGGCCGCCAAGGCCATCGGCATGAGCTATGGCCAGGCCATGCGGCGGGTCATCATCCCCCAGACCTACAAACGCCTGATGCCGCCCGTCGGCAACGAATTCATCGCCCTGATCAAGGACACGGCACTGGTTTCGACCATCGCCATGGTTGAACTGATGCGTGCCGCCGACCAGCTTTTCAACACCTATTTCAATATCACGGCTCTGGCACTGGCAGCGGTGATCTACCTGCTGCTGACAACCATCTTTACCTTCATTTTCGAAAAGATCGAATATCGGGCGGGAATCTATGAACATCGCTAGGCAGCCACTGCTGCAGCTGGAGAATATCACCAAGCGCTTCAAGGACCTGATCGCGGTCAATGGCGTCAGCCTGGAAGTTGCTCCCGGTGAAAAACTGGTCATCATCGGCCCCTCCGGGTCGGGGAAATCCACCCTGCTGCGCTCGATCAATCTGCTGGAGGAGATTGACGACGGGCTCATCCGTTTCGAAGGTCGTGAGGTGGGGTATGTGCTGCGCCACGGCAAGCGCCACCTGGACCGCCCCCAGGCGATCAGTGCCCTGCGGGCCGAGATCGGCATGGTCTTCCAGCATTTTCATCTCTTCCCGCACATGACCGTGCTGGGGAACGTGATGGAAGGGCCGTTGACCGTCCAGCGCAAACCGGCCGCCGAGGCCCGTTCCATCGCCATTGACATGCTGGCCAAGGTGGGACTGTCCGATAAGCGCGACGTGTTTCCTGCCACCCTGTCGGGCGGGCAGAAACAGCGGGTGGCAATTGCCCGCGCCCTGGCCATGAAGCCGAAGCTGATGCTCTTCGATGAACCGACCTCGGCCCTTGACCCGGAGCTGGTCGGCGAAGTTTTCGATACCATCCACACCCTGGCTGACGAGGGGATGACCATGATCATTGTCACCCATCATATGGGCTTTGCGCGGGAACTGGCTGACCGGGTCATCTTCATGAAATCGGGGAACTTTCTCGCCCAGGGGACGCCAGAGGAGGTTTTCAGCAAAGGGCAGGACAACGAGCGGATCAGGAGCTTCCTCAATCGACTCCTGTGAATGAAAAGATGACGTGAGGGACCACGGTTCAGGCTGTTTCCTGCATCCTGACAACAACTGGTCCCAGGGTATCCCGCGTGATTCGAAAGGCGGCCGTTTGGCCGCCTTTTTAATTCCATACTTATGTTTTTCTGATGTTAGCTCGTCCTTGACCGGCACGCATAAATGCTTCATGATTCGCTGAAACTATTAAAAGGGCAGGGATCTTTATTATGGACATAACCGCATTAAAGGACTTTTCCATAATTGTCGGCGGCCTGGTAACCATTTTCGCTTTCGCCAACGGCCTGCTGGAATACCGTCGGCAGGGGGCGCAGAAACGGGTCGAGCATTTCACGATGTTGCGCCGACGCTTGAAGGAAAACCCGATCTTCAAGGAAATCTGTGCCCTGATGTTTGCCAACGACCCACGCCTTGCCGAGATAGATGCCCAGGATAAACGGGATTTCATCGGCCTGCTGGAAGAAGTCGCCCTGCAGGTCAATTCCGGCCTCATCCGGCCGGAACTGGCCCACTACATGTTCGGCTACTACACGGTCAAATGCCTGGAAAGCAGGGATTTCTGGGCCAACCTCACCCTGGACGAAACCTACTGGAACCTGTTCCATGACTTTGCCCGGGAAATGAAGGAAAAGGAAGCCTCGCACATCTACAAGCGCTCTAAACTTCGCTTTTAGGAGCCCCTCCCTTTTCCCTCCAACACCCGTGATTCCGGTACTAGTAGTTGGTAAAGAGCAACCGGTTCGGCGAGTTCCTGCCGGGGCTCTTCACCACCCCTGTGGTTGCATTGCCGGCAAGCGTTTCGGCAACGCTGGCAGGGGTCGCACCGGGGTTGCTCTCAAGGTAGAGGGCCGCAACGCCGGTTACGTTGGGTGTCGCCATGGATGTGCCGCTGATGGTGTTCGTTGCGGTATCGCTCGTATTCCAGGCAGACGTAACGGCCGATCCCGGTGCGAACAGATCAAGGCACGAGCCGTAGTTCGAATAGGACGCGCGCGAGTCGGTGGAGGTCGTCGCTCCGACCGTGATGGCAGCCGGGACCCGGGCCGGGGAAAACTTGCAGGCATCCCGGTTGCTGTTCCCGGCGGCAATGGCATAGATGACGCCGCTGCCGATGGAGTTCGTCACGGCTTTGTCCAGGGCGGTGGATGCCCCGCCACCAAGGCTCATGTTGGCGACGGCAGGCAGTCTTTTATGCCCCGTTACCCAGTCGACCCCGGCGATGACCCCGGAAATGGTTCCGGATCCGCTGCAGTTGAGGACGCGGACGGCTACCAGGTCGACGTTCCTGGCAACGCCGTAGTTGAAGCCGCCGACGGTACCACTAACGTGGGTCCCGTGGCCATTGCAGTCGATGCCGTTCCGGCCATCACCGACGGCATCGTAGCCAATCGCAGCCCGACCGGTGAATTCGGTATGGGTGGGGCGGATGCCGGTATCGATGATGTACGCGGTGACGCCCGTACCGGCGTTAGTGTAGCTGAAAAAGCCATCCAGCGGGAGCTGGCGCTGGTCAATCCGGTCCAGGTTCCAGGTGGAAACGCTCTGCGCCGTTTCGATGCCGATGGAAACGGTCTGGTCGGCTTCGATGAATTCTACGTTCGGATTGTGCCTGAGCCCTTGCAACGCCGCATCAGGCAGGTTTGCGGCAAAACCCCGGAGGGCGTCGCCATAGATGTAATGGATTTTGCCGCCGGCACGCTCGGCGGCATATGCCGACGCATTGACATCATGACCCACGCTCGCCGCGCGGAAGACAACGATATAGCGTCCCGCAATTACGTTTGCCGCGCCGGCACCAACAACGGGCGCCTGCGGATCGGGACCCGCCGCCCGGGATATGACTGGAAGCGTGATGGAAACGATACCGGCAAGGACCAATGTCAGGAATGTCTTGCACATAACATCCTCCTTTCTGCTGCATTGTATTTCACCTGCTTTTTCTACCATTTCCGGTCTCGCAGTTGTTCATGCGTCACGGCTTTGTTTAGGTACATTATACCACTACTGAGGATTAGATTTATCCCGCCGCAAGCCTTCGCACGCCAGCGCCAATGTCGTGGCACTCTACTCCTATTTGAAGGAGGCGCCAGGATCCTCGCGCACGTGGTCGATGTGAAACTGACGTGACTATAGACCTGCCCCACCCAAAGTCCTGGGCAATAAAAATATGGGGAGTGTCACTAGTTTTTAGTTTTCCCTAGTTTCCCACGGCGGTTGACGAGCGTTTCCGGTTTCTAGCGGGATTCGCTGTCGCGGCGCGGCGGCAATGGATCAGATTTCAACGGGGCACATGCGCCCTGTACGTATTCATAGCCGGGCATGGGAAACGGGTAGGTGTTGTTTTCGAAATCCCATGCCGATACCGGCATGCTTGACATTATCCCGCCATTGTCGCCGGTGCAGCTTCCCTTCATTCCCACAAACGCCTCATCCTTCACCACCTGGCACCGACAGATCAGGGGCCTTTCCGGATCGGAAGGATTCTGGTTTTCCGTGCAGGGAGCGCCGTCGCAGACAGTCCACTCTCTATCCCCGGTGTAGCCTGGTGCATCGGGATAACAAGCTATGAGATCCCACTGCAGAAGAGCGCACCAGCCGCGATAGGAATAGGTCGACACCCAGTCATACTTTACATTGTCCACCTCATACTGGCCAGACCTGATGGCCTCGCAGACAGGAGCTTTATCTACATCGCACGGATGAGCATTCGTGCATTTGACCTGCGTCATCCGTTTGACCGCACTGTCCTTGATTTCAGATGTCACCATGATATGGGCTTCATTGACCCTCATGCAGTCGCAGTCTCCATTCCTTCTGCAATCGGGGGACGCAGTACATAGGGCGTGCCATCCGCTGCACACGACAATTTCCTGAGGAGTATTAGGAAAGGCATGGGTACTCCCCTCTGTTTTTTTACCAATGCCTGCCACACATGTCGACGCATAACCCAGCGCTATCCAGGTCATGCACGTAATGACCAAAAACCGAAATCTCATCTTTTTTCCTCCTTTCTTTCCATACATGCCTGCCAACCGCCGTGCATGAAGGTCGACTTGTCGCACCAGACCGCGACCGGGTAATAATCACCCATCACGTCCTGACAGTATGGCCCGTTATCGTCCAGAACCTTTCGATTTGGAGGGTTCTCTAACGTGAAATCAAACGCGCAGTTGGGGGCCGCCCAGGCATTTTGGATGGAATAGGGGAACTCGGCCGCAGGCACCATGTTCCGGATCAGCACAAACTTTGGATACTGTTCGTCGCCATACGGCAGCCAGTTGACATTGGGCCTTAACCAGTCCGGACGCTGCCGGTCGTCCGAGATGACGATCGTATAATAGCCGTCTTCAAGACGGGTTGTCAGATCGGTTGCGCAAGCAACGAGCGGTAGCGGCAGTGCAAAGTCCTGTTCGCACAGGGCCCAATACCGCATGTCGACCGTCCGGAAGCCTCGCGACGGCACCCAAGTAGGCGAACCATGGAAGGTGTCGGGGAAACCCGGAGCTTTGCCATGAATGACCATGATCCGCCCGGGCTGGTAGCTGTTTCCCGGCCACATCATCATGTATTTGCCATCAGGATTCGGCCAGAGAACCGACGGCGGGTTTAGCAGTGATGCAAACCAGAGCCGATCGGAGGACGGGGTCCCTTCATCGATGTTCAGATCGATGGCCGGTGGAAAGAGAAATTGGGCAAAGGCATTCGCATCTGCCCACTTGTTGATCGGGAAACAGGCCTGCAACTGCTGGCTGGCACCGTTTTGGTCCTTCACGGTTATGGTGGGGAGCGGCACCCCGCCCATCAGACTTTGACCGGTCAGGGATGGATCGGCGTTCGACACGTACATCCGCAGGACTACCCAGGTAAGGTCCGAGGAAACCCCGATGGTATTCCCCGAACTCGGGGCGGTGCGCGAGATGACGACAGTATAGGTGCCGTTGCGGCCACCGGGTGGGACGAACGGGTTGGTGCTGCCTTTATCGGGGGCGATCTGGGCATCGTAGAGATGGTCTTCCACGAGGTTGAAACCGTTATTTGTATTGTTTACAGGGTCGTAATCTATCGTCTCGTAGGCGGTGAAAGAAAAAAAACGGATATTGGGATAGGTCCCCTTGATGGTCATTTGTTGGTACTTCGTGTCAAAGGGCATGAGCCAATACCGGGCAGTACCGTCAGGGCCCTGGATGTTGCCAGATCCCTCGGGCGATAGTACGAGCGGCCACGCACAGCCCCGGTAATTGAAATCCTGGGCGCGAACGACATCGGGATTAATCAGGAACGCGAGAGCCATCAGAACGATAAGGCTGCCAATCCGGGCAAGCAGCTTCATCCTTCCCTCCTTCGCCGGCCGGAAGTCCCTGGAACGTTTGCCCGGCGCGCATGAATGCTTCATGGCATTCTCCTTTTCTGTTCCTGCAGACATGACTACGGATTGCGCGATGTTTGCTTTCATGGCGTTTCCTCCTTCCCTGGCTTGTTTCCGCCACTTCCCGTTTTTCTGCCGCTTTTGGTCCCTGGCTATTTCTTGAAGTGGATCGCACGGTCCCACAGAATCTCGAACCAGTTCGGCCCGACACCCGTCTCGGGTTCAACATAGGCACGGAAACCCAGGAACAGATCATCATCCAGGCTACCCCGTGGGCAGCAATCCCCAAACAGGCAGTTGCCTACCGGAATCTGCTTCACCTCCAGGCATTCCGTTGCAGGAAGTCCACCACAATTTCGTGCCACTTTGAAGGCATACAGATATTTGGACAGCGCCTGATATTTCCCGAGGTCGTAACGATCGGCACTTCCGCTGAGTTCCCGGCTGTTTTTCCCCGCCATTCCCAGTTCCATCGTCGAGTGATACAGCGTGAAATTGGAATACGTCGATTTCCCCGTGGCTTCATGATTCACCCCAAAAACGATCAGATAGTCTTCAGGGCTGTCGCCAAGCTTGAAATCCCTCGTTTTCAGGTAAACGGTATCCCTGCATTCGCCGATGAGGTTTGTCCCTCTCTGGAAACCATCCAGCCACTCGAGCAGCCAGATACCGCTTTGCAGTTTGTCGGGCTGATAACCGGAGTTAGCTGCAATGATCGCGGATTCCAGCCTGTCAAGGGCAGGCATAAGATCGACTTCCGTCCGCCCTGTCCCCCGCACCAGCATGTCCGGTGTCGGATAAGGGGCCACCTTTGCGGGTTTATCCGGATAGGTCACGTAGAATACACTGGCCCACTGGCTTGAAGTATCCATATAGGTAGTGAGGTCGTCCTGGTTGGCAGGCAGATACATCCTTTCAACAAAAAGCAGATAGTCGGCCTTTTCGCCCTTCCCCAATCTGACCACGGATGAGGGGACCACCATCGTGTTCATGATCGCTTGCGGATACCCTGCCTGCTTCGCTGCATCCAGAACTTTCTCATTCGTGCCCCGGTCCGCTGTCATGACGACGATGATCTCTTTATCGAACGGATGTTTCTTGTCAAGCGTGTTGATACGGGAATGGTTTATGGTATCTCCGATACTCGAGAAGATCTGTTGCCGGGGTTTTCCCTCTCCGCCGTAACGATCAAAAACAAAACCGGTAAAGCTGAAGTACGCAACGGGGGGAGGCGTCTTTCCGACAAAAATCACCGCATCATATGGCTCAAGCTGGATTCCCCGGCCGATCCGCACCCCCTCATATGTCTCGCTTATCACCTGGTAGGGCGCTGCGGCATTGTTGCCATATGCAATGTCCTCGTATCCGTTGCAAACTAAACAAGCAAGATTGATGGGTCCGAACGCATCTTCCCAATGGGTAACCGTAAACCCCTGCTGTTCCAGTTGCTTCTGGAACAGAACTACCCTTTTGTCCATCAGGGGGGATTTTCCCTTCACCTGAGCAAAGGCGGGATTTGTCACCAGCAAACCTGCAAGTATCATCGTGAACAGCACTATTTTAGCCTTCATGTCATTTCTCCTGTTGTTCATCGTTTTAGATCGCACTGCCTCCCTTACTCGCTCAAGATGAGGAGAGTCCTTAGTTCTCTGTCCTTAGCCTCAGACCGTCAAGGCTGCAGCGCCCGAGGCGAAAACTTGATGACCCGGTCGTAGAGTATCTCCGGCATGGCCGGCCCGATCTTTGTCGCTGGCTCAAGGTAGCTGCGGGTGAAGACGCCCAGGAGAGTGCTGGAGTCGAGCGTCAGGCGGGTGCAGCCTTTGGGTGGAGACAGTTCCAGGCAGTTGGGTTCGTGGGGGGTCCCACAGTTCCGCGAAACCTTATACGCGTACATCAGATCCGCATCAGGATCACCAGCCTGAAGAAACGGCGTGGCCGTGCCTTTGCCGGTAAAGTCGCGGTCATCGATGGCCCCCAGTGTCAGCTTGGCCGTCTCGCTGGCATAGATATTGGTGTTCATATAGGTCGCCTTGCCGGTGGCAACGTGGTTGACGCCGTAAATCATGAGAAACTCGCCATCGGCCAGCCTGATCCGGTTAATAGGGTCGTAGTCGGGCAGACCCGCGCCGACGTAAAACGCATCCCGGCTGTCTCCGCACCACACGATACCCCGCTGGATCAAGTCATAACCTTCGTTACACATCGGCATAGTCTGGATATCGGCGGCTTCCATGCCGGCATTGGCTTCGATGATGTTCTCCCGGAGTTGGTCGAGCTTGTTCATCAGGTCCATCTCGGTCTTTCCCGTTCCGCGAACGCGCAGAGGCGGCGCGGGGAACGGACTCGCAGTTGACAAGGTGCGCGGCGTCACGCGGAAAACCCTGAGCGGAGGTCTGTTGACGTAGTCGCTGCCGGCGGCCGGAACCTCCCAGATCGCGTTGCGCATTGCGATCGTAAGCAGATCAGAGGTTTCGCCGTATCCGAGTTTCAACAGAGAGGCAGGGAAGACGACCGTGTTGATGATTTCTGCGGGGTAGCCGGCACGGCGTAGCGCCGCACGAACGAGGGCATCCGTGGTCTGGTCGGGGGTAAAGATCAGCGCAACGGGGGCGTTGAAAGGCGTTGGGCCGATGGTTCTGACCGTAGCGACATTCACAGAGTCTCCCGCGGTGGCAGGAACCGGCTTTCTGCTCCCGTCGGGGTACACCCGCGACCAGAGATAGGGGGTAATGCTGAAGTATTTTGCGGGGGGCGGCGTCAGCCCGATCACAACGACGGCTTCTTGTGGATCCAGATGGAACTGTCCGCTCAGCTGATCCGGCACCTGCGCCGACGCGGGGACCTTCACCTGAATATACGTTTCAATGTTGAAATAGAGTGCGCTATCGACGCCCGGGGTGTTGGCGCACCACTCTGCCGCCGGATTCCAGGGGACAACAGCGCCCTCCGTGACGTCAAATCCGTCCTGTTCAAGCGCATTTTGAAATTTTGCGACGTGTGTGTCAGGGGCCTGACCTGCCCGAGCGAACGCGCACGGCACGATCAGTAAGACAGCAGATATGACTACGGAAAGTAGTAATTTTGTCTTCATGCCGTTTCTCCTTTGCTTTTATTGTGCATACGCAATTGATTTCATAGCTCGTCAAAACCTCGTTTCCTGTTTGCCGTGATATTCATAGATAATCTTATGATCTTCCAGGTTCTTGCCCACGAACTCGCATGGGCGGCAAGGAGCGTCATGTCCGGGCCCATGCCGAAACCGGCAAACGCATCGCCGTATGTCTCGGAGGCAGCCGGGGCTAACGGAGTGCCAAGCATCATCCCCTCAGGGCTTACGTGGCGAAAATTTGAGCACCCGGTCGTAGAGTATCTCCGGCATGGCGGGGCCGACCTTGGTCGCCGGCTCCAGATAGATGCGGTCGAAGACCGTCAGGACCGTGCTGGCATCGAGCGTCAGGCGCGTGCACCCCTCGGGGGGAGCAAGTTTCAGGCAGAAGGCTTCGCCCTTGGTACAGTTACGCGCAACCTTGTATGCGTACATAGCCTCCGCCGCAGGATCATCGGGGAGATACCCTGGGGCCGCCGCCGGAAACCAGTTGTCACTCAGGCTGCCGACGAACAGCTGTGCCTGCTTGTCGGCATAGAAATTGAGGTTCATGTATGTCGCCTTCCCGGTGGCAACGTGGTTGACCCCATAGACCATCAGGAACTCATCATCCCCCAGCGTCAGGTCGATTGAGGCAGGGTCGGACGTCGCGTAGCCGAGATAACCGGCGCCGATGTAAAATGCGTCCCGGCTGTCGCCGCACCAGTTACCCCGCTGGATCAGATCATACCCCTCGAAGCACATCGGGATCGACTGGATGTCAGTGGCATGGAGCCCGGGATGGGCTGCGATAATGCTCTGGCGCAGATCGTCCAGTTTGTTCGCCAGATCCATCTCGGTCTGTCCCGTCCCGCGGATCCGCAGCGGCGGCGTGGGGAACGGTTTGGCGGGTGCCTGGACACGCGGTGTCACGCGCAGGACCTTGAGGGGCGGATTGTTGATGTAGGCAGTGGCAGCGGTTGTATCCTCCCAGACCGCGGTGCGCGTAACAATCTTCAGCACGTCAGCGGTTTCGGTGTGCCCGAGTTTCAGCATCCTCGCCGGAAACACGACCGTATTGACGATCGCTGCCGGATAGCCGGCGCGCCTGAGCACCTCGCGAATACGCGCATCCGTGCCCTGATCCGGGGTGAAGATCAGCGCCACAGGGCTGTAGAACGGGCTGTCCCCGATAGTTTTGATCACGGCATTATTGAGCTGGTCTCCCAGGCTGGCGAGAATGTACCTTTTCCCATCCGGGTAGACTCTGGTGGCCAGATACGGTGTGTAGCTGAAGTATTTGACCGGCGGAGGCGTCAGCCCTATGAGGACGATGGCTTCGTCCTGCCGCAGCAGGAAGTCCTGTGTCAGGTCCGGGTATCCCGGATCCTGAGCCAACGTGGGAACCAGCACCTGGAGATAGGGTTCATTGTTGAACCCCTGGGCAGAATCGGCTTTGCCATCGCACCAGTCTGCCGTCAGATTCCACGCCTCTGCCCTGCCGTAGCTCACATCGAATCCGTCCACCTCAAGCGCAGTTTGCAATCGGAACAGGGCCTTGGAGTCCAGAGGGTCCTGACCCTTTGGTTGAGCGAACACGCCGGGAACCATCACCAACAACGCAATGACGATGCACAACAGTTTGTTTGCTTTCATAACCGCTCCTCCTTCCTGATCTGTGTCAGCCCGATCTCGCGTCCCGTCCCAAAAACCGGTTCCACATACGCACTGAAACTAGTGTAAGCGGCCTTCCCTGTCCGCTGGTGATTGACACCGTAGACAATGGCGTATTCATCGACGCCATTTCGCAGCTTGAAGGGTGGATAGGTCTGCCAGTAGATAGCGTCGCGGGTGCCCTGATAAGAGAATTGACCATTCTGCAAACCGGACCAGGGCTCGTCAACGAGCTCAAGCTGCCCGGTCGTAAGTAAAAAGGATCCCGCCGGGCCGTACCCCAGCGGTGCGATCACCGTCAACCCTCCGATGGACCATGTCGCATTTCCCCTTTCCAGAGATAATGGACACCATAACGTCGTTGATGCTTCCATCAGTCAGGTATGCGGATTGCCGTGCGTGGATCGGCCAGGGTGCCCGGTGTGAGCATGGCCTTCGGCGGCACCTGGCTTGCACCAGGCCTGAAGTCCGCGACCGGCCCGACAATGGGTATCCGCAACAAGCTGCTTCGCAAATTCAGGACATAGGTGGTGTTTGCCGGGTCCACGGTCACCACCCATTCGGGGGAAGCCGTCACGACCACCAGCCCGAGCTGATGCCCGGCCGGCACAATGATGTCGTTGGGGATCATGTCGATGATCAGCCGGTGCGTACCCGGGTGATCGAGCCTGGCCCATCCACGGGAGAGCACCTGCAGGGGAGTGTGTCCGATGCGCCGGGAGACGTCGAAGTAGCAGGCATCGTCGCTGACAGTGAAGGCACCCCAGCAGGACAGGGTCTCCGTGGTGAGCACCCCCTCGCCATCACTGAGGACTCTTTCAGCGTCGCCGTAGTCAACCAGTTCCACGCCGACCTGACCCGTCGGGACGGAATGCGTGACTTCCAGCTCGAACCGGGGAGCGCCACTGATGCGGAGAGCACGGGTGAGGAGGCCTGTGGTGAAGAGCAGCCGGTTCGGGTTGTCCCCGGTGGTTATGGCCGTCGCCTCCGTCTGCGTCGGGTTGTTGATCCAACTGAGATCGTCCTTAGAGCCTGGGCCGAGGACGAGCCGTCCGTCCGCCCGCGGTGCCAGATGTGCCTCGTGCTGGCGGACCGGCCAGTCGCTCGCCTCCACCCAATGCCCGGGCGAGTTCTCGACACGTACGGCAGGCTCCTTGTCGATCCCGTTTTCGATGCCAAAGAGTTGATGATCGAACCAGCGGTGCAGTGTCCGGACCCAAAGCTGGCGATCGGAGTCGAACGGGTCAACGTGTCCGACCCGGGTCAGCCACAACTTGCGTTCGACATGAAAATCGCCCAGCAGCTTCCACCAGCGGAGGAAATTCGGGGTTTTGACATTGTCGTCCTGGAGCCCATGGACGATGAAGACGCTCGCCCTCACCTGTGAGACATCTGTGGTTGGCCCTTCCCGATAGTCTCGCACAGCCCAGAATTCGGTGTAGGCGCCAGTTTCATCACCGTCCTCAGCGTCCAGCTCCGCAAAGCAGGCGGTGCAGTCCACCGGCACCGTCCGCTTGCCAGCTACATAATCTGAAAGGTAGCTCGGGTAGTTATAGGAGAACGGCAGGTTCTGATAACGGTCGTAATCGTACCACGAGCTAATCGCGCCGATTGGGACAATGGTCTTCAATCCGGGCACGCCCATGGCGGCGACGCCGTTAGCCAGGGTGCCGTCGTAGGACTTGCCGATCATGCCGACCGTCCCGTTGCTCCAGCCCGCCAGGACGGGATTACCCAGGCGGTCGACGGCGGTGGCTGTGCCGTTCAACCAGTCCACGACCGCTTTGACCGACAGGATGTCCGAGGCCGCCCCTTCATCGGAGCAACCGGTGGAGCGCGCCGTGCCGGCCATGTCCACCGCCACGAAGGCGTAACCCCGCGGCACAAAGTAGTTGTCGTAAAAGAGCGGGAACTTCGTGGGGTTGCCCTCCGCGTCGTACTGCTTGACCTCGGACTCGTTGCCTCGGCCGAGACAGAGGTAATAAGGGCTGGCGACCATGATCACCGGCACTTTCGCTACGCCGTCGAGCTCCCGGGGGCGGATGATGTCCGCGACTACTTGAACGGGGCAGCCGCAACCGTTGAAATCCGGCACCTGTACCACGACTGACTCCCGGATGGCCGCCGCGTAGTCGTAAACCGGCGCGGTGACGCCGTCGACCACGAGATAAGCCTGCTCCGCTGCACCGCATGCTCCCCGCGGTGCGAGTGCAGTCAGGACGGTCAGGGCGACGGCGACAGCGAGAGAACGCCATAACGACCAGTGAACGAATCGTTCCCCCATGACTTTGTTTCTTCTGCAGGCAGCTCTCATGGTGCATCCTCCTTCTTCCGTGCAGACTTCGCCGAAGGAATGCTTACCGATTTTCCCCACCCTCTCTCCACCCGAGATCAATCAAGCGTCCAGACCCACTTCTGGCTCGGCGCGGGTATTGGTATGCCGTCAGCATCCAGCCTCAACTCCGTCAGCTGTACTTCCGTCCCGTCGGCCGTTCCGCCGGGGAGGTCGAGGACCAGGCTGGAGAGCACGGTGCCATCGGCCGCGTACCGCACGGAGTTGACGTTGGTGATGGTCGAGTTGCCGAAGTCGTGCGACCAACGCTGGCTCGCTGCCCCGGGGGTGCAGTCATTGATCACCACCGCCGTGCCTGCAGTCGTACCGCCGCCATAGGCGTCCAGGCACATCGGCCCGCTGGGGGAGCAGTGTTTTTGCTTTATATCGCTTCCTCCTTTCGGTTACTTTATGGCAGCAGGGGATCCACTTCGTTCCCAAGCCTAAGCGCTTTCAATGGATCGGATTTCAACGGGGCACATGCGCCCTGCACCAGCTTGCGCCGCTTGTTGCGCTGCGTTCCGAGCCTGGGCGTTGGCGAAATTGAGATCAGCTATCGCCAGGAATACGAGCGATGTGAGTACGAGACTTTCGACCCTTTTCATTTTCAACCTCCTCTGTATCGTTATCCGGTCTTCATTCATGATTAACGCCGCGGCGAAAACTTGAGGACGCGGTCATAGAGCATCTCCGACATGACGGGTCCGACCTTGGTTAGAGACTCGCCGCTTCCCGTTTTGCCGCCGCTTTTGGGGTCATAGGTAATCTTATGATCTTCCAGATTCTTCCCCACGAAGCCGATGGTGGCATCTATCTCTGCCTTGTAATCGGCACATATGGTCATGGAGCTGGAGATGGCCGCTTTCACGGTCTCGACAGGAACAGCGAACCCCAGCTCGGAGATCACCCCTGCAAGCTGTTCGGCGAGCAGTTGCACGGCAACCGGTTCGGATTGGGAGATGGCCTGTCCCAGAAAGATCATGTCCTTTCTGTGCCCTTTCTCGGCAGCGGTCAGTACCGAGGCTGCGGTCGCGTAGTCGCCGCCAAAGCAGTAGGCCGCGTAATCGGCCGCAAAGGCCTTGACGAGCAGGGGCTGAAACCTTTTCGTCTCATTGCGGGCCGCTGTCGCCAGCTTCCGTCCGAGCAACGGATCCGCTTCGTTCCCAAGCCTGATGTCTATCGCATCTTCCGTGATCCCATGGGCGACCAACAGCGCCATGTCCGGGTTCATGCCGAGACCGGCGAATGCATCGCCGAACGTCTGCCCGGGGTTGTCGGGGTCTACCGGAGCGTTCAGCAGCAGCTTTGCTTTTACGATGATATATCCGTCGTCCTGCCCGCACGTAAGACAGGAGACATGGGCGGGGTTATCGGCTCCCCATTGCTGATTGTGACCGACGAACCCGTAGGCAAGGGCCTGCTCGGCGTTTGTGTCCGCAACGTTCCAGACTTTCAGGAAGGTATCGGTATAGGTTCCATGGGTCTGGTCCGATACCCAGCCGGGGCAAAGAGCCAGGTCGAAGATAAAGTTAAAAAAATCCGGCGCGACGATTCCCCACAGTTCGTCCAGGTTGTCATACCCCGCGCGTGCACCGAGCCGGTCGGCAATGTAGGCATGGGAGGCCTGGCTCCAGGAAAACGTTGTCGCCGGCATCATGACGCAGAAGAAGCAGATCAGCCCCACTGTCATAGCTTTCTTGAGCTTTATTGCCATGTTAGTAGTCCTCCTTGGTTTTCTCCTCAGTACACTTCAGCCCAGCTCTTGATGCCCTCAATCACCGGGAGGCACGCTCTTCAAGGCCGCCGCGAAAACTTGATCATCCGGTGATACACGACTTCAGTAAATGCCGGCCCAATGCTCGTTGCCGGTTCGAGATAGGAACGCGTGGCGAAGGCCAACTGCGTATTTTTTCGGTCGTCCGCGTGCTCGGGACCATCGAGCTGCAATCTGGCGCAATCCCCGCTTGACATTTGCAGACAGAAAGGCTCGCCACCGCACTGCCACGAAATCTTGTACGCAAACATCTGGGAAGCTTTGGGATCGCCGCTGGGAAGATAAGCATCAGCGCTGTGCGCAAAGTCGGTATCGAAGACGCTCCCTATGGCCAACTGTGACGGTTTGGCATAGGCATTCAGGTTCATGTATGAGGCTTTCCCCGTGGCGGTGTGGTTAACGCCATAAATGACCAGAAATTCGTCGTCGGTCAGTGTTATCTCGTAATTTAAATTGTTGGGAAACGCATCAGCGCCGGCACCGACATAGATCGTGTCGCGGCAATCGAGATACGCGCGCCTCATCTGCTGGATGAAGTCGTAACCGTCGTAGCCGCCCGGCCCCGACGTGTATTCTGCGGCCACGACATACCCCCTGTCGGCGTACTGGCTGATAACGCTGTCGCGGATCTCGTCAAGTTTCCCCATGAGGCCCATTTCGGTCTTTCCGGTTCCGCGGACGCGCAGCGCCGGAGCCGGCAATGGTTTCAGCTCTGCCGCCGAGAATGCCTTCGGCGTCACCCGGAAAACCGATACCGGCGAGTCGGGAGTGTCCAGGCTGTTCATGTAGGCCGAACCTGCGGCTTCGCCTGCCGCGCCGTTGAGCCACTTCGCATTTCGCCCCAGGATCATGAATATGTCGTGGCCCTGGCCGATACCCAGGTTCAGCAGCGAGGCCGGGAAGGCGATTGTATTGACGGTTGACGGGGGATAGCCTGCCTTCTGCAGGGCGGCGCGAACGCGCGCATCGGTGCCCTGATCGGGAGTGAAAATAAGCACCATCGGGGCGCTGTACGGATCGGGGCCGATGGTCCTGATGGTTGCAACGTTCACCGTATCCCCCAGGCTGGTACCAACGTCCAGACAATGCGGGTCTCCACCGCATCCCTGGATGGGCTGATTAAGCAGATCAGCGGGAACGGGCTGCGCGTAATGTTTATTGAGCAGGTAGGGCTGGTAGGAGAAGTAGGTCACGGGGGGCGGCGTCACGCCAATAAAAACGATGGCCTCATCGGGACGGAGTTGAAAAGTATACGGTATCTGCGTGATGTCGCCAGGCAGATGCGGAACCACTGAGGTCAAATACGGCGCGCCCTTGTTGTTGTATTTGGCACTTGCGGTCACTCCGTCACAGTACTGCTGCCACATGTCAAGCGACTTGCTTTGGCCTTGCCGGACGTTGAATCCGTCCTGGCTGAGCACACTCTTAAATGTGACCAAGGCGTCAGGCCCATGTCCCCCCCGTTGGGCGAAAGCCCACGGTACCAGCGACAACAGAATAGACATGATTACGGGTAGCACTGTTTTTGCTTTCATGACCTCTCCTCCTTCTTCGAGCCGCTCGGACTGGGCAAGAATGCCATCGACTTCGCGACCGCGTTCCGCTACGTTTTGTCCGTGCGGAAGTCGGTGGCGGTGACGTACCAGGGATCGTCGGCTCCGGGTCCTTGGCGACTGGCCGCCACGAGGTTGCCTCTTTTCCGCGGATAAAACTAAAAAGGCCGAGCTTCCAGGGAATTATCCGTGGTAGCTCGGCCATCTTCGATCAGAAGACCCGCCGCTTTCCGTCCCCTTCTCGCGGAGGGGTTGGCTTTGTCACAGCGGTTAGTTAGTATTTTTTAATATAATTTATTTTACTGTGTCCTCTTTGTTTGTCAAGCGGCCGTGCCACAGCCAGTGCACCGAGCATCAGGTAGTATAAGAAGATTTTATGACAAGGTTGCGCAGTATGTAGCAGGCTCACCCCACGGGCTCATCCCCATGCTGAGATTTCACGAAAAGACAGACCAGCGGAGGAAGAAGCAGAAGGAAGACGATGAAGAGGAGCTGGAAGGTTTCCCCCACTCCGCGGGTGTCGGCATATCTCCCCACCAGCGGGCCGGTGAGGGCAAACAGAAGCCGGAAACTGAGGGACTGGAGCGACAGCATTCCTGCCCGGTTCGACGAGGGGATCTCGGCCTGGGCAACATGGAGCAAAAGCGGCCCCCGCATCCCCCGCATGGCCGTAAGCAGATAGTAGAAGAGAAATCCCCACACCCCCGCAGACCACCCCAACCCCAGGTAGCCCCCCCAGACCAGCACCACCAGGAGCAGGATCATCCCCCGTTCGCCCAGGAAGTCGCGGACCCGATGGCTCAGGACGGCGAAGAGGGCGACCGTCAGGTTGGCTCCCGCCCAGACCGGGCCGAAGGAGGCGATCGGGACGCCGCTGTCGCGCATGTAGGGCTGTATCAGCCAGACCGGGTAGAATGATGAGAGCCCGAGCACAATGCTGAGGAGCATCGTCACGCGCAGGCGCCGGTTCTGCACGAAGACGTAGCGCGCCGAGGCGAGTGCCTCGCGCAGGTGGCCGGCGTGGTGCCGCGGCTCACGCCGGGGTTCCGTGAGGCCTCGGGTGAGGAAGAGGGCCAGGACCCAGACCCCTACCTGGAGGATGAAGGGGAGGAGGGGGTAGCGGGCATAGAGCACGCCGGCGAAGAGGGCGCCCGCCGCCTCGCCGGTCTGGCCGAACCCGGTCGAGCGCCCTTCATGGCGGGCATAGGCAGCCTCTTCCCCGCTCCCTTTGAGGGATTCGTAGAGGAGGGCGCTGTCCGTGCCACTGATGAAGGAGGTGGAGATGCCGAGGAGGATTTCGGCAATGAGGACGTCCTTGAACGATGCTGCGACGGTGTAGACCCCCCACCCCACGATCCCCAGGAGGGACGCCGCGGTCAGAGCCGTCCGGTAGCCGACCCGGTCGCTGATGTAGCCGGAGGGGTACTCCATGACCACCATGGCCACGGCGAAGATGCTCTGCAGGAGCAGGATCTGGGAGAGGGACAGGCCGATCCGGTCCTTCCAGAACAGGGTGATGACCGCCATGGGGAAGAGGGTCATCTGCAGGAAGGAGAATGCATAGAGCAGGGGGACATTGCGCCGCAGGGTCGTCATGGGTGCATTATGAACCATTCGGGACGGATTAATCTCGTTAAAATTAGCAAAATATCGCCGCATTGGCATTCCGGCAGTATGAATTTGACTTTCTCTCCGCGGCAAGTTATAAGAGGGGCTAATTAACATCAGGAATACACGATAATACTCAACCATCCGCGAGGATGGGGCGGAAAGCCTACAGGGTCTCACCGAGACAGCCGGGTTGCCGAAATATCACCTGATATTTTTGCCCCGGCTTTTTTTGTTTTGCATACGGGAAAGCGCTCGATTCACGTTCGCTGACGGGAATCGACAGCCCGCTGAAAACGGCAAGTTCATCGCTTTGCAGGCCGGGAGAGGAAGGCTCGTGCATTTAGGCATCAGGTTCAACTCTCTCTGTTAACGTGTCTCCTCGTCACCACGGTCATCATCGTTTCGTCGGCGATCGTCATGGGAATCATGGACATATTTCTGCTCGGGGAAACGGTCAAGCGCGGTCTGTCCCTGTCGCGAGGCGCCGCGGGTGCCGCCGGCTACAGTATGCTGATGCGGGACAGACTCTCCCTGGACAACCTGGTGGCGAAGATCAAGGAACGACAGGAGGACATCACCTATGTGGCGGTGATTGACCACCGCGGGAGGGTGGCTGCTCACAGCGAACTGCTGCAGAGTGGCGGCATCTTTAAGCCTGAGGCGGGGATTGCGCTCAAAAAGGAGACCGACGGGTCGATGGCCTTGCGGGTGACCAGGAACGGGCAGGTCTCCTACGAATTCAGGACCCCGATCGTGTTTGCCGGCAGGGAGATCGGCCAGTTCTCCCTGGGAATCGACCCGGCCGCCCTGACCAGGGCCCAGGGAGCAGCGCGCCGCAAGGTGGCGGTTATGGCGGTGATCATCCTGTTTCTGTCGGTGGCCGGCACCTGGTACATTGCCCGCATCTTCACGCGGCCGATCAAACGGCTCAATGACGGAGTATTCCAGCTGAAATCGGGCAGTCACCTCGGGGCCATAACGGTAACGCAGCACGACGAACTCGGCGAGCTCACCAGAAACTTCAATGAAATGGCCAGCGTAATTCTGCACCAGAAGGACAAACTTGCCGAGTATGCACGCGGCCTGGAGGAGTCGTACTTTGCCACGGTGAATATTCTGGCTATTTCCATCGATGCCCGGGATGACTATACCATGCAGCATTCGACCCGGGTCGCGGCACTGTCGCTCCTGGTGGCGGAAGAGATGGGACTGGGCCCTGAGCAGCAGCGGGATCTGGAGTTGGCGGCACTGGTACACGACCTGGGAAAGATCCGTATACCCGATCACATCCTGAAAAAGGCTGCCCCTCTGGACGACGACGAATTTCATCGCGTCAAGCGTCACCCCCGCGATGGTGCCGACATTCTCGGCCACTCCCGGGCACTGAGCCGCGTCATACCCGCGGTCCTGCACCATCACGAATGGCACAATGGCCAGGGGTACCCGGAGGGGCTGAGTGGAGAGGCGATACCGCTTTTTGCGGCGATCATCGCCTTGGCTGATGCCTATGATGCCATGACCACCTCCCGGCCATATCGCGCCGGCCTCACGGCCGAGCATGCCATCAGAGAGATCATTCGCTGTCGCGGGACCCAGTTTGATCCATACCTCACAGACTGCTTCGTCGCCGCAATGCGGAGGCGAAACCTCATTCCCCCGGATGTCACGGTCCTCGAAATGCCGGTTTTCAACGCACCGCTCCTCGGGACAACAACATGAGAACCAGCGGCGGTCGGATACTCCTTCTCGCGGCAGCTGTCGGACTGGCGGCCTGCTCCAGCCGGGAAAGCGCTCTCGTCAAACCTGTCGGGGACGGTCAGCATCCGGCGGACGTCGTTTCGAATCGTCAGCAGCAGGTCTCGCTCCTGCGCCGGAAGGTTGTCTCCCAACTGGAGAAGAAGAATTACCGCCAGGCGATCGAGTCGATGAACGGCAGGAATCGTGAGGGGCTGGAGAGAGAATATATTCTGGCTGTCAACGGACTGCTGGAGGCGGGTAATAATGCCCATTCATCAGGTGATTACGCGACAGCGGCGCGTACCTTCAAATGGGCGCTCAATGCATATCCGGTCGAGCCTTCGCTCAGGGACCGGGTCAGCCACGACCCGAAGCGGATCAGAGCCCTTCTGGAAGCCTGTGTGAGCCGGATGATGGAACAGGGGCTCGAAGAGTATCGGCGCGGCAACCTGGAAAGCGCCATCACTAAATGGAAGGTGCTGCTCGCAATCAGACCCGGCCACCAGGAAGCGAAGAAGGCGTTGGATACGGCAACGGTCCAGTTACAGACGTTGCAGGGCATGAAGGGCAGGTGAAGGGAAACCCGCTTCCTGGCATGGAGAATTGTTTCTCCGAGAAATTCTTCCGGAATGGCGTGGATCGGTGATGACCCTCCGACGCCGATACGGCGGTAGAAGGTTTCCGGCGGCCACCGGTTTACATCACCCCCGCCGGTGCTATCCTATTAGGTAAATGCCGATGGAAGGAGGAAAAACATGCGCAACCTGCTGACACTGTCCCTGGCCCTGCTGACCGCCGCCCTGCTGATGGGGATGGGAAGCATCGGAGGTGCCCCTGAGGGAACGATCCCCAAGACGGAAGAGAACATACGGGTGCAGCTCGTTGACCGGTCGGGGGTGTCCAACGATCTCAACCGGTTCTCCATGGACGGCAAAGTCTTTCTCAAAGGGCGCCGGGGAGAGGGGCAGATGAACGTCTTCTTCCGCGACCTGAAGGAGGTGAGCTTCGGCCCGGTGAGCGGCAACGACGCACCCGCCGACCTGCTCCTCACGTCCGGGAAGCGCGTCCAGTTGAAGGTGAGCAAGAGAGATATCTTTTACGGCGACACCGGTGCAGGGACCTACCACATCTCTGCGGGAGACGTGAGCCGGATCGTGATCCTCAAGTAAAACGTAAAATAATAGAGAAAATACTCAAAGGGAGAGGGTGCTCGTTATGAAAGCGATTCGAGTTCATCAATTTGGTGAACCTGAAGTCATGCATCTGGAAGATGTTCCCGAGCTGACTCCGGGGCCGACTGAAGTTGTGGTCAGACTGCATGCCGCCGGCGTGAACCCGGTTGATACATATATCCGCTCGGGTCTGTACCGCCCGAACCTGAAACTGCCGTACACGCCCGGCCTCGACGGGGCCGGCGTCATCAAGGCAGTCGGCCCCGACGTAAAGCACCGCCAGGTGGGGCAGCAGGTCTATGTTGCCTGGTCGCTCAGCGGCACGTATGCGGAAGAGGTGCTCTGTAAAGAGTTTCAGACCCATCCGCTCCCCGATTCGATCAGCTTCGGCCAGGGGGCGGCCGTAGGCGTCCCCTATGGAGCGGCATACCGGGCCCTGTTCCAGCGAGCCCGCGCAGTGGCCGGTGAATCGGTTCTGATCCATGGCGCCAGTGGCGGGGTGGGAATTGCCGCGGTACAACTTGCCCGGGCAGCCGGGCTGCGGGTAATCGGCACTGCCGGCACGGGGGAGGGGGAGGCGCTGGTTCTGGCACAGGGCGCCCATCATGTCCTGAATCACCGCAGCGCCGGCTATCTGGACCGCGTTCAGGAACTGACCTGCGGCAAGGGTCTGGACGTCATTCTGGAGATGCTTGCCAACGTAAATCTCGACCATGACCTCGGCGCGCTTGCGACCGGCGGGCGGGTGGTAGTGATCGGCAGCCGCGGCCGGGTCGAGATCGATCCGCGCACTGCCATGGGGAAAGAGGCCGCCATCCTCGGCATGACCCTCTACAACGCCAGCGAAAATGAGCTGGCCAGCATGCACGCCGCTTTTTGCGAGGGGCTCGAAAACGGCACCCTGCGACCGGTGGTGAGCAGGGAGCTGCCGCTGGCCGATGCTGCCGCGGCCCACCACGCCGTGATGGAGGCAAGCACCCTCGGCAAGATCGTGCTGACCATCTGAAAGGCACATCAGGGGGAAATTCAGCAGAACCGATGACACCAGATCGTCCCGTCACCCTGCCCTCCGCCACCATTGCCGCCGTGCGTGGCGCCGGGCTCCACTTTACAGGGGACAGGCCCACATTTCAGTCGGCCTGAGCGAATCGAGCTGGAAAATTTTGCCCAATCACTTGTAATTAATGATTATTAGATTACATTAAATAATGAGTTATTAATTTTAATGCAAGAGGAGGTCTGCAATGAATGAAACCCGAACAAAAAGAGCGCTTGCCCTCGCCATTTCCCTCTCCGTGTTGAGTTTTGTGAGCGGCTGTGCTCACCTGGAGAAGTCGCCGCCGGAACGGGACACGGGGTATGACTACATCCATAAGCCGCTTCCCGAGGCATCTCGAAAAGTTGTTGAAGCCCGGACAGCACGCAAGGATCTGGAGTGCCCGAATGAATTCAAGGCAGCCTCGGAAACGGTTGACAAGGCCTATGCGATCTACATCGCCTGCCGGACCAAGGAAGGGATCGCCATGGCAGAGGACGGGATAAAGAAACTGAATGCCCTCTGTCCCAAGGTGGCGCCCCCACCCCCTCCGCCTCCTCCTGCCCCATCAGCCTCTCTTTCGGCAGACCCGGCAAGTGTCAAGCAGAACAGGTGCGCCACCCTGACCTGGTCGTCGACGAATGCATCCAGCGTCTCGATCGACCAAGGGGTAGGCAATGTAGACCCGAGCGGGTCCAAGCAGGTATGCCCAGGGAGCACGACGAACTATACGATCACCGTAGCGGGTGCGGGCGGGACCATGACGGCAGCCACGACAGTCACCGTGATCCCGCTGAGCAAGAAAACGATGGTGTTCGATGCCGTCGCGCTGTTCGATGTCGACAAGGCGGACCTCAAGGATGAAGGCAAGGAGCAGATCAAGAAATATCGTGAAGATGCGCAGGCCGAACTCAGCCGTGCCGACAAGATCACGATCACCGGCCATACCGACAATACCGGTTCAGCGGATTACAACATGAAGCTGTCGCTGCGGCGTGCGGAAGCAGTGCGCGATCACCTGGTCGGTCTCGGCATTGATCCCAACAAACTGGAAGTCAAGGGAGAGGGGATGAGCAACCCGATCGCCGACAACAGCACGGAACAAGGCCGCGCGAAAAACCGCCGCGTCGAGGTGGAAATAATCGGCCTGGAGAAATAGTCCGGTAATACAAGGAATCAACAGGAAAAAGGGAACGGGCTGCATGTCACATGCGCCTGTTCCCTTTTTTATGCACACAATTCCCGGGCTCATGCCGTTACTTCAGGGCATATTTGCCGGCGCCATACCAATCGACCAATATGGCCGGTTCATTCCCCACCACCCAAGCATCGTGGTTGGCAGGAAGGCTTGAAACATCCCCAGGTTTCAGATCCAGTTCGGTGCCGTCAGCCATTGCCACATGCACCTGTCCCGAAACCAGGTACTGGAAGTGCGGGGCTTCGCACCACTCGGTGCCGGCAATCGGTTTTACATCCTCCGACCATCGCCAGCCCGGTTCAAGGACCAGACGGCCCACCGTCCCACCGGCTATATTGACCAACTCTACCCTGCCGTGGTTGAACGTCCGCACCTCGTCAGGCGTGGCGAATTTTTTTAATTCGACTTTGCTTGCCATATGAGTGCCCACCTTTCGTTCATTCGACTCCCATACTCATATCATACGCCTGTTTCTACTGTTTGAATCCTGGATTTTCTGCGGGTGCCTGTCGCATCCGGTGACATGAAAACCCTGCAGGAAACGTGGTTCGAAAGCCGGGCATGGTTCGGTCAGTTGCGAGTTCATCGGCTGCAGCGAAATAAGTCCGGAATTACAGAAATAGCGCGTCAGCGCGAATGCAGGTGGCTTTCAACTGCCGAATCAGGATTATCTCGGCTACTCGCGATAGTCAGGGGGAACCGAGTACCTGTCGGGGGTTGCCGGGACTTTCCGTATCCGGTAGCGGTGAACCTGGCCGGGAATCTGGTTGCCCTTCGCATACATGCACTGCACGTAGGCGTAGTCATAGCGCTCCTGGGCCTCCCAACCGTATGCCTGGCCGGAACTGGCTCCCGCTGCCGTCCCCATGAGGAGTCCGGCTCCCGCGCCAATGGCCGCACCACTCCCCGCATCGCCGGAAGCCGACCCCAGGAGTGCGCCGGCACCCGCACCGATGGCCGTTCCGACCGCAGCCCCTTTGACGGTATTCTCCGCGGCGATATCCTGCGGCGACATGCCGATCTGCTGGCCAGCCCACTGCCTGCAGATCATGTCTTCAACCTGGAAATCCTGCAGGGACTTCCCCGGGGAGGGGAGTACCAGCACCCCAGGGCCCGTCGGCATCGTGGTACATGCACTCAGCAGCAGCACCGCCCAGAGTGTCACCTGTCTGCCTGCTTGCCTGATTCGCATACAGTCACTCCTTTCCCCCCGGCTCTGCCGGAGGAACTACCTTAAGCCACCCCTGCGGACATTTTTTCACATCGGGATAGTAGCCCCGGGAATCCGGACAGTAGTACCAGTAGCGGGTTTCGTCCGCCTCGGGAGACGGCTGCACGTACAGATCGGGGGACTCCCTGATAACGACGGGCGGCTGCGGATAATAGGGATAATAATAGGGATAATAGTTATAGGGGTAATAGGGGTAGTAGGAACCCCACCACCACCCCGGGCTGATAACCACGCCGACCCCTCCATGACTGTGTCCGCCGTGCCCTCTGTAGCCGCCATGTCCCCCCCTGTCGGCATCCGCTGTCAGGGTGAGTGCCGAGAGCATGATCATTACGACAAGAACGATACGCATGAGCTTTTTCATGCCAGCCTCCACGGATTTCTCTCCGCTCTCTCCTCCCTTATCGCGTCCACAATGCAGACTTCCTCTCTTTCCATTATAAATCGATATGCCGTTATTGCGGCAGATAATCCAGCATTACGAAAAAAAGAGGCCTTCCGATGCATTATCGGAAGGCCTTGAGTTCTCCGGGCGGAGAATCTCCGCCCGGATATCGTCATGTCGGGTTAGAGCTGGTTGTGGCAGTCCATGCACTTGTTCGGATCGTTCCAGTTTGCCAGGTTCCAGTTAACCGTCTTGCCATTGTGGCAGGCGATGTTGGTACAGTTGCTGTTCATC
>Ga0073934_10003149_pt1 | contig 31420 bp, 25 predicted proteins | sample LarsenN4metaG_FD_76834 | JGI IMG/M metagenome (GOLD analysis project Ga0073934, IMG submission 76834) | Hot spring sediment bacterial and archeal communities from British Columbia, Canada, to study Microbial Dark Matter (Phase II) - Larsen... ...
ACAAATGGCAGGTGCAGGAGAAAAAAAGATTTATCACAGAGGGTGCAGAGGACACAGAGAAAAACCCATGAAGTAATGACCAATGGCGAAGAAAGGGAGAGCGAAAAGGTGGGCGGGGCTGGCGGCGGTCGTGCTGCTGGGCGGGTATCTGGCGGCAGGAACGGAGAGCGAGGCCCGAAGCCCTAAGCGCGCTGCTAAGCCGCGGTTGATTGTCCTGCTCGTCGTGGACCAGATGCGGGGGGACTATCTGGAGCGGTTCCGGGCGCGCTTCGGCCCGGACGGCTTCGAGCGGCTGGAGCGCGAGGGCGCCCGGTTCACGAGCTGCCACTACAACTTTGCCGTCACTGTAACCGCGCCGGGCTACGCCACCCTGGCCACCGGTACCACCCCCGACCGCCACGGGATTGTGGACAACAGTTGGTATGACAGGGATCGCCAGCGCGTTGTCCAATCCATCTTTGATGAGAACTTCCCGCTGGTTACAGAGGGGCTGGCTTCCGGTGCCAGCGGGCAAGCCCGAATCGGGCAAGCCGCGCGTGCGTCGAGCTCCCGCCCTCGGGATCGCTGCCGTCGCGGCGCAACAGAGGAGACAGTGCTCCCCGCTGGCCAAGCGGGGGCTTCGCCGTGCAGCCTGATGGCTCCGACGCTCGGGGATGCATTGAAGCGTGCGACGCGCGGCCGGGCCCGCCGCGGCGGGCAGGCCAACGTGTATGGGGTGGGCTGGAAAGACCGTGCGGCCATCCTGACGGCGGGGAAGGCGGCGGACGGCGCCTACTGGTTCGATACGCCGTCGGGCCGTTTTGTCACCTCCAGCTACTATGCCGACGGGCTGCCAGCCTGGCTGGCCGAGTTCAACCGCACCCGCGTGGATGCTTATGGCGGGCGACGCTGGGAGGTCCCGGCCGGCAACGTGCTGGTTGAGTTGGCGGAGCCGAGTAAGGGTCCAGGCGCCTACTACGCCGGCCTCTCCTACACCCCCTATGCCAATGAACTACTGGTGGAGCTGGCCGAGCGCCTGGTGGTGGAGGAAAACCTCGGAGCGGACGAGGTGCCCGACCTGCTGGGGCTGGCGCTTTCGGCCAACGACTACGTCGGCCACCACCACGGCCCTTACAGCAAAGCCGTGGAAGAGATCACGGTGGAAACCGACCGGCAGTTGGCGCGGTTTCTGCGGTTCCTCGATCAGCGTGTGGGAGCCGGGAAGTACTGGGTGGTGGTGTCGTCCGACCACGGGGTGGCGCCGACGCTGGCACAAGCGCGCGCCCACGGGATAGCGGCAAAGAATGTCTCGCGGGCGACACTGCTGGACGCGGGTCTGGCGGCACTGGAACGCCGCTGGGGGAAAGACGAGTGGGGGACGGCGTGGGCCGGGGACGCGGTGTTCAACCGCGAGGTGCTGGCGAGACACGGCATCGGCGTGGAGGAGGCCGCGCGCGTGGCGGGCGACGCCCTCATGCAGGTAGAGGGAGTCATCGGCTACGCTACGGGCAGGAAGTTTGTTGGCCCGCCCGAGTTTGCGGCAGCCTTTGCGCGCAGCTACTACCCCGGGCGGTCGCCGGATGTGAAGATACTGCTGGAGCCGTTCGCCCTGGTGGAGGGCGACGACGGTGAGACCACGCACGGAACGCCCCATAGCTACGATACGCACGTGCCGCTGATTCTCTTGGGGCTGGCTTTCCGCGCAGGCGTTTATGCCGAACGGGTTAGCCCCGCCGACGTCGCTCCCACGCTGGCGGCGGCGCTGGGCCTGCGGGCACTGGAGGCGACGGGACAGGTGTTGCGGGAGGCGTTGCAATGACTAGGCCGGGTTGTCCAGGGATTGTCCCTGCCTGGGAAGGTAGCGTCCAGGCCCCGTCCATGGGGGGGCAGGGATGACGACCCCGGTGGATCTAAGTGTGACCCTGGCCGGAATACGGCTGAAGAATCCGGTGCTGGCGGCTTCGGGAACCTTTGGGTACGGGGTGGAGTTCGCCGGTTTGGTGGACTTGAACCGGCTTGGCGGCATTGTGACCAAGGGGCTCTCGGCGGAGCCGATGGAAGGGCTGCCGGCGCCGCGGTTGGTCGAGACGCCGGCGGGGATGCTGAATGCCGTGGGGCTGCAGAACATCGGCGTGCGGCGGTTCATTGCCGAGAAGCTGCCCGCGCTGCGGCGCTACGACACCACAGTGGTTGTCAACGTCTTTGGTCAGACGACGGAAGAATATGTCGAGGTCATCGAGCGGCTGAACGAGGCCGAGGGCGTGGCGGCCTATGAGTTGAATGTCTCCTCGCCTAACGCTCGGCGGGGCGGAATGCAGTTCGGGACGCACCCGGAGTTGCTGCGCGAGGTGGTGGCGGCCGCGCGCCGCGCAGCGCGGCGGCCGCTGATTGTCAAGCTGTCGCCGAATGTCGGCGACATTGCCGCGTTTGCCCGCATCGCTGAAGACACCGGCGCCGATGCCCTGACGCTGATCAATACCCTGCTGGGAATGGCCATTGACCTCGACAGCCGCCGCTCGCGCCTGGGCCATCCCACCGGCGGGCTCTCCGGACCGGCCATCAAGCCGGTCGCCCTTCGGATGGTCTGGCAGGCTGCCCGGGCCGTCAAGATACCCATCATCGGGGCGGGCGGCATTGCCACTGGACGAGATGCCCTGGAGTTCATGGTCGCGGGGGCTGAGGCAGTGCAAGTGGGCACGGCCAACTTCGTCAAGCCAGCAGCTGCGGCTCAGGTCGTGGACGATATTCTTAACTACTGCGCAAGCAATAAGATAGATCGTGTGAAACAACTCGTGGGAACCCTCCAAACTGGATAGCTTAGGCGAAGGCGCGGCGAAAAAAGTGCTTGCTTTCCGGCTTTCCTCTTGCTAGCATATCCCCTGCCTCAGGAGAGCCCGCACTAATCGGAATCGCAACAATCGGATTATCAGTCGGGCTTGATGCGCCCCGCCACGGCGGGGCAGAGCTGAAACCGGGTGCAGGCCTGCTTGCTGCAGGCAGGTTCAGGATGGAGGGTAGATGAGAAAGGCTCATTTAGCCGGGGTAGTGGGAGCAGTGGTGGTCTTTGTAGCTTTGCTGGTCGTGGTGGCACCTCCGCAGTTGGGCGCCCCGGCGGCGGCTACCTCAGACGCCGAAGCCTCCCCGCCAGGGGCGGGGCAGGCCCTCCACACGGTTGCCGTCCAGGTGGGGAAAGCCAGTTGGTACGGCCCGCGCTTCCACGGGCGCACGACCGCGAGCGGCGTGGCGTTCAACCGCTACGCCCTGACGGCCGCCTCGCGCCGGTGGCGGCCGGGGACGCTGGTGCGCGTCACCAGCCTGGACAGCCAGCGCAGCGCGGTGTTGCTCGTGAACGATTGGGGGCCGGTGCCGGCCGACCGCGTGATTGACGTCTCGGAAGCCGCCGCCGAAATCCTCGGCTTCCACCGGCAAGGGCTTGCGACGGTGCGGGTCGAGGCCTTAGGCTCCAGCCCGGTGCCGTAACGCCCCGCACACAAGCCCCAGATCCGGGCGGGAGCCTGGATTCGGGGACGAAGTTCCCTGCTTGGTGGCGAGGCAGGCCGTCTGATTGGCAGGCGCTGGCACAACCGCCAGCGGCCGTTGTATCCTCTCCAGCGGAGTCGGATTCTTTGGCTCTTTCGCGCCCCCTGCGTTCCACACCCGGGCCAGTTTCTTCCAGCACTCCCGCCGGCCAACGCATCATTGTTGCCCTCGATGTTGCGACCGAGGCGGAGGCGCTGGCCCTAGTCGAGCGGTTGGGCGGCCGGGTGGGGATGTTCAAGGTGGGCAGCCAGCTCTTCACCGCCGCCGGTCCCGGGATTGTTCGCCGGCTGGTGGCGATGGGCGAGCGCGTCTTTCTCGACCTGAAGTTTCACGATATCCCGCACGTCGTGGGTGCGGCCTGCGCACAGGCGGCTGAGATGGGTGTCTCGCTGGTGGATGTCCACGCCAGCGGCGGCCTCGCCATGCTGCGCGCCGCCCGCGAAGCACTCGATAAGGTCGCCCCGCACCCAAGCCCTGGATCCGGGCGGGAACCTAGATTCGGGGACGAACTTCCGGGCTTGGGTGCGGGGCGTCGCCCGCGGCTGCTCGCCGTTACTGTTCTGACCAGCCTCGACCAGCGAGAACTGAAAGCGATCGGCTGGAAGGGAACGCCGCAGCAGAACGTGCTGCGCCTGGGGCGGCTGGCGCAACGCGCGGGCTGCGACGGCGTGGTCGCGGCGCCCACGGAAATTGCGGCCCTCCGCCGCGCTTGCGGCCCCGACTTTCTTATTGTGACGCCGGGGATTCAATTACCGGGCCACAAGAAGATGAGCGACCAGGCGCGCGTCGCGACGCCCGCCGCCGCCCTCCGTGCGGGCGCCAGCTACATCGTCCTCGGCCGTGCCCTCGCCCAATCCCGCAATCCCGCCCGCACCCTGCGTCTGCTGCTCGAAGACTTGAATCAAGCCCTCTCGTAGCTCTCGATGGATGACGGGACTAGGGCTCGGAGGGTTGAGGTACGAGCAGACTCTCTCTGGCTGCCGAGCGCAGCATGGCCGTGGCAGCATAAACGACCACCACGACCACCAGCCACCGCACCACCGTCAACGGCAGGGCCTTGACGATGAAGGCCGCGATCAAGACCGCGGGCACGCCGCCCAGCGTCAGGCCCAGCGCCGGCCGCAGGCAGTAGCGTTGTTTGCGGATGAAACGAATGCTGGCCACTGGCATCAGGAAGGCGCACGAGCCCATCATGATGGGGAAGGCGGTGATGGGATTCATCCCCAGCAGGCTCAGCAGAATCATGCAGGGCGCGTAGAGCCCGATTCCCAGCGTCATCAAGGCACCGAGGAAGAAATTCCCCAGGACTCCCACCGCCAGCCGAAAGCCGGTCAGGCCTAAGGTATCGCCGCCGCCCGGCAAGAGGCGGAGATTGGTCAGCAGAAATATGGTGGCCGCCACCAGCAGCGCCAGGCCCATTCCCACCTGAATCTTCCGGCGCGGCCAGGCGGCGACAATACCGGCGCCGAGCCAGGCCCCCAGAACGGCTGCGGTGATCAGCGCGATCAACGTGGTCGTCTCCACTTCCACCACGGCAATGAAGATGAAGGCCTGCGTGACGGTCGCGGGCGTGTGACCGACGTTCAGCGTGCCGGGAATCTGCTCATCGGGGACGAGTTTCGACAGCTTGTAGATGGACGTGGTCGGCGCATACGAGCCGATGCCGAGCGTGTCGAAGAAATTGGTGACGAAGCCGATCCCGGTCTCCAGCAGACTGGGCCAGCCGGACGGCCCCGTCGGATTCTCGGCCTGCCTCCCGCGCAGTTGCCGAATGCCCTGAATCCACGCGAGGGCGTAGCCCACCAGGAAGAATCCCAGCACGGCGAGAATGGCAGCTTTGGCCCCGAGCATGGCCGCGAACCCTACTACACTTCCCGCGCAAGAACAATGCCCTGGACGCGGTGCGCGCAGGGTTCAGCCAGGCGCGTGCCGGCCCCTAACGGAACGCCTCCCCGCTTGTCTTCCGCCCAGCCGTACGTCTGCGCTAAGATGCTCGCCCAAGGGTGGGCCTCCCATGATTGGCCAGACGCTGGGGCACTACCGCATTGTCGAAAAGATCGGTGAGGGCGGAATGGGCGAGGTCTACCGTGCTGAGGATTTACACCTCGCCAGGGACGTAGCCATTAAAGTCCTGCCGCCGGGAACTCTGGCCGACGAGCAGGCCCGCCGGCGCTTTCGCAAAGAAGCTGAGGCCCTCTCCAAGCTGAATCACCCGAACATCCAAACCGTTCACGACTTTGATACGCAGGAAGGGGTGGATTTTCTTGTCGTGGAATTCGTGCCCGGCCCCACCTTGGCCGACAAATTGGCTGAGGGGGCGCTGGCGGAAAAAGAGATGGCGTCGCTCGGCGTGCAGATTGCTGCAGCTTTGGAAGAAGCCCACGAGCGCGGAGTGGTGCACCGCGACCTGAAGCCCGGCAATATCAAGGTGACGCCCAAGGGCCAGGTAAAGGTGCTCGACTTCGGGCTGGCGAAGCTGCTGCGGCCGGTGAGTCAGGCGGCAACGACGGAGGGCTTGACGGAGACGCAGGCCGTGGCTGGCACGCTGCCCTACATGGCCCCCGAGCAGCTTCGCGGCGAGGGCGTGGATCGTCGCAGCGACATCTGGGCGGCAGGAGTCGTCCTGTACGAGATAGCCACCGGCTCCCGTCCCTTTCAGGCGAAGCTGGCCACGGCCTTGGCCGCCGACATCCAAACCAAAGCTCCGCCGCCGCCCAGCCAGTTCAACCCCAGGCTTTCCCCTCGGCTGCAAGACATAATCTTGAAGTGCCTGGAGAGGGAGCCAGAGAATCGCTACCAGTCGGCAAGCGAATTGGCGGTGGATCTGCGGCGGCTGGGGGCGCCAACGGTTCTCCCAGCGGCAGGGGCCGCTGGGCTGAGTTGGTGGAGAAGAGGGCTTGCTGGCGTGGGCGCGGCTGTGATTGCGGTGGTGGTGCTGGCGGTGCTCGTGGGCTTGAACGTGGGTGGTCTGCGCCAGCGGCTGTTCGATGCCGGTGCACCGAAGATTGACTCGCTGGCGGTGCTGCCGCTGAAGAATCTGATGGGCGACCCCGAGCAGGAGTACTTCGTCGAGGGCATGCACGAGGCGCTTACCACCGAGCTCTCCAAGATCAGCGCTCTGAAGGTCATATCCCGCACTTCAACGATGCGCTACAAACAGACCGATAAGGCGATGGTGCAGATCGCGCGGGAATTGAACGTAGATGGTCTCATCGAAGGCTCGGTGCTCCGGGAAGGCGACCAGGTGCGCATCACCGTGCAGTTGATTCACGGGCCGACCGACCACCATCTCTGGGCGCAGAGCTTTGACCGCGAATTGGGCGGCGTCCTGGCTCTGCAAAGCGAAGTCGCCCGTACCATCGCCGAGCAGATCAAAGTCGCGCTGACCCCGCAGGAGCAAGCCGGGCTCGCCCGCGCACCCGCGGTGAACCCCGCCGCCTATCAGGTCTACCTCAAGGGCCGCTATTATTGGAACAAGCGAACGCCGGCCGGACTCCTCAAAGGCATCGAATATTTCCAGCAGGCGCTCGCCCGGGACCCGAACAGTGCGCTGGCCTATGTCGGCTTAGCCGACTCCTACAACCAACTCGCCTACCGCGGCCACCTTGCACCCCGTGAGGCCTACCCGCGAGCGCAGGCAGCAGCTCTGAAAGCGTTGGGAATCGACAAGACGTTGGCCGAAGCCCACGCCTCGCTGGCCTTTCTCGAGCTCAATTTCAACTGGAACTGGGCGGCGGCCCAACGGGAATTCCAGCGTGCGCTCGAACTGAATTCCAGCTATGCGGAAGCCCACCACTGGTACTCGCATTACTGGACGGATCGCGGTCGCGCCGAGGAGTCCTTGGCCGAAACCAAACGCGCCCTCGAGTTCGACCCGCTCTCTCTCATCGTCAACGTTCACCTGGGTTGGCACTACACCTTTGCTAGGCAGTACGACCAAGCCATCGAACAGCTCCAGAAAACCCTGGAAATGGATCCGGGTTACTATTCTGCTTATCTCCAGCTCGGCCGAGCCTATGCCTACAAGGGCGATTTCCCCCAAGCCATTGCCGCGCTGCAAAAGGCCAGAAGCCTTTCGGGTGACAGCACGGAAGCCGCAATGATGCTCGCGGCAGCTTATGCACTGGCAGGCCGGAGGACCGACGCGCTCGGCATCCTCAACGAATTGCAAAAGATTTCCCAAAGAACCTATGTGTCGTCGTTCTACGTCGCGGCCATCTATGCAGGGCTGGGCGACAAGAACCGAGCCCTGGGGTGGCTCGAAAAGGCCTATGAGGAGCGCGCAAGCGGACTCATCGAAGTCAAAGCGGACCCCATCTTCGACCCGCTCCATTCCGAGCCGCGCTTCCAGGACCTGCTGCGGCGGATGAACTTCCCCGAGTGAGCACGCTCATGGGCTCGCGGAGCCAGGTGTCTGAGTGGAGACTCCCTGCAGCAGCGCGGCGCGGGTGGCGCGGAGGATGTGGAGCAGGAGTTCGCGCGGGACGCTGCGGATGAACGGCTCCATCAGCCAGCCCAGCCCCCGGGGGACATCGCGCGTCAGCGAGACGGACTCGACCTGGATGTAGACGCCCCCGTCCTTCTCCTCGAACCGCCACCAGGAGTGCAGGCCCCAGAGCAGGCCACGGTCGTGGCCGAACGGCTTCTCGCGTTCGCTCGGCTCGCCGGGGTCTTCCACTTCGGCAATGCGCGTCGTCCAGGAGCGGCTGACGGCGCGGGTTGCGTCCAGCACGCGGTAGTGGACCTCGTGTTCGGTATTGAGGACACCGGTGATGATCTTTTTTTTGTAGAGCCGCAAGTAGATGCGGAAGACGTTTCCGCGGCGGTCGAGCAGTTTTGACCGCTGCACATCCGGCTGGTAGATGCTCTGGTGGCGGTCGTAGTCCTGCACCAGCGCCAGCGTCTGCGCCAGCGTGGCGCCCGGAATGAACACCATCCCCAGCCAGTGGTGAATCAACCCGTCCTCGATTTTGATTCGTTGCTCGGCGGCGCGCCCGATTCGGGCGCGCGTTTCCTGGCGCTCGACGACGACCTCGCCCTGTCGCAGTTGACGGTAAAGCGCCTCGCGCCGCGCGGCGGGCTGGGCGTCCACCCACAGAAACGGATTCCCGTGGCTCAGCTCCGCCCCGTTGCGGGTCTCGCTGGCTTCGACGTAACGCGCAAACGCCGCGCGGGTTTTCTCCTTCAGCTCCGCTCCGCCCGCCTCCGGCAGCAGAGTCAGCCCGCACAGCAAAAGCAACGGGACAGCCTCCGGCTTGCGCGCTAGTGCCGTTCCAACTAATCGGAGCCATCTCCGTCGAGCGGGAAGTTGTGCATCTAACTGGCAATCTGAGTGCAAGGAGTCAGGCAGAAAAGGTTGGAACGGCACTAGTAGATGGACCATGTGCCCGGCGTCGCCAACTCTACTAGATGATGGTCGGGATCGCGGAAATAGATGCTTCAGCCGACATCCTAGGGACTCGGCGGCGGGCAGTCAAAAATCACCGGGCTGCTTTGTGTCTCCAGTGCCGGCGGGTACAATGCACGTTCCTTTATGAGGAAACGCTCGCTGGTCGCTGCGGCCCTGTGGTTGCTCGTCCTTCCCGTGCGGGGTGACTCCCAGGCCTCGCCACCGTACTTTGGCGGGCAGGTGGGCGAGCACAGCGTCGCCGGCCGCGTCACCGACCCGCAGGGACTTCTGATCGTGGACGCCTCGGTGCAACTCCTCGCCGCCAACCGTGTTCTCCTCCGCGAGGTTCGCACCGACGCCGAGGGCCGCTTCCGCCTGGCGGCGCTTCCGGCGGGGAGTTATGAGCTGCGTATCGAAGCGCGTGGCTTCTCCGCCTTCCAGCGGCTCATCGTCGTCCCCGCCGAAACCACCCAGCCGCTTGAAATCAGCCTGCGACTTACCCCGGTGGAATCCCAGGTGACGGTGACCGCGCGCCCCGGCGCTCTGGAAGAAGTTCTGCGCGAGCCCGCCGCAGTGCGGGTGCGCGGCGCGGACGAATTGGCTCGGCACGAGCCCGCCCACCTGCCCCGCATGCTCGCCGACGAGCCCGGCGTCGTCATCCAGGAAACTTCGCCCGGACAGGGCTCCCCCATCCTGCGCGGCCAAGCGGCCCAGACTGTCCTCTACCTGCTCGACGGCATCCGGTTCAACAACGCCACCTACCGCTCCGGCAACACGCAGTATCTCGGATGGATTCCACCGGCGGCAGTGGATTCCGTCGAGGTTTTCCTCGGCCCGGCCGGCACGCAGTACGGCAGCGATGCGCTGGGCGGCGCCATCAATATCATTTCTAGCAACCTGCCGCCCTGGAGCGAGACCCGGCCGAGCTGGGGCGGGGAAGTGAATACCTTTTTTACTTCCGCTGACCTGGCCGCCGGCAGCTCCCTGCTGGGTCATGTGGCAGGCCGCGACGCCGTGCTCGCTTGGAACGGCTCCTACCGCCGGCACCAGCAGATGCGTGCCGGCGGTGGCTTCGACTCCCACAGCAGCCTCTCGCGTTTTTTCGGATTGACTCCGGAGCAGGTGCGCTCCGTGCTCGGCGCCCGCCTGCCGGACACCGACTATGCCCACACCGGCGGCAGCCTCAAGCTGGGCCTCAGGTTTCGCAACGACCAGTTCCTCACGCTGACCTGGCTGCAGGCGGAAGAATTCGGTCTCCAGCGCTACGACCGGCTGCTCGGCGGTGAAGGCCATCTGCGCAGCGAACTGGCTCCGCAGCGCCTGCAGTTCGCCTATGCCCGCTACCTCAAGCTCGGCACGCGCCGCCTGCGCAGCCTCGCCGCCACCTTTTCCTTCAATCGCCAGACCGACGGCCAAGTCTCCCAGCGACACGAAACCTCTGCCTTGCAGGATGAGCTCACGCGTGTCACCGCTCTGGGTTATTCGCTGGCCGCCTCCTGGGCTCCCTTCCAGCGGCACGCGCTCAACTCTGGCTTCGAGTTCTATGACGAATTCGTCGCTGCCCGCCGTGCGGACACTTCCCCCAGCGGCAGTGTCCAGCTCGTCCGGCCACGCTTCCCCAACGGCACGCGCTATCAATCCGTGGGGGTCTACCTCAGCGATGAGTGGGAGTCGCTGGTGGAGCGTCTGCTGGTGGAAAGCGGTGTGCGCTTCAGCGCCTTCCGTTTTCGGAGCCGCGCGGACAAGAACGTCTTCGTCGGCGGCCAGCCCACCGTTCCCGATGCCACCGAAACCTTCACCGACCTCACCTTCAACGCCGGCCTCTCCTATTCGCCCCGGCCCTGGCTCGTCGCCGTCGGACGTGTGGCCCGGGGTTTCCGCGCTCCCTCGGTCTTTGACCTGGGCGAGCAGGGCCTCACCGGGGGCGGCTTCGAAGTTTCGCCCCGCGATGCGGTGGCGTTGGACGCGCTGGTCGGGGACTCGGCAGCGAGCCAGGCCGTCAGTACCGGCCGGCCCTGGCGGGCGCTGGAGCCGGAAGTGCTCTGGAGCATTGAGGGCGGCCTCCGCTGGAAGAGGTCGCGATGGACGGGCAGCGTCACCCTCTTTGACTCCGAATTCTTCGACTCCATCCAGCGGCGGGTTGTCATCGTGCCCGCTCCGGTCGTCGGCCAGACCGTCGGCGGCCAAACCATCACTGCCCAGGATGCTGCCGGCAGAATCTTTGTGGACGTGGATCCGCGTCCGGTAGTTTCGCGCGCCAACATCGGCCGCGTGCGCATCCACGGCGTTGAGGCCCTGGCTCGCATGGAGTGGACGCTGCAGTGGAGTTCGGCCTTCCAGGCTGCCGTCTTGCGCGGGCGCGAGCTCGACACCGGCAATTTCGCCCGCCGCATCCCGCCCGCGTCCTTCTCCGCCAGCCTGCGCTGGAGCCATCCCGGCGGGCGACTGTGGCTGGAAGGTTCCGTGGAACTCTCCGGCGCGCAAACCAGGCTCAATCCTGCTGAACTCGACGACCCTCGCATCGGTGCGTTGCGAACCGGGGAAACCATCACCGACTTCTTCAATTTTGCCGCCCGCCGCCTGGGCCTCATCGTGAATGACCGCCTGACGCTCACCGGCGAGACGCTCGATGAAATCCTCGACCGCGTCCTCGGCCCCGCGCGCCCGCCCGTTCCCTTGTTCACCCGCAGCAGTGGCTTTGCCGCCCTGAACCTGCGCAGTGGTCTCTTGCTGAGCGAACGCCATGAAATCCTTCTGGCCGTCACCAACCTCACCGATGCCAACTTCCGCCGCCACGGCTCCGGCGTGGACGCGCCCGGCCTCCAGCTTTCCCTCACCTATCGCCTCCGCTTCCGCTGAAGCCGCGCAGGCTCGGCTTGCGTTACCATAGAAAGCTATCTGTCTTCTTGTTTTACTGATGGCTGAGAGCTGACCGCTGATGGCTGCAAAAAACGTCATCGTCGGCACCGCCGGGCACATTGACCACGGCAAATCGGCGCTCGTGCAAGCGCTCACCGGCATTGACCCCGACCGCTGGGAAGAAGAGAAGCGCCGCGGCATCACCCTTGACCTCGGCTTCGCCCACCTGGAGCTAGGCGACGTCCGCCTGGGGTTCGTGGACGTCCCCGGGCACGAGCGTTTCGTCCGCAATATGCTCGCCGGGGTGGGCGGCATTGACGTGGTTCTGCTCGTCATCGCCGCCGACGAATCCATCAAGCCGCAGACACAGGAACATTTCGACATCTGTCGGCTGCTGGGAATTCCTCGCGGCCTGGTTGCTCTCACCAAGGCCGACCTGGTCGAGCCGGACCTGGTCGAGCTGGTGCGCGCCGAGATTGAGGACTTCGTGGGCGGGTCGTTTCTCGCCGGTGCCCCCATCGTTTCCGTGAGTTCGAAAACCGGGCAGGGGCTGGAGGAATTGAGGCAGGAGCTGAGCCGCGTGGCTTTGAGTGTGCCTGGCAAGGATGCAACCCATCATTTCCGCCTCCCCATTGACCGCGCCTTCCTGATGAAGGGCTTCGGCACCGTGGTCACGGGGACGTTGATCAGCGGTGCGGTAGCGCGGGAAGATGAGGTGGAAATCTTTCCGGCGCGGCGACGCGCGCGCGTCCGCGGGGTGCAGGTGCACAACCAGCCCGCCGAGCGGGCAGCGGCCGGTCAGCGGACGGCGCTGAACCTGGCGGGGGTGGAGCCGGGTGAGCTGGCTCGTGGGATGACGCTGGCCGCTCCGGGTCGGTTTGAGGCAAGCACGCGGATTGACGTCCTGGTGGACTTGTTGCCTTCGGCGCGCCCGCTCAAACACCGGGCCCGTGTCCACTTCCACCACGGCACGGCGGAGCTCACCGCTGAAGTTCTCTTGCTCGAGCAGGACGCGCTCAAGCCGGGCGAGCAAGCCTTGGCCCAGCTCGTTCTGGCCGCTCCCGCGCTCGTGCTTCCCGGCGACCGCTTCATCCTCCGTCAGTTCTCGCCGGTCGTCACCGTCGGCGGCGGCCGCGTCCTGGACGGGTTGGCGCGCAAGCACAAGCGCAACGACGAATCGGTCTTGGCTCACCTCGAAACGCTCCGGAGTGATGCCGCCGATGACATCCTGGCCAGCTTTATCGCGACCGAGCGCCGCGTGGGTGTCACCCTGCCCCGGCTCATTGCCCGCACCGGCTGGCGCGAAAGCGAGATTCGGACTGCCCTGGAGAGCTTGGCGAACTCCGACCGCATCTGCATCCTCACGAAGTCGCCGCTGGCGGTGGCGGCGGCGCCCCGGCTCGCCCGACTGGCCGAGCAGGCTGTAGCTGCGGTGGAGGCCTTTCATCAGCGCCAGCCGCTCCGCGAAGGTATCTCCAAAGAGGAGTTGAAAGAGCGCGTCTTCGCCGGGGCGGAAGCACTGATGGAATCGGTGCTGGCCGGGCTGGTCGAGGAGAAGAAACTCGCGCGCGTCGGCGATGTGGTCAAGCGCGGCGGCCGCACCGTCACGCTGACCGCCGAGGAAGCCGAGGCGCGCGCCACCATTGAGCAGGCCTTTGCCCGCGCCGGCCTGACGGTGCCCGCGCGCAAAGAAGTGCTGGCACGGCTCACGCTCGACCCGCAGCGCGCCGAGCGTATCGTCGAGCTGCTGGTGCGGGAAAAAGTGCTGGCCAAGGTTTCGGAAGACCTACTCTTCCACCACTCGGCACTGGAGCGTTTGCGGGAACTGCTCGGAGCCTACCGGCGGCAGAAGGGGGAGCGCATCTCGGTGCCGGCGTTCAAGGAATTGACGCACGTAACCCGCAAGTACGCCATCCCGCTGCTCGAATACCTTGACCGCGAGCGCGTCACCCGCCGCCTCGGCGACGACCGCATCATCCTCCTCTAGGCGGGTGTTGCGTTTGACTCTGCGGCTGCGCTCCCCTAGAATTCACAGCGGAGGTTATCGTGCCCCGAATCGGCATCTGGGAAATCCTCATCATTGCCTTCATCATCCTGCTGCTGTTTGGCGGCAAGCGCATCCCGGAGATGATGCGCGGCCTGGGTGAAGGCTTCCGGAGCTTCAAGGACTCGCTCAAGGGCGAAGCCAAGCCCGCCGAGGCGGGCAAGCCCGAGGAAAAGCCGAAGGCCTGACGCGCCTTGCGCCGGGCGGCTGGAGTTCCCGAGCGAGCAAGACGTTCTGCATTCCTGCCTGCCTGTGCCGAAAACTACCAATGAAGATTACACGCCAGGATGTTGAATACGTCACCGCGCTGGCTCACCTCGACCTGAGCGAGGAAGAGATTACCCGCCTCCAACGCGAGCTCGACTCCATCCTGACCTATGTGGACCAACTGAACCGGCTGGACACAACCACGGTCGCCCCCATGGCGCAGGTGCTCTACCAGGCTCCGCCCGATGTGGCCTTGCGCGCCGACCAGGAAGGGAAGTGTCTGGAGCGCCCGGAGGTGCTGGCGGCGGCCCCGGATGCGACCGACACATTTGTCAAAGTGCCCAAAGTGATTGAGCGCTAATGGACGAGTCCCGCCGGAGCTACCCCGAGATTCGTACGCTGCTGGAGCAGCGCCAGCTCTCCGCCCGCGAGCTCACCGAGCAGCACTTCCGCGCCATTGAGCAACGCAACTCTGAGCTGGGGGCCTATCTCTGGCTCTGCCGCGAGCGCGCCTTTGCCCAAGCCGATGCCGTGGATCGCGCCGTGCGCGCGAGGGCGCCCTTGCCTCCGCTCGCCGGGCTGCCCGTAGCCATAAAGGACGTGATCCTCACGCGCGGTGTGAAGACCACCGCCGGCTCGCGCATCCTCGAAGGCTACCTTCCGCCCTATGACGCCACCGCAGTCGCGCGCCTCGAGCAAGCCGGCGCCATCATCCTGGGCAAGACCAACTGCGACGAGTTCGCTATGGGCTCCTCCACCGAGAACTCTGGCTATTTCCCCTGCCGCAATCCGCACGCGCTCGACCGCGTGCCGGGGGGCTCTTCCGGTGGGTCGGCGGCAGCCGTGGCCGCGAATCTTGCGGTGGCGGCACTCGGCTCCGACACCGGCGGCTCGATTCGCCAGCCGGCCAGCTTCTGCGGGGTGGTGGGGCTGATGGGCACCTACGGGCGGGTTTCTCGCTACGGCCTCATCGCGTTCGCTTCCTCGCTCGACCACATCGGGCCCTTTGGCCGGACGGTGCGCGACGTCGCCGCCGTGCTCGGCGTCATCGCCGGTCGCGACCCCAACGACTCCACCTCGGCGGACGTCCCCGTGCCCGACTACCTGGCGGAGCTGAAAAAACCCGTGAAGGGAATGAAGCTGGGCGTGCCGCGGGAGTACTTCGGTCCGGGGCTGGATGCGGAAGTGAAGGCCAAGATCGAAGCCGGCATCCGGAAGTTCGGCGAGCTGGGCTGTGAGGTCGTGGAAATCAGCCTCCCGCACACCGAATACGCGATTGCCTGCTACTACATCGTCTGCACCGCCGAGGCGAGCTCGAACCTGGCGCGCTACGACGGTGTCCGCTACGGCTTTCGCACGCCGGGCGCGGATGAACTGGACGCGATGTATCGCTCGACGCGCGGGCGCGGCTTTGGCGCGGAGGTCAAGCGCCGGATTATGCTGGGCACCTACGTGTTGAGCGCGGGCTACTACGAGGCCTACTACCGCAAGGCGCAGAAGGTGCGCCAGCTCATCTACCAGGATTTTGTGAAGGCGTTCCAGCGGGTGGACGCCCTGGTCACGCCCACCTCGCCCACCCCCGCTTTCCGCCTGGGCGAGAAGACCGCCGACCCGTTGCAGATGTATCTCGCCGACATCTACACCGTCACCGGCGACTTGGCGGGTGTGCCGGGGATTTCCGTGCCGTGCGGAAAAAGCAAGCAGGGGTTACCGATCGGCATCCAGCTTATGGGCCGCCACTTCGACGAAGCCCGCCTCTTGCGCCTGGCCCACGCCTTCGAAGCCGCTGGCGGATTCGAGCTTTAGATTCGGCTTTGAGATTCGGCCGAAAGAATCCTCTCTAGGCGCAATTCTTCGGCGGGGCAAGCCCACGCCTTCGAGCAAGCCGGCGGCTTCACCCTCTAGTTGTGCCTCTTACCGGCCTACATCTTTTCTAGGATCTGCCACAGGATGAGGGCGATGCTGAAGCCCAACAGGCCCATTGCTCCCCGCCACCAGACCGTGGGGTCATGTCCGAGCAGTTGAAACTTGAGAAAGCGGCTCAGGCCGCTCAGCACGTACAACACCGCCGCCAGAACCAGCAAAACGTGAGTGAGTTGAGTCATGGTTGTCCCCTCCCGTCGGCCTGAGCGTACCACAGAGCCAGACGGCAACCATAGGCTCAGTCGGCGAGCTTGCCGGTGAGCTCCCAGTAGGTGCGCTCGATGAGGCCGGCGACGCGCTGGTCGAAGGCCGCATTCAACCGCTCTTGGCCACCCGTGACGCGCTGGCGGAAAGCTTCGACGATCACTGCTTTCTTCGTGTCCTCTAGGCTCTGGCCGCGGCTCACCGCCGCGCGCACCTGCTCGACGATGGCGCCGATAACCTCGCCGACCAGGTTCAGATGGTCTTTGCCCTGCTGCACGGGGCCGTGGCCGGGGATGATCTGGTCGAATTCGAGCTTGGCCATGGCGGCGAGCGTCCGCACCCATTCGCTCGGGTAAGAATCGCGCGGGAAGGGAAGCTGGGCGGTGAGCAAGTCACCGGTCACGAGCACGCGCTCCTTGGGCAGCCAGACCACCACGTCGCCGCGCGTGTGCCCCTTGTAGAAGAACAGGATGTGGATGTCGCGGGCAGGCTTGTGGAGGGCCAGGCTGCGCTCGAAGGTCAGCGTAGGCAGCGTGATTTGCAGTTGTTTCAGCTCTTCGAGGTAGCGCTTTTGCCGCTCGAGAGCCGCCCGCTGCTGGGTCTTTTGCTCCTCCGTCAGCGGCTTGCCGGCTGCGTCCACGCCTTGGGTGAGGCGCTGCTCGGCCTGCGCAATCTGCTGGGGCATGGAGTCGAGTTGCTGCGCCACTGAGGGAATCGCTTTCGTCTGGATGTCTTCGCGCGTGGTATGGTGGCTGATGAACTCGACCGGGGCAGGGAACACGTTGAAGTAGGCCTGGTTGCCCTGCACGTGGTCGTTGTGCCAGTGGGTGTTGACGACATAGCGCAGCGGCTTGTCGGTCATCTTCTTGATCTCCGCCAACAGCGCGCGCGCCGCCGCGGGCGTGTAGTGCGTGTCCACCACCAGCACGTCGTCTTCGTTGACGATGATGGCCGCATTCGAGCCGATCAGAATCGGCGCCGTCATCTTCCCGATGGCGGCATAGACGCCGTCGGCCACGCGCACGATGTCAAACGGGGATTCCTGCGCCGTAGCCATCAGTGGCAGCAGTAAAAGGCTGGTGAACAGCAGCAGTTTTCCTCGCATTCAGCGTTTCCTCCCACTAGGAATGGATTTTCGAGCTAGGTAGTAAGTGTCGTGGCCGGAGTGCGGCTTGCTCCAGGCCGGCCGGACGCGCGTCCCGTCCCAACTCCGAATGGCGCGGAAGCCGGCCGCCCGCAGCGCCCGGCGGATTTCGGCATCGGTCCAGCAGACGTGGGGGACGTGCTCGCGCTGCCGGAGCCAGCGCTTTCCCGCTGGCAGAAACCAATCGAAGTCGAGCCAGGTAGTTCGCCGCCGCGCGTCGGTCCGCCCGCGCAGCAAGAGCGCGAAGTCGTCTTTCTCCGTCCAATCCGTCATCCCGTGCGCCTGGACAAAAGCTCGCGGGGTGTTGACATCGAAGTAGAAATAACCGGCGGGGCGGAGGGCGCGAGCCGCAGCCCGCAGCGCGCGTCCCAGGTCACGCGCGCGCGGGACGTGGTTCAACGCGCCGAATTCGCAGGTCACGAGATCGACCGGCTCGGGCAGACGGAAGCTGCGCATGTCGGCACACAAGACCCGCACGGGCAAGCCGGCGCGGCGGGCTTTGCGGCGGACGAGACGGCACAGCGTGGCCGAGTTGTCCACGGCAAACACGCGCAGGCCGCGCCGCGCGAAATCGAGGCTGGTGTGGCCAGTGCCGCAGCCCAGTTCGCAGACCGAGTCAATGCGCGGGAGAATTCTGCCCAGCACTTTCGCGCGCGCGTGGCGATTCATCCGGGGAATCTGCGGCAGCAGGCGATCGTAGAACCGTGCCAGCAGCGAATACGGACGATGGGTATTGGGCGCCATCGGGGAGGCGGCACTATACCCAATCCGAGCGCTGGAGTGGAAGGGATTCTATCCTGGGCCGGCGCTTGATTCCGTTTGTCCCAGTATAGTGGTAGAATATGGTTTAATCCGCAGTGGCTTTTCCCAGGTAAGCCTGCCCCCAGGGAGGTCTGGCGCGTGGATTCAAGCGACCGGAAATACCGGCAGAAGGGTTACATGGACTCCTACCGGGAGGAGAAGCGCGAGCGCACACCCGCGCCGCCGAAATCCGACGCCGGATTCGGACCGAAGGTGCCCCGCATGCCCGGGACACGGACGGTTTCCCGCTGCACCCAGTGCGGCATTGTCCTGTCGGCCACGGCGCTGACGGAGCCGCTGGGGGGGTGCCCCCAGTGCGGGTTCGAGCTACACTCCTGCAAGCAGTGCCAGCACTTCGACCCGGCCAGCCGCTTCGAGTGCACCCAACCCATCCCCCACCGCCTGGAGAGCAAAACCGCGCGCAACCAGTGCACCTTCTACGGGATTCGCACCACGGTGGAGCGGGAAGCTTCCTCCGGTACGGTGCGTACCGACGACGCCCGCCGCGCGTTTGATAACCTCTTCAAAAAGTAAAACCGGCATCCCGATGGGCATCGGGATGCCGGTTCTCCCGATTCCCGAAGAAACGGGATCGGGAGGCGCGGCTGTTGGACAACCAGTCCGAAAATCAGGCTTGCCCGCCGCCGGCAGGCCCTACTTGGCGCGGGCAGGCTCTTCGTCGCTGTCGGCCTCTTTGCCGCCCCGCAGGAACTCGAGCGCGCGTGCTTCCTCTTCCGACAGCGCCACCGGGACTTCTTCCTCCTCGGCTACTTCCGTGCTGAGTTGGAGCCGGCGGTAGAAGTCGAGCCCGGTGCCGGCCGGGATGAGCCGGCCCATGATGACGTTCTCCTTCAGTCCGCGCAGGTAATCGATCTTGCCGCTGATGGCCGCCTCGGTGAGCACGCGGGTGGTCTCCTGGAAGCTTGCGGCCGAGATGAAGGACTCGGTGGAGAGCGAGGCCTTGGTGATGCCGAGCAGCATGGGCCGGCCGACGGCGGGCTTGCCGTCCTTCTCCTTCACCCGGGCGTTCTCCTCGCGGAAGCGGAACTTGTCCACCTGCTCGTCCAGCAGGAACTCGGTGTCGCTGGGGTTCTCGATGCGCACCCAGCGCATCATTTGCCGCACGATCACCTCGATGTGTTTGTCGTTGATGTTGACGCCCTGCAGGCGATAGACCTCTTGAATGGCGTTCACCAGGTAGGCCTGGGTGTACTTCTCGCCCAGCACCGCCAGCAGGTCGTGCGGATTGAGCGGCCCGTCCATCATCCGCTCACCGGCCTTCACGCGCTCGCCTTCCTGCACGCTGATGTGGGTGCCGCGCGGGATCAGGTACTCCTTGCTGGTGCCGTCGTCGGCGGTGACGGTGATCTTGCGGAAGCCGCGCTGGATTTCTCCGTACTTCACCACCCCGTCAATCTCGCTGATGACGGCAGGCAGCTTGGGCTTGCGGGCTTCGAACAGCTCGACCACGCGCGGCAGACCGCCGGTGATGTCCTTGGTCTTGGTGGTTTCGCGCGGGATCTTGGCCAGCACGTCGCCCGGGTAGACCTCCTCGCTGTCCTCGACGATGAGGTGGGCACGCGAGGGCATCAGGTACTTCTTGCGCCCATGGCCGCGGGCGTCCACGATCTGCAGGGCCGGTTGGTGCTTTTCATCGCCCGTGGGCACGTTGACCACGCGCTGGGCCAGGCCGGTGACCTCGTCCACCTGTTCTTCCAGCGTCTCGCCGGGTGCCAGGTCTTTGTACCGGATGGTGCCGCCGGTTTCGGTCAGGATGGAAAAGGTGTAGGGGTCCCATTCCACCATGACTTGGCCAAGCGTGACCGGCTGGCCCTCTTCGACCTTGAGCTTGGCGCCGTAGACCACCTGGTAGCGCTCGCGCTCGCGCCCCTTCTCGTCGGCCACGGCGATGGAGCCGTTGCGGTTCATCACCACTAGGTTGCCGTCCTTCGACTTCACGGTGGAGAGGTTGATGAACTTGACGAAGCCGTTGTTGCGGGCGTCGAGCTTGAACTGCTCCGCCACGCGGGTGGCGGTGCCGCCGATGTGGAAGGTGCGCATGGTGAGTTGCGTACCCGGCTCGCCAATCGATTGGGCCGCAATGACGCCGGTAGCCTCGCCCAGCTCGACCAGCTTGCCGGTGGCCAGGTTCCGCCCGTAGCACATCACGCACACGCCCCGGCGGGACTCGCAGGTGAGCACCGAGCGAATCTTGACGCGCTCGATGCCGGCCGCCTGGATGGCATTGGCCAGCTCTTCGGTGATCTCCTCGTTGACGCTGACGATGACGTTGCCTTCATAGTCCTTGATCTTCTGCAACGATACCCGGCCAACGATGCGGTCGCGGAGCGGCTCCACTACCTCGCCCGCCTCGACGATGGGCCCGACTTCGATGCCGTCCACCGTGCCGCAATCCACCTCGCTGATGATGACGTCCTGCGCCACGTCCACCAGCCGCCGGGTCAGGTAGCCGGAGTCGGCCGTCTTCAGCGCGGTGTCGGCCAGACCCTTGCGCGCCCCGTGCGTGGAGATGAAGTACTGCAACACCGTCAGGCCTTCGCGGAAATTGCTGGTGATGGGGGTTTCGATGATTTCCCCGGAGGGCTTGGCCATCAAGCCGCGCATGCCCGAGAGCTGACGGATCTGCTGCTTGGAGCCGCGGGCGCCAGAGTCGGCCATGACGTAGATGGGGTTCAGCGTTCCTTGCTTGTCCTGCGCCTCCATTCTTTTGAACATGTCGTCGGAGACGCGCTCGGTGACGTCGGACCAGATGGCGATGACCTTGTTGTAGCGCTCGCCATTGGTGATAGCGCCGTCCAGATACTGTTGCTGGACTTTGAGGACTTCGCGCTCGGCGTGCTCGACCATGGACTGCTTGGTTTCCGGGATGACGAGGTCGTCGATGCCGATAGAGATGCCGGCGCAAGTGGCATAGAGGAAGCCCAGCTCTTTGATCTGGTCAAGCAGCTCGACGGTGATGGACTGGCCGAAGCGGAGTGAGCAGTACTGCACGAGCTGCCCCACGCCCTTTTTCTTCAGCAGTCCGTTGATGTAGGGCATCCCCGCGGGCAGGTGGTCGTTCAGGATAACGCGACCCACGGTGGTGTTGATGAACTGGTGTTCGAGCGTGACGGGCTCGGTATGGAGGATGTCTTGGTCGTCGTAGGCGGTGGTGAGGTCAATCAACTGTCCGGTGTAGCGCAGACGGATAGGGGTCAGCAGCTCGACCTCGCCCGACTCCAGCGCCAGCAGCGCTTCCTCGAACTTCGCAAAGGCGCGGCCCTCGCCCCGCGCGCCGGGCTTGGACTTGGTCAGGTAATAGAGGCCCAGAACCATGTCTTGGGTAGGCACGGCGAGCGGCTGGCCGTTGGCGGGCGAGAGGATATTGTGCGAGCTCAGCATGAGAACGGAGGCTTCCACCTGCGCTTCGGGCGAGAGCGGGATGTGCACGGCCATCTGGTCGCCGTCGAAGTCGGCGTTGAAGGCGGTGCAGACGAGCGGATGGATGCGGATGGCCTTGCCTTCCACCAGCACCGGCTCGAAGGCTTGGATGCCCAGCCGGTGGAGCGTGGGGGCGCGGTTCAGCAGCACCGGGTGCTCGCGGATGACCTCCTCGAGGATGTCCCACACAAGCGGGTCCTGCTGGTCCACCAGCTCCTTGGCCTGCTTGATGGTGGTGCAGTGGCCGGCTTGTTCGAGCCGGTGGTAGATGAAGGGCTTGAAGAGTTCGAGTGCCATCTTCTTGGGCAAGCCGCATTGGTGGAGCCTGAGCTCGGGGCCGATGACGATGACCGAGCGGCCGGAGTAGTCCACTCGCTTGCCGAGCAGGTTCTGCCGGAAGCGCCCCTGCTTGCCCTTCAGGGTGTCGGAGAGCGACTTGAGCGGGCGGTTGTTGGCCCCCCGCAGGACGCGGCCGCGACGCCCGTTGTCGAAGAGCGCGTCCACGGCTTCCTGCAGCATGCGCTTTTCGTTGCGGATGATCACGTCGGGCGCGCGCAGTTCCATCAGTTTCTTCAAGCGGTTGTTGCGGTTGATGACGCGCCGGTAGAGGTCGTTCAGGTCGGAGGTGGCGAAGCGCCCGCCGTCAAGCGGCACCAGTGGGCGCAATTCTGGCGGTAGCACCGGGATGACGTCGAGAATCATCCATTCCGGCTTGTTCCCTGACTTGCGGAAGGAATCCACCACCTTCAGCCGCTTGGCGTAGCGCAGCCGTTTGGGCAGGGACGGATCTGCCTTCATCTTCTTGCGCAACTCGTCGGAGAGCTTGTTGACCTCCACTTCCTTGAGCAGTGCCTTGATGGCTTCGGCGCCCATTCCGGCCTTGAAGCCCTGGCCGTACTCCTCGCGCGCCTGCCGGTACTGTTCCTCGGAAAGGAGCTGGCTCTTTTTGAGGTCGGTATCGCCGGGATCGATGGTGACGTGAGATTCGAAGTAGAGGATCCGTTCGAGGTCGCGCAGGGTGATGTCGAGCAGCTGGCCGATGCGCGAGGGCACGCCCTTGAAGAACCAGACGTGGCTGACGGGTGCGGCCAGTTCGATGTGGCCGAGGCGCTCGCGGCGAATTTTCGAGAGGGTCACCTCGACGCCACACTTGTCGCAGACGACGCCGCGGTGCTTCATCCGCTTGTACTTGCCGCAGAGACATTCCCAGTCGTTCACCGGCCCGAAGATGCGCGCACAGAACAGGCCGTCGCGCTCGGGCTTGAAGGTGCGGTAGTTGATCGTCTCCGGCTTGGTGACCTCGCCGTGGGACCAGGAGCGGATCTTTTCCGGCGACGCCAAGCTGATGCGGATGGAGTCAAAATCTGCGATCAGGTGACCGCGGTCATACGGGCTGCTGCGATACAAGACTAACCTCCTCGTCCCTTCCCGACGCGGCGGGAGCGGGACACTCCAGCAAACTCTTGCAACGAAAACTTACCGTCTCCACACTAGGCCTCGGTTTTCTCGGCCTGCTTCTGGCGCTTCATCAACTCGATGTCGAGACACAGCGACTGCAGTTCGCGGATGAGGACGTTGAAGGACTCCGGCACGCCCGGCTCGATGGCGGCCTCGCCCTTGACGATGGCTTCGTAAATCTTGGCGCGGCCGTAGACATCGTCCGACTTCGCCGTCAGCAACTCCTGCAGGATGTGCGCGGCGCCGTAGGCTTCGAGCGCCCAGACTTCCATTTCGCCGAAGCGCTGGCCGCCGAACTGCGCCTTGCCGCCCAAGGGCTGCTGGGTGATGAGCGAGTAAGGGCCGGTGGAGCGGGCGTGGATCTTGTCGTCCACCAGGTGCGACAGCTTCATCATATAGATGTAGCCCACGGTCACCGGCTGGGCGAAGGGCTCGCCCGTCATCCCGTCGTAGAGCGTGCTCTTGCCGGATTCTGGAAGCTCGGCCACTTTCAGCAGGTGCTTGATCTCCGCCTCGCGGGCGCCGTCGAAGACGGGCGAGGAGACGGGGATGCCGTGCATCCATTCTTCGGCAAGCGCCAGGATTTCTCTGTCTTCCATCTCATCCAGCAGGGAAGCCACTCGCTCCGCCAGGGCGGTACCGCGAAAGATCTCACGGAAATACTTGCGCAGCGCCTCCGCGCGGACGTCCGCGGCCAGCATCTGTCCGAGCTTGCGACCGATTTCAATCGAAGCCCAGCCGAGGTGGGTTTCGAGGATCTGGCCGATGTTCATGCGCGAGGGCACGCCCAGGGGGTTCAAGACGATCTCGACGGGCGTGCCGTCGGGCAGATGGGGCATGTCCTCCTCGGGAACGACCTTGGCGATGACGCCCTTGTTGCCGTGGCGCCCGGCCATTTTGTCTCCCACGGAGAGCTTGCGCTTCATGGCGATATAGGCCTTAACCATCTTGATGACGCCCGGAGCCAGCTCATCGCCTTTGCGCAGTTTGGCGATCTTCTCGTCGGTGATCTTGCGCAGAACGTCGATCTGGCGCGAGGTCATCTCCTCGATTTCATCGAGCTTTTCCGCCAGCAGCGGGTCGCGGTCTTTGAGCTTCATGCGCTTGAGGTTGCGGGTGGAGATCTTGGCTAGCAGCTCGCGCGTGAGGACGCTGCCCCGGGTGAGGAGGCGCTTGTTGGTCTTTTCGTCGTGGAGGTCGGCGACGAGTTCCTGGCCGGCCAGCAAGTCGGCCAGGCGCTTCAGGCGCTCGTCCTCGAGGACACGGATCTGATCCTGGAGGTTCTTCTCCAGCCGGGCGGTCTGCGTGGCTTCAATCTGTTTGGCGCGCTCGTCTTTGTCCACGCCCTTGCGGGAGAAGACCTTGACGTCCACCACCACGCCTTCGATGCCGGGCGGGCAGTAGAGGGAGGCGTCACGGACGTCGCCCGCCTTTTCGCCGAAGATGGCGCGGAGAAGTTTTTCCTCGGGGGTCAACTGGGTTTCGCCTTTGGGCGTAACCTTGCCCACCAGGATGTCGCCGGGCTTGACGGTGGCGCCGATGCGGATGACGCCGCTTTCGTCCAGGTTCCGCAGGAAGCTCTCGCTGACGTTGGGGATGTCGCGGGTGATTTCCTCCGGACCGAGCTTGGTATCGCGGGCTTCGATGTCGAACTCCTCGATGTGGACCGAGGTGTAGTAGTCGTCGCGCACCAGCCGCTCGCTGACTAGGACCGCGTCTTCAAAGTTGTAGCCGCGCCAGGGCAGGAAGGCGACCAGGACGTTGCGTCCCAGCGCCAGCTCGCCGCGTTCGGTGCAGGGGCCGTCGGCGAGCACCTGGCCCTTGGTGACGCGCTGGCCGCGGCGGACGATGGGCTTCTGGCTGATGCAGGTGTTCTGGTTCGAGCGTTTGAATTTGGTGAGTTGGTAGATGTCGGCGTGGATCTCGCTCGACATTGTGCCCGCGTAGCCGTCGCCGAGTGCCCGCACGATGATGCGCTCGGAGTCGACGTCCTCGACGATGCCGTCGCGCCGGCAGAGCACCACGGCGCCCGAGTCGCGGGCCGAGACCCCTTCCATCCCGGTGCCGACCAGCGGGGCTTCCGCCCGCAGCAGCGGCACGGCTTGGCGCTGCATGTTCGAGCCCATCAAGGCGCGGTTGGCGTCGTCGTGTTCCAGGAAGGGGATGAGGCTGGCGGCGACGCTGACCAGCTGCTTCGGGGAAACGTCAATGTACTCGACTTCCTCCTTCGGCCGCAGGACGGTGGTGCCGCCCAGGCGCGCGTTGACCACGTCCGGAATCAGGCGGCCGCGAGCGTCCAGCGGGACGTTGGCCTGGGCGATGACGTAGCGGTCTTCCTCATAGGCGGTCAGGTAGAAGCAATAGGGCTCGTACTCCGCCCGGCGCTTGGGCGTAAGTTTCTCGTTGGCTTCGAGCACGCGGTCGAGCTCGACGTGTTCGCCCACTTTCAGATCCGTGTCGCCCGCATTCGTCACGGTGACGTAGTCGAGGACGCGCCCGTTCTTCACCTTCCGGTAGGGGCTTTCGATGAAGCCGAACTCGTTGATGCGGGCATAACAGGAGAGCGAGCTGATGAGGCCGATGTTGGGTCCTTCTGGGGTCTCGATGGGGCAGATGCGGCCGTAGTGGGTGGGGTGGACGTCGCGGACTTCGAAGCCGGCGCGCTCGCGGCTGAGGCCGCCGGGGCCGAGGGCGGAGAGGCGGCGCTTGTGGGTGATTTCGGAGAGCGGATTGGTCTCGTCCATGAACTGGGAGAGCTGGGAGCTGCCGAAGAATTCGCGGATGGCGGCCATCACCGGCTTGGCGTTCACCAGGTCGTGGGGCATGGCGGTGGCGATTTCCTGGTAGACCGACATCTTTTCCTTCATCGCGCGTTCCATACGCACGAGGCCGATGCGGAACTGGTTTTCGAGCAACTCGCCGACCGAGCGAACCCGGCGATTGCCGAGGTGGTCGATGTCGTCGGACTGGAAGCGGCCGTCGGGGTTCTTGCGCATCTTCAGCAGGTACCGGATGGCCTCGAGGAAGTCGCGTGGCTCAAGCGTCCGCTTGTCGAGGGGGGTGTTCAGTCCCAGCTTGATGTTGAACTTCAGGCGGCCGACCCGCGAAAAATCGTACTTGCGGGCGTCGAAGAACATCCCGTTGAAGAGTGAGGTAGCCGTCTCCAGGGTGGGCGGATCGCCCGGGCGCAGCTTGCGGTAGATTTCGATCAGCGCCTCCTGGGGCGTTCGCAGGGCATCTTTCTTCAGGGTCTGGTGGACAGCAATGCCGACGTCGTCCTCTTCGGGGAAAAAGACGTGGAGCTCGCGGATGCCGGCCTCGATGAAGGTGCCGAGCAAGTCCGGGGTGAGGGGATGGTTGGCCTCGAGCAGGACTTCGCCGGTCTCGGTGTTGACCACATCGGCGGCGACGCAGGCGCCTTCCAGGTCGGCCGCGCTGACTTCGACCTCTTCTAGCCGGGCCTTTTCGATCTCCTTGTACACCACCGTGGTGATGCGCTTGTGGGCGCTGGCGATGAGCTCCTCCGTGCGCGGGTGGCAGATCTCGTGGCTGATCTTGCCGCCGATGAGGGTTTCCGACACCTGGCGGAAGATTTTCTTTTGCGCCAGCCGGATGCGATCCACGCGGTAGAAGGTGCGCAGAATCTCCTCATTGTTCTTGAGCCCGAGGGCGCGGAGAAAGACCGTGCCCAGCAGTTTGCGTTTGCGGTCAACGCGGACGGAGAGGATGTTCTTGGTGTCGTACTCGAACTCGACCCAGGAGCCGCGGTAGGGGATGATCTTGCCGAGGAAGTAGGTGCGGTTGTTGGCGACATCGTAGAAGACCCCGGGCGAGCGATGGAGCTGGCTGACGATGACGCGTTCGGTGCCGTTGATGATGAAGGTGCCGTTCTCCGTCATCAAGGGGATGTCGCCGAAGTAGACCTCCTGCTCCTTGATGTCGCGGATGGACTTGGCGCCGGTGTCCGCGTCTTTTTCGTAGATGGTGAGGCGGATGGTGACCTTGAGGGGCGCGGCATAGGTCATGCCGCGTTCCTGGCACTCCGGCACTTCATATTTGAGCTGGAGGCCCACCGGGTCGCCGCACTTGTGGCAGATGACGACCGCGTTCTTGTTGGGCGTGCCGCAGCGCGGGCAGAGCAGATCGCCGACGTGCTTGGGGTCGGTGCGCAGGCTCAGGCCGCAACTCCGACAGGGGGTACGGAGGTGGTGCAGGCCTTTCAGATTGCCGCACTTGCACTCCCAGTTGCCGATTGAATAATCCACGAAGTCCAGTTGCGACAGCCCGCGAAAGTCCTGGATGGGGAAGACGGAGGTGAAGACCGACTGCAGGCCTGTGTCTTCGCGCTCGGCCGGCAGCCGGTCCATTTGCAGGAAGCGCTCGTAGGACTTGCGCTGCACCTCGATCAGGTTGGGGATGTCAATCGTGGTGGTGATTTTCGAGAAATCCACCCGCAGGCGCTCGCGTGTGTTGGTAGCATCGGTACGACTGTTCATAGGCCTTCCTTGCACTCCTGGGCAGCTTGCCGGGCGACACCCGGCGCGGCCGCTCCTACTGGGCTAGTCCGGCGACGGTACGCTGACTCCGTCCCCGGGTCCGACTTACTTGACTTCGACCTTCGCACCCGCTTCCTCGAACTTCTTGCGGATGGCCTCGGCCTCTTCCTTGTTCACACCCTCTTTGACGGTCTTGGGGGCGCCATCCACCAGGTCCTTGGCCTCCTTGAGGCCGAGGCTGGTGACTTCGCGCACCGCCTTGATGACGTTGATTTTGTTCGCGCCGACTTCCTTGAGGACGACGGTGAACTCCGTCTTCTCCTCCACGGCCGGCGCCCCGGCAGCCGCCGACGCTCCCGCTGCCGCCACCACCGGTACCGCCGCTGCGGCCGACACGCCCAGCGTCTCTTCCAGGCGCTTGACCAGCTCGGCGGCCTCGATCAACGTCAGGCCCTTGATGTGCTCGACCAGGGCGTCCAGTTTCCCTGCGCCCTGGCTTTCTGCTCTCGCTGTCATAGCGTTCGTGTTCCTCCTGTTCAGACGATCACTTACGCGGCTCCCACTGCTGGGGAGTCGCCTTCCGAAAACTTTTTCTGGTCGTGTGCTTGCTTGACCACGAAAGCCAGATTCCGCGCGACACCGTTGAGGGTTGTGGCCAGCCGCTGCGCCGGGGCCTGCAGCAGATAGAGCAACCGCGAGAGCAACTCTTCCCGCGAGGGCAACTGCGCCAGCGCCTGAATCTGTTCGAGCGAGACCACCCGGCCTTCCACCACCCCGGCACGGAATGTAAAGGCGGGGTTGTCCTTGGCGAAGCGGGTCAGCGTGCGGGTGAGTGCGATCGGGTCGCCGGCGGTATAGGCGATGGAGTTCACGCCCTTCAGGCCCGATAGTAGCGGCTCGGCCGGAGTGCCCTTGGCGGCGCGGGCGGCCAGCGTGTTCTTCACCACGTGGTAGCTGCCGCCGGAAGCCTGCACCAGGCGGCGCAGATCCGTCTCCTGAGCTACGCTCAGCCCGGTGAAGGTGGTGAGCACAAGGGTCGAGACATCCAGCAAATCGTTGTGGAGCTGCTGCACTTCCTGTTCCTTCTGGCTCCGCTTCTTCGCCACCGCTCCTCCCGTCAGGCAGTTGCTTCGACCGAGGCCGAGTCAATGAGGATGCCGGGTCCCATGGTCGAACTGAGAACAATCTTTTTGATGTAGCGCCCTTTGGAGGCCGCCGGCTTGGCGCGCACGATGGCGGCCACCAGCGTCCGGAGGTTTTCGGCCAGCTTGGCTGCCGCAAACGACATCTTGCCGATGGGGCAGTGGATGATGCCGTTCTTGTCCACGCGAAACTCGACCTTGCCGGCCTTGGTTTCCTGGACGGCTTTGCTGACTTCGAACGTGACCGTGCCGGCCTTGGGATTGGGCATCAGGCCACGCGGGCCGAGCACCTTGCCCAGCCGACCCACCGCCTTCATCATGTCGGGGGTGGCGATCACCGCGTCGAAGTCGGTCCAGCCTTCTTGGATTTTCTTCACCAGCTCTTCTCCGCCCACGTAGTCAGCACCCGCAGCCTCGGCCTCTTTCACCTTCTCGCCGCCAGCGATGACGAGCACGCGGCGGGTCTTGCCCAGCCCGTGCGGGAGCACGACCGTGCCGCGCACCATCTGGTCGGCGTGCTTGGGGTCGACGCCGAGCGGGATGGAAAGCTCAACCGTTTCATCGAACTTGGCAAACTTCACCCGCTGGAGCAGCGCGACGGCTTCCTCCACGGGGTAGGGGCGCTTCTCCACCGCCTCCCGCGCCCGGCGCATGTTTTTTCCCGCTCGTGCGATGGCAATGGCCACGGTTTCCTTCCTTGCTATCCGGCAACGACGTCGATGCCCATCGAGCGCGCCGTGCCCTTGACGGTCTTGACGGCCGCCGCCAGATCAGTGGTATTCAAGTCCGGCATCTTGATGCGGGCAATCTCTTCCACCTGCTTTTCGGTGACGGAAGCGACTTTGTTCTTGTTCGGCTCGCCGGAACCCTTGGCGATGCTGGCCGCGCGTTTCAAGAGCACAGCGGCGGGCGGCGTCTTGGTGACGAAGACAAACGTGCGATCCTGGAAGATGGTCACCACGACCGGGATGATCAATCCCTCCTGGTCTCTCGCCGCCGTGCGGGCGTTGAACTGCTTGCAGAATTCCATGATGTTGACGCCGTGCGGGCCGAGAGCCGTGCCCACGGGCGGCGCGGGCGTGGCCTTGCCGGCGGGAATCTGCAGCTTGGCCTGCGCAGCGACCTTCTTTCCCTTCGGGATCGGGGCTGCCACTTAGATCTTCTCCACCTGCAAGAAATCCAGCTCGACGGGGGTCTGGCGCCCGAAAATCGTGACCATCACTTTGAGCGTGTTGCGCTCCGGATTGATGTCCTCGACCACGCCGGTAAAGCCCTTGAAGGGGCCGTCCATGATCTTGACCTGCTCGCTGCGCTCGAAGCTGAGCTTGGGCCGGGGTTTTTCGGCTGAGACCTCGACCCGGTGCAGGATTTGATCGACTTCCTCCTGCGAGAGCGGCGTGGGTGTGATGCCGGTGCCGATGAAGCCGGTGACGCGCGGGGTGGAGCGGACCACGTGCCAGGTGTGGTCGTCCATCTCCATCTCGATGAGGACGTAGCCGGGATAGAACATGCGCTCGGTGGTGACCTTCTTGCCACCTTTCATCTCGATGACGGGCTCGGTGGGTATCTTGATCTCGCCGATCTTGTCATCCAACCCGAAGGCCGCTACCCGGCTGCGGATGCTTTCCGCCACCTTGCGCTCAAAACCGGAATAGGTGTGGATGATGAACCACTGTTTCTGCTTGGTGGCCAGTTCGGGATTGGTTGCTGGTTCCATCATCCGAGCCATCGCTTGCCGTGTTGCAAGAGCCATTTCATCAGCCGGGCCAGCGGGACGTCGAGCACGAAGCCCAAGTAGAAGCCAAGGAGGAAAACCGCGACGATGACCACCACGGTCGTGGCGCGCACATCCGGCCAGGTCGGCCAGGTGACGTGATTCAACTCCAGGCGGACCTGATGCAGAAAATGGCGGAAGCGAGCGGAATAGCCGGCGACGCCGCGGACGGGGCCGGGCAGGCGCTCTTTGATGGGCGGCAAGCTCATCGTCACGCTATCCTTGGCCATCCGCATTCCTTGAATCAGAAATCACTGGCAGGGGCGGAGGGATTCGAACCCCCACATCCGGTTTTGGAGACCGGCGGTCTACCGTTGAACCTACGCCCCTTTACCCTGAGCCCGAGCCGCAGGCACGGGCGAAGGGTTTCCTCCGACCAGCCGCAGCCTCTTCCTCCGACTCCAGCCCTTAATCTCAACCTCTCGCTTCCTGGCTTCCTCTCGCGAGGCAAACTGCTCGCTCCAGACCAGCCGTACGGGACGGCGTTTGGCCGTGTAGTCCGAATCTTTGCCCCGGGCATGTTCTGCCAACCGTTCATCCAGATCATTCGTGATGCCGAGGTAGAAAGAACCATCTCGGCAGTTGAGCATGTAGCAAGACCATGCGCATCGTTCTTCATCCACGGTTGAACCTATCCTTCGGCCTCTGGCCTCAGGACAAGCGCCCCCTTTACCCTGAGCCCGAGCCGCAGGCACGGGCGAAGGGTTTCCTCCGACCAGCCGCAGCCTCTTCCTCCGGCGCCAGCGTTCAATCTGAACCTCGCCTTTTCTGATCCACTACTTCACTTCTTTGTGCCCCGTGTGCTTGCGGCAGCGGGGGCAGAATTTCCTGAGCTCGAGCCGGTCGGAGTGTTTTTTCCGGTTCTTGGTGGTCGAATAGTTCCGACTCTTGCAATCGTTGCACTGCAGGGTGATGATCTCGCGCATTCGCTATTCGGTGATGTCGGTAACGGCGCCGGCGCCGACGGTGTGGCCTCCTTCGCGGATGGCGAATCTAAGCCCTTTTTCGATGGCCACCGG
>Ga0073934_10003150_pt1 | contig 31416 bp, 26 predicted proteins | sample LarsenN4metaG_FD_76834 | JGI IMG/M metagenome (GOLD analysis project Ga0073934, IMG submission 76834) | Hot spring sediment bacterial and archeal communities from British Columbia, Canada, to study Microbial Dark Matter (Phase II) - Larsen... ...
AGATCCCGCGCGTCGTCTTCACGTCATCGCGCGAGGTCTATGGCGAGCCGCTGTACACGCCCGTCGACGAGGACCACCCGCTCGCGCCCAAGAACCCGTACGGCGCCAGCAAGGTCGCCGGCGAGGCCTACTGCCGCACCTTCGCCCACTGCCATGGGCTTGATGTGGCGGTGTTGCGCCTCGCCAACGTGTACGGCGCCGGCGATACCGACCGCGTGATCCCGCTCTGGATCGCCGAGGCCAACGCCGGCCGAGAGCTGCGAGTGTTCGGCGGGAGCCAGATCCTCGACTTCGTCTGGATCGACACGGTCGTCGATGCGCTCGTCTACGCGGGCGAGTATGGCGTCAGCGGCCCGACGAACATCGGCAGTGGCGTCGGCACGAGCATCCTCGAGCTCGGCCGGCGCATCATCGAGGCCGCGCGCTCGGCGAGCATCCTTGTGCGCGGCGCGGCGCGCGACGCCGAAGTCACCCGCTTCGTCGCCGATACGACGCGGATGCGCGCGCTCGGCCTGATGCCGGACCACGACCCTCTCGCGCACCTGCCGCGCCTCACCGAGGAGAGCGCGGCCGTCGTCGCCGCCTGACGATGTCCGGCCGCACGCTGATCGTGCTCGGCGATGCCGTCGCCGCCTTCGAGGACGACCGCCCGCACCCGCGTCGCGACTATGCCGCACTCGCGGAGCGCCTCGATGCGGACATCCTCGACGCGAGCGTGCTCGGCCGACGCCGCGGCCGCTTCCGCGATGGTGTACTGCTCGCGCGGCGCGCCGCGGCGCTCGCCCCCGCGTACGACAACGTCTACTGCGACTCGGAGCACATCGGCCTGCCGCTCGCCTGGGCGCTGCGCGCCCACCGCCGCCCGCGGCTGACAATGATCGCGCACTATCTGACGCCGGCCAAGAAGGCGCTTCCTGCCCGCCTCCTGCGGCTGCCTCGCCGCATCGACGCCGTCGTGCTTCATTCGCCGACGCAGGCCGACCGCGCCCGCTGGATCGGCTTCGGCACGCAGCAGGCCCACATCGTCCCGTACCAGGTCGACGAGCGGTTCTGGCAGCCGTCGCCGCCGTCCCCGGGCTCTCGCCTCATCGCCAGCGTTGGCCAGGAGTTCCGCGACTACCGCACGCTGGTGGAGGCCATGCGCGGCCTCGATGCCGAGGCCGACATCGCCGCCGGCAGCTACTGGTCGAGCCGCGCCCGCAACATCTCCGACCGCGAGCTGCCCCACAACGTGCGCATGCGACGCCGCGGCTACGACGAGCTCCTCGCGCTGTACCGCGCCTCTGCCTTCGTCGTCGTGCCGCTCCACGATGTCGACTTCCAGGCCGGCATCATCACCATCCTCGAGGCGATGGCGATGGCACGGGCCGTTGTCGTCAGCCGTACGCGCGGCCAGACGGGCGTCATCTCCGGCCCGCTGCTGCGCGACGGGCACCCCGTCGATATCGGGGAGCGCGCCTGGCCGGCCGACACGGGCGTCTACGTCACGCCCGGCGACCCCGCTGCGCTCCGTGCGGCGATCGAGCGCCTGCTCGCCGATCCGGCCGCGGCGCGCAGGATGGGCGAGGCGGGCCGGGCGCACGTCGAGGCCACATTCACCCTCGACCGCTTCGTCGACCGACTGGCGCCGATCATCGAAGGCCGCGCCCCGGTCGCGGCGATGACGCCATGAACGCGATCGACGCCGCGCTCGCCGCCGCCTCAACGCCGTTCGCCGCCTCCGCCGCCTATCTCGGCGCGCTCGCCGCAGGTGCATGGTGCGACCGCCACCACGCCCCACCCGATGGGCCAGGCACAACGCGCTTCACGGTCCTCATCCCCGCCCACAACGAAGCGCGGACCCTGCCGCGGCTCTTCGCCAGCCTCCACCGCCTCGACTACGACCGCGGCCGCTGGCGCGCCCTCGTCGTCGCGGACAACTGCGACGACGACACCGCCGCCGTCGCGCGCGCACTCGGGGCGACCGTCATCGAGCGGCGCGACCGCGAGCGCGTCGGCAAGGGGTACGCGCTCGCGTGCGGCCTCGCGCACGTCGCATGGGACGACGCCGACGCCGTGTTGTTCCTCGACGCGGACTGCATCGCAGACGGACGCCTGCTGCGCGCGGTCGACGGGCGGCTCAGCCGTGGCGCCGGGGCCGTGCAGGCGTACTACACGATGCGAGCGGCCACGCCGGCCACCGGCGCCCGCCTGCGGGAGGTGGCGCTCGCGCTCGTCCACGACGTCCGCGCGCGCGGCAAGCGCTGGTACGGTGGCAGCGCGGGTATCAAGGGCGCGGGCATGTGCATGACGGCGCACACGCTCCGGCGCGTGCCCTGGCACGCCGCGGGGCTGGCCGAGGACATCGAGTACCACGTCGCACTCCTGCGTGCCGGGATCAGCGTCGAATACGCGCCGGAGACCACCGTCGTCGGCCTCGCGCCGGCGGCGCGGGCGGGCGCGGGCGGCCAGCACCGCCGCTGGGAGGCCGGGCGGTTCGAGGCGATGCGCCGCTATGCGCTGCCGCTCCTCGTGGACGCGGTGCGGCGCCGCCGCGCGGCGTCGCTGGACGCCGCCATCGAGCTGCTGGTGCCGCCGCTGTCCGTCGTCGCGCTCGGCCTTGCCACGGTGACGGCGGCTGCGGTCGCCCTCGGCCCGCGCTGGCTCGCCGCCACGGATGCCGCCGCGCTGGCGATGCTCGCCGCGTACATCGCCGCCGGCTTCGCCGCAGCGCGCATGACCCCGCGGGAGACCGCGGCGGCGCTCGCCGCCGCGCCGGCGTTCGTCGCCTGGAAGGCAGCACTCTACGCGCGCGCGCTCGTCTCGCGCCCGTCGTCCTGGGAGCCAACGGCCCGCGAGTAGCGCCCGGCGATTTCCGCGAAGGCTGCGCGCAGGTCGTCGCCGAAGCGCTCTCGGGAAAACCGCGCGAGGGCATGCGATCGCCCGGCCGCCGCGACCCGCGCGGCGCCTTCGCGGTCGGCGAGCAGGTCGCCAAGCGCCCTGGCGAGCGCTTCGGGCGCGCGCGGCTCGACGAGCACCGCGGTGCCCTCGGCGACGATCTCCGGGATGCCACCCGCCCGGCACGTGACCACCGGCCGCCCGAGCAGCATCGCCTCGATGACCACGAGGCCAAACGGCTCCTCGTGCGACGGCAGCGCGACGACATCCGCCGCCATGTAGACGGGCGTGGGCGGCGACACGGGCCCGAGGAAGCGCACACAGGACTCAAGCCCCAGCCGTGCGCGCTCGCGCTCGAGCACCGCCAGGAAACTCGTCTCGTGCGGGCCGTGTGTCCAGCGCGACTCGTCGGTGTCATGCCCCGCGATCAGCACCTGAAGGTCCGGGAACCGCTCGCGCAGGATGGGCGTCGCGCGCAGCAAGTCCTCCTGCCCCTTCCACGGGCTCAGCCGCCCCACCATCCCGATGACCGGAGCGCGCGGCGCGATGCCCAGCGATGCGCGCAGCCGCTCGCCCGCGGCCGCGTCGATATTCGGTGGCGCGGGGACGCCGTTGAGCACGACCCGCAGGGCCTGCGCCGGGCACCCTGCCTGACGGTACTGCTCCGCGACGTAGCGACTGACGGCGATGATCCGGTCCGCGTGAAAGGCGATGTACCGGCGCAGCCGCCCGCCGTTGTACGCGATCGAGAGGTTCGCGTGCCAGACGAACGGCCGGCGCGCGAGGCGCGCCGCAAGGTACGCCGCCGGCGCGCCGCGCGTCCGGTCGTAGGTGTACACGATCGCGCCACGCTGGCGGCGCGCCTCGTGCACGATCGTAACGACGGCGGCTGAGAACCGCGCCGCGCGCGCGACGCCATCGACGAGCCCTCGCAGGCCTCGTCGCGGGTCGGCGTTCTGTGCCAGCAGGCCGGCGGCGATCCGCACGTCGACGCCGGCGACCCCTCGCGCCGCCTCCGCCGCAGCTCCCGGCGCCGAGAAGAACGTGCAGCGATGCCCGCCGTGCGCCAGCTCCGCCGCCGCGTTCAGGAAGACCCGCGTATCGCCCTCGATGGTGTCAGAGCCGTTGACCAGAAGGATCGGCGGCGGCATCGCCGTCAGCCGCCCGGCCGGACGATCTCGATCGCCTCGGGCGGTTTCGGCGCGCCATAGAAGTCGCAGGCGATGTCGCCGGCGGAGACCGGCGATCCGTCGTCGGGGATCCGCGCAGTCCACGTCACCCAGTTGCCGTCCGTCTCCGTCGCCATGGGCGTCGTCGGCTGCCCGCGCAATGTGCAGGAGTTCGCTCGATAGGCGTTGAACGCGACGTCGCGCATCCCGGGCGGCGTCAGGGCGTTCACGCCGAGCGTCGGACCGTCGAACGCCACGTTGTCCCAGTGGAAGATCTGCAGGTTGAGGTCGCACTCGTGATCCTTGCACGGGTTGTACGCCACCTGTGCGAGGTAGAGGTACGCGCGGTCGAAGCCGACGTCCGGCATCGACGTGTCGATGTATGTATCGCCGTTCACCACGACGCGTACGTGGGTCCGGCTGACGTAGACGTCGACGTGGTCCCGCACGTCGTCGCGGCCGTGGTACGTGCCGGCGTTCGTCTCCCAGGCGAGGCCACCGCCGCGGCTGATCTGCGCGTCGAAACCGCCGCCCCGGAACCATACGTCGAGGGCATCGAGCGGGCGGCGCAGGCTGGCGCCGCGGTCGTCTGTCAGCGACTTCGTGATCTGCGGCGAGAGCATCATCCGCACGTAGCGCCGCGTCGAGTTCTTCAGGTCGACATCGAAATGGATGTGTCCCTCGCGACCGGAGAAGTCGAACGGCCGCTGGAAGCGCAGGATCACCATGCCGAAGTTGCCGTCTTCCATGCGGGTCATGAAGTGCTCATGCTTCGAGAACGCGCACGGGAACGGCACCACGGGCACGCCGGGATCCTCGGCATTGTTCTGCGTGTTCATCGTCGGCAGGTAGTCCGGCGAGGTGCTGCTCAGGCAGTCGAACGAGATCGGTTCGGACGCCGGCGGATACGGCACCTCGAACGATGTGTCGCCGAGCTGCCGGAAGTCGTTGCAGTAGCCGCCGGCCCAGGTGTCGCAGAAGTAGCGGGGCGAGCCGCACGCCGTGGCACACGTGCCGTCGTCGGCGGTCGGTGGAGGCGTCGGCGCAGCCGTGGGTGCCGGCGTCGGCGCGGGCGCCGGTACGGTCGGCCCCACGGGCGCCTCCGACGGCGGCTCGCTGGCGGCGCCATCGCCGCCCGTCGTCCCGCCGCCGCTCAGCGCGCCCGTCCCGCCCGTCGAGGGTGCCCTGCCGCCGGCCGCGGCGGCCGGTTCACCACCGTGGACATCAGCGTTGCCCACCGGTACCCCGGCGCCCGGCGCGGCCGACTGTGCGCCGGGCGTGCTCGTCGCCGTCGGCACCAACGCCGCCGGACCTGTCGGCGACGTTTCAGCGCTTCGCGCCTCGGCGGCGTTCACGACGTCGGCGCAGTCCGCGACGCACTGCGCGGCGTCGGGCGCGCCGGGCCCATCGCCACCGCCCGACCGCGCCATCACGACGACAGCTGCGACTGCTGCGGCGCCAATCAGCGCCAGGCCACCGGCGAGCCCGAGTATGCGATATCGACGGGACATGGATGGGGACATGCTAACAGCCGCCCGGACGGGAAACGGCCGGGAGAGGTTGAGAATCCTCTCCCGGCCGCCGTTTGTAACATTCGCGCAGGCTGGCGCGGCGCCTTACGTCAACATCAGTACGGCTGCACCACCTCGAAGTCGTACACGCCCGTGTTGTTCGTGTGGTTGTACACGCACGAGACGTTCGTAGGCGAGACCGGCAGCGCCGACGCCGGGATGCGCGCGACGTACGTCGCCCAGTCCGGTGAGCCGTTGTCGGGTGGGTTCACGCGCTGCGCCGCGTAGCCCTTGAGCGTGCAGGAGTCGGTGCGGAACACATTGAACACGACGTCGGCGTACCCGGCCGGCGTCAGCCCGTTCTTCGGCAGCACCGGTCCATCGAACGCGAAGTTGTCCCAGTGGAAGATCTGCAGGTTGGCGGCGCACTCACCGTCCTTGCACGGGTTGTAGGCCGCTTGCTCGAAGTAGACGTATCCGCGGTCGAACCCAGGGTCACCGATCGCCGTGTCGCTCACGGTCGTCCCGTTGACGACGATCTTCAGGCGCGTGCGGCTCACGTAGACGTCCACCAGGTCGCGCACGTTGTCCCGGCCGGGGTAGGCAACCCCAGGGTCGTACTCCGTGAGCGTCCGGCCATCACGCACGCTGCGGGTCAGAAAGCCTGCGCCGTTCGGCCCGCCGCGGAACCAGATTTCGATGCTGTCGATCGGCACGTTCTTGCAGCCGCTGTCTCCGCACGAGCGGTCGTCCGTCATCGTCTTCGTCAGGTCAGGCGAGATCGACAAGCGCACGTACCGCCGCGCCGACGTCTTCAGGTCGACCTCGAAGTGGATGTGGCCGGTACGCCCGGCGAAGTCGAACGGCTGGTGATGGCGCATGATCGCCTCGCCGAAGTTGCCGTCGTCGACGTCCGTGTGGAAGTGCTCCTGCTGGTTGAAGAACGAGCCGTACACCGGCGAGACGCCCGAGCTCACGGGGTAGTAGTCGATGCCGGAGGCCGAGAGCACGTCGAAGCTCACAGGGCGCCCGGGGTTCGGGAACTGGCAGCGTGGATCCGTCTGATCGTACGGCGGCGGCACCGGACAGTAGAGGTCGCGGTAGTCGTCGCAGAAGGCCCAGCCGCCCGTGTCGCAGAAGAAGCGTGGCGTGCCGCAGTTCGTTACGCACCCCGCACCACCACCCAGCGTGGGCGTCGCCGTGGGCGGCTGTGACGTCGGCGTCGGCGTCGGCGGCAGTGACGTCGCTGTCGCCGTCGGAGCGAGCGGCGTCGGTGTCGGCGTGCGCGTCGGCGTGCGCGTCGGCGTCGATGTCGGCGTCGATGTCGGCGTGTTCACACTGACGACCGTCTCCGTGCCAGGCAGGCCCATGTCCGGCGTGCTCGTGGCTGCGACCGCCTGGACGGAGGGATCCGGCGTCGGACCGGCGTTGCTCGCCGACCCGCTCACCACCGTGCCGTACATGCTGAAGGCCCAACCGCTCTGCTTCGTCCAGCCGCCGACGGTCGCCGGGAACGGTCCGTAGGCGAGCGGCGCCCAGCCCAGCGACGAGCCCGTCGCCCTGCCGTAGCGGTATACCGTCGCCCAGTTGTTCGTCTGCGCCACAATCCAGTAGGACCGGGCCGTCAGCCACGGCGCCGACGGCACCGCGATCGTGTTCCAGCCCTGCGTTGCCGGCTGGTCGCCCGTCTGGGCCACCAGCGCCACCGGCCCCGATGCGGCGTCACCGCTATAGACCGCCAGCCGGATCGACGCGCCCGGCGATGTCGCGCCGACGTACACCGAGAGGCTCTGAAGGACGCCCGGCTTCGTCAGCGTGAAGTTCGAGCCGTTGAGGTGGCCCCAGTCCATGTCGTCGTTCGCGCCCGACGTCTTCGTCCGCCCGAACGTGATCGCCGACCCAGCGCTCGGCGCGGTCGTCGGCGCCGGTGTGCGCGTCGGCGTCGCCGAGGCCGGCGGCGGCGTGTTGGTGCGGGTCGCCGTCGACGTCGGCGGCACGCCGGTCGCGCTCGCTGGCGCGCTGGTTGGCGTCGCCGTCGGTGCCGAGCCGGCCGGCGGAATGCGCACAATCGACGCATGCGCCGCCTCCCACGCCGTGAACGACGGCCAGTCGATCGTCAGGTGGTCGCCGGTGTTCGACGAGTTGTAGCTCCAGCCCCAGACGCCGGCGTAGCCGTTCGCGAGGATCTGGTCGAACATCGATGAAGCCGACCCGCTCGGCGTGTGGATCTCGCCGACCACGAGCGGCTTGTCGAGGTTCAGCAGGCCGACCTTCTGCGCGAGCGGCGACCACGCCGTCGATCCGAGCAGCGCATCGTTCGTGTTGCAGCAGTCCATCCACTGGTAGTAGTGCGTCTGGTAGAAGTCGAGATGCAGCTGCGGCAGCCCGAGCTTCGTCGCGAAGGCGTCCGTCCACACCTGGTTCCACTTCAGCGCGGCCGAACCGATCGTCACCTGCTGCGTCGTCGTCAGGTGGACGACGTTCGAGACGCTGCTGGCGAAGGCCCAGAACTGCGCCATCGTCACGGGCACGTACTGCGACCCGACGGCCGGCTGTGGCAGATCCGAGATCGCCCATTCCGGCTCGTTCATCACCTCCCACGCGAGCACGTACGGGTCCGCCCCGTACCGCTGCGCGAGCGGCTTCACGACATTGTTCACGAGCGCCGTGCGCTTCGTCGCGTTCGTCAGCAAATCCGTGTGCCCGCCCATCGTCACGCCGCCATAGGTCGTCGGCTGCGCGAGCAGGCTCACGTCGAAGAGCACGAGGTCGAGGTAGATGTTGTTCGCCCGCGCGACCTGGAGCGCGCGGTCGAGATCCTGGTACACGACCGGCTGTACGCCGAGCGGTGTCCCGTCGGACGCGAAGTTGATGCCGGCGCGGCCGTCGGCGAACACCCACCAGCGCACGACGTGCACGCCCTTCGCGCGCATGTCGGCGAAGTCGGTCGGCACGCCGCTGTTCGCGTGCACGCCGTACGAGCCCCAGGCGTTCTGCCCGAAGTCGTTGCCGTAGGCATCCCAGGGATAGTTGGCGCCGAGCAGGAAATACGGCGCGCCGTTCACGGTGACGCGCGACGACGCTGTTGCGCCCAGCACAGCGTGGCTGCGCTCCGCCCCGAGCCACGGCACGACCGCACTGGCGACGTGTGCGCCATCGTCGGCGACCAGCTCCGCCATCGCGCTGGCGCCAGCCGGCAGCGGCGCGAGGCCCGTGATCTCCCCGCTATCGTCCGCGCGCACCGGCGACGCCGCGTCACCGCCGCGCCACCCGAGCCGCACCGCCGACCCCGGCGTGAACCCTGAGCCCTCGACAAGCAGTTGCACGCCCTGCTCGGTATCCAGGGGCTGCACACGGATCGCGGTCGCCGGCGCATCTCCCCGCGCGTTGACGCCGAGGACGACGACGGCGGGCAGGCCCAGCGCCGCCACGACGCCCGCGAGCGCGAGGCGCGGCAGGCGCCGCCCGTCCTCCGCGCTCGCGCCCGGCGGCTCGGCCGGCTGCGGCACAGGCGCCGCCGACGGCCGCGCGATCGGGCGCTCCTCGCCGATGCTACTGCCCGGCGCGGGCGCGGGCGCGGGCGCGCGGCGCCGGCGCTGGGCCTGCTGCTGTCGCAGGTACCACGCCGCCAAGGCGGCGGTGGCGATGACGAACACGGTCCGCCAGCTGAAGAAGCGTGACATAGGCACCCCAACTCCTCGTCGCGGTCTCGTCGCACGTATGCCCCTTCAGTGCCCGGACACGCGCCGAAACACGGCGTCGCGGCGTCACCGAATGTGCGACGAGACCTCCACCCCTGGCTCGGCATCGCGTCCGAGCGTGGCGTCACCCGGACGCCAAGCGATGCGTCGCCTCCGTTCTCCATGTCAACATCGGCCCCCGCAGCGCTCCTCCGGAGGGGCCGATCGGCTACGTCCTCCTCCCTCGTCGCGCGGTGCGGACCCCCGCGAGGCACGCTTCCGCGGGCCGCTGATGGCTCCGCATGCTAGGCACCTATGGGCGGCCCTGATCCCCTATTTCGAATCTGCTGATGACCCTGAGCCGGCCGCGGTAGACCCCTGAGAAACTGCGCGCACGTTCGGCCCCGGGGACGCGCCAACAGCCGCCCGGGGCACCAGGCGACGCCCGGCAACCGCCGCGAGTAGCTTTATGTCATGCCATGAGAACCGGGATGTTATGCCGTATCAGCGGGCGACCGTCAGCCGATGCTCGTCGGTGGTAGGTCGGCCCACGGCGCCATCGGCAGTACCAACCTCACCGCCGGCAAGAACTCGGTTGCCGGGCCGGGCTGCAGCCACCACGTGCGACGCCATACCGCGAGCGCTCCGCGCGCAAGGGCGACATGGCGCGGTATCACAGCGAAGTTCGTGTGCACTCGGGCGGGGCGCCCCCATTTCGCCTTGTAGTCGAACTCGCCGCCGAGGTCGACGACGCGATAGCGGGAGGTCGCGCTCCAACGGAAGAACAGCTCGTCGAGCCGCACCCCAACATTGAACCGATCGTACGCCGGGTCACGATAGCTACAGTGGGCGATGAGCCGGTCGCCATCCGCGAACCAGTTCGTCCCCGCGACCGGGCGGCCACGATGCAGCAGGCGGAACGCGTGGTACCGTCGGTGCGCCGTATAGTAGGCGGCGGCCACTTGCATATCGGCCGCCGCCGCACGGATGTCCCAGTACGGCCGCGACCATTTGCGCTCCCACGCCGCGATCGTCCAGGAGGCGGCACCAGGCGCGTCCACCTCCAGCGAAAGGTCACCCAGCCGTTCGCAGCGGTTCCGGGCCTTGCGCACGCGGTCGCTGTTGCGCAGCTCGCGCCAGAGCGCATCGAAGTCGCTGTCGGTGCGGACGTGGTACGTCTCGAACCGCTCGACCTCGCGGATGGTGCCTCCCGCTTCAACCTCACCAGGAAAGTCCGGCACGCGGATGTACGCCCCGGTCGCGACGAGCGCGGCGAGCAACATGCCCGGTCGCACGGGCGCCACCGCTTCCGGCACCGCCAGCTCGCCGACGGGCTCCCAGTGACGGCGCCGGCGCCGCAACGCCAGCACTGCGACCGGACCTTCGCGGTCGGTCACCAGTGCGATGCGCTTCGCGGCAACCGTGGGATGCTGGGCGAGCGTCCGGAAGAGCGCGTGCGGGCAGGTCGGCATCTCCGGCAGCTCCGCCAGCGCCTCGTCCAGCGTGGTGTGCCAGCCGCGAAACCAGCGAACGCGAAGCTGTCCTGCCCGGCCCGATTGGATTGTCCCCATCGCTGATGCATGAAACGGCGCCGCGGTGGACGCACGGTTAAGGCGACCGCAAGAGCCGGTGAAGAACCCGCTTGCCGCCGGCGGCCGCTGAGCCGCGCACGGCCAGCGCGGCCGCGAGCCCGATGGCGGCAGTCCCAGCGAGCTCCCCCAGCGCGGCCCGCCGCACACCGTGCCAGGTCCGCCCGTAGAGGTACGAGTCGACCTCATGCAGCGAGACAGCCCGGATGATCACGAACGACGCCAGGTAGATCAGCGCCATAACGGCGAACGTCAGCTCCCAGTCGGGATGCCGTACCAGGCGCGTCCCGGCCAGCGCCGCGCCCATCGCGCCCAGCGAGACGACGGCAATCACGAACTCCTGCAGCGGCCGTCGGTCGGGGTACCAGCCACGCGCCTGCACGATCTCGCGCACGTGACGCCCGACGATCCGCTCGAGGTCCGTCTCGCGCAGGAAGGCGAAGCCGACGAGCACGGCCGCGATGCCCAGCCACAGCCACCACAGCGACGCCCGGCTGCCTTCGCTGACGCGCCGCGCCGACGCGTAGGCAGCGGCACACAACGCCGCCGCGCCCATGTATGCCAGCGTGCGCACCATCGGGTCGTTGACCGCGTCAGAGGCGAGCCCCACGGTCGATTCTAGCCGCGCCCGGCGGGCCGCGGCGGCCGCCGTCAAGCAGCCGCGCATCACCCGCCCGCACCGCGCCGGCAAAGATGGTGCGCATGCACCATGCCGGGCGCGCCGTCGGCCGCTACGCTGGGTAAAGAAAGCTGATCCATGCCCCGCCTGTACGCCGGCCGGATAGTAAAGTAGGCTTTACCCGATGAAGACGCGCGTGTTCGAAGTCCTCGAAGCCCGCGGCCAGAAGCAGCGCTGGCTCCTCGCCGAGCTGCGCCGCCGCGGCTACGAGGTCAGCGAGGGCTACCTCTCGCAGATCAAGTCCGGCGCCAAGCAGCCCAGCCGCGCCTTCATCGACGCCGTCTGCGACACCCTCGGCATGCCCGAGAACGAGCTGTTCATCGACGAAGGAGGAGCTGACACCATGCCCGCCAAGCCCACGAAGGCCGCGACGACGAAACCCACCGCCGCCAACGGCCGCCGCCGCAGCGACGGCAAGATCAACGTCGCCATCATCGGCGTCGGCAACTGCGCCTCCTCACTCGTCCAGGGACGCTACTTCTACGAGGACGCCAAGCAGGGCGACCTCATCCCGGGCCTGATGCACGTCGACCTCGGCGGCTACCACATCCGCGACATCAACTTCGTCGCCGCCATCGACATCGACGCCAACAAGGTCGGCAAGGACCTCTCCGAGGCCGTCTTCACCGCGCCGAACAACACCTACAAATTCGCTGATGTGCCGCACCAGGGCGTCCGCGTGTCGCGCGGTATGACGCACGACGGGCTCGGCAAGTACCTCTCGCAGGTGATCACGAAGGCGAAGGGCGGCACGGAGGACATCGTCGCCCTCCTCAAGGATACGCAGACCGATGTCGTCGTCAGCTACCTCCCCGTCGGGTCGGAGGAGGCGACGAAGTGGTACGTCGAGCAGGTGCTCGCCGCTGGCTGCGGCTTCGTCAACTGCATCCCCGTCTTCATCGCGCGTGACCCCTACGGCTACTGGCCGAAGCGTTTCGAGCAGGCCGGCGTCCCGATCGTCGGTGACGACATCAAGTCGCAGGTCGGCGCCACGATCGTCCACCGCGTCCTCACGCGCCTCTTCCGCGAGCGCGGCGTGCGGCTCGACCGTACGTACCAGCTCAACTTCGGGGGCAACACCGACTTCCTCAACATGCTCGAGCGCGAGCGCCTCGAGTCCAAGAAGATCTCCAAGACGAACGCCGTCACCTCGCAGCTCGACTACGAGCTCCCCGCCGACGACGTCCACGTCGGCCCCTCGGACCACGTGCCGTGGTTGCACGACCGCAAGTGGTGCTACATCCGCATGGAGGGCACCACGTTCGGCAACGTGCCGCTCAACGCCGAGGTCAAGCTTGAGGTCTGGGACAGCCCCAACTCCGCCGGCGTCGTCATCGACGCGATCCGCTGCTGCAAGCTCGCCATGGACCGCGGCATCGCGGGCCCGCTCATCGGCCCCTCCGCGTACTTCATGAAGTCGCCGCCGCAGCAATTCCCGGACGACGTGGCACACGATATGGTGGAGCAGTTCATCGCCGGCTGAGAGGCGGGCTTGCTCGACCGACTCGTCTACTGGCTCTTCCGCCTGGCGATCCTGCTGACGCGGCCGCTGCCGCTCCGCCTCGGCTACTGGTTTGGCGAGCGCGTCGCGCTCGTCTGCTACTGGGTGATCTTCCCGCGCCACCGCAGGGCCCTGAACGCCAACCTCGCCCATGTGCTCCAGAGCGACGACGCCGCGCTCGTCTCGCGCACCGCGCGGGGCAGCTTCCGCAACTTCGGCAAGTACGTCATCGATTTCATCCACTTCCCTGCGTTGACGCGCGACGAGATCCGCCGCCGCCTCCGCTTCGAGCAGTGGGATGAGTTGAACGAGGCCGCCAGCTCCGGGCGCGGCATCATCATCGCGACGATTCACTTCGGCAACTGGGACCTCGGCGCGGCCGCCCTCGCCGCCTACGGCTACCCCATCAACGCCATCGCCGAGACCTTCCGCTACCCGCCCATGAATGCCCTCGTGCAGGGGTCGCGCGAGAAGCTCGGCATGAAGGTCATCGGCCACGACCGCCTCGGCCCGACGGTCTTCCGGCTCCTTCGCCGCGGCGAGATGCTCGCCATGCTCGTCGACGTCGCCTCCGACGAGACGGCGATCAGCGTCGACTTCTTCGGCGCGCCCGCCCGCGTCTCCTCGGCCGCGGCCCGCATCGCCCTGCGCACCAACGCCTGGGTGGTCCCCGCGGTCGTCCTTCGCGGCCCCGACGACGACCTCCACATCCGCCCGATCATCGACATCGGGCTGCGCGACTTCGCGCCGAGCGGCGACGAGGAACGCGACGTCCGCGAGCTCACGCGCCTGATCATGCGCTCGATGGAGCCGGCCATCCGCGCCCACCCCGACCAGTGGTTCATTTTCCGGCGTATGTGGGGGCAGGCGACGAGCGTCGCCGCTCACCCAAAGCTCGCCGAAGGCCTCTGATGCGCCCTCGGCTGCGCCCCCCGCGCAAGTGGAAATACTGGACGATGCTGGTCGTCATCCACACGATCGGCCGCCTGCCGCTCAGTTGGCGCTACGGCATCAGCCGCTTCATCGCCGACCGCGTCTACAACTGGCGCCGCTCGATCCGCGAGGCGACGCGAAGCAACATGCGCCATGTCCTCGGTCCGGGCGCAACCGAGGCCGAGGTCGACCGCCTGGCCCGCCAGTGCGCACGCAACACCGGGCGCTACTACGCCGACGTCGTCGGCATGCGTCGCGTGGACGTCAAGAAGTTCTTCGAGCGCGACCTCCACCTTACGGGGCTGGAGTACGTCCGCGAGGCACAGGCGCAGGGCCGCGGCGTCGTGCTCGCGTCGGCGCACTACGCGAACCCGGAGTTCGCCGTGCAGGCGCTCGCCGCCGCCGGCATCAAGGTGTTCGCGCTCGTCGAGCCGCTCGAGCCGCCGGAGCTCGGGCGCCTCATGCGCAGCCTCCGCACCGTCCACGGCCACCGCTATGAGCCCGTGAACTTCAGCGCGATCAAGGACGCGCTTACCTGGCTGCGCAATGGCGGCGTCGTCGCCATCCTCGTCGACCGCGACATCCAGAAGCGCGGCGTGGTGTTGCCCTTCTGCGGCTACCCGGCGCGCTTCCCCACCGGCGCCGTCGACCTGGCGCTCCGTACGAACGCCGTCCTCATGCCCGGGTGGGTGCGCCGCACCGGCGGATTCAAGATCGACGCCGCCATCGGCCCCCCGCTCGAGCTCGTCCGCACCGGCGACCGGGAGGAGGACCTGCGCGTGAACACTGCGCATCTACTCGCGCTTTTCGAGAAGCATCTCCGCCAGGACCCAGGCCAATGGTCCGTCCTCGACCGCATCTGGCCCGACGACCTGCCGTCCAACGCAGACGAAGCCGCAGCAAGCGCCTCTACGTAAGCGCGACCACAGGCGCGGGCTTTCCGCCAACCGGTAACCCGTCGATGTCGCGCGGGCCGCGGCCCGCGACGGCGCGGTCGTCTGCACGCCGCGAAGCCTCTGCCTGCGCCCGCGTCGTATCCTGTCCCCGCATGGGCACCGCTGACCTCCACATCCACACCCGCTACGGCGACGGCATGGCGACGATTCCCGAGATTCTCGACCACGTCGAGCACGCCACCGACCTCGACGTCATCGCTATCACCGAGCACGACACGCCACGCCCCGCGCTCGAAGCCCGCGAGCTGCACGCGCGCGGCACCTACCGCTTCGCCCTCATCCCCGGCATCGAGGTCACCACGCTCGACGGCCACCTGCTCGCGCTCTTCGTCGACGAGCCCGTCGAGAGCTTCCGCCGCATCGAGCCGACGCTCGCGGACATCCACCGGCTCGGCGGCCTCGCGATCGCGCCGCATCCGCTCTCGTGGCTCACGCGCAGCGTCAAGCGCGCCGTCTTCGAGCGCGTCGCCGCGCACAACGGCAACGACGGCGTCTACTTCGACGGCATCGAGGAATACAACATGAGCCCCGCCGGCCGCGTCGCCTCCGCGCAGGCACGGCGCCTCAACCGCGAGCGCCTCCACCTCGCCCCCGTCGGCGCCAGCGATGCCCACTTTCTCGCGACCATCGGCACGGCCCGCGCGCGTTTCGACGGCTCGACGGCCGAGGACCTGCGCCGCGCAATCGAAGCGAACGCGACGATCGCCGAGCGGGGGCGCGCGCCGACGCTTCGGCAGCTCGGCTACCGCAACGTCGCCGTGCAGTCCTGGCGCGGCATGCTCGCGACGCCGCGCGCCCGCGGCTGGCTGCCCACCATCCGGAGCTTCATCGTCAGCCACCGTCCCGTTGGCGCCGCGCACCAGGCGGGCAACACCGAGGACGTTCGTAGATCGGACCGGTCCGCGCCGTGAAGATCGCGCTCGTCTCGCCGTACGACTGGGCCGTGAGCGGCGGTGTCAACAACCACATCGCGCACCTCGCCGAGCAGTACCTGGCGCTCGGCCATCGGCCGCACATCGTCGCGCCCGGTGTGAAGCAGCCGGCGGACGGCATCTGCCCGGTGACGATCATCGGACGCCCGATCCCGCTCCGCGTGAGCGGCTCGGTCGCCCGCATCACGCTTTCGCTGCGGACGGCCGGACGCGTGCGCGACCTGCTCGCGGAGCAGCGCTTCGATGTCGTCCATGTCCACGAGCCGTTCATGCCGCAGCTGCCGATCCAGTTCCTCCGCTACTCGACCGCGGTCAACGTCGGCACCTGGCACGCCGCGCGCGAGTCCAACTTCTTCTACGTCTACGGCCGTCGGCTCATCAAGCGCTGGGCCGCCAAGCTCGACGGCAAGATCGCCGTCTCCCAGGCCGCGGTGCGCCACGTCGAGCGCTACTTTCCGGGCTACTACAACGTCATCCCGAACGGCGTCGATGTCGAGCACTACGGCCGCGACGTCGAGCCTCTGCCCGAGTTCATGGACGGCAAGCTCAACGTGCTCTTCGTCGGCCGCCCGGAGAAGCGCAAGGGTTTGCGCTATCTCATCCGCGCCTTCGTCGGCGTCCAGCGCGTGCTCCCGGAGTCGCGCCTCATCGTCGTCGGCGCGGGGCGCTTCGACCGCTACGAATCGGCGGTCCGCAACGCACACCTGCACGATGTCGTCTTCCGCAGCCACGTGCCGTTCGCGGAGCTGCCGAGGTATCACCACAGCGCCCACGTCTTCTGCGCGCCGAACACCGGCTTCGAGAGCTTCGGCCTCGTCCTGCTCGAGGCGATGGCGGCGGGACTGCCGATCGTCGCCTCGAACATCGACGCCTTCGCCGCCGTCGTCACGCACGGCGTCGAGGGCCTCCTCGTCCGGCCCGAGGACCCGCAGGCGCTCGCCGACGCGATCATCGAGCTCCTCCGCGACCCGGACCGCCGCGCCCGCATGGGCGCCCGCGGCCGCGACCGCGCGCAGTTCTACAGCTGGGACCGCGTCAGCCAGCAGGTGCTCTCGTACTACGAGCGCCTCATCTACGAACGCAAACTCAGCGAACGCCACGAACCCGCCGTGACGTAAACCGGTCGCCGCGGTGCCCACGAACGCGCGTGTCTCGGGTGTCATCGTGAGCGAAGCGAACATTGTCATCGTGGGCGAGGGGACTCGTGTCATCCTGAGCGAAGCGAAGGATCTTGTTGCGATTTACAACCGTGCGCCCTCGACTGCGCGCGCCGTCGCGTCGCTCAGGACGCGAGGACGCGGGTGGGCGTCGCACGTTCATCCGACGCCTTCGCCCGGGCATCCGTCCGCGCCGCCGGGTGTCGGTCGCCAACACTCTGGTGTGCACATGCTGCGCAGGGAGGCGAGCGAGGGCAGATCCTTCGCTTCGCTCAGGATGACAGCGCCGACGACCAACGAGCGACGACCAACGATCGCCATCAACCGCCAACGACTGGAGACCGGAGAGCGCGACACCGCGAAGCGCCTGCCCGCGCCAAACGACGAAGCGCGGGCGCTCGGCCCGCGCTCATGCAGTCGAACCAGAATCCGCTGGCCCGGCCCTACCCCTCCGCCTTCACCTTCTTCACCGCCTCGATCAGCGCCGGCATCACCTGCTTGAAGTCACCCACGATGCCGAACCGCGCCGCCTTAAAGATGTTCGCGTCCGGGTCCTTGTTGATCGCCACGATGTTCTTCGAGCCTGAGCAGCCGGCCATGTGCTGGCTCGCGCCCGACACCGCCACCGCGATGTAGAGCGTCGGGCTCACGACCTTCCCCGTCAGCCCGACCTGTTCCGCGACCGGCCGCCAGCCAAGGTCCGCAACGGCGCGGCTCGCGCCCACGGCGCCGCCAAGCAGGCGCGCCAACTCCTCGATGACGTTGAAGTTCTCCGGCCCGCCGAGCCCGCGCCCACCCGTCACCACGACGTCCGCGTCCTCGAGCCGCACGCCCTCAGCCGCCGCTACCTTGCGCTCCACGACCTTCGTCCGGCTCGGGGCGAGGTCCACGGTGACCTTCACGACGTTGCCCGCCGCACCGCCCTCGGCCGCCTCCTGCGACTTCGGCCGCACCGTCGCGATCGCCGGCGACGTCGTGAAGCTGTTGACGGCGCGCGCGTTCCCGCCGTAGGCCGGCCGCGTCGTGTGCAACTTGCCGTCCTTCATCTCCAGGGCGATCGTGTCCATCGCGGCCACCGTGCCCAGCTTGTACGCGAGCGCCGGGGCGAGGTCACGCCCGATATTCGTCTGTCCGAGCAGGATCACCGCCGGATCCGCCTGCTTCGCGATCGCTACCGCCGCGCTCGTGTACGCGTCGGTCGTGTACTCCGCGAGCGCCGGGTCGTCGACGACGTACACCGTGTCGACGCCTGTGATCTGGGACGCCGCGGCTTCGACGCCCGAACCGATGAGGGCGGCGGATACCGGGCCTGCGCCCAGGCGCTGCGCCGCGCCGACGAGCTCCGCGGTCACCGGCGCGACCTTGCCGTCGGCAAGCTCGGCGAAAATCAAGACTCCGTTGGCCATGTCTGTCTCCGTGCTTCAGCGCCGGCGGGCGGCGGCTAGATCAGCTTCGCTTCCTTGAGCCGGCGCGCGAGGTTCATCGCCTGCTCCTCCGGCGTGTCGCCCGGCATGATCTCGACCTTCGTGTCCACCACCGGGACGTAGAGCGCCTCGAGCGTGAGCTTCGGCGCCAGCGCCGCCGCGTCGAGCCCGAGGTCCGCGGCCGACCACACTGTCACCTGCTTCTTCCCGGCCGCCATGATCTGCGGGAGCTTCGGGTACCGCGGCTCGCCCAGCTCGTTGCTCACCGTCACGACCGCCGGGAGGGTCGCCTCGACCGTCTCGAACGCGTCCGGCAGCACGCGCTCGACGACGACCTTGCCGTCCGAGACGCTGACGGCCTTCGCGAACGTCACCACCGGGATATCGAGGATCTCGGCGATGTATGTGCCCGTCGTCCCCTGGTCCCAGTCGACCGCCTGGCGGCCGGTGAGCACGAGGTCGACGTCGCCGAGCTTCTTGATCGCGGCGGCGAGCACGGTGGCGGTGCCCAGGCTGTCGAGGTCGTTGAAGGCATCGTCGGTGAGGAGGACGCCTTCGTCGCCGCCCATCGCCAGCGCCTGCTTGATCGACTCGCGCGCGGTCGCTGGCCCCATGCTCATGATGGTGACCTTCGCCTGCGTGCCGGCGTCCTTGATGCGCATCGCCGCCTCGGCGGCGATGGCATCGAACTGGCTCGTCACCGCGGCCACGCCCGGCGGCGGTACGACCTTCTTGGCCGCCTCGTCGACCTTGAAGCTCGAAGGCGGGATGTCCCAATCGGGGACCTGCTTGACGCAGACAACAATATGCACAGCCGCAATCCTCCACGCGCAGGGTTGGTTGCTGGGGGCGCCGGACGCGCGGGTGGCCCGGGCCGATGAAAGGTACATAAGCGAGACGTTACGGGCTAGCCGGCGCGCGGCATCGGGCGCCAGGCAAGCGCGCACGTCCAACCGCCCACGGTTCCTCGTGCACGCGCCCGAGCGTGGGCGCCCAGCATGGCGCGGCTGAAGCGCCCGGCCTCCGTCCCGCCCACGTTACAGTGCCCTCGTGACAGATCCATCGCCAACGGCCACGCGGCGCCGTTCGCTCGCCCTCGGCCCGAAGCGCTTCGTCTGGGGCAAGCGCACCTACATCATGGGCGTGATCAACGTCTCGCCCGACTCCTTCTCCGGCGACGGCCTCGCCTCGCCCGACGACGCGCTCGCTCAGGCGAAGCGCTTCGTTGCAGAAGGCGCCGACATCCTTGACGTCGGCGGCCAGTCCACCCGCCCTGGCCCTCGCACGACCGACGCTGGCTTCGACGAGATCGCGCCGGAAGAGGAGATCGCGCGCGTCGTCCCGGCCATCGAGCGTATCCGCGGCGCGCTCCCCGACACGGCGATCAGCGTCGACACCTACAAGCCCGCCGTCGCCCGCGCGGCGATCGCCGCCGGCGTGCATCTCCTGAATGACATCTACGGCTTCCGCCGCGACGCTGAGCTCGCGGCGATCGCGGCAACCGCGGGCGTCGCCGTGGTGCTCATGCACAACCAGCGCAACCGCCCGCCCGCCGCAGATGTCATCGCCGCCATCCGCGAGGGCCTGCGCGCATCCGTCGCCATCGCCGAGCGCGCGGGTGTCCCGCGCGACCGCATCATCCTCGACCCCGGTTTCGGCTTCGGCTGGCGGCCCGAGCAGAACCTCGAGATCCTCCACCGCCTCCACGAGCTGCGCGACCTCGGCCTGCCCCTGCTCGTCGGCACCTCGCGCAAGTCCACCATCGGCGTCGTCCTCGGCGACGCCCCCGTCCACGAGCGCTCGTTCGGGACGGCGGCGACCGTCGCCCTCGCGATCGCCGCCGGCGCCGACATCGTCCGCGTCCACGACGTACGCGAGATGGCGCAGGTCGCCCGCGTCGCCGACGCCGTCGTCCGCGGCTGGAGACCGCCTGCTGGCCGCTGACGGCCCCTTAGCTTGCCCTACGGTGGAGGTACGCCGCGGCGACGGCGGCACCGGTTAGCGCAACCAGCGCGATCAACCACCGCCCTCGACGCACCGAGCGATCGCTAACCACGTCGCGCTCGCCGGTCGCCGGAAGGGTCACCGGCTCCAAATCAGCACCCGTCACCTCAGGCCCCTCCACCGTTTCGGGCCCGATGTCGGTGATCGTGAAGTCGACTCCAGTGATCTCGGCACCGCCCTTGATCTCGACCCGCTTCACCAGCGGTGCCGCCCCTAATCGCGCCACAGTCTCCGCATCCGCATTCGGATCAGAAATTAATCCTTGGTTCGACGGTTCGTCGGCGGGTACACGGTCAGGGTGGAAGAACCCGACAAGGTATACGCCGTCCCCGAGCCCCTTGAACGAATAGTTCCCCTCGAGATCCGTGACCGTCGTATTACCGCCGTTTTTGTCTCCCAACGGCTGGTACTGCACGACCTTGCGAGGCGCAGGTTTGCCACCAACGAACGTTACGCGGCCACTGATCGCCCCCGAGCCCCCGGAAGACTGTGCGCGCGCCACCACCGGCAGTGCGCCCCAAACAATAATAACCACTGCCAAGCAGACACCGGATAATCGCAGCATCTTAGTCGCTCCCGTCTAGCCCGTCGCCCATCTCTACCCAAGTCCACAATTCAGTAATGATTTCGAATGCCGTCGCGTTCGTACGTGTTCAGCTCAAGCATAGAAGCGCCATCTCTCATAAGCGCGCCGTGACTGTCGGTCGGGTGGTCCAAGTGCAGCACGTGCGCGCTCTCGTGCTGAAGTGTCAGGTACTGATATCGCAGCCCTTGGCCGTTCGTTCCAGTTCGTGAAAATCGCGAAGGCCAGATGCAGATCTTCTGTAAGATGGTGTGCCAATGCGAGCCGGAACCCCAAAGGTTCACCGCATATACTTTACCCCAGGCGGTTGATGACGAGCATGCTGAGAACCCGAAGTAGAAGTTAAGAGTGTTCTCGTCACTCGATCCGGCTTCGACAATCCAAACGTCGGGATTCTGCGGATCGCCGGGCAAGTTGTCGACGTACGGAGGGCTACCGACCGTGCAGCATTGGGTCTCTTGGTTGAGATGGCCGATTGCGTTGTAGTAATCGGTGACCATGTTTTCATAACCACGCAGCGAGTTCATTAACTGAATGCGCGCACTGTGGTCATGCGGGATGACGCTGCACCAGGCGTTCGCCGTGCTGGTGCACCCCAATGGAGCGTGAGCTGACACAGGCCTCTGCCAGACGATGAACATCGTCAGGCACGCCGCTAAGGCAAACAGGCACCTCGTTCGCATAGGCGGGCCGTCCTTTCATACCGGCTGGTGCGAACGTATGGCACTACGCTGGAAGCTGTCAATACCCCGTTCAGAAGATCGGCCAGCGTCTATAACGTCGTCGGCCGCCCGCCCTCGTCGTCCTTCATGAAGGTGATGATCTCCGCGTTCACCCGCTCCGGGGCCTCGCGCATCATAAAGTGGCCGACACCTTCCATCTGCTTCAGCGTCAGCTCCGGGAAGAACTGCGGCAGGTTGTCCGACCACGCGTACGGCAGGATCGAGTCGCTGTCGCCCCAGAGCACCAGCGTCGGCGCCTTGATCGTCAGCTCGCCCGACGCCTGCATGCCGCCCCGGAACGCCGCCCGGTAGCAGTTGAAGCCGCCGCGCAGCGCGCCCGGCTGCGAGTACGCCTCCACGTACGCCTCGATCTCCTCCTCCGTCCACAGACCCTTGTCCGCCGACCACGCAGAGAGGAAGTGGCTGATGTACAGCCGCGTCGCCTCGCGGCTCGAGCCGACGAGGTCCTCCGCCCACGGCTGCTGGTGGAAGAGCTGGTACCAGGCGTTGAAGATGTGCGGTAGCTGGAACCAGCGCGCGCCGATCCCCGGGTACGGCGGGTCGAACAGCACCAGCTTGTGCAGCCGCTCCGGGTACATCCGCGCGAACCGCTGCGTCCACACCGCCCCGAAATCGTGCGAGACGATGCGCACCTTGTCGAAGTGGAAGTCGTCGCAGAGCGCCCGGATGTCCTCAGCGAACGCCGTGTCGGTGTACCCGACCTCCGGCGGCAGGTCCGGCTTCTCCGAGTACGCGTACCCGCGCATGTCCGGCGCGATCACGTCGAAGTGTTCCGCCAGCGGCCCGATATTCTTGTGCCACTCGTACCACCAGCCCGGCCAGCCGTGGACCAGCAGCAGCGGCTCCCCAGCCCCCTGCCGCACATAGTGCAGCTTCACGCCGTTCACCGTGACGTAGTCGTGCGTCAACGTCTCGCGCGCCATCCGGCACCTCCCTCCGGCGCGATCCTATCTCCACCCTCGGCCAAGGGCACCTCGAACGCCCACGCTCTGAAGGCCCGCGCCACGAGATGAACGACCGTGCTCCGAGGCCAACCGCCACCGCGACGTCCGATATCCTCAAGCGGAGGCGGCAGGGCGACGCATGGCAGCACTCATCGGCATCGACTACGGCGCCCGGCGCATCGGCATCGCCGCCGCTGACGACGCCCTCGCGGTGCCCGTCGGCGTGATCGAGCACACCACCCGCGAGGCCGACCTCGACCGCATTGCCGCGATCGCCCGCGAGCGCCGGGTCGAGGCGATCGTCATCGGCCTGCCGCTGCTCATGTCCGGGGACGAAGGCGAGCAGGCGCGCCGGACGCGCCGCTTCGGCGAGGCCCTCGCCCGCCGCACCGGCCTCCCGGTGCGCTACCAGGACGAGCGCCTGACCTCGTTCCGCGCCGAAGCCGACGCCGCCAGCGCGGACGTGCTGGGCCGGCGCCGCCGACACGTCGACGATATCGCCGCCGCCCACATCCTCCAGGCCTATATCGACGCCGCGCCGGCGAGCGCGGCCGCGAGCCCCGGGACGGCGGCGTGATCCTGCGCGCGGCCGGCGCCGCCATCGCGCTGCTCTGCCTTGCGCTCGCCGCCGGGCTCGGCTGGTTCGTCACCCGAACGCCCGGCTCGGTCTACGGCATCGAGAACGAGCACCCGATCGCGCCCGTCGCCAACCCGAGTACCGGCCCCGTCGTCGTCAAGGTCGAGCCGGGCGAGGGCACGAGGGCGATCGGCCGCAGCCTCGAGCAGGCCGGCGTCATCCGCAGCGACCGGCTCTTCGAGGTCCTCGTCGCCCTGCGCGGAGTCGGCGACCAGCTCCAGGCCGGCGAGTACGAGTTCGACCGCGGCACCCCCGCGATCGAGGTCGTCGACCGGATCGCCGCTGGCAAGACGGCCTCGCGCAGCGTGCTCATCCGCGAGGGCCTGCGCGTCGAGGAGGTCGGCGATGTGCTCCAGGCCGCCGGCGTCGTCGATAAGCAGGCCTTTCTCGCCGCGCTCACGAAGGCCGGCCACACGCAGCCGTTCCTCGCGCGCGTACCCCGTGACACGCTCGAGGGTTATCTCTTTCCGGCGCGCTACGAGTTCTCCCGCAACACCGCGCCCGCCGAGGTCGTCGACGCCCTCCTCTCCGGCTTCCAGGACAACGTCGCCGACCGGCTCCAGCTCGAGGGCCAGGCGATGAGCCTCGACGACGTCGTCACGCTCGCATCGGTCGTACAGCGCGAGGCCGGCACCACCGCCGAGATGCCGATCATCGCCAGCGTTTTCCTCAACCGCCTGCGCGCCGGACTCCCCCTCCAGGCCGACCCCACCGTGCAGTACGCGCTCGCGAGCGCCGGCAAGGTCTCGCCCGTCGACGGCTACTGGAAGAAGGCGCTGACGCTCGACGACCTCAAGATCGACTCGCCCTACAATACATACGCGAACCCCGGCCTCCCGCCCGGCCCGATCGCGAGCCCCGGGCTCGATGCGCTGAACGCCGTCGTCCGCCCGGCGCAGACCGACTACCTGTTCTTTGTCGCGAAGGGCGATGGCACGCACGCCTTCGCCGCGACGCTCGAGGAGCACGAGCGCAACATCCAGCAGTACCAGCAGCCGTAGCAGGAGGAGACGTGACGAAGCGCGCCGGCGTGATCGGCCACCCGCTCGGGCACTCGATCAGCCCCGTCATCTTTAAGGCCGCGTTCGACGCCGCCGGCATCGACGCCACCTACGAGGCCTGGGACACCCCCGACGATCAGCTCGAGGGGCGCGTGCAGGCGCTCCGCGGCGACGACTTCCTGGGCGCGAACGTCACGATCCCGCACAAGCAGGCGGTGCTGCCGTTTCTGGACGCTACCAGCGAGCTCGCCGGCAAGGCGGGCGCGGTCAACACGATCGTCCACGAGGGCGACCGGCTCGTCGGCCACAACACGGACGTCGGCGGCTTCGCCCGCGCGCTCCGCGAGGACCTGGGCTTCGACGCGCGCGGCAAGCGCACGATGCTGCTCGGCTCCGGCGGCGCCGCGCGCGCCGTCGCGCTGGCGCTGATCGAGGGTGGCGCGTCGCTGATCTACGTCGTCGGGCGGCAGCCGCGCAAGATCGATGCCATGGTCGTGGCGCTGAAGCCGCTCACCGCACCCGGCACCACGATCACCTGGGCATACTGGGGCGATGGCTCCTACCTGCGCTCACTGCGCGAGGCGGACCTGCTCGTGAACTGCACACCCATCGGCACGGGCGGCTCCGACACCGGCGGCCAGTCTCCCGTCCCCGGCGACCTCCTGCGCCCCGAGCTCGCCGTCTTCGACCTCGTCTACAACCCGCTCGAAACGCCGCTCATCGCGGAGGCGAAGCGCCGCGGCGCCCGTGGAATCTCCGGGGCGCCGATGCTCATCTACCAGGCAGCGGAGTCGTTCCGCCTCTGGACCGGCCAGGACGCCGACATCACCGCCATGCGCGCAGCCTGCGAGCTCGCCCTCGCGCCGAAAGGCTGAGGCCGGCCTACGGTCGCCGGCGCGCCACCACCAACAGCAGGAAGCACCAACCGACGAGAAGCGGCTGGGCCGTCACCACCGGTGTCCAGCGCGAGAGCTTCCCCCGGAAGTCTGGCACCAACCAGTACCCATAGATCCGCTCGACCTGGAAGCGCGGCCGCAACAGCCGTTTGACCGCTGCCCTCGTGTAGATCGTACGGTGCGTCTCGTCGCGCGCCGTCCAGGGCGTGCCGTGCCGCAGGTAGTTCACCAGCCCGCGCACGCTCTCCAACGACAAGCGATTCGGCGTCGAGAGCAGCAGCCTGCCGTCGGGGCGCGTCACGCGCGCCAGCTCGTCGACGACAACCGGCGCTTCCCAGCTCGGGAAGTGCTCGATGATCTCGAAGGCCACGGTGAGCGCGCTCCGCCCCTCGGCGACCGGCAGGTGCCGCACATCACTGCGCACGACGGGCACGCCGCAGCCGTGTGCGCTCAGGCACGCTCGCTCGTCGAGGTCCGTCGTCAGCAGCCGGCCGCCCGTCCTCGCGGCCACGACCGATGACAGCGATGCGTCGCCTGCGCCGACGTCGAAGACGACGTCCTCAGGCGCGAGATGGATGTTGGCGATGGCCGTGTCGATCAACTTGCGCCGGCCACGCATCCACGGCAGCTCGATTGCCGGACGCGATCCGGCCGCAGCCACGATCGTCAAGATGGGCGCCCCCAGTGGTGAACACGCGCCATGCGGCGACGCAACCACCCCTGGCGATCCTACTCGTGATTCATCGTGATGGAGCCATCTATTGACGATTTCACACGTGGCGTTGTCCAGTCGCTGGCATCAGACGGGCGGCGTCTCGCCGAGAGCACCACAGCTGGACCACCGCCCAGGCGGCCACGATCGCCGCCAGCGGCATCGCCGGATAGTGGAACCGGGGGTCGCCGAAGAACACCAGCGGCACCGCGAGCACGTAGAGCATCGCCAGCGCCAGCACCAGCCGCCGCACATCGCGCCCCAGCGCGAACGCCAGCACACCCAGCGCCACGAGCGCGCCCGTCGCGTAGTAGATGCTGTTCGCGGCGAACGCGAGCACCTCGCGCCGGAAGTTCGGGATGAAGTAGTCGTTGCCGTACGACTCCGCCGCCCAGATGCCATCGTCGTCCTTGTACAGCAGCCAGTACGCCTTCTGCGCGATCAGCTTCGGCATGCGGAACGGATGCCCCAGCACGTCGCGCACGGCGATCTTCACGCCCTCCCGGTTGCGGTCGAGCTCGACCTCGTGCGGCGGCTTGCCGGCGTCGTGCTCGAAGCATGTCCCCTGGAGCGTGAACGCGCCCTGCGCGCCGAGATAGTTGCCGATGCACAGGTCGTCGCCGAGGTTCGTCGATGGCCCCACGAGCGTGCCGAACGCCAGCGAGTTCCGCACCGACCACGGCACGATCAGCACCGCGATCCCGAGCCACACGACCGCCGCCTGCGCAAGCGCCCGCTTCCACGAGCCGAGCTGGAACCCCCACACCACCAGCAGCAGAAGCGGCACCATCAGCGTGATGCCGCGCGTCATCGTCGCCGCGCTGAGCAACAGGCCCACCGCGAACAACCGCGGCCAACCGATGCCCGCACGCGTCCACGGCCGCCACAGCAGCACGAGCAGCGCCAGCATCCAGAGCAGCGTGAAGAGCGGCTCCGAGAGCACGGTGCCCGTGTAATACACCTGCCCGGGGAAGAGGGCGTGCAGCACCCCCGCCGCCACCCCGACGCCGCGCCCCGCCACGCGCAGCGCCAGCAGGAACACGACGACCGTCGTCAACGCCCCAAACACCGCGTTCGCCATCTTCACGGCGAAGACGCTGCGCCCCCACCACATCAGGTCGCCGAGCTTCTTCAGCCCGCCAACCGTCGCCGGGTAGCCAACCGGGTAATAGGCGATCGCGTGCCCGGCCGAGGCGAGGTTCGGGTCGTCCGGCCCGGTATAGGCGCCGGGGAAGTCCGCCGGTGGCCGGATGTAGCCCTTGCCGTCGGCGATGAACTCGCTGAAGAGCATGTAGAGCGCCGGGTCGTTCAGGCCCTGGGGCTCGCGGTTGTTGTATGCCACCCACGCCGCCCGCGGCATCATCGCCAGCGCGAACAACGCCAGCGCCACGAGCGCGTTGACCCGCACCGCGCGGTCGCGCGCGGCCTTCCGCGAAGGTGCTCGTGGCGCGGGAGAGGCGTCGGCCGGCGGCTGCGGTCGCGCGGCGGGGGCGGCCTCGATGCTCACGTCGGGTAGCGTACCTGACGCCGCACCGCGGGTGTGGTGCGCGTCCGTGGACGCTACTGCGCCCGCTGCGCCGCCGGTGCCGGCCGCTGCACCAGGTGCCCGCCCGTCAGCTCCACCACGTACAGCTCGCCGCGCACCGTCTTCTCGAGCCGCGCCAGGTCGGCCGACGGCAGCGCCCGCACGCTGACATCCTTCCCGTACAGCGCCATACCGACCGACTTCAGCCACGTCGGCTGCCACAGCGGGTTCGACCACAACCCCTCGTCGTCGACGACGTACACCGTCGTCCCCGCCGGGACCGTGTCGTAGTTCGCGCGCAGCTCGTCCGCGAGCAGTTGCCAGCGGTCCGTCTGCTTGATGAACGGGTCCGTCTGCTTCACGTCCTGCCACGCGTACAGCCCCGCCACGGCGGCGATCGCCAGCGCGCCGAGCGCGTACGCCGCCGGCTTGTACAGCCGCGCCGCATGGTGGAACACCCAGCCCGCCGCGACCGCGACGAGGACCGCGAAGAACGGCGTCGCCATGTACGTGTAGCGCGTCGCCGTCCAGATCTTCCCGGGCGCGTACGGCATCACGCCGATGATCATTCCCACCGCCGCCAGCCGCGCGATGTTCGGGCCGCGCACGAAGAAGAAGATCGCCGCCGCCACCACCGCCGAGCCCACGCCCCACTCGACGGCGCCCGGCTCGAGCGGGATCGCGCCCACCGGGTACGCCAGCCGCGACATGTAGATCCACACCTCGCGCGGGATGTGCCAGCCGACGCCGTAGAACCCGGCGTCCACACCCTGGCAACCGCACCCGGAGAGCCCGCCGACGAGCAGCGCCGCCGCGATCGCGAACGGCGTCATCTTCAACGCGAAATCCAGCACGTCGCGCCGCCGCCAGAGCGACTCGAACGTGTAGTACACGAGGATCACCGCGCCGATGACGACGCCCCCCTCGTTGGCAAGGAACCCGGCGATGAACAGCGCCAGCGACGCCCAGTACCACGCCGCCCGCCGCTCGTCGGAGCGCACGTAGCGGTGGATGGCGTAGAGCGACGACAGCAGCAGCAGCTCGCTGAACACGTGCGGGAAGGCCGTGATGTACGTCACCGTGTGCACCGCCGAGGCCGTCAGTCCGAAGATCGCCGCCGCAAGCAGCGCCACGAACTGCCGCTTCGTCATCGACAGCACGAACGCGTACAGCACGACGACGCCCGCGACGTGCAGCGTCAGGTTGACGATCCGCCAGCCCATCGCGTTGAAGCCGAACGCCTGCCACTCGAGCCAGTACGCCAGCATCGTCAGCGGCCGCCAGTTCGGCGTCAGGTCGCGCAGCGCGAACACATCGCCCATATACGCGGGGAAGCTGCGCGTACGGATGTCGCCGAGTACGAGGAAGTCATCGCCGAAGAAGTACGCCGACAGCGTCGGCACGTGGATGCCGACGATGACGCCGATCAGGGCCAGCAGCGGCAGGTGCCGCGCGGCGGCGCGCACTGCCAGCGCGGCCGAGCGCCGGCGGCGCGCCGCGACCGGCTCCAGGAGCGAGATCTGCGTCGCGGCGACGGCCATCGTGGTGGTGTCCTTGCCGACGGCAATCGGGGGGATCCCAGATTCGAGCCGATCGTAACATCGGCCCTGCACCCCGGCAATCGCAGGGTGCCTCCTCCGCCAATCGAAATTGATCATCGATGGTAAGGGGTACGCTGCCACCATGGCCGTTTCGCTGGACGACATCCGCGCGGCGCGCGAGGTGGTCGCGTCGAGCGGCGTCGTCCGCCACACGCCGCTGCTCGAATCCCGCACCCTCTCCGAGCGCGCCGGCGCCATCGTCCGTCTGAAGGCCGAGGGCCTCCAGCACACCGGCTCCTTCAAGGTGCGCGGCGCCGTCAACCGCATGGCCGCCCTCTCACCCGCCGAGCGCGAGCGCGGCGTCATCGCCGCAAGCGCCGGCAACCACGCCCAGGGCGTCGCCGTCGCCGCGCGCGCCGCCGGCGTGCGCGCCACCGTCGTCATGTCCGCCACGGCGCCGCTCGCCAAGGTCCAGGCGACCCGCGACTACGGCGCCGAGGTCGTCCTCGCCGGCGACTCCTACGACGACGCCCGCGCCGAGGCCGCACGCCTGCGCGACGGACGCGGCCTCGTCGAGGTCCCCGCCTATGACGACCCGCTCATCGTCGCCGGCCAGGGCACCGTCGGCCTCGAAATCCTCGACGACATGCCGGACGTCGCCCTCCTCGTCGTCCCGGTGGGCGGCGGCGGGCTCGCCGCGGGCATCGCGATCGCCGCCAAGTCGCAGCGGCCTGATGTCCGCGTCGTCGGCGTCCAGGCCGAGGCCGCACCCGGCGTCGCCCGCTCGCTCGCCGCCCGCCGCATCCAGCACGTCGCGACACGCCCAACGCTCGCCGACGGCATCGCTGTCGGCGGCCCCGGCGAGGTGACGTTCCCCCTCCTCGCCCGCTACCTCGACGACCTCGTGCTCGTCGACGACGACGACATCGCCGAGGCGATGGTCCTCCTGCTCGAGCGCGCGAAGCTCGTCGTCGAGGGCGCCGGCGCCGCCGGCGTCGCCGCGCTGCTGGCGGGCCGCATCGACCCGCGCGGCGAGCCGACGGCCATCGTCCTCTCCGGCGGCAACGTCGATATCAACATGCTTGCGCGCGTCGTCGAGCACGGCCTCTCGCGCGCCGGCCGCTACTGCCGCCTGCGCATCGCCATCGACGACCGCCCAGGACAGCTCGCCGTCATCGCCCGCATCATCGGCGAGCACGGCGCCAACATCCTCTCCGTCGCCCACCAGCGGTTCGGTGTCGACCTCCCGGTCGGGCGCGTCGAGGCCGTCGTCCTCCTCGAAGTCCGCGACCACGCCCATGGCGACGCCGTCGCCGCCGCCCTCCGTAACGCCGGCTTCGGCGTCACCCGCGAGTAGCCGCCTCCGGCGTCCTCTGGGCGTGCCCGAATGCGCCACCGGCGGCCCCAGCGCCTGCGACCAACGAGCAACGACCAACCACCCAACACCACACCGTTACGTCACGTTGACGATGCATGATCGCGGAGTCTACAGTTCGACCGAGGAAGATCCGCTCAAGGAGGAGATCGCATGATCACGAGGAAGAGGCTGTTCGCCATCGGCGGCGGGCTTGCCGCCGCCGGCATCGCCCTGTTCGCCGTTGGCATGGGCTATCGGGCGCCCGCGGTTCACGCCGTCGGTGAGTCTACACCGACGCCGACGCCCTCCTGTATCCAGCTCACCCGCAACCTACATCCCGAGGGCGGCGTCCACTACGTAGGCTTTAGTGCCGGCGAGCCCATTTGCACCGCTACGCCTACCGCCACCGTCCACCTCGTCACGAAGACGCCGACGGTCACGAACACGCCTGAACCCACCAACACCCGCCCGCCGGAGACCGCGACGACGGCGCCGAAGCCGTCCGCCACGTCGCCGGGCGGCGGCGCAGGCGCGGGCGGCGTCCGCCCGCCGAACACCGGCACTGGCGGCTCGGACAGCAGCACCCGGCTCTGGATGTGGCTCGCCGCCGGCGGCGCCGCGCTGGCCGTCCTCGGTGGCGCTGGCATCGCCGCAGGTGCGCTCCGCCGCCGCTAAACGGTCGTATCCCAGCCACACACGGGAGAGGGCGCCCGCATGGGCGCCCTCCTTGCGCTCTGTCGCACGGACAGCGCCCCGGCGGACGTGCGGCGCTCTGCTGCGGGGGGACGCCGGGGGGCCGCCGGACACTTAACCTAGCGATTACATCGCAACCCTCGGTAAAACCCCTATCCATCGTTGACAAGATCCGCGGCTATGCTAGGCTCAGAACGTTCGGAGAACCCCCCGCGTACTCAGGAGGAGGAACATCACCTTGAGATCTTCGAAACTCATCACGCTCGGCGCAGCATCGGCCATCGCGGGCCCTCATGCTCGTCGCCATCTCGTGGACGTCCGCGCCGGTGACATTCGGCCAATCGCCGACGGACACACCTACGAACACACCTA
>Ga0073934_10003151_pt1 | contig 31409 bp, 25 predicted proteins | sample LarsenN4metaG_FD_76834 | JGI IMG/M metagenome (GOLD analysis project Ga0073934, IMG submission 76834) | Hot spring sediment bacterial and archeal communities from British Columbia, Canada, to study Microbial Dark Matter (Phase II) - Larsen... ...
AGGTTCAGGGTGCGGTCGGTGAGGCTCTTGGTCGTGCCCGCCGGGCCGCTGAAGTCCGCGCCCCCGTTGGCGTTGGTCACACCCGTGCCGCTCTGCGTCCCACCCGTCCAGGTGAACAGCCCGGCGATGGCCAGACTGCCCGAACCGGCCAGGGTGGCGCCGGTCTGCGTGAAAGTGCCGGTGACCGCGCTTGCGCCGTTCAGGGTCAGGGTGCCGCCGTTGATGGTCAGGTTGGCGTCGAAGGTCGCGGTGGTGACCACGGTCAGCGGGCCGCTGGTGAAGATAATGTTCGCGTTGCTGATCAGCGAGTTGATGGTCTGATTGGCCGCGGCCAAATTACCCACTGTGATCGTGGTCCCGGCGAAGCCCACCGGGACGCAGACGTCATCGGTGGAAACGGGCACCGCAGCGGTATTCCAGTTTGCGGCGTCCTGCCAAAGGCCGGTGCCTCCCCCGTTCGTCCACTGGATCGTACCGGTGCAGGCGGTAAGGGACTGGGGCGGACCTGACTTGGACTGCTGGGACTGCGGGATTTTCACTACGCTGCTGTACCGCGCCAGGAAGGCGTCGCCGTTGCCTCCCAAGGTCGCCTGCACGGGACGCGCGGTAGGAAAGTCGCCGGACGAAGTCGAGCCGGCCAGGTACGCACTCCCGTTGTCGTTCACGGCCACGCCGCGGCCCACGTCACCCCCGCTGCCGCCCAAGTAGGTGGAGAACACCAGCGCCTTGCCGGAGGCATCCAGGGTAGCCAGGAAGGCATCCCCGCTGCATTCGCCGGAAGAAGCGTCGGGCGTGCACGCGGCCTGCAAAGCATTCAGGCTCGGGAAGTCTGCCGAGGTGGTTGCGCCGGTGACGTAGGCGTTGCCCACCACGTCCACGGCGATGCCGTGCGCCACTTCTGTGCCGCTGCCGCCCAGGTAAGTCGAGTACGCCAGCCCCACGCCCAACGCATCGAGACTGGCCACGAAGGCGTCGCTCTGGCCCGCGAGGTTCGATTGCATTGCACGGGCCACGGGGAAATCACTCGATGAGGTCACGCCGGTGAAATACGCATTGCCCGCGGCGTCCACGGCGATGGCGTTGCCCGAGTCGTCCCCGCTGCCGCCCAAGTAGGTGGAGAACACCAGCACAGCGCCGTCGGGAGTCAGCTTGGCCACGTACGCGTCTTTACTGCACTGCTGCGCAGCGCCCACCGCGCACGCTGGCTGCAAGGCGTTGGAGGTGGGAAAATCCGGCGAGGACGTCTCGCCAGTCAAGTAGGCGTTGCCGGCGGCATCAATCGCGATGCCCTGGCCGGTGTCCCGGCCGCTCCCCCCGAGGTAGGTGGAGTAGACCATTTCGCTGCCGTCGGGCATCAGCCGCGCCACGAACGCATCACTTCCCCCCGCGGCGGACTGTAAAGGGTCCCCCACCGGAAAGTCCGTCGAAGAACTCGTCCCCACCACGAACGCGGACCCCGCGGAGTCCACGGCGATGCCGTTGGCCCAGTCGTCTCCGCTGCCCCCCAAGTACGTGGAATAAACCAGCGTGGAGCCGTCGGCGCTCAGCTTGGCCACGAATGCGTCACCGCTGCACTGTCCGGAAGCGTCGAGCTGGCACCAAGGTTGCCAAGCAGAAAGCGATGGCAAGTCCGCCGAGGTGGTGCGGCCCGCGAGGTAGGCATTGCCGGCGGCGTCCACGCCGAGGGCGTTGGCGGCGTCCTCTCCGCTGCCGCCGAAGTACGTCGCGTAAATCAAGGTGTCCCCGCTCGGATTCAGCTTGGCCACAAAGGCATCGTTGGCGCCGCCCGGTGACGCTTGCAGCCCAGTGCTTGTTGGGAAATCGAGCGAGCCAGTTGTCCCCGCCACATACACATTGCCTGCAGCGTCCACAGCGATTGCATTTCCTGCATCAGCACCGCTGCCCCCGAGGTAGGTCGAATAGCTCAGGATGGGATCAATGACCAGTGGTTTGCTGGCGTCGTAGGCGCCCACTTCGAAACCGACCTGGTTCCCATCAAGCAGCGCGTACCGGCCGGGAATCGAAACACGCGCGCCGTTGATTTCCTGGTAGATGGCCGGTGCGTGCAGGGCTACCGAGCCGCCCGCAACGCGCACAATCAGATTGCCGCGGTCATCCAGGCGCAGCGCCTCGGCGCCCTGCAAACCAATCCGAACCACGCGTGGATCGGCGCCCGCCGCGATCACCAAGTCATATTCGAGTCTTCCCTGGTTGCCGTAGTAGGAGAGATTTACGCCAGGATAAACCTCCCTGTACTCGACCCGCGCGTAATGGGCAACCTTCCTGCGCCAGCGGGCCGGCTCACTGCCGGTAAAGTAGTTGCTCTTGCCCGGGATTTCTTGCACACCACTGGCTGCCGCGGAGCGATTCGCCCCAATCAGATGCATCCGCAGAACAGCCGCAGCGGACCCGCCCGTGCCTTCATTTTTTTCTGCGCCGGCGCCGCCCGCGTGCCGACCCTGCCTGCGCAGACGGAGAACCACCTCGCCATCGCGTGTCAAAAACAGCGCGTAGCCGCTGCCGCGAGAAAGAAAATTCACGCGCGCGTCGGTCTGACCGACATTAGGCTCAAAACTGAGCGGCAGCTTGCCGTATGCGCGCAGAGCGCGTTCATCTGTGTTCACGGCAATGTCCGCTGCGACCAGCGGCGCATCGTTCGGCACGGCTTTGTGGATTGGCGGAAAAGCCGGCGCCGGTGCACGAGTCGTCGCCACATTGCCTTTGATCGTCTGCGGCTTTAGGGCTTGCGGGAATACCGCGACACACACCGTCAAAGTTAGGAATACGAAGAAGGGGGCCTTCGGTCTCATGTCGCCCTCCCAGGCGGGCCGGATTGGTCGGCGAGAAAGCGCACACTCTATGCTCCCAGTTCGCGGATTGTCAAGACAACGCAGGAAGAATCAGACGTTTTTAGGCGGGGTCCGCGTCCGAATGCCGACAACCTTGTCCACTTTTCGTCTGCGTGCTAGCGTCGTGTCCCGGAAACAAGTTGCAATTCTGTTTAGGAGTCTTAGCTTCCGCTTGCTTGCCGTCAACGCTTCTTCAGCGTCACGCTGAGCCCGGCTCCCTCCCGGTAAAAAATCGTTTCTAGGTCCGCAGTGCTGGTCACCGCCCGCACGTAATCCGCGGCCGAATCCACGTTATGGGCCAGGATCAACCCGCCCGGGCGCACCAGCGGCAGCAGTTTGCTCAGGTAGTCCACGTAGCCGTCCTTGTCCGCGTCCAGAAACACGACATCAATCGGTCCTTTCAATTTCGCCACCTGTTCGTGCGCATCGCCTTCTACCACGGTGACCATCTTCTCCACGCCCGCCGCTTTGAAGTGTTCGCGGGCCATGGCCGCCCTTTGCCCATCAATCTCGAATGTGGTCAACTGCCCGCCCGTACTCCGCAGCGCCAGGCAGAACCACAGCCCCGAGTAGCCCGTCGAGGTGCCGATCTCCACCACATTCTTCGCCCCGCTCGTTTCCGCCAGCAGCCGCAACACCCTCCCGTCCTGTATCGGCACGCTCAAATACGTTTTGCGAGATATCACCATGTCCTCGAGCACGGCCAGGATTCTCTTCTCCGCCTCCGTCTTGGCCAGCGGCGGATTCGTCGCCTCATATCCGCGCGGCGCGCGCCGCTGCGTGTAGCCGGCCAGCACCGCCACTGCCACGATGCCCACGATCACCAACGTGCGTTTCATGCGCATTCCCCCCTTTGGGCCGCTAGCATAACCCGCGCACCGCTATGCCGTCATCTCCCGCATCGCCGGCCTTCGACTCTCGCCGCTTGGCTTATCTCTTTGTGCTGCGGCCCGTGGCTTGAGTGCTTTTCTGCAGCGGCCGCCTCTGCATTTCTGCACCTTCACACTTCCTCCCTTCCCCCTTTCCGTTCCTTTCTCGTCACTCGCCACTCGTCACCCATCTCTCGCCACTCATCACTCCTCCCCCTGTCCCCTGTTTTTTGTCAAGCCCCCGGCACGCCCGGCCCCTCCCGCTAATGTTTTCTAACTCTCTGATTCATCAACACTTCCGCTCCAGTCATTCTCTTTCAGCAAAATTGCTAAACGCTCTATCGCTTATGGTATAATACAAAAAGGGCAGATTCAGAAATTCGTGCTGGCTTCCCGGCGCTCCTTCGCTCCGCCTGTGTCATCCTGAGTCCGCCCCAGGCGGACGAAGGATCTCTCTTGCTCCCGCCGTGCTTGTTCCCCTGCCGGGCTGCTGTACGGGCGGACCTGCGTGTCCGCCCTCGGCACTGCGGCAGCGCAGCTCCCGCCGTGCTTATTCCCCTGTGGAGTGAGGAATAGGAACCTGGCTCAAGATTCCTGAATGTGTGCCGTTACCGGAGATCATATGCCCAAGCGCTTTCTGCTTAGGTCGGCGCGCGCCCACCGTCCACGGTCGGGTAGCCCGCTTCAACTCATTCCACAGTACAGCGCCCCCATGCCACTGCGCGTGCGCCAGCCGCTTCGACTTCCTGACAAAACTTTCACCGGCACCTGTAGCGGCGCGCTTCAGCGCGGCATCTTCTCTTCGGTAGGGGCGCACCTTCGTGTGCGCCCGCTCGGGCTCCGCGCCCACTTGTCCGACCGCTTAACTTTCCCCGCCCCGGCTAACGAACCGTACCCAGGGGTCACTGACCGTACAAAGGAAACTTAATGCTTTACAAATAGTCTAAAACACAGTAATGACCTGTAGGGAAACGGGCTAGAATGTTCATGCGACAAAAACTTGAAATTCCCACGAGCATCGCCATCCTTGTGCTTTGGCCGTCGTCGGCGGGGCATATTTAAGAGGCCAGCTTTTCCCTCGGACGAGCCACCCGCAAATTAAGATGGGCGACGAACTCCCTGCATTGCCCGGATACGACTGGCGCTCGCATCCGCGAACTCTCGTTCTCGCTCCTCGATACGGATGCAAGTACTGCGAGGACAGCGCTCCATTCTGCAAAACACTTGTTGGGCTGGAGAGGGGTGGTCAAATCAAGGATACTCATAGCGTGGCAATTTTCTCAGATGATGCAGTAATAGTTCAGAGGGTTTGACCTGCCCGCCGAAAACTAGTCCAACCGAAATGTAGCTTCTCTGGGGTAAAACAACCCGAGAGGAGCAAGCCATGAAGAAGAGTCGGTTTAGTGAAGAGCAGATCGTAGGGGTGTTAAAAGAGGCGGAGGCCGGAGTTCCGGTGAAGGACCTCTGCCGACGGCTGGGAGTCAGCGATGCGACGTTCTACCATTGGAAGGCGAAGTACGGGGGCCTGGAAGTGAACGAGGCGCGGCGGCTCCGGCAGTTGGAGGAAGAGAACGGCCGGCTGAAGAAGATCGTGGCCCAGCAGGCGCTGGACATCGATGCCCTGAAAGTGGTGCTGTCAAAAAAGTGGTAGGCCCGCAGGCGAAGCGAGAAGCGGTGCGTGTGGTCCAGGAAGAGGCCCGGCTCAGCGAGCGACACGCCTGTGGGTTGCTCGGGATGCACCGAGGGAGCTGGCGCTTCCGAAGGCGGTGAACGAAGTGTGGACCATGGACTACACCCATGACGAACTGGCCAGCGGACGGAAATTCCGGACGTTGAACCGCATGGATGGCTACACGCGGGAAGCCCTGGCCATCGAAGTGGACACCTCGCTGCCGGGGCTGCGCGTGGTGCGGGTGCTCGAGCGGCTGCGGGAGATGTGCGGGACACCGGCCCCGATCCAGGTCGACAACGGAACGGAGTTCACCAGGCAGAGCCGTGGATCAGTGGGCGTATCAGCAGGGGGTGGCGTTGCACTTCATCGAGCGAGGCAAGCCGACGCAGAACGCGTTGATCGAAAGTCCCGGCAAGCCGGGATTCCGGGACGAATGCCTGAACCAGAACTGGTTCCTGGACCTGAGGGATGCGCAAGATCGGATCGAGGCCTGGCGGGTGGACTACAACGCGGTGCGGCCACACAGCTCGCTGGGGTATCGGACGCCGGAGGAGTTCGCCGCAAGTGTCGCCGCGCAACCGGCGTCTCCCCCCACGCCGGCCGATTCGAGCGCCCCAGCTTGGGCAGAATCGAATGTACAGGAGCCCCTGAGTGCTACATTATGACTGGACTAAAAACGCGGGGCAGGTCACCTCTTCCCTGGCCCCTGACTCCCAGCGCCTGACCCCTTCCCCTCACTGATGGTGTTGAAGACTCTCCGCCAATCTCGGGTCCCCCACCGGCACCACCGGCGCCCGGCGCAGCGCGCGGAAGAACACGAGGCTGCACACGCCCACCGCGCCCAGCATCAGCCCGAACTCCCACGCGCCGAACGCTGGTCGCCGGCCCATGAACGTCGGGTTAATCATCAGGTAGAGGTCCAGCCACCGCCCCAGCAGCACCACGATGGCGACCTTCACCAACAGCCCGGGCGTGCGCTTCGTCGCGCGCGGCAGCAGCGCCAGGAACGGCAGCGCCCAGTTCAGAAAAAAGTTCAGGATGAACAGCGGCATCCATTCCGCGCGCAGCCGTTCCACGTAGTAGAACGATTCCTCGGGGAAATTCGTGTACCAGATCAGCATGTACTGGCTGAACCAGATGTAGGCCCAGAAGGTGCAAAACGCGAAAAGCATCTTGCCCAGGTCGTGCAGGTGGTCCGCGTTGAGCACGTCCTCCAGCGGGCCGAGCTTCTCGAGCGCCACGGCGAAGACAATCAGCGCGGCAATCCCCCCGGAGAAGAGTCCCGCAAAGCTGTAGATGCCGAAGATGGTGCTGTACCACTCCGGCTCGAGCGACATCACCCAGTCAGAATACGCCAGAAAGAACGTGATGCCGAAAACCGCCAGGAAGACGGCGGAAAGCCGCGCGTTGCGCCGGGTGTGCTCGACGCTGTGGTCCTGGTCTTGCTTGCGCGAGTTGCGCACGATGGCCACCGCAAACGCCGACCACAGCAGCACGTACACCAGCGACCGCGCCAGAAAAAACGGCCAGTTCAGCCACAGATGCTTGAACCATGACGCCGCCGCGCCGGCGTGGGCGGCTTGCGTCCACGAATAGAGCGAAGGCTGCGCAAAAAACACGGCAAACAATCCGATCGCGCCGGTGGGGATCAGCACCGTCATCGCTTCCGGCACGCGTCGCAGCGCTACGTTCCAGGTCGCCCCGGTGACGTAGCCGAAGGCGATGAACAGCAGTGCCGCCACGCCCGTGCCCATCGCGAACAGGCTCACCAGCAGCAGGCTGGCCCACGTCCGCTGCGGCGCCTGGAACAACCCCAGCACGAATACCATCCCGCCAAGCAGCACAAACACCTGGAAGAGCCTCGTCAGCTCCGGGGAGAGTTCGAACTCGCGGTAGCGGTGGTTCATGGCTTGTTCCCTGTCGTCGCATTCGCTGTCGCTGCCGCCGCCTCGGCCACAGCCGCCGCCTGCTTCTGCAACGAGCGCACGTGGACGATCACCATCCAGCGGTCTTCGCGCGAAATTTGCGAGGCGTATGACGCCATGTTCTTCTGCCCGTAGGTGACGATGTGGAACATCTGCCCGTCCTTCATCTGCACGGCCCGTGGCGCCACCAGCGACGGCGGCGCGGGAAATCCGCGCGCCACCACCGCGCCGTCGCCCATCCCCATCGCGCCGTGGCAGGTCTGGCAATAATTCACGTAAACAAACAAGCCGCGGTCCAGCGCCAGGGCATCGTTCAGCGAATACGGATTCCGCAGCTCCGCGCCTGCGCGCAGGGCGTCTTCCGGCGTGGCCTGGAAGTGCAGCGGCAGAAAGCCGCGCGGGATTGTCCCCGCGACCCCCGCTTGCAGAGTCTTTTCATCCGGCGTGTTCGGATTCGGCGCATACGCGTTGTACCGCGCTGAGCGCACCATCTCCGGCATGAACGCCACGTTGCGCGCCATCGGCTCCCGCCTGACGGCCCACAGCAGGGCCACCGCCCCGAGGAACACGATCAACAGCACAAAGTTCAGCGCTCTCCGCAGCATCAGCGCGCCTCCGTTTCCACGCGCTCTTCCACGCTCAGCACGTTGAACGCCTCAAACAGCCGCCGCACGCGGTTGATGTCGAATGCGGCGTCCGATTGCTCCAGCACCAGCACGAAGCGGTTGTCAGTCACATCCGTGCGGATGATGTTCGGCTTGCGGCCGGGGTAGAGCCCGCACACCCACAGGAACGCAAACACCGTGCTTACCCCGGCGAACAGCACCATCACCTCGAAGGTCACCGGCACAAACGCCGGCAGCGAATTCCACGGCTTGCCGCCCACGTTGACCGGCCAGTTCACCGCCGTAGTCCAGAACTCGAACCACACTTTCACCGCCGCGCCGAACAGTCCTAGCGCGAAGCACACGCGCGGCAGCTTCGAAGGCGCAAGCCCCATGGCGTGGTCAAGTCCGTGCACCGCGTACGGCGCGTACACATCCACGATCTTGTAGCCGTTGGCGCGCGCCGCGCGCGTCACGCCCAGGATGTCCTGCTCCTCGGCAAACGTTCCGAGAAGGAAACGCCGGCTCATGGACGCACCTCCCTTCCCGCGTCGCTGACCGGCATCGCCGCCGTGCGCAACGGTTCCGGCGCCGCGGCCACGATGTGCGATTCATATTTGCGGTCCGCGTGCAGGATGCCTTTCACTTCCGCAATCGCGATCACCGGCACGAAGCGGCAGAACAGCAGGAAGCAGGTGAAGAACAATCCGAAGCTCCCCGCCAGCGTGGCCAGCTCGACGATGGTCGGCGTGTAGTCGGCCCAGCTCGAGGGCAGGAAGTCGCGGTGCAGCGACGTCACGATAATCACAAACCGCTCGAACCACATCCCTACGTTGATCAGGATGGAAATGGCGAAGACCACCACCGCGTTTTCCCGCACCCGCCGGAACCACAGGACCTGCGGCACCGCCACGTTGCAGCTCACCATGATCCAGTAAGCCCAACCCATCGGCCCGAACGCGCGGTTCCAGAAGGCAAACTGCTCATAAGTGTTCCCCGAGTAAAACGCGGTGAAGAATTCTGTGGCGTAGGCCATGGCCACGATCCCGCTCATGGCGATCACGATCTTGCTCATCGCGCCGATGTGCCGCTTGGTGATGTAGTCCTCCAGGCCCATGGCCTTGCGCGCCACCAGCATCAGCGTCAGCACCATGGCCATGCCGGAGAAAATCGCCCCGGCCACAAAATATGGCGGGAAGATCGTGGTGTGCCAGCCGGGGATGACCGCCGTGGCGAAGTCCCAGCTCACAATCGTGTGCACCGAGACCACCAGCGGCGTGGCCAGTCCCGCAAGCAACAGATAAACCACTTCGTAGCGCTGCCAGGTGCGGTAGGAGCTGTCCCAGCCCAGGCAAAGCACGCTGGCGATGCGCTTGCGCCACACCGCCTTGGTGCGGTCGCGCACCGTGGCCAGGTCCGGGATCATCCCCAGGTACCAGAAGATCAGCGAGATGGTGAAGTACGTGCCGATGGCAAACGCGTCCCACACCAGCGGCGAGCGGAAATTGATCCACAACGGCCCGCGATAGTTTGGATAGGGCAACATCCAGAACGCCAGCCACGGCCGCCCCATGTGGATCACCGGAAAGATGCCCGCGCAGATTACCGCGAAAATCGTCATGGCCTCCGCCGAGCGGTTCACCGACGTCCGCCAGCGCTGCCGGAACAAAAACAGAATCGCCGAAATCAGCGTGCCGGCATGTCCGATGCCGATCCAGAAGACGAAGTTGGTGATGTCGAATGCCCAGCCGACTGTGTTGTTCAATCCCCACGTGCCGATGCCCGTGGCAATCTGGTAGGACGTCGCGACAATGCCGATGACCATCACCGTGAACGAAATCAGGAAACCCGCCCACCACACCGCGGTGGTCTTGCGCTCCAGCGTGGTGCAAATCTCCGCGGTAATCTGCGCCGGCGCCTTTTGGCCGGCGATCCACGGCGGGCTCAGCGCGGCGTGCATCTCAGCCATTGTGTTTGTCCCCTTGCTCTTCTTCCCTGTTGCGCACTAGCTTCAGGTAGCTCACCGACGGCTGGAAATTGAACTCGCTCAGCACCGCGTATTGTCGGCCGCTGCGCAGCAGCTTCGAGACGCGGCTGTTGGGGTCGTTGCGATCGCCGAACACGATGGCCTGCGCCGGGCAGGACTGCTGGCAGGCCGTCTGGATGGCGCCCTCGGCAACTTTTGCGCCGCTCTGCTTCGCTTCGATCTTGGCGGCCTGGATGCGCTGCACGCAAAAGCTGCACTTCTCCATGATGCCGCGCGAACGCACCGCCACGTCCGGGTTGAGCGCCATGTTCTGCAGCTTGTCCTCGCGCGGATAATCGAACCAGTTAAATCGCCTGACCTTGTACGCGCAGTTGTTGGCGCAATATCTTGTTCCCACACAGCGCGAGTAAATTTGCTGGCTCAGGCCTTCCTCGGAGTGGACGGTGGCCAACACAGGGCAGACCGTCTCGCACGGTGCGTGGTCGCACTGCTGGCACATCATGGGCTGGTGGGCGACGTCCACGTCCGCGTTACCGGAATAGTAACGGTCAAGGCGAAGCCAATGCATGATGCGGCGGCGGCGCACTTCGTCGCGGCCGACGACGGGCACGTTGTTTTCCGCCTGGCAGGCCACCACGCACGCGGAACAGCCCGTGCACGCGCTCAGGTCAATCACCATCTGCCAGTGATGCCTGGGCGAGGGATGGTCTGGCGGCCACAGGTCTTCGTGCTCCGCCGCGCGCGCTTCGTGCACAGCACCGTCCTGTTTTTCCCGGAGGGTGGACAGCGCGGCTTCCTGAATAATCGGGCGGCGCTCGCCGCCGGGCAGCGCAAGTTTTTCCGGAACGGTGATGAAGTGGTGGGTCTGCGTGCAAGCGAGTTGAATGTGCTTGCCTGTTTTCGTCAGGCGCGCGCCCGCGCGCGTGTAACGCAGTGCGCCATCGGAGAATTCCGCCAGCGGCGCGACGTTCTTTCCGATGCGGCCGTCTTCCCCCACGGTCGCTTTGGCCTGAATCCACTGCGGGCCGATGCGCGCAAAGCGTTCCGTGGCCTTGCTGCCGTAACCGAGCGCGACGCCGACGACGCCATCATGCTGGCCGGGCTGAATGTAAGCGGGGAGTTCGATCGCGCGGTTGCCGATTTCCATGCGCACCACGTCCCCTTCGCTTACGGCGAGCCGCGCGGCAGTGGCCGGCGAAAGAGATGCGTAGTTGTCCCAGGTGACCTTGGTGATGGGGTCCGGCAATTCCTGCAACCAGGGATTGTGCGCGTGGCGCCCGTCGAGCAAGCCGACTTTCGGATAGAGCACCAGCGCGAGTGAATCCGCAGCGGGTTTTTCAAACAGCGGCGGCTGCACGGCGGCCAGCTTGAACGATTCGACTTTTGTGCGCGCGGGTTCGACTTCCGCGAAGCCGTCGTGCACGGAGCGATCCCAGAAGGCCTGAAAGGATTTTTCCTTTTGCTGTCGCGGGAAAATGTCTCGCTGCCAGCTTTCGCGCAGGATGTCGTAAGCGCTGTTCGGCGCGCCCATCCAGGCGGCGAGCGTTTCGACGAATGCGCGCGTGTTGAAAAGAGGACGAATGGCCGGCTGGGTGATGCTGACGACGCCGGCCACGGCTTGCGTATCGCCCCACGATTCCAGCGCGTGCGGCTCCGGACAGACGAAGTGCGCCAGCGCGGAGGTTTCGTCCGGGCGCGCGGCGAAGCTGACCACCAGCGATACATTCTTCAGCGCTGCGGCCAGGGCATGCGCGCCGGGCAGCTCGAAGACCGGATTCACGCCGCGAAGGAAGAGCGCGGCAACTTCGCCGTCGTACACTTCGCGGAGCAGGGCTTGCAGTTCGCGGTCGTTGCCCTGGCGCTGATACGACCGTTTTTCCAGGTCCAGCGTGGCGCCGTAGTTGCCGAGCAGATGGTTCACGAAATTGCAGAGCACCTGCACCTGCACATCCTGCTCGCCGCAGATGACCAGGCTGCGCCCACGCGCTTGCCAGAGGCGATCCACAAGGTCGTGGAGAAGATTTTCCGGCACCGGCGGCTTTTCGAGTCCGCTCCAGCGCAGCGCGCGGCCTGCCCCGTCCAGCGGGGCCAGGCGCTCGGCGAGATGCGCCAGCACCAGGCGAATCTCCGCCGGGGCTACGCGCACGCGCCGGTCGGCCTTGCTGCCGGTGAGCGACATGCGCGACTCGAACTGCACGTGGTAGGAAAAGCGCGATGGATTAGCGTCCAGGTTGCGCCCAGCGCGGTAGCCGGCGGTGAACTCCACCGGCGAAATCCACGTGCCGAGGAAGTCCGCGTCAAAGCCGACGATCACCGCGGCGCGGTCGAAGCGATAGCGCGGCAGCGCGCGAATGCCGTGCGTGCGCTGATGCGCGTCGAGGATGGCAGAGCTGGAAAGCGCGTCGTAAACGACGTGCTTGGCATCCGGAAACAGTTGAAGGAAGCGGCGAATCTGCGCAAGTTCGTTGGGGCTGGTGATGGTGCCGCTGAGGAAGCGCACGGCAGCCCGTTTTTCGCGAAGTGACTTGAGTTGCGCGGCGATTTCGCGGTCCACGTCCTCCCACTGCGCGGCGTTGCCGCGGGCCACGGGGTTCTGGTAGCGCGATGAATCGTAGAGTTCCAGCAACGAGGCCTGGCCCACGGCGCACAGCCCGCCCCGGGACCAGGGATGCTCGGCATTGCCTTCCAGCTTGACGGGACGGCCGTCGCGGTTCTTCACCAGCAGGCCGCAGCCCGCGCTGCACGCGTGACACGTGGAAGCGTAGAAGTACGCTTTGCCGGGGACAATCTCTTCCGGCTGGACCAGGAACGGAATGGCCTTCTCCACCGGGGCGCGGCTGCACCCGGCCAGCATGGCGGTGGCGAAGGTGAACCCGGCGGTCTTCAGGAAGCTGCGGCGGTCGAAGCCGGCTTCGATGCCGACAGGCACCTCGCGGAACTCGTCCCGCGCGGCGTCGAGCAAGGCGGGATCAGCGTCGCGTTGCTCCGGGCATTTCCAGTAGTGCTTGGCAGACTCTTCAGGCATCAGTTCATCCTGCCCATCAGTAGTGGCACGCGGAACAATCCAGCGGCGCCTGCACTTTCTTTCCGCCCACGCCGGTGCGGTTGACATCGCGGTGGCAGTTCACACACCAGCCCATGCTCAGGTCTTCCACCTGCTTGACGCGGTCCATGGTCTCCACCGACCCGTGGCACTTCTGGCAGTCCACACCGGCGGCGCCGTGCGGGCGATGGTCGAAGTAGGCGAAGTCCGGGAAGGTGTTCACCTTGAGCCACGCGATGGGGCGCGAGGGGTGCGCGGGGTCCGGCTGCAACTTTTCGTTCAAACCCATGGCGGTATAGAGCTTCTGCAATTCCGGCGAAATGATGCGCTGGGGCTCGCGCTTTTCCTTCTGCGCGGCGTCATCTTCGGCGCGCAGGACACCCAGCGGCGCGGTGACCAACTGGTGGCAGTTCATGCACACGTTGGCGGAGGGAATGCCCGCCAGGCGGCTGCGGGTAGCCCCCGAATGGCAGTAGTAACAGGAAATCTGCATCTCGCCAGCGTGCAAGCGGTGCGAGAAATTAATGGGCTGGACGGGTTCGTAGCCCTGCTGGTTGCCGGGTAGATGGAAGGCGCCCATCCACGGCACCAGCATGAACACGGCACCAGCGAGACCTACCAGCAGGACAAGGCTGAGCACTCTGGCGCTCATGCGAGGCGCTCCTCCAAGCCCTTGCGGTGAAGGAAGGGGGAGGTCACCGCGCGGAGAAAGCTGGCGAAGGTGAGCGCCCACACGGCCAGGGCAATGAAGACAAAATACCGCGGAATCTGAAATAGAAACTTGAGGTCCATGATTTCCGCCAGACGGTACGTGCAGGTGGTGTACATCCCCAGAGGAAAAACCATTCCCCAGTAGAGCGGGTCATAGATGAAAGGGAGTTTCTTGAAGGCGTGCCGCCACACGGCCAGGATCACCAGCATGGGGAACCACCACGTGGCGGTGGCCCAGTAGAACAGCGTGAAGCCTTTTACGAAAGGGGCCCGGCTGCCCAGCAGGGCCACGCCGTTGGAGAAGCGCATGAGCATGGCCCCGGCCAGCGTGGAGATGGCCATGGCGCCCATATTGATCCAGTAGTGGGCCTTCAAATCCAGCGGCTGAAGAGGGAAAAAGGTGCAGCGATAGAAAATCAGGGAGATCATCCAGATGTAGAGCATGCCGCCGAAAGACCACAGCACCAGGGAGACAAAGACGATCCTCTCAATTTCGGCGGGAAAGGCCTGCATCATCTGCGCGCCGAGCACGGCCACCGACTGCGTGGCCACCACGGCCACCAGCCAGCCGCTGTGAATGCCTTCGGCGAGCGACGGCTTGTTCTCCTTGATCGTAAACGCCGTGAAGACGCCATAGGTGATGCCGAGCAGCAGCAACCCCGCGACCACCCAGAGCACCGCGCCAACATGGTATTTCCCGTAGAGGATCACGCTCTGGCTGCCCAGCACGGCCGTCCCGGCGACGGCGGTGAAAAAACCGACATCGCGCTGATGGTCCATCAAGTCCGCCAGCATCATGCGCGGAAAGAAAACCAAGCGCAGCGTGGTCATCAGTACGAGCACCGCGTAGGCCACGACGTTTATCCACGCCAGGACCTGCCCGAGTAGGGGCATGTTCGTGAGATGCGCGGCGATGGCCACAATGCCCGTGGCCATGACCATGGCGAAATAGGCCGGATGCAGCAAACGCACCTGCTCGCGCACTATGGCGTACACGGAGAGGGTTGCCGCGGGCGCGGGGCGGGCAGCGATTTGTCCAACAGGATTCATCGGCTTGGTTCCCTGCGAGACAACTGCAGAGTTTGTGTGATCACCCGCCTTTCGGCGGGCTTCCCGGCCAAAAGCGCCGGGACGCAAAGGACGCGGAAGCCCGCCAGGGGGATTGAAAACAAGGTGCCTATGTCGCGGCTAAAGCCGCGACCCACAAGGCCAACGGTGCTCATCTCGTGGCTAAAGGCGCGACGCACAAGGCCATTGGGATTGTCACACATACTCTCCAGACTCCCGAGCGCCCGCAGGGCCCTGCCGGAGTCCGAACCGATTTCACTCATTGCCGCTCGCTTTATTCTCCGGCACGCGGGCTCCCACAGCAGCCAAGGGCGGCGCCTGAGCGTGCACGGCAGCCGGTGCTTCGACGTCGTGCGTGTACTTCAGAATCCAGGCCATGGAGAGGGAAAAGAGGGCCAGGAAAACGAATACGATGAAGCCAATGGTATAGCCGGGCCGGCCCAGGTCGCGCACGGCGAAGGCCAGCATCGGGGGGATGGCGAAACCGCCAAAAGCGCCCAGGCCGCCCACCCAGCCGGCCGCTCCGCCGACGGCCTGCGGCACTTCCTTGGGCACCAGCTTGAATACCGCGGCGTTGCAGATGCCCATGCCGAAGGCCAACAGGACTTCTCCGGGGAGCGCCAATTCGAACTCTTTGGCCGTCATCATCACAATCGCGCCCACCATCATGATGAACAGCGCCAGGATGGCGGTGTTTTCCCCGCCTTCGACGAGTTTGTCGGAGAGGATGCCGCCCACGATGCGGATCACGGAGGTCAGGATGGAGTAGAGGGCAGTCAACAGGCCGGCGGTAACCAGGCTGACGCCAAAGTATTGCGTCCAGTAGGTTGGCAACCAGGCGGTCAGGGCGATGAACCCGCCGAAGGTGCTGAAGTAGATCCAGACCAAGGCCCACGTACGCCAAACGTCGGCGGAAAGCTTCAGGCTATCCAGGAGATTACCGCGCGGGAAAAGCTCCTGGCCCCGCTGGCGCGCCTGCTCTTTCGCCTGCTCGAGGTTAGCGCCCCGGTCGCGGTACTGGAAAAACCACGCATTCTTGCCGTAGAGGAAATAGAGGAGCGTGCCGACGGCCAGGAAGACGGTCCAGGCCAGGTACGAACCTGCCAGGCCCAGCGAAACCAGCGCAACGGGAATCAGCAGGGAGAACATACCGGGCGCGACGTTGCCCACGCCAGCGAAGATGGCCAGTGCACGGCCCTGCTTTTTCTGCGGAAACCAGTAAGACACCTGGCCGATGCCTACCGAAAACGTGGCGATGCCGCACCCGCACAGCACGCCCAAGAACAGAAGCAGGGGGTACATGGCCGGCGTCAATCGATCGGGATAGAGAAACTTGGAAACCACGGTCAGCCCGGCCATGCCCACAACTGAAAGCCAGAGCAAGACGAGAAAGGGCTTGCGCCCTCCGGTGGTGTCCACCCAGGCGGCAAAGGGGATGCGCAACAGCGACCCGGAAAGCGACGGGATGGCCACCAGGAAACCGATGGCCATGGGCCCGAGTTTCATCACTTCCTGAAACTTGGCGGCGGTAGCGCCAAACAGCGCCACCGCGGCGAACCCAAAGAAGAAGCCGAGCGTGGCCGCGAACAAGCCCTGTTGGGGCGTGCCCTTCACGGCGTCCATGGTTAGTCTCCTTGTCCCTCAGAGCTGACGAAAGTGGGAACCACCTTACGGTACCAGCGCACCACCTGCGGCTTGCGCCAGAGGTAGGGATTGGGAACGACGAGGACGTGGACAAGTCGCGTGAACGGCGCGATGCCGATGATCACCCACGCGCCGGTGATGTGCAGCTTGACCATCCAGGGCAGGCCGACCAGAGACAACACATCCGGGCGGAAGGTGGCAATGGACCACAGATACGGGCTGAGAATGCTGGCGAACCACGAGGAGCCCCAGGGATGGAAGACGGCCACGTACACGCCGCTGGCCACTTGCAACAGCAACAGCACGAAGACGTACCAATCGAGCGCGCTGGTGACTTCGCGGATCTTGGACACCGTAATGCGCCGCACGATGCAGCCCACCAGCCCGACCAGGGTGAGCAAGCCGAAGATCAGCGCACTGATTTCCAGCACGTAGAGGCGCAGCGGGCGGCTGTTCCACAGCAGCACCTGGCGCGGGATGAGGAAGGCCACCACGTGGCCGGCCAGCACGGTGATGATCCCGTAATGGAAGGGCACCAGGCTCCAGAAGTGCTGCTGGTTTTCCAGGAATTGCGAGGAAAGGCTGGAGTAGCTGAAGGGCGCCTTGCGGTAGCGCATGATGGTGCCCAGGAAAAAGACGAACAGGGCCATGTAGGGGAAGACGATGAACAGCACCAGGTCGAGCGCGGGAAGTGTGGCAGTCATAGCAGTTCCCTTCCGTTCAAGACCGGCAAAACGCCGGTGGCAGCCAGAGTCTCTTCCGGCAAGCAGTTGTGCCGGCTGCCGAGCAGGCCGGCCAGCGCATCCAGCACGTCCTTGTAGGGGTTGTCTTTTCCGGCGAGGCCGGCGCGGATCTTTTCCAGCGCGGGCAGGACGCAGGCCGCGGCGAACTCATCGGCCTTGTCCGGGGCCATGCGGCCGAGCACGGCCAACACGTGGGTAAGGTGGTCGGGCAGCTCCTGCGTTTCGGCCAGAGCGTGGCGGCGCAGTTCCTGGCGCATGCGCACCAGGAAGGTGCCGCGGTCGTAATTTTCGCCGAAGAGGTGCCAGCCGATGTCCAGCGCGCAGTTGGGGTCCATGTCGAAGGTGCGCGTGTAACGCTCCTGCAACTCCTCGACGGAGAGCGGAGCGATGTGATCGCGGAAGCGGCCGAGTGCGACAGCCGATTGCGGGTGCAGGCCGGCGAGGGCCTCGACGCAGCGCGCAACGCGCCGCGCGTAGTCTTCGCCGGGATAGTTCACCACCGCGGCGAGCAGGTCATAGAGTTCCGCGGTTTGCATCACATCCCCCGGTGCGGCACAGAGAGGAAGCCGAAGCCGGCGCCTTGCTTATGTTCGAGGGGGTCCCCAAACATTTGTATGGCTTCCTCTCGGTGCGCGGGCGGGATAACGAAGCGGTCATCGAAGGTACACAGGGAGGTGAGAGAGTAGATAGCGTCGGCTTCCTCAGGCGTACAGTCCGCTTCGGTGAGCATCCGTTGAGCCGTGACCAGGTCCACATCGCCCACGGTCAGCGCGCGGCGGTACCAGCGCACGGCCTTCTGCTTCTTCAGGGCGTAGCGGACCTTGCCTTCGTGCCCGGCTCCAAACAGGTTGGCAAGGAACTTCAGCGGCACGCGCGCTTCCTCGATGTCGTGGAAGAGTTCCTCGGAGACGTGATCCACGGTGCCGTTCTCTTTGTGGGCCATCACCGGGGACATGGGCGGCACGTAGAACAACATGGGCAGGGTGCGGAACTCGAGGTGCGGGGGCAGGGCAATCTTCCACACTTTCACAAATTTGTAGACCGGCGAATTCTGCGCGGATTCGATCACGGAGTCGTGCACGCCATTGGCGCGCGCGGCGGCGATGACTTGGGGGTCGAAGGGATCCAGGATGAGCGCACGCTGGCCTTCCACGAGCTGCTCGTTGGGCAGTTTGGCCACTTCCTCCAGGCGCGCGGCATCGTAGAGCAGCACGCCCAGGTAGCGGATGCGACCGACGCAGGAGTGGAAGCAGGCCGGGGCCTGGCCGGTCTCCACGCGCGGGAAACACAGGATGCACTTCTCGGACTTGCCGGTGGACCAGTTGTAGAAAACTTTTTTGTAGGGGCAGGCGGCGATGCAGGAGCGCCAGCCGCGGCAGCGCTTCTGGTCCAGCAGCACGATGCCGTCCTCGCCGCGCTTGTACAGCGCCCCCGAAGGACACGCCGCCACACAGGCCGGATTCAAGCAGTGGTTGCAGATGCGCGGAAAGTAGAAAAAGACCAGGCGCTCCACGGCGAAGAGTTGCAGGCGCTGCTCTTCGCTGAGCCCGGCCAGGTTGGGGTCGTTGGCTGCGTAGACGGGGGAACCGCCCAGGTCGTCGTCCCAGTTGGGTCCGGCTTCGATCTGCACCAGTTCGCCGGTGACCATGGAGACGGGCAAGGCGGTGGGCTGGTCGGGGCCTTCGGGGGCGTTGAACAGATGCTGGTAGTCGTAAGTCCAGGGCTCGTAGTAGTCGTCCATGGTGGGCATGTGCGGGTTGTGAAAGATGTTGAAGACTACGCGGCCCTTGCCGGTGGACTTCAGTTGCAGGTCGCCGTTGTGGACATCCCAGCCGCCGGCGTACTTTTGCTGGTCTTCCCAGCGAGTGGGGTAGCCGGTGCCCGGCTTGGTCTCCACGTTGTTCCACCACATGTACTCGGTGCCGCGGCGGTCGGTCCAAATGTTCTTGCAGGCGATGGAGCAGGTGTGGCAGCCGATGCACTTGTCCAGGTGGAACACCATCGAAATCTGCGAGCGGACGTCCATGGTCAGGCTCCTTGGGTTACCACTTCAGTTCGGGCAGCTTGCGCACCAGCACGTGCGTATCGCGGTTGCAGCCGATGGGGCCCCAATAGTTGAAATGAAAAGTGAACTGCCCGTAGCCACCGAGCATCAGGTTGGGCTTGAGATGCACGCGGGTCAGGCTGTTGTGCCCGCCGGCGCGACGATGGCCGCGCAGGGGCGAAGTGGGCACGGCCAGGGTGCGTTCCGGAGAGTGGTACTGGATGCAGATGCCGCGGGGGATGCGCGCGCTGACGACGGCGCGGGTCACTACCACACCGTTGTCGTTGTGCACTTCGACATAGTCGTTGTCAGCAATGTCCAGCTCGGCGGCATCCTTGTCGCTCATCCACAGCGGCTCGCAGCCGCGGGAGAGGGTCATCATGCGGTGGTTGTCGCCGTAGGTGGAGTGGATGTGCCACTTGCCGTGCGGGGTGAGGAAGTTGAGCATCTTCGTGGGGCCGACTTCCTTGCTCACGCGCAGGTCGCCGTATTGCTTGGGCAGCGGCTTGGGCTTGTAGGTGGGCAGGTGCTCGCCGAAGTCGAGATAGCCGGGATGATCGAGGTAGAAGTGCTGGCGGCCGGTGAGCGTGCGCCAGGGCACCAGGGCTTCGACGTTGTAAGTGAAGGGCGCATAGGCGCGGCCGTTCTCAATCAGGCCGGACCACATGGGACTGTTTACGAAGCGCTGCGGACGGGACTGCAAGCCTTCGTAGCTGACGCGCACGCTGCGGTTCTTCTCCGCCAGCGGGGTGAGCGGCAGGCCGACTTTCTCTTCCATGTTTTTGTAGGAGCGGTAGGCCAGCTCGCCGTTGGTGACCGTGGCGAAGTGCAGGACCAGGTTGCAGGCGTGCTCGTCCTGGGCCAGGGAGGGATAGCGCTTGCCCTGCCACTGCACGGTGGGCATGGTCTTCAGCGCTTCCTCGTAGAAATCCTCGACGGCGTAGTTGGTGCCGTGGGCGCCGAGGCCGGTCTTGCGGATCAGATCGCCGAGAGAGATGAACTGATTGAAGAGATTCTTGTAGTCGCGGGCCACGACGCGCATCCCAGGCATGGTCTTGCCGGGGATGGCCTCGCATTCCCCGCTCAGCCAGTCCTTAATCTGCGGCTGGGCGATTTCCGCAGGGGTGTCGTGGGCCAGCGGAGTGGCCACGACGTCCCACAGCGGCTCGGGGAAATGCTTTTCAGCCAGCTCGGAGAACTTCTTGGAGATGGCTTTGAAAATTTGCCAGTCGCTCTTGGACTCCCAGCAGGGGGGCACGGCCGCAGAGAGCGGATGGATGAAGCTGTGCATGTCGGTGGAGTTGAGGTCGGCCTTCTCGTACCAGGTGGCCGCGGGCAGGACGATGTCCGAGTAGAGCGCGGAGGTGTCCATGCGGAAGTTGAGGTCCACCACCAGGTCCATCTTTCCCTGCGGCGCATTCTGGTGCCACTCGACTTCGCGCACGGAGTCGGCGGCCAGCTCCTCGGCGATGGCGTTGGTGTGCGTGCCGAGGTAGTGCTTGAGGAAGAATTCGTGGCCCTTGGCGCTGGACATCAGTGCGTTGCCGCGCCAGATGAACCAGACGCGCGGCCAGTTTTCCGCGGCGTCGGGGTCCTCCACGGCGAAGCGCAGCTTGCGCTCCTTGAGCTGCCTGACGACGTAAGCCTTGATCTCGTCTTCGGTTGTGCAGCCGGCGTCGGCAGCCTCGCGGGCCAACTCGAGCGGGCTCTTGTTGAACTGCGGGTAGAAAGGAAGCCAGCCGTTGCGCACGGCTTTGGCCTGCACGTCCATGGTGTGACCCTGGGCGAGCGAACCAGGGCGCTGGGTGGCGGGGACGGTGTGGTAGTCCGTGAAATCTTTCTCGTAGCGCCACTGGTCGGTGTTGACGTAGTGCCAGCTCGGCGCGTTTTGCAGGCGCACGGCCGGGTACCAGTCGCGCCCGAAGGCGATGGCCGACCAGGACTCCATGGGGGCCAGCTTTTCCTGGCCGACGTAGTGGGCCAGGCCGCCGCCGTTGACGCCCACGCAACCGCAGAACATCAGCGCGTGGATGCCGGCGCGGTACATCAGGTTGGCGTGATACCAGTGGTTGATGCCCGCGCCGATGATGATCAGGCACTTGCCGCGGGTCAGCTCGGCGGTAGTGCCCCATTCGCGGGCGAAGCGGATGACCAGCTCGCGGCCCATACCGGTGTATTTCTCCGCCCAAGCCGGGGTGAAGGGCGCGTCCTCGTTGTTGTAGTCGGCCGGGTAGTCGCCGTCGAGGCCGCGCGGAACGCCATACTGGGCCATGAGCAGGTCGTAGATGGTGGCGACGCTGACGGTTTTGCCGTCTTTCGTCTTGACGCGCTTTACCGGCACGCCGCGGGCGAGCGTGCTGGCTTCTCCGAAATTGTCGAGCTGTACCTGAACAACGCCGTCGTTGGCGTCGAGGAAAGTCAGCGCGGGATCGATCTCGCTGCCGTCCTGGCCATCTTTCAGCAACAGGTTCCACTTGCCCTTCTCGGTGCCCCAGCGGAAGCCGGAGCTGCCCATGGGCATCTTGGGGCGGTCGGTGGCGGTGTCCCACATCAGGAATTTCCATTCGCCGTTTTCCGTGCCGGCATATTTCTCCAAGCGATTGGCGCGGAGGAGCTGACCGGGGCGCAGGACGCCGTCTTGTTCAACGATCTCCACCAGATACGGCGCGTCGGAGTATTTCTTGGTGTACTCAAGGAAGTACGGCGTCTGCTTCTCGTGGTGGAATTCTTTCAGCAGGACGTGGTTCACAGCCATCCACCAGGCGCCGTCCTGGCCGGCGTTGATGGCCACCCATTCGTCGGCGTACTTGGCCACCTGGCTGAAATCCGGGGCGAAGACCCACATTTTCGAGCCGTTGTGGCGGGCCTCGGCGGCGAAGTGGCAGTCCGGCGTGCGGGTCATGTTCAGGTTGGCGCCCATGGAGACGATGAGCTTGGCGTTGTACCAGTCCGCCGATTCGTGCACGTCGGTCTGCTCGCCCCAGGTCTCCGGCGAAGCGCTGGGCAGGTCGCAATACCAGTCGTAGAAAGAGAGCGAAAGACCGCCCATGAGTTGCAACATGCGCGCGCCCGCGGCGTAACTGATCATGGACATCGCCGGGATGGGCGAGAAGCCGGCGATGCGGTCCGGGCCGTGCGTCTTGATGGTGTGAATCTGCGCGGCGGCGATCAGCTCGAGCATGGTGTCCCAGTCGGCGCGGCGGAAACCGCCCTTGCCGCGGGCGCGCTGCCAGCGCGCGCGCTTTTCCGGGTCGTCCACCAGCGACTTCCAGGCGTCCACCGGATCGTCGTGCTGCAACCGGGCTTTCTTCCACAGGTCCATCAGCGCGCCGCGGACGTAGGGGTACTTCACGCGCAGAGGGCTGTAGAGGTACCAGGAAAAGGAAATGCCGCGCTGGCAGCCGCGCGGCTCGTAGGGAGGCAGGCTCGAATCCAGCGCCGGGTAGTCCAGCCCCTGCATCTCCCAGGTGACGATGCCGTCCTTGACGTGGATCTGCCAGGTGCAGCCGCCGGTGCAGTTCACGCCGTGCGTGCTGCGAATGATTTTGTCGAACTGCCAGCGGTTGCGGTAAAACTCTTCCCAGGACCGCAGATTGGGATCGGTCTCGTCCTTAATCCAGTCAATGGCGCTCTTGCGCTTCATTGCTCACCCCTCTGTGCGTGCACGTGGACCAGCGGCCGGCGAACCGCGCGGAAGCGATAACTCCACACCGCGCCGATTATCACCAGCAGCACTACGGCCCCGGCCAGGCCGATCAAGAAGAAGTTCAGCAGCGGCACGATGTCCGCCTCGCCGCTGCGCGAGTTGGCGTCTTCCACCACGGCCAGCAGCGAGTAGATTTCTTCGGGCTCCAGCGGCTTGTCCATAAAGATGGCCTGCATAGTGGGGGTGGCTGGGGCGGACAACCACGCAGCAGTGGCCTTGCGCCCGCCCAGGCGTTCGTACACGCGCGTCAAATCAGCCTGGAGCCGGGGCGCAAGCCGTCCGCCACCCAGCCCGGTCAGGGTTCCCACGGTGTGGCAGGAGATGCAGGCCGGGCCGCCCTTGGCCAGGCGCCGCGTGCCGAGGAAGAGTTCGCTCCCGGCGGCTAAGTCGGCGGCGGTGTAGGGCTTGTCGCTGATTCCGGCCGGACCCCAGGGTTTGCCGGACTTGGAAATTTCTTCGATGAAGTTGAGAATCTCGTCGAGCCGTGTGTCCGTCATGTTCTGCGGCGGGGGCATCACCACGCCGTTGGCCGCTTGCAGCAGCTTCAGGGCATACGGGTCGCCGCGGTCAATCATGGCTTTGGGATTAGGGATGAATTGCTTCAGCCAGACGCGGTCGCGGCGCTGAGTGACGTCCTTGAGATCCGGGCCGGCCAGGCGGCCACCGCCGATGGTGTGGCAGCTCGAGCAGTTCTGTTTGAAGTAGGTTTGCGTGTCCTGCGCCTGCGCGCCGGACGGCACGCCCAGCATCAAGAACGGGAGCGCGGCCAATATCAGGAACGCTGCCCATCGGCGCTCATCCTTGCGAGTTTGGATTGGTCGTCTCATCGTGTTCTTTGCCTCTTACGACCGCGAGTTTTCGGGCGCTCCGAGGGTTCCGCGGTGCGCAACTGATCCACCAGGGTCAGCCCCGGGCGCTCCTGCGCGGTGAGGGCGAGGGTGGCCAGCGAAGTTTCGTCGAGCAGGCGCTGGAACTCCGCACGCAGCGGAGCCCACTGGGAGTGCAGCGGGCACGGCGAAGTTTCCGAGCAGGCACCCAGTCCCATCACACAAGACTCGACGTGGTCGTCGCCTTCCACCGCGCGGACCAGGGCCGATAGCGTGATTGTTTCCGGTGCCCGGCCGAGCTCGACTCCGCCGCCGGGCCCGCGGAAGGCGCGCACCAGTCCGGCCCGAATCAGGTGGCGCATAATCTTGGCCAAGTAAGGCGCCGGCAAGCCCGTGCCAGCGGCAATTTCGTGTACAGGAGAAAGTTTTCCGGGGGGCTGGATGGCCAGATGGAGGGCCGCGCGGATGGCCAATTCAGAAGCGTGACTGTAGAAGAGCAGCATGGTTACAAAACCAGAATAGCAGACCGTGTAATCCACTATTCCTCGGTTGTCAAGTCTTTTTTTTCACTTGCCCGTCCGGCCTATGGAAGAACCCGCCCGGGCCAAGCGACTTGACACTCCTGGCCCCTTGCTGGAAGATGCCTGCGGAGAGGGGATGCTCTACTCGAAACCCTGCGAATACGCCATTCGCGCGCTGGCCTTTATGGCCCGGCGCGGGGACCAGAAGCCGGCGCAAGGGCAGGAAATTGCGGTGGCAGAAAAGATCCCGGGACCTGTGCTGGGCAAGATCCTTCAAGACCTAGTACGCAAGGGCCTGCTGGAATCGCGCCGGGGACCGGGCGGGGGCTTTCGCCTGGCGCGCCGCGCCGAGCTGATCACCCTGCGGGACGTGGTGGCGGCCATTGACGGTCTGGACCACTTCCACGATTGCGTGGCCGGGCTGGAAATGTGCGGGGAAGACGCTCCTTGCCCCCTGCACGACAGTTGGAAAGTCATCAGAGGGCAGATCCTGCACGACCTGGAAACCACCACGGTGGCGCAGATGGCCATGGCCGTGAACCGCAAAAAGCTGCTTGCCAAGCGGCTTGCGCGCCGGAAGGCCTGAATTCAGCGTTTTTCCCTTCCCCGTGGTCCAGACGCCCTACTTCTTCCCCATCACATCTTCGGCCCAGCTTAAGGCGGCCATGGCGCGGGGAAAGCCGATGGTGGTAATAGCCAACAAGATGGCGTGGCGGATTTCGGCGGGCGGAATCCTTTCTCTCATGGCCGCACGGACGGCAGAATGCAGCGCGCCCTCCGACTGGGCCGCTGCGGCGATGCCCAGCTTTATGAGGCGCCGCGCCCGGGGGTCCAGCGGGCCGGCGGCATGGCAGGCCTCGCCGAGGTGCTGAAACGCTTTCCAAATGCTTCCATAGGATTTGCTGAACCTGGTTACGTACTTCGGCAGAGCGTGCTTCATGTGCGTACCTCCAAGCGGGGGGTGCAGTACTCAGGCACTGAAGACTATACCGGTTGGGGAGGCTCTGGAACACCTTGAATGCTCTGTCGGGCCGGCCCGGGGGCGATGGAGGGGCGTGGGCGGAGATTTCCAGAGGCCCTGTGGAAATAGGGCTTGACACGGGAGCAATTGCGGAGTATAGGAACCGTAATTCCAGAATTGCCCGCACCCGTTGGGGAGGGCCGATGAAAGCTGCCGTGCTGCATGCCGGAGGTCGTCTGGAACTGGCCGAGGTGGCGCAACCGCAGCCAGCCGCCGGAGAGGTGCTGGTGCGCGTGGCCGCGTGCGGGATCTGCCACACGGACCTGCACTATCTGGACCACGGCGTGGCCACCTTTAAAACTCCTGTCATTCTGGGCCACGAAGTCTCCGGCATGGTGGCCCGGGTGGGGCCCGGGGTGAGCAAGTTCCGCGAGGGCGACCGGGTGCTCCTGCCCGCCGTGTTCACCTGCGGGAATTGCCACGCCTGCCGCAGCGGCCGGGAAAACATCTGCGAACAGATGAAGATGCTGGGCAACCACGTGGACGGCGCTTACGCGCAATACGTGGTGGGCCCGGCCAAGGACTGCTTTTCCCTTCCCCCGGAGATCCCCCTGGCGGAGGCCTGCCTGATCGGCGACGCCATGTCCACGCCCTATCACGCGGTGAAGCACCGGGCGCAGGTGCGCCTGGGGGAGAACGTAGCGGTGTTCGGCTGCGGGGGAGTGGGCATCAATGCGGTGCAGTTCGCCGCCCTGGCCGGCGGGCACGTGATCGCCGTGGACATTGACGAGCACAAGCTGGAGCTGGCGCGGAAGTTCGGCGCGGGGGACACGCTGAACCCGCGCGCGGTGGAGCGGGTGGACAAGGAACTTAAGAAGCGCACCGGCGGGGGCGTGGACGTAGCGCTGGAAGTAATCGGCAAGCCGGAAACAATCCGCACAGCCTTCGAATCGTTGCGTCCGGGCGGGCGGCTGTGCGTGGTAGGCTACAGCGCGGAACCGGTGACCCTGGCCTTTTCCAAGCTGATGTTCTACGAGCTGCAAGTGCTGGGCAGCCTGGGCTGCCGGCCGAGCGATTACCCGGAATTGATCGAGCTGGTGCGCAGCAAGCGGGTGCAATTGGAGGCGCTGGTGACCGGGCGCTACCCGCTGGAAAGGATTTTTGAAGGATTGGACGCCCTGCGGCGCGGGGAGGGGCTGAGAGGGATTGTGGTGGCGGTGTGAAGTTCGAAGTCGGAAGTTGGAGGTTAGAAGTTGCTGAGCCGCGCTGAAGCGCGCCGCTACAGGTGCCTGATGACGCGGCCGGATTCGTAAATAGGAAAGGACCCACGCTTGCGATACTTCGAGAGCCAGCCTGCCGAGACACTGGGGTTCAAGCACGTGCTCTACGCCAAAGCCGACGGCGTGGCGCGCATCACCATCAACCGGCCCGAAGTGTACAACTGCTATGACACGCCGTGCCTGATAGAACTGCGCGATGCTTTCCGCGACGCTACCTTTGACGATAAGGTGGGCGTGATGGTGTTGACCGGCGCGGGAGACAAAGCCTTCTGCACCGGCGGCGACGTCAAGGAATACGCCGACATATACACGAAGACCCCGCGCGATTACTGGAAGTACATGACCTGCTTCCAGGAAGCGCTGGACGGCATCCGCAACACCGGCAAGCCGGTGATCGCGCGCATTAACGGGCTGGTGGCCGGGGGCGGCAATGAATTGAACCTGGCCTGCGACCTGGCCATCGCGGCGGAGCATGCCACGTTCCGTCAGGTGGGCACGCGGGTGGGCTCGGTGGCTGCGGGAGGCGCGACGCAGTGGTTGCCCATCACCATCGGCGACCGCCGCGCGCGCGAGATGCTGTTCCTGTGCGAGCCGATCTCGGCGAAGACGGCGTTGGAGTGGGGCCTGGTGAACCAGGTGGTGCCGCTCGCGCAGCTCGACGAAGCCGTGCAGACCATGGCGCAGAAGCTGCTGGACAAGTTCCCTGAGTGCGCGCGCTACACCAAGCAACAGGTGAACTTCTGGAAGGACTTCGTGTGGCACATGACCATCGGCCACGCGCGGGACTGGCTGACCCTGCACTTTACCGACGTGGAGCCGTACGAAGGCATGACGGCGTTCGTGGAGAAGCGCCCGCCGAATTACCGCGGCCTGCGCGAACAGGCCGCTGAGGGCGGGTCGCCGGAGTTCCTCCACGGGCCACCGACAAAGAGCTGCGCGAAGTGCGGAGCCAAGGGCCTGCCGGAAAAGTTCCGACACTGCGGCGTGTGCGGCGCGAAGCTGGGTTAGCGCATGAGCCGAGTGGTGCTGATCACCGGCGGGATGAGCGGCATCGGGCTGGCCACGGCCGCGACCTTTCAGAAAGCGGGCGACAAGATCTTCATTGTGGACAGGCAGAAAAGTGCGGAAGGAGAGGAGGTGGTGCGCACAAGTGGCGGGCGGTTTTTCGACGGCGACGTGCGCAGCTTCGAGTTCGCCGCGGAAGTGGTCGCGCAGGTCGCCGGCGACGAGGGCCGCCTGGAGGTGCTGGTGAACAACGCGGGCATCAGCCGCGACCACGTGCTGTGGAAAATGAGCGAAGAGGACTGGGACGAAGTGCTGGCCATCAACCTGAAAGGCGCGTTCAACTACCTGCGCGCGGCGGCGCCCGTTTTTCGCGAGCAGAAAAGCGGCAAGGTGGTGAACGTGAGCTCGATCAACGCGCTGCGCGGCAAGGCGGGGCTGGCCAACTACGCCGCGTCGAAAGCGGGGCTGGTGGCGCTGACGCGCACAGCGGCGCGGGAGTTGGGCGCTTCGAATGTGAACGTGAACGCGGTAGCGCCGGGGATGGTGGAGACGCCGCTGACGGCCCGGCTGGCGGAGGAAGTCCTGGCACAAGCGCGGCGCGAAACCGCGCTGGGACGGTTGGCGCAGTCGCAAGAGATTGCCGACGTGATTTTCTTTTTGTGCTCCGAGCAGGCCCGGCACATCACCGGGCAGGTGATCGTCGTGGACGGCGGGCAGACGGCATAAGGACGCGCGGGCCAAGGTCGCGGGTAATGCCGCGACGCACAAGGCGTGGCGAATCTTGGGAAGGACGTGTAAGAGGTGAGCATGGGCAGCGGAAGCCATCGCTTCTGGGAACAGGCCAGGCGCTGGGAAGAAGTCATCGCGCACTGCCGCGAAGTGGCGTTCGACACTGGCTTCCCCACGGTGCGCGCGTGGAAGCAGGAGACTGGCGGGAAAGCGGTGGGCAGTTTTCCGGTGTACACGCCGCAGGAGTTGATTGCGGCGTCGGGCAGCCTGCCGGTGACGTTGTACGGGGGACACGGGCAGTTGGAGATTGACCACGCCGACTCGCGCATCCAGTCGTTCGTCTGCTCCATCGCGCGGAGCACTCTGGAACTGGGGCTGGCCAAGTATCTGGACTGGCTGGACGGCTTCGTAGTGCCCTCCATCTGCGACGTGGCACGGAACCTTTCCGGCGTGTGGCGGCACAACTTCGCAAACGGGTTTCTGTTCTACCTGCACCTGCCGCAGAACGTGGACTCGCCGGCGGCGAAGACGTATTACCGCGGGGAACTGGAACGGCTGCGCGCGGGCCTGGCGGAGCTGACCGGCAGGGCCATCGCGGACGCTTCCCTTTCCAGCGCCATCCAGACCTTCAACCGCAACCGGACGCTGCTAGAGGAGTTTCGCGCGCGGCGCGCGGCGAATCCGGAGCAGTGGCCTTCTTCGCACGTGTACGTACTGGCGGCGATGGGCAACGTCCTGCCGCGCGAGGAACACAACGCGCTGCTGGAGCGCGCGCTGGAGCTGGGCGAGGCGCAGCGGCGGCCGAAGCGCGACGCAGTGCGCGTGGTGCTGCGCGGCGCGTTCTGCGAACAGCCGCCGCTTGAGCTGCTCGACGTGCTGGAGGACGCCGGCTGCGCGGTGGTGGACGATGATTTCCACATCGGCGGGCGATTTTTCCTGGCACCGCTCGAGGGGAACAGCGACCCGCTGGACGCGCTGGCCGAAGCCTATCTGCACCAGACCGTGCTGACGCCGGTGAACAACCCGGGGCGGCGCTCGCGCAGCGCAGACCTGCTCACGCGGTGCAAAGAGCAGGCCATCCAGGGCGTGGTCTTCGCCAGCCCGAAGTTCTGCGAGCCGGCGCTGTACGATTCGGTGCTGCTGCGCAAGGCGCTGGAACACGCCGGGCTGCCCGTGCTGGAGTTCGAGTACGAAGAGAAGATGACCGTGTTTGAGAGCGTGCGCATGCAGGCGGAGACGTTCGTGGAATCCATTCTGTTTTTCTCCTGAGAGGCGGGCGATGGCAAGCAGCTACCAGTTCCAGGGTCTGGGGCGCGACAAGCAGAAGGACCTGCTGGGCGCGTGGTACAAGCGGCTGGAGGACGCGCCGAAAACCGGCACGCCGGTGGCCTACCTCTTCATCAGCGGCAACATCTGCGAACTGCTGCGCAGTTTCGGGTTCGAGGTGCTCTTTCCCGAAGTGAACGCGCTGCAGTGCGGAATCAAGAAGACCGCCGGGGACTTCATCCTGAAGGCGGAAGACCTGGGCTACTCCTCCGACGTGTGCGGCTACGTGAAGAACGACATCGGGCTGGCCAGCAGCGGCAACCGCGGGCCGTTTGGCACACTGCCCAAGCCGGATCTGCTGGTGTGCAACTATGCCGGCTGCAACACGTACATCAAGTGGTTCGAGGCGCTGGCGGAGCTCTACGGCGCGCGTTTTTTCCTGCTGGACGTGCCCTACCGGCGCACGGGCGAAAAGGAACGGCCGGAAGACTTGCAGTACGTGATGCGGCAACTGGAAGAGCTGGCCCAGGTGTGCGCAGAGATCAGCGGCCAGCGCCTGGACCTGGACAAGGTGCGCGAGCAGCTCGAATACGCCAGGCAGGCCGAGGAACTGTGGGTGAAGATCCTGCACTCGGCGAAACACAAGCCCTCACCCTTCGATGCGTTTTTTGAGGCCGTCTTTTTCATGGCACCGATCTACGTACTGCGCGGCACGAAGGAATGCGTGGACTATTACGAAGCGGCCTGCAAAGAGATTGAAGAGCGCCTCCAGCACAAGATCGGGCCGGTGAGCGAGGAGCGCTTCCGCGTGGTGATGGAAGGGCCGCCACCGTGGCCGAACTTCCGCAACTTCTGGGAGCTGTTCAAGCGCTGGGGTGTGTGCTGCGTGGCCTCCACATACTCCAAGGTGGGAGGCATCTGGGATTTCGGCAGGCGCCACGACCCCGCTCGGCCGATGGAAAGCCTGGCCGAGTACGCGGTGAATTGCTACACGAACTGGGACTGGTCGCTGCGGCGGCAGATGATGGAGCGCTATGCGCAGGAATACTCGGCCGACGCGCTGGTGATCCACTCGGTGAAGAGCTGCCGGGCGTTTTCGGTGGGCCAGGCGGACGTGCGCGAACACTTCTCCAAGGTGAAGGGGCTGCCCACGCTTTTCGTAGAGTCCGACCTGGCCGACCCGCGGTACTTTTCCGAGGCGCAGCTCCGCAACCGGATTGACGCGTTCTTCGAGGCGCTGGAACACCGCCGGATGGCCCCGGCGCGGCCGGCGCCGGAGGCATAGGAGGAAGCTGAAGATGCTCGTAGCGGGCGTGGATGTGGGCTCGACGTGCACGAAAGCGGCGCTGCTGGACGAGAACAAGCGCGTGCGCGGGTTTTCGCTGGTGGACACTGGAGCCAACGTGGTGCGCGCGGCCGAACGGGCCTTTCACGCGGTGGTGAAAGAGGCCGGGGTGGAAGGGTGGGACATTTCGTTTACCGTAGGCACCGGCTACGGGCGCTACCGCGTGCCGTTCGGCGATCTACAGGTGACCGAAATCAGTTGCCACGCCAAGGGCGCATGCTTCCTCTTCCCGCGCACGCGCACCATCCTGGACATGGGCGGGCAGGACACCAAGGCCATCCGCGTGAGTGACGACGCCGAGGTGAAAGATTTTTCCATGAACGACAAGTGCGCCGCGGGCACCGGGCGCTTTTTGTCCGCTGCGGCGCAGGTGCTGGGCCTGCAACTCGAAGAGCTGGGCGCGGTGGCGGGCGAATCCAAAAAGCCGCTGAAGATTACGAACGTGTGCACGGTTTTCGTGGAGCAGGAAATCATGATGCACCTGGCCAAAGGCTGCCTGGTGGAGGACGTGCTGGCCGGCGTGCATCAGGCCATCGCCGGGCGGAGCATGGCGCTGCTACGGCGGGTCGGGTTGGAGGAGGAGATCACCTTCACCGGCGGGGTGGCGCG
>Ga0073934_10003152_pt1 | contig 31409 bp, 27 predicted proteins | sample LarsenN4metaG_FD_76834 | JGI IMG/M metagenome (GOLD analysis project Ga0073934, IMG submission 76834) | Hot spring sediment bacterial and archeal communities from British Columbia, Canada, to study Microbial Dark Matter (Phase II) - Larsen... ...
CGGAATCCGGTGGGGCTGGCGTGCACGCGGCTGGAGGCGAACGTGCTGCTGGTGACCGCTTCCGAGCAGGAGCACGAGTGCCTGGTGACGGCGGAGCATCACGCGCACTTGTCGGTGGAGGACACGGTGTTCGAGGCGGTGGCCGCGGCCTACGCGGCGGTGCTTCCGGAGGAGCGGCACAGGGGGGCGGCGGTGATCGATCTGGGGGTGCATTCCACGGGGGTCGCGATCTATGACGGCGAGGCCGCGGTGTGCGCGGCTTCGATACCGGTGTCCTCGGACCACCTGACGCGGGACATCATAATGGGTCTGCACCACTACCACAATGTGACGGTGTCCTACGAAGACGCAGAGATGCTGAAGCGGGAGTACGGTTGCGCGATGCTGGGGCTGACGGCGGACAACGCGCTGATCGAGATTCCGGCCGGGGAGGGCCGGGGATCGAAGGAGATTTCGCGGCGGCAGCTGAACGAGATTCTGGAGGCGCGGGCCGAGGAGATGTTCCTGTACGTGCGCGACGAGATCCGGAAGGCAGGCATGGACCAGGCGCTGATGGAGGGAGTGTTCCTGACGGGCGGAGGGGCGCGGCTGCAAGGGATGCTCGATATGGCGGAGAAGGTCCTGAACTGCCACGCCAAGTACGGGCTGACGGTGGGAATCCAGGACTGGCCGCAGAACTTTCAGGATCCGGCGCGGACGACGGCGGCGGGGCTGGCGATGTACTCGGCGCGGCTGAAGTTGCACCGGACGCAGCGGAGGAAGCCTCCCGGCCTGCTGGGCTTTTTCGGCTGGTAGAAGCGGGTGCGCGGCAACAGACTAAACTGAGAGGTACAGATGTTAGACCTGAATGACGGGATGAACTTCGAGATGGCGGAAGAGTCGACCGCGACGACCCGCATCAAGGTGATCGGCATCGGCGGAGGGGGCGGCAACGCCGTCGCGCGGATGATGGCGTCGGGGCTGACCGGCGTTGAGTATTACGTGATCAATACGGACCGGCAGGCGCTGACGGCGTCGCCGGTTCCGAACAAGCTGGCGATCGGGGCGAAGGTGACGTCGGGGCTGGGGGCGGGGTCGGATCCGGCGGTGGGCCGGCAGGCGGCGCTCGAGGACACCGAGCGGATCATCGAACTGCTGGAGGGCGCGGACATGGTGTTCGTCACCGCGTGCCTGGGCGGCGGGACGGGGACGGGCGCGGCGCCGATCGTGGCGTCGCTGGCCAAGGAGATGAACGCGCTGACCGTGGCGGTGGTGACCAAGCCGTTCCGGTTTGAGGGTCCGCGGCGGATGAAGATCGCCGACTACGGGCTGGCGGAGCTGGCGGGCACGGTCGACACGGTGATCACCATTCCCAACAGCCGGCTGCTCGAGGTGGCGCAGGGAAAGATGGCGTACAAGGAGGCGTTCAAGCTGGCCGACGATGTGCTGCGGCAGGCGGTGCAGGGAATCAGCGACATCATCACGACGCCGGGGGTCATCAACCGGGACTTTGCCGACATCCGGGCGATCATGCTGGGCATGGGCCACGCGATGATGAGCACGGCGACCGCGAGCGGCGAGAACGCGGCGGTGGAGGCGGCGCGGAAGGCGATCACCAATCCGCTGCTGGAGGACGGCGGGGTGCGGGGAGCGCGGGGCGTGCTGATCAACATCACGGCGGCGGGATCGCTGCCGATCCAGGATATCGACGAGGCGTGCAGCCTGATCTGGGAGGCGACGCAAAACGAGGACGTGCACCTCAACTACGGCATGATCGAGAACGACGGGATGAAGGACGAGGTGAAGGTGACGGTGATCGCGACGGGCTTTTCGCGGGAGGGGGAGGCGCCGCGCAAGGTGGAGGTTCCGCTGCCTGTGCGGCACGCGGCGGCGCCAGCGCTGGCGGCGGCCGAGCCGCGGCCCGAACCGGTGATCACACCATACCGCGACGAAGCGCCGGCGGCGGAAGCCGTGACGGAATCCTACGCGGCGCCGGCCGAACCGGCGCCGGAGCCCCCGCCGGCCGAGCCGGCGGCGTCGCGTCCGGAGGCGGCGCCCGGGGCGGGCGATCTGGATACGCCCGCGTTCCTGCGGCGTGAGCGGCGGCTGTTCCAGTAGCGGCGGGATCCCGATGAGGCGCCGATTCCGCTATCTCGACAGTCTGATCCAGGCCTTCGTAGTCGTGCTGATCGTATCGAACCTGGTTGCGCCGAAGATCACGGCGATCGGGCCGTTCCGGATCAGCGGGGCGCAGCTGATGTTTCCACTGACGTACATTTTCGGCGACATCTTCACGGAGGTGTACGGTTACTCGGCGTCGCGGCGGGCCATCTGGAACGGGTTTTTCGCGTCGGCGCTGCTGGCGGTGATGGGGATGATCACGGTGAACCTGCCGCCGGCGCCCGAGTGGCGCGACCAGGCGGCCTTCGAGACGGTGTTCAACTTCGTGCCGCGGCTGGTGATCGCCAGTCTGATCGCCTTCTGGTGCGGGGAGTTCGCCAACGCGTTCGTTCTGTCGAAGCTGAAGCTGCTGACTCAGGGCAGGCATCTGTGGATGCGGACGATCTCGTCGACGGTGGTGGGGCAGTTTGTCGACACTGTGATCGTGATCGTGATCGCCTTCGGCGGCTCGATCAGCTTCGACGCGATCGTCCGGCTGATCTATTCGGGCTACGCCGGGAAGGTGCTGTACGAGGTCCTCGCGACGCCGGTGACCTATCTCGTGGTGAACGCGCTGAAGCGGGCCGAAGGGGTGGACGTATACGATTCGGGGACGGACTTCAATCCGTTTTCGGGCGAGCCGGAAGCGTCGCCCTCAGCGGCGGACTGAACCACTTCGACCAGTCGGCGGCGGGGTTCGTCGGCCAGGATCCTGACGGTGGCGGATTCCTCTTTCATCCGGGTGAGAATCCACTGGTGTTCGGGCCGTGAGAGTCCGTAGAGCAGGAACCGCCGGTGGCGGCTCAGAAAGTCCCGCGCTTCGACGACCTTACCCGGCATTCCGAACCACCGGCCGAGGAGGGGCATGGGAGAGTCATAGCAGTCGGTGCGCATGTAGCGGAGCGCCGATTCCCGGTCGCGGAGGAAGACCAGGCGGGAGGCGGCCGTGCGATCGAGGTAGTGGTTGAGTTCGAAGAAGGTCTGCCCGTCGGCGACGACGAGGAACTCGTCCGCGCGCCGGAGCCAGGCCTGGATCGTGGGGGAGGCGGCGGGCGCCTGCGCCGGCAAGCGGGCCTGCCAGACAAACTGGGCCGCAAACCAGCCGATAGTGATCCACGGCAGCCACCTGGCGCCCTTCCAGTCGCCGCCAGCGAGCAGCGCGCACAGGATCGCGAAGAGACTTGCGCCGGCGACGGCGGCGCCAAGCCCGTAGCGGGTGAAGTAGCCGCCGCGGCCCGCGGCGGCGAGAACGAAAGCCATGACCGGAGCGCAGAGCAGGACGGCCAGCAGGACCCGCTCGGCGGGAGGGATCCGGTCACCGAGCCAGGCGAGGCGGTGGCGCAGACCTGCGGCGTCGAGGCGGCCGGTGGCGGCAATCGCGGCCAGACTGAGGACGACGGCGGGCAGGGCGGGAACGGCGAGATCCAGGTAGGTTCCGAGGAGCCGGAGGGGCGAGGGGTCAAAGATGGGCCCGGCGAGTCGGGCGGCGTAGGCCTGGCGGACGAGCGGAAGGTAGGCTAGCGCAGCGGAGGACCCGGCGAGGAGCGCCGCCCAGAGCCGGGCTTCGGCGCGGCGCTCCGAGAGGGAACGGACGAACTGGCCGGCCAGCAGCGGCGGCAGCAGCAGCAGCGCGTAGCAGTGGGAGAGCAGCGCTCCGGCGACGGCGAGGGAAAGAGGGAGAGCGCGGCGCCGCTGCCAGGCCACCATGGCCAGCCCGGTCCAGCCGAGGACCATTCCGTAGGAGCGGGCCTCATAGGAATACTCGCAGGCGCCGCTGACGGCGACGAGTCCCGCCGCCAGCAGAGCGTAGTCCTCCGGCAGCCGCCGGGCCAGAAAGCTGTACACACAAACGATCAGAACGAGAAATCCGGCCACGGCGGGCATACGCGTGCCGAGTTCGCCGGCCCCAAAGAGAACCTGCGCAAGCCCGGTTCCGAGATAGAGCAGGGGCGGGTTGAGGTCGAGGCCGGCGGCGACCGCCTGCTGGATCTTTTCGAGGCTGCCGAGCTTGACCAGGTGGAAGGTGAACAGTTCGTCGTACCAGAAGGGGCGGGTGGCGGCGCGGTAGAGGGTGGCGGCGAGGTAGAGCCCGCACAGGACAGCCAGCGCCGGCCGGATTCGCGGCATCTGGTATCCATCGACCACATCCAGGGTAAGGATTAGTCCGCTAGCTGCCGATCACTCGAACGGCATGAGCGGCATGGTGGATTCCGGCCTGGCGGCGCTTGGCGCCGGCGTGCGGCAGACCGAGCGGGAGGCGCTACGGGAGAAGATTCTGGCGCTGGTCCGCCAGTATCACGGCGTGGCGTTTCCGGAACGGGAGTTCATCCCGGGCGAGACTCCGGTTCCTCCGGCCGGGCGAGTGTTCGACGGCGCGGAGATGGCGATGCTGACCGAGTCGGCGCTCGACTTCTGGCTGACGGCGGGTCGGTTCGCCTCGCGGTTCGAGCGCGAATTCGCGCGCTGGTTCGGCGTGCGGGATTGCGTGCTGGTCAATTCGGGCTCGTCGGCGAACCTGGCGGCGGTGTCGGCGCTGACTTCGCCGAGGCTGGGGGAGCGGCGTCTGGAGCCCGGCGACGAAGTGATCACGGTCGCGGCCGGTTTTCCGACGACGGTCAACCCGATCCTCCAGAACAACCTCACGCCGGTGTTTGTGGACGTGACGCTCGGCGACTACAACCTCGACGCAAGCCAGCTTGACGCCGCGCTGTCGGCGCGCACGCGCGCGATCATGGCCGCGCACACGCTGGGAAATCCGTTCGATCTGGACGCGGTGACGGCCTTTGCGCGCAAGCACGGGCTGTGGCTAATCGAGGACTGCTGCGACGCGGTGGGTTCGGTGTGGCGGGGCCGTCCGGCGGGCAGCTTCGGGGACATGGCCACGACGAGCTTTTACCCGGCGCACCACATCACGATGGGCGAGGGGGGAGCGGTGCTGACGAACACCCCGCTGCTAAGGACGCTGGTCGAGTCGTTCCGCGACTGGGGCCGCGACTGCTGGTGCGAGCCGGGCCGCGACAACACCTGCGGGAAGCGGTTCGGCTGGCAGCTGGGCGAGCTGCCGTGCGGCTACGACCACAAGTACACGTACTCGCACGTCGGCTACAACCTGAAGCTGACGGACATGCAGGCTGCGGTGGGAGTGGCGCAGCTTGAAAAGCTGCCGTCGTTTATCGAGGCGCGGCGGCGCAACTTTGCGGCGCTGCGGGAAGGACTGGGCGGGCTCGAGGACCGCCTGCTGCTGCCGAGGGCGACGCCGGGGTCGGATCCGAGCTGGTTCGGATTTCCGATCGCGGTCCGGCCGGAGGCGGGGTTCACGCGGGCTGAACTGATCGAATTTCTCGAGCGGCGGCGCATCGGCACGCGCCTGCTGTTTGGCGGGAACCTGCTCCGGCAGCCGGCCTATGTCGGACGGCCGCACCGGCGAGTGGGGGCGCTCGAGAACACGGAGTTCGTGATGGAGCGGGTTTTCTGGATCGGGGTGTATCCGGGGATCGGGTCCGCGGCGATCGACTACGTCGTCGAATCCTTTCGGACGTTCTGCCAGGGATGACGGTTCGGGCGCGGCTGTCGCACCGGCGGGCCGGGCGGTAACGGCGCGGGTGTGGTTGGAGAACCGAGAGGCTGGCGGACCACCGCTCCGCGCAGGTCTTCTATCGGGTCTCTCCCTCTGTGGGGCCGTCTATGGGGTCTCGATCGCCAGGCGGGCCCGGTACCACCGTTCCGTCCGGGCGAGGGCGTCGGCGAGAGGGATCTCGGCGAGCAGGCCCCGGCGCGGCAGGTAGACAGATTGTGGCACGGGTCTGTGAAGGAACTCGACCGGGTGGTCGAACAGGGCGGCCAGTTGGGCGATCGAGACCGGATCCCGGGACCCGACTTCGTAGACTTCTCCGGGGATGCCTGTGAACAGCAGCGTCCACAGATGGACGGCGAGTTCGGCGGCATAGAGATAGCTCCGCACGGCGGAGCCGTCGCCCTGGACCCGGATGGGGCGGCGAGCCAGTTTGTCGAGAAGGAAGTTGCCGGCGGCGAACGTGCGGTCAAGCGGCAGGTAGGGGCCGATGAAGGAGTAGCAGCGGGCGATCACGGCGGTCCGGGCGGCGCGTTCCGCTTCGACTTTGGCGGCGCCGAGGGGGGTATCGGGGTGGAAGGCGGCGCCCGAACTGGTGAACAGCCAGCGGTCGACGCCGGCCTGGGCGGTGAAGCGGGCGACATGGCGGGTCCCCTCGGTCGAGGTGGTGAGATCGGCTGCATCCAGAGCGGCGTGAATGAGAAAGCGGAAGCGTCCGGGCGGGAAGGGGAAGGATCGGACGTCGCCCTGCCAGTAGTCCGGGCGTGGGAGACCGCGGCGGGACAGGGTGAGGCGGCGGGCGCGGAGCGACAGCCGCCGGTTGGCGTAGTCGAAGGTCTCGGTCAGCCACCGTCCGAAGAACCCGGTGCCGCCGGTGAGGAACAGGGATTCGCCGGCCATGGCGGGCCAGAGGTGGCGCGTGCGGTCAAGGACGAACTCCAGGTCTTCGCTAAACAGAGTCGCGGCATCGGTCGATGGAAGGCCATGATCAAGCTTTCCGATTATGTCGTGGAGCGCCTGGCCGGGCACGGCGTCCGGCACGTGTTCCTGGTGACCGGCGGCGGCGCGATGCATCTCAACGACTCTATCGGAAGGTCGACGAAACTTCAGTATGTCTGCCACCACCACGAGCAGGCCTGCGCGATGGCGGCCGAGGGGTATGCGCGGGTGAGAGGCGGGCTGGGGGTGGTGAATGTCACGACGGGTCCGGGGGGCATCAACGCGCTGAACGGCGTTTTCGGGGCGTGGACGGACTCGATTCCGATGCTGGTGATTTCGGGCCAGGTGAAGCGGGAGACGCTGATGGCTATCTACCCCCATTTGCGGCTGCGGCAGTTGGGCTACCAGGAAGCGGACATCATCTCGATGGTGAAACCGATAACCAAGTATGCCGCTCTGGTGCTCGAGCCGGCGGAGATCCGCTACCACCTGGAGCGGGCTTTGTGGCTAGCGGAGAGCGGGCGGCCGGGGCCGGTCTGGATCGACATTCCGACCGACGTGCAGGCGGCGCGGATCGAACCGGACGCGCTGAAGGGCTACGATCCGCGGGAAGACGACCCCGGATACGCCGTGGACCAATACGAGGCGTATGCCGGCCGGTTGGCGGCGATGCTGTGCGCCGCAAGAAGGCCGGTGCTGTTCGGCGGGAGTGGAGTGCGGCAGGCCGGCGCGGTGGACGTGTTCCGCCGGCTGGCGGACCGGCTGGGGATTCCGGTGGTGACTTCGCGGACGGCGACGGATCTGCTGCCGACGAGCCACCCGGCCTTTTGCGGCCGGGTGGGGGCGGACAACGGGACCCGGGCGGGGAACTTCACCGTGCAGAACGCGGACCTGCTGGTGGTGGTGGGATCGCGGCTCCAGGTTGTGCAGACAGGATACAACTTCGACGCCTTCGCGCCGGAGGCAGTGATCGTGCAGATCGACGCGGACGCGGCCGAGCTGAGCAAGCCGACGGTGCGGCCCGACTGGGGCATCCATGCGGACGCCCGCCCGTTATTGGAGATTCTCGAGCGGCGGACGGAGGGGGTCGCGACGGGGCGGCCGGAGTGGCTGGCGTGGTGCCGGGAGCGGGTGGAACTCTTTCCGGCGGTGGTGCGGCCGCGGATGGAAGATCCGGAGCGGCCGCTCAACCCCTACGTGTTCCTGGAGCGGCTGTTCGCCGAGGCGCCGGACGGCGAAGTCTTCGCGTGCGCCAACGGTGCGGCGTTCGTGATGTCGAGCCAGGCGGCGTGGATCAAGCCGGGGCAGCGCTTCTTCTTCAATTCCGGGTCGGCTTCGATGGGGCATGGCCTGCCGGCGGCGATCGGGGCGAGTTTCGCCCGGGGCGGGGGCCGCGTGATCTGCATCGAGGGAGACGGATCGCTTCAGATGAACGTGCAGGAGTTGCAGACGGTGGCGCACTATCACCTGCCGATCAAGATTTTCGTGCTGAACAACAACGGTTATCTGAGCATCCGGGCGACGCAGGAGAATTTTTTCGGCCTGATGGTCGGCGAGGGGCCGGGAAGCGGCGTCAGCCTGCCGAGCTATGTGGCGCTGGCGCAGGCCTACGGGATACCGGCCGCCCGGCTGGACAAGCACAACTACCGGATCGGGATCCGGGGCGTGCTGGACTCGGCGGGACCGATGCTGGCCGAGGTGATGGTGGATCCGGCGCAGCGGTTCGAACCGCGGGTGGCGGCGCGGAGGCGTCAGGACGGCTCGATCTACTCGCCGGGGCTCGAAGACATGTGGCCCAACCTGCCGCCGGAGGAACTGGCCCGGCACATGCTGCCGCGGGACACCGAGGACGAGACGACGGTGAAGAGCCTGCGGCGCCTGGCCGAGGCCGTACCCTCTCCGCCGGTCGCGCTCACCGGGGGTGGCGGCGAACCGGTGGTCGAGCCGGGGGAGATGGTGGCGCGGTGAAACGCATCAGCATCGTGACGCCCTGCTACAACGAGGAGGGCAACGTGGCCGAACTGGTGGAGCGGACGCGCGCGGTCATGGCCGGATTCCCCCAGTATGACTACGAACACCTGTTCATCGACAATGCGAGCGTGGACGGGACGGTGGGGGTGCTGCGGCGGCTGGCGGCCGCCGACCGGCGGGTGAAGATCATCGTCAACCGGCGCAATTTCGGCCACGTGCGGTCTCCGATGCACGGGCTGCTCGAAGCTTCGGGCGACGCCGTCATCCTGCTGTTCGCCGACCTCCAGGACCCGCCGGAGACGCTGGCGCGGATGATCCCGCTGTGGGAGGAGGGCCACCCTGTCGTGGCCGGGATCAAGACGTCGAGTGAAGAGAACCCGCTGTTCTACCGCCTGCGTTCGGCATACTATCGCATGATCCGGGCGCTGGCCAACGTGGAGGTTCACGAGCATTTCACCGGGTTCGGGCTGTACGACCGCAGCGTGATCGACACGCTCCGCGAGCGTTTCTACGAACCGTATCCCTACTTCCGCGGACTGATCGGCGAGATGGGGTATCCGGTGGTTCGGGTCTCCTACGAGCAGAAGGCGCGAACCCGGGGCAAGAGCAAGAACAACTTCTACACGCTGTACGACTTGGCGATGGCGGGCATCACGAATGTTTCGAAGGTCCCGCTGCGGCTGGCCGCTTTCGCCGGATTCGCCGGGGCGGCTGTCAGCGCCCTCACGGGCCTGTTCTACCTGGTCTACAAGCTGGTCTACTGGTCGAACTTTTCGGTGGGAGTGGCGCCGGTGCTGATCGGGATGTCGTTCTTCCTTTCGCTGCAAATGATGGCCTTGGGGATCCTGGGCGAATACGTGGGCGCCATCCACACGATTGTGCAGAACCGGCCGCTGGTGGTCGAGAAGGAGCGGGTCAATTTCGGGAGCGCTCCGGCGGAGGGGGAGGCGGCGGGGCTGGGGAACCTGGCGGCGGCGGTCAGTTCCGGACGGGATCCGGGTCGTTCAGCTTCGCTGCCAGTTGGCGAACCGACTCTCCTTCGAGCAGACGGCGATACCAGGCGATGGTCGCCGCCAAGCCCTGATCGAGGGTGAAGGAAGGTTTCCAGGAGAGCACGCGGCGCGCCTTGGCGGCGCTGAGGAACTGTTCGCGGATCTCGTGGGAGGCCTGGTCGAGGACAAGCGGCTCGAGGGGCGAGTCCATGAGCGAGAGGATGCGGCCGACGAGATCGAGCACGGAGACGGGGGTCTCGTTCGAGAAGTTGAAGGCTTCACCGGGCCTGGCCCGCCCGGCGGCGAGGCCCTCGGCGAGCAGAAGGTAGGCGGAGACGGCGTCCTCAACGAAGAAGTAGTCGCGGACGAAGCGGCCGTCGGAGCGGATGACGGGAGGCTCGCCGCGCAGGATGCTGCGAATGGAGCCGGGCACGATGCGGTTCCAGTTGAGATCTCCACCGCCGTAGAGGTTTCCGCAGCGGGTGATGGCCACCGGAAGGCCGTAGGTGTTGGCGTAGGTCTGGGCGAGCAGGTCGGCGCAGGATTTGCTGGCGTCGTAAGGGTGCAGGCCCTGAAGCGGCGCCTCCTCGGAATAGGGCAGAACGGGCTGCGAGCCGTAGGCCTTGTCGGAGGAGGCGAAGACGATCTGTTCGGTGAGGGGGCAGCGGCGGCAGGCTTCGAGCAGCCGCCACGAGCCGGCGATGTTGGTTTCGAAAGTGGAGACGGGGTTGCGGTTGGCGACGCCCACGATGGTCTGGGCGGCGAGGTGGAACACGGTGCGGATCTCGTGCTCATTGAGGATGCGCTCGAGGAGAGACTGGTCGCCGAGATCGCCGCGAACGACGGTGACGCGGGCGGCGGTTCCCGAGGCGATGAGTTCGCATTCGGGGACCCAGTCGCGGACGAGGCAGACGACGCGGGCGCCCTCCCGCACCAGGCGGCGTGTCATCCAGCCGCCGAGCAGTCCACTGGCGCCGGTGATGAGAACGCCGCGATCGCGCCAAGACAGCATTGAGTTCACCAGACCTTCCAGGGGGCGTTGCCCCCGTTCCACAGTTCATTGAGGTATTGATACTCGCGGTAGGTGTCCATGGCGTAGAAGAAGCCATGGTGGCGGTAGGCCATCAGCTGGCCGTCCCGGCTGAGCCGTTCGAGAGGACCATGTTCGAGCACGCACTGGTCGCCGCCGTCGAGGTAGGAGAGGACACGGCGGTCGAAGACGAAATAGCCGGCGCTGATCCAGTCGCGCAGTTGGGGTTTTTCCGAGAAGGCGGAGACGCGTTCGGAGGCGTCGATATTCATGATTCCGTAGCGCGACAGGGGCATGACGCTGGTGACGGTGGCGAGCCTGCCGTGGCTTTTGTGGAAGTCGACGAGGCGGGCGATGTCGATGTCGGCGACGCCGTCGCCGTAGGTGAGCAGGAAGAGGTCGCCCTGGAGGTAGCGGGCGGCGCGGAGGAGTCTGCCGCCGGTCATGGAGTGGGCGCCGGTGTCGGCGAGGGTGACGCGGAAGTGCTGCTCGCGGTGCTCGTCATGGAAGGTGATGTGGTTCTGGCGGCCGAGGCAGATGGTGAAGTCGTTGTTCATGGCCTCGTAGTTGAGGAAGTATTCCTTGATGGCCTGGCCGCGATAGCCGAGGCAGAGCACGAAGTCCCGGAAGCCGTAGTGGGAGTAGGTCTTCATGATGTGCCAGAGAATGGGGCGGCCGCCGATTTCGAGCATCGGCTTGGGCCGGAACTCGGTTTCTTCGCGCAGGCGCGTACCGAGCCCTCCGCAGAGGATGACAACCTGCATAGGGATCCTCCGTCTTTATCGGCAGCCGGGCGGGGTTGCTTGAGATCGCCGATGAAACTCGGAATCTCCCTTAAAGTTCCCGGCGAATGAGCCGAACATTGATTCAGCAAGAGGGCACGCAGGACAACATGGCTGGTCTCGCCACCAAACCCGCTTCGCCGCCAAGGGAACGCGCCGCCCGCTCCGCCGGGGCGGCGGCCTATTTCGACCGGCTGTACGCCGCGGTCAACGGCGAGCTGGGCGCGCGAGTGATCGAGGTGGGCTGCGGCGCGGGCCACTTCACGAGGAGGCTGCTTGGTTGCGAGCAGGTGGTCGCCCTGGATCCGGAGCCGGAAAAGGTCGCCCGGCTGCTGAGCGACTATGGCGACCGGGCCAACCTGAAGGCGTTCTCGATGGAGGTCACGGGCGCACGGTTCCGGGAGCTGGCGCAGTACCGACCGACGTCGGTGGTGTGCCTGAGCGGCCTGGAGCGGGTGGAGGACCACCACAGGGCGCTATTCAACATGGGGTCGGTGCTCGAGCCGGGGGGGAAGATCGTGCTGCTGGTTCCGGCCTTTCCGGCACTCTATGGGCGGATCGACTTTTCGCTCGGCGCCTACCGGCGCTACACCAAGGAGTCGCTGGCGGAACTGGCGGAGACGGTGGGCCTGCGGGTGCGGCAGTTGCGGTACTCGAATGTGACGGGATTCTTTCGCTGGTGGTTTCTGTCGCACATCGTGGGCCGGGTCGACCCGGGGTTGGCGGAGGGCGAGCCGGGACACGGGCTGATCGGACGGGCGCTGTCGCGGATCGAGGCATGGCTGCCGCCGCCGTTCGGGCAGAGTCTGTTCGCGGTGCTCGAAGTTCCCCGCTAAGGCGACGAGGGTCCTGGCCAGTCAACAAGGCCCGGGCAAGGACCGACAGGATGCAAGCGCGTATAATAGCGGAACGATGCGTTTCCTGCCGGCCTTGCTGACGGTTTTTCCCGCGTTTGCTCAATCGCTGGTACTTGAGTCGGGCGCAGCCCGCATGAACTGGGATCTGGCCGGCGGCGGCCTGGTGGACTTCCACCTGAAGGACGGCCAAGTGAATCCGCTCACCTGGGAGGATGGGACCGGGGCGGCGGTCCGGCTGAGGGGACATTTCATTTGTCTCGACCGGTGGGGAGCGCCGTCGGATGCGGAAAAGGCGGCGGGCATGCCGTATCACGGAGAGGCGCCGCGCATCCGGTGGAGGCAGATCGGCAAGACGGCCTCGGACCTCGAGATGGCGGTCCAACTCCCGATGGCGAGGCTGGCGGTGAAGCGGACGGTGCATCTGGAGGACACCGCCGCGGTGGTGACGGAATCGGTAACCAACGAAAACCCGCTCGGGCGCGTGTACAACTTCGTGCAGCATCCGACGATCGCGCCGCCGTTCCTCGACGAAACCACGGTGGTGGACGCCAATGCGCGACAGGGGCTGATGCAGTCGAGTCCGATGCCGAATCCGGAGCACCCGACGGTGGTCTGGCCGCAGGCGCTCAAGGACGGCGTGCCGGTGTCGCTGCGCTTCCTGAAGGACGATCCGCAGCCGAACGTGGTTTCCTACGTGATCGACGATGAGTTCGGCTGGACGACGGTGATCACACCGGGCAAGGCGCTGCTTCTCGGCTACGTGTGGAGGACAGCCGATTATCCGTGGTTCAGCGCGTGGCGCGACGTGCGGAACGGGAAGCCGTCGGCGCGGGGGCTGGAGTTCGGCACGACGGGACTGCATCAGCCGTACCCGGTCCTGGTCCGGAAAGGCCGTATCTTCGGCCGGCCTCTGTTCGCTTTTCTCGACGCGGCGCAGACCGAGACGCGCCGGTACCAGGCGTTTCTGCTGCGGGTTCCGACGGGGCTCACGGGAATCGATCGGATGCGGCGTGAGCGTGGGGAGTTCCTCTTCGACGGCCGCGACGGCAAGCAGTACCGCGTGCGCGACCTGTTGCGCTGACCGCCGTTCGGAGAGCGGTTACCATGAAGGCATGGAGACCGTTCGCGACTTCGCCGGCGGGGAGTGGATCACGACGACCCCGGCCTACTGGATTCCCGTTCACGACCCCGCCACGGGCGAGGCGATCGGCCGGACGCCGGCCGGGGATGCGTCCGACGCCGCGCGCGCCGTGGCGGCCGCCGCGGCGGCGTTTCCGGCGTGGCGGCGGACGCCTCCGCAGGAGCGGATTCAGTATCTGTTCAAGCTGCGCGCTCTGCTGATTGAGAATTTCGATTCGCTGGCGCGGACGCTGGTGCGGGAAAACGGCAAGACGCTGGCGGAGGCGCGGGGCGAGCTGATGCGCGGGCAGGAGAACATCGAGGTCGCCTGCGGGATTCCGACGCTGATGCAGGGATACAACCTCGAAGACGTGGCGGCGGGGATCGACGAGATCATGATCCGCCAGCCGATCGGGGTGGTGGCCGCCATCACGCCGTTCAACTTTCCGGGGATGATTCCGTTGTGGTTCCTGCCGTACGCCATCGCCTGCGGGAACACGCTGGTGGTGAAGCCGAGCGAGCGGGTTCCGTTCACGATGCAGCGGCTGTTCGAGCTGATCGAAAAGACGGGCCTGCCGAAGGGAGTGTGCAACCTAGTGAACGGAGGGCGGGCGGTGGTGGACGCGCTGCTCGACCATCCCGACGTGCGCGGGATCAGTTTTGTAGGTTCGAGCGCGGTGGCGAGGCACGTCTACGCGCGGGCGTCAGCCAACGGGAAGCGCGTGCAGTGCCAGGGCGGGGCGAAGAATCCGGTGGTGGTAATGCCGGACGCAGACATGGCGATGACGACGAAGATCGTGGCCGACAGCGCGTTTGGATGCGCCGGGCAGAGGTGCCTGGCGGTGTCGATCGCGATCACGGTGGGCGAGGCGCGGCGTTCGTTCCGGGAATCGATCGCGGAGGCGGCGTCGTCGATTCGGGTCGGGTCCGGACTGGATCCGGCGACGCAGATGGGGCCGGTGATCTCGCACGAGAGCCGGGAGCGGATCGCCGGATGCATCGAGCAAGGGTTGCGGGAAGGCGCGTCGGCGGTGGTGGACGGGCGCGAGGGAAACAACGGGGGAGGCGGCTACTTCCTGCGGCCGACGATTCTCGACAACGGGCGGATGGACTCCGAGCTGGGCCGCACGGAAATTTTCGGGCCGGTGCTGACGCTGGTGCAGGCGCGCGATCTCGACGAGGCTATCGCGCGGATCGCGTCGAGTCCATACGGGAACGCGGCGTCGATTTTCACGTCGAGCGGCGTGAGCGCCCGCAAGTTCCGCTACGAAGTTCCGGCGGGAAACGTTGGGGTCAACATCGGGATCGCGGCGCCGATGGCGTATTTTCCGTTCAGCGGGTGGAAGGACAGTTTTCTGGGGACGCTGCACGGGCAGGGCAAGGACGCCATCGAGTTCTACACCGACAAGAAGGTGGTGGTGGAGCGGTGGCCGGCGGAGTGGTCGCGGAAGTTCTGACCGGCCGCGACCGGGCGTGTTGGAGCGGATGCCGGCGGAATGGTCGCGGCGTTTGCGACTAGGGCGGGCGGCGCCGGCCGCGCGCCGCGGCGGCGAGGAGAAGGCCGCCGAGCACGACCAGGGAGAGCGTGCCTGGTTCGGGATTGGGGTGGAGCGGGGCGCGCTGGGAGTCGAAGACGGGATCGAGCAGGAATCCGCGGAGTTCGCCGTTGAGGAGACCCTCGCCGACGATCTGGCCGTTATCGTTGATCGCAGAGGCCTCGATGAGGCGCCAGCCGTGAGCGCCGACGAGGGTGTTGAGATCGAGCATGACGCCGTTCATCCAGACGAAGGCGCTCTGGCCGCCGGCCGCGTCGGTGGACCAACCGACGGCGGCTCCGAAGGCGTTCAGTCCGCGGACAGCGCTGGCGGGTCCGCCAAGGGTGCCGAGCCCGACGATCGCGCCATGGGTCCACAGAAAGGCTTGCAGATGGCCGGAGGCGGTGGTGGCGTTTCCCGCAATCTGGCCCGCGTCGTTAACGGCGATGCCGTAGCTCGACGAACCGTCCAGGAGCGGCAGCATCATCGAGCCGGCTTCCGGGCGGTAGCGGAAGGCGCGGAATTCGCCGCTGGCAAGCAGGGTGGTTCCGGTGATCACGCCGGAGCTGTTGACGTCCTGGGCGGCGCTCCACAGGCCGGTGACGCCGAGGGGCGAGGGGAACGCGGCGGCCTGTCCTCTGATGGAACCCACGGCAGGCCCGCCGGCGGGCCCGAGGGCGGCCACCGACGAGCCCGGATCGCCTACCGCCGTGCGCCCGGTCCCGTCCCAGACAGAGGCGATGGTGTTGCCGGCGCCATCGAACAGGATGCCGCCCATACGGCCGGCGTCGTCGATATCGAGGACGCGGGTGTCGGGTTCGAGCAGGGAGACCTGACCTGATCGCCAAAGGAAGCCGCGCTCGGTTCCACGGTGGTCGCGGAAGGTCCCGGCCACGGCTCGGCTGGAGTTGATCGCAGCCGGGTGGTAGCCCGATCCGAGGTCGGTGAGGGTATAGATGGGCGAGGCCACGGCCGCCAGCGCCGCGACAGCCGAAGACACAAGCAGCCTCAGCATCATCACACTTCACATTGGCATTCCTTTCGGCGGGATCCCATGGTTCGAACTCGCTAAAGAAAAGGAGATAGCCCGGGGTTAAGGAGTGAAGCGGGCGCCGGAGGGTAGTAGAGGACGAGGCCTGCCCGGACGGGCGCGTCAGGACCCGTTCGGCGGATGGACGGGCTCGGGCCGGAAGAGCCGGGTCAGGGAGCCGAGTCGCGGGAAGAAGGCGGGGGTGGTGCGGCGATAGTGTTCGTAGACGGCGCCGTACTGGCGGACGAGATCGCGCTCCTCGAGGAAGACGCCGAGGACGATGTAGAGGGACATGGCGGCGGAGAACAGCAGGTGGCCGGCCGTCATCTCCGGAGTGGCCCAGAAGGCGAGCAGCAGGCCTGTCATCATCGGGTGGCGGACCCAGCGGTAGGGCCCGGGCGTGCGGAAGGGAGGCGGAGCGGGTTCGCGGCCGTTCCACCAGGCGAGGACGTGGCGGAGTCCGAACTTGCCCCAATGGTCGCAAGCGAAGGAGGCCCAGAAGACGAGGGCCCAGCCGGCGAAGAAGATGGTCCAGACCCACCAGGCGTTTTCGATCCGGAACAGGATGGCGGGCATCGGCTCCCAGAACCGGAAGATCATCAACAGGACGGCGTTGGTGGCGAGCAGGAAGAGAGTCCGGCGAAGGGCCGCCGGGATGCGGTATTTCCAGTTCCGGGCCATGCCGCTGTGCTGGATGGCGAACAGCAGCAGAAGGGCGACATTGACGGCGAGGGCCTCGCGGGTGGGGATCTGCACGCCGGAGTCGATGGTGCTGAAGGTGTAGCGGTTGGCGAGGAAGCCAATGAGGTAGACCAGCAGCAGCAGGAACACGAGGTAGGCGAAGGCCCAGAGCAGGAACGCCGCGGCTCCAAGGACGCGCCTCACGGGCGCAGCTCCGAGTTCCAGGCTGTGTCGAGGCACCACCGCAACACCTTCGAATATACATCGCGGGAGCGGGGCAAGCCGATGCCGGCGGCCTGGAGCACGCCGAGCGTGCGTTCGTTTTCGACGGTCTGGGGGATACCGAGGTGGGGAAGGAAGAGTTGCAGGGCGCGGAGCAGGTCGTTCATCTGGCGGGAGCCTTCCAGGCGCGTGCGCTCGACGAACTCCTCCCACTCCGGAAGGGGGACCATGCGCGGAGTGGGTATCGGCACGAGATGTTGGGTGGACGGGTGGACGGCAAAGATGCGCTGGGTTTCGGCGATGAGTTCTCCGATGGTCATGCCGGCGCGGCGGCTCGCGCTGAGGTGGTAGATGCTGCCCGCGTGAAAGCCATGCAAAACCAGGTAGGCGAGGGCCTCGCCGACCCAGTCGGCGGCGACGAAATCGACGATGGCGTCCTCATGAAAGGGGAAGACCGGGATCAGCAGTTTCGGGAAGACCTTCATCAGCGCGTGGACATGGTGAAACTGGCGGACGTGTCCGTCGCGCGAGTCGCCGATGATGGTGCTGATGCGGGCGATCGCCAGGGGCAAGTGGGACGCGTAGCCGGCGACGAGGAGTTCCGCCTCGTACTTGGACTGCTGGTGGGAATTGGAAAACCGGGCGTTGTGCGAGAACATCGCCTCGGGGATCGAGCCGGGACTTCGGCCGGCCACCCAGGCGGTGCTGACATGGAGGAAGCGCGTCAACCGCGGACAGTTTTCGGCGAATCGCAGCAGGTTGGCGGTTCCGGCGACATTGACGCGGCGGCTGTCTTCGAGGGGGGCGGCCAACCGGGAGTCCGCGGCGCAGTGCACGATCCCTGTGACGGTTCGCTCCAGGGGGGAGCGGCTGTGGGGGGCGATGCCGAGGTCCGGCGCGGTGAGGTCGCCGGCGAGGACGGAGACCTGCGGCACACGGAACCGGGAGGGAACTTTCTCCGGGTCGCGAACCAGGAGAAAGAGACGGAGTCCGGGGCGGGCCGCGAGAAGGCGTTCGAGGATCTCGCCGCCGACGAGTCCGGTGGCGCCCGTCAGGAGGAGCCCAGCCAAAGCGTCAACCCCCCGGCCCGGCGCAATCGGGGATCGCAGCCGTCACGATTGGGGGCGGAAGTACAGCACCATGCCGGCGCCGATGGCGGCGACGGCGATGCCGGCAAAGAACAAGGGGTTCGGGGCGGTCTTGGGTGGGTGGACCATCATGGAATAGAGAACGTTGACGACGGGCGCGCCGCCGAAGACGAGGGGCATGACGTACAGTGGAATGCCGCCGTACTTATACGAAAAGATGATGAAGACAGCGCCGAGGGCCCCGAGGCATCCGGCGAGAGTGGCTGAGGTAACTCCCTGGGAACTGAAGTTATTGAGTTGCCCCTGGGAGCCGAGGGTCGCCACGGGAATGAGGACGCCGACAAGGAAGTAGGCGAGGCCCACGCACAGCAGGGCGCGCATGGGGTTGCCAAGCTGGACTTGTCCTTTATGCAGCATCGGGCCATAGACGCCCCAGGAGAGAACGGTTCCCAAAACAAAGAGTAGCCAAGTCATAGGTCCTACCAGCATATCCGGTTCGAGGCGGGCGGCGGGGGCCAAGCGCGGCATGGGCGGGCGGGATACCGGGGCCCGTTGACACGGGGGCCGCCGGGGAGCATACTGTAATTGATGCAATTCAGTGGCAACAAGCCTCTCCCTCTCGCCGACCTGCCAAAAGGGGAACGGGCGGTGATTGCCCGACTGAACCTCGAACCGGAACTTTCGAAGCGGCTGATGGAACTTGGATTCCTGCCGGGCGGGCAGGTACGCGCGGGGCGTTCGGCGCCGGGGGGAGATCCGAAGGTATTCGAAGTGGACGGGAGCGAAATCGCTTTGCGGCGGGAGACGGCGGCCCACATCCACGTCGAGCGCCATGAGCCGTAGCGAAGGCGCTTTGCCGACCCGTCCGCCGCGCCTGCGGACCGTCGCTCTGGTAGGTCCTCCTAATTCGGGGAAGTCAACGCTGTTCAACAGGCTGACCGGGCTGCGCCAGAAGGTGGCGAATTATCCGGGCGTGACGGTGGAACATCACAGCGGCCTGATGCAGCTCGAAACGGGCCAGGAGATCGAACTGATCGACCTGCCGGGGGTCTACAGCCTGGACCCGCGCTCGGAAGATGAACGCGTCACGCACGACGTGCTGCTCGGGCGGATGGAATCGAGCCGCAAGCCGGATGCAATTCTGCTGATCCTGGACGCGACCAATCTCGGCCGCCACCTGATGCTGGCGGCGCCTGTGCTCAGTCTGCGAATCCCGGCGCTTGTCATTCTGAACATGGCGGACGACCTGGCGCGGCGGGGAGGGGAAATCGACACGGCGGCGATCGCCGAGAAGCTCGGGGCGCCGGTGGCGCTGGTGAGCGCGACGCGGGGAGAGGGGCTCGACCTGGTGCAGGAGTTTCTAGCGGGGGAACTGGCGGCGCCCAAGCCGGTGGAGCTTCCGGTCCTGAATTCCGGTATGAACGGCGACATCCCGCGGTGCCGTGCGTGGGCAGCTCACGTTTCGCACGGGGCCTATCGTGCGCCGGCACCGCCGTTGTGGAGCCGGCGTCTGGACGCGGCGGTGCTGCATCCGGTTTGGGGTCCGATGATTTTCCTGGTGGTGGTGGTGGGCGTCTTCCAGGCGATATTCACGCTGGCGCCGCCGGTGATGGACCAAGTGGAGGCGGGGATTGCGGCGTCCGGCAACTGGATTGCGGGTCTGTTGCCGGCCGGGGCGGCGCGTGACCTGCTGGTGGAGGGGGTCTGGGGCGGGGTAGGGTCGGTGGTGGTGTTTCTGCCGCAGATTCTGATCCTGTTTCTGTTCATCGGGTTTCTCGAAGATTCCGGCTATCTGGCGCGGGCCGCTCTCATTGCAGACCGGACGATGGCACGGGCGGGGCTACAGGGAAAGTCCTTCATCCCGCTGCTGTCGGCCTACGCCTGCGCGGTTCCAGCTATCATGGCCACGCGAACCATAGAGAACCGGCGGGACCGTATCGCCACGATCCTGATCGCGCCGTTCATGACCTGTTCGGCCCGGCTGCCGGTGTACACGCTGATCATCGCCGCGTTCATCCCGAACCGGGAGCTGCTGGGATGGTTTCTGGGCGCGCAGGCGGCGGCGATGATCGGGCTGTACGTGTTGGGGTTCCTGGTGGCGTTCGCGACGGCGCGGCTGCTGAAGTCGTCGGTGCTCAAGAGCGACCGTTCGCCGTTTCTGCTGGAGCTACCGCCGTACCGTATGCCCACTTTGCGATCGCTTGGTTTGCGGCTCGTGGACCGGGCGTCGGTCTTTCTGAGGCGAGCCGGCTCGGTGATTCTGGGCGTGGTGGTTCTGCTGTGGCTGCTGTCTCACGTTCCGCTGGAGAACGGGAAGGCGCCGGAGATCCGGGACTCGCTGGCGGGCGCGGTGGGGCGGACGGTGGAGCCGGTCATTCAGCCGCTCGGGTTCAACTGGAAGATCGGCATCGGACTGATCACGAGTCTGGCGGCCCGGGAGGTGATCGTCGGGACGCTGGGGACGATCTACGGGATCGAGGGCGCGACGGAGGAGTCGCGGGGACTCCAGGAATCGCTGAGGCGCGACCTGACTCCGGGCGGAGCGGCGGCGCTGCTGGTCTTCTTCGCTTTCGCCATGCAATGCATCTCGACGATCGCGGTGGTGAAGCGGGAGACGGGAGGGTGGAAGTGGCCGGCCATTCAGTTTTCCTACATGACGGGGCTGGCCTACGTGTGCGCGTTCGCGGCCAACCGGATCGTTACGGCTCTCGCGGCCGCTTAGGCGCGGGGCCTTTGCTAGCATAGACACTTGTCCATGAGAAACGTTGTTATTATCGGCTCCGGCTGCGCCGGAAACACCGCCGCCATCTACGCCGCGCGGGCGAGCCTGAAGCCTCTCGTCATCGGGGGGCACGAGCCGGGAGGCCAGCTTTCGCTGACCACGCTGGTCGAGAATTTTCCGGGATTCCCGGAGGGGATCGACGGACCGGTCCTGGTGGAGCGGATGAAGCAGCAGGCGGAACATTTCGGCGCCGAGTACCGGCACGGATCCGTGATCGAGGCGGACCTGTCGCGGCGCCCGTTCCGGCTGAACGTGGACGGCGAGTGGATCGAGACGCGGACGGTGATCGTCGCCAGCGGCGCCTCGGCGCGGTGGCTGGGCCTGGAAAGCGAGCAGAAGCTCATCGGCCGTGGAGTGAGCTCGTGCGCCACCTGCGACGGATTCTTCTACCGCGACAAGCAAATCATGGTTGTCGGCGGGGGGGACTCGGCAATGGAGGAGGCCAACTTTCTGACGCGGTTCGGCCGCAATGTCATGCTGGTGCACCGGCGCGACGAGTTCCGGGCGTCGAAGATCATGCTCGACCGGGCGCGGAACAATCCGAAGATCGAGTTCGTGACCAACACGGTGGTCGAGGAGATCGAGGATGTTTCAAAGGGCGTGGTGACGGGCGTGAAGCTGCGGAACGTCGTGACCGGGGAGCGGTCGCACCGGGCGATCGACGGCTTTTTCGTGGCCATCGGGCACATCCCGAACACGAAGATCTTCCGGGGACAGCTCGACCTGGACGCGGACGGCTACATCCTATCGCATGGCGGAGCGCGCACCAACATCGCGGGGGTGTTCCACGCCGGGGACGTGCAGGACCGGGTCTACCGGCAGGCGATCACGGCGTCAGGGGCGGGCTGTATGGCCGCGATCGAAGCCGAACGTTTCCTCGAGCAGGAAGGGCATTAGTTGGTCCGGTCGGCGGGCGGCCGTCCCCGGGCAGGCTGGCGGGAGGTGGTTCCCGCGCGGCTGGGGTGAGCCGTGCTCAGGGCAGGATGTCGTCGGTTTCGGGCTTGCCGACGATGAGGAGCAGATTGCCGTTGCGGGTGGACAAGACGGGATCGACTGATCCGGCCGCGCCGTATGTGAAGTCGCCGGCATGGTAGGTCTCGTGGCCGACGTGGATCAGGTCGCCTTCGAGAATGAGGCACTGCTCGGCGGCTCCGTGGCGGTGGGACGGCCAGATGGCGCCGGGGTCCATTTTGAGCAGGTAGGTGCTCAGACCGGTATCGGGATCGCGGTAGAGGGGCCGGTAGTGGATTCCGTCGCGGACGCGACGCCAAGCCCTTTCGTGCTTGAGAACGGCTCCCAATCCCGCGTGGGCGGGGTTCCGGACACGCTCCATGAGGCGCGCCTTGACGCGGGCCGGGGGCTGGACGGGAGGCAGGCTCCGCGCGAGCGAGGCGGCGGCCTCTTCGGCCTCGCGCAAGGCCGCGGCAGCCTCCCCGCCACCCTGCCGCATCTGTTGCTCGACCTCGCAGGTCTCGCAGCAATCGGCCAATCCCAGGACGTAGCCCGCGAGCAACTCACGAAGGTCCGATGTGTCACCCATTCGGTTCAAGCCAACTCCTCCAGCAGGGAACGCAGCCGGGTCAGACCGAGGCGAACCCTGGTTTTGACGGTGCCCAGGGGGACACCCAGGCTTTCGGCCAACTCCGAGTGGCTGAGTCCGCCGAAGAAAGCCAGTTCGACCGCCTGACGCTGTTCGGGCGGGATCCGGTCGAGCGCCGCGTTGATGCGCGCGCGCTGCTGGGCCAGCATCGCGGTGAGTTCGGGATCGGGATCGGGCGATTCTTCCTGGCGGGGTTCGTCGAGGGGCTGGGTCTTGTCCGCCCTGGAGGCGCCGGAACGCAACCGGTCGATGGCGATGCTTCTGGTCATCATGATGAGCCAGGTCAGCACACCACCGCGGCCGGGGTCGAAGGTCCGGGAGAGCTTCCAGGCGCGGCTGTAGACGTCGAGCACGACTTCCTCGGCGTCTTCCCTGTTCCTGACGACGCGGAGAGCGAGGGCATAGGTGATGGCGCAGGTCTGATCGTAGAGACCGGACAGGGCGTCCTGGTCCCCTTCGGACATCTTCCGGACCAGGGCCAGCCACGCACTTTCGCGCTGAAGCATCGGCGGCGGCGCCGCCGGGGGATCGGTGAGATCCTTCCGGGCGCCTGACCCGTGCATGATTGGATTTTCGTCCGCCACCGGTACCCGTTATAGTAGCAAGCGCCGCTCGGCGCAGGCGCGGCGAGGAGCGAGCGGCCGGCAGTCGAGCGGGCGCGCCAACGGCGGCGGCGGCCTGCTAGTATTGTCGTCATCCGATATGAACCGGCGCGACCTGTTTCAGCTTCCGGCGGCGGCGATGGCCGCGGTCCCGGCACCCGCTTCACAGACGCAGCGGCAGGGTGACGCGGCGACGGAAGAGCGTTCCGTGTTCGACGCGCACCAGGCTGAGACCGTCGCGATCCTGGTTGGGCTCATCATCCCGGCCACCGACACTCCGGGGGCGAGAGAAGCGGGCGTGGACCGCTACATCGATCTGCTGCTGCGAGACGGGGACGCGGCCGTGCGCCGGCAGTTCCTGGAAGGAGTCGCCTGGATGGACGGTCACGCGATGCGCCTTCACGGGAAGGCGTTTGCGCGGCTGACAGAGGCCCAGCAAACGGAGATCCTGCGGGTGCTCGACGCGGGAACGCTCGAGGAGGCCGCGGCGGGCGCGCGTTTTTTCCGTCAGCTCAAATCGCTCACTTCGCGGATCTACTACGCGACCGAGGCGGGCTTCCGCGAATTAAACAAAGGCGGCAGGGCGCCATCCACTTACGGGTGCCATCACGCCGAGCATGGTTGAGGCCGGCCCGGCGCTCCGCCGACTGACGGCGCGCGATCTCGTCCTGTTTAATATCTCCGCTGTCGCCGGCATCCGCTGGCTTCCGGCGGCGGCCCAAGCCGGTTCGGGGTCGCTGGTCCTTTGGATCACAGCGGCGTTCCTGTTCTTTGGCCCGTGCGCCAAGGTTGTCGCCGCCTTATCACAGCGGTTTCCGGAGCAGGGCGGCATCTACCCCTGGACGCGACGCGCGTGGGGCGACTGGCACGCGTTCCTGTGCGCGTGGTGCTACTGGCTGAACAACCTGTTCTACGCTCCGGGCCTGGCGCTGTCCGGGGTCGCGATGGCGACTTCGCTGGCGCCTCCGCCGTACGACGAACTGGCGGAGAACGCGAGATACACGGTCGCGGTGTCGGTGGCGGTTCTGGCGGGTGTCGTGGCGGCGAACCTGGCCGGTCTCCGGGCCGTGCGCTGGACGGGAGCGGCGGGCGGAACGGCGACCTACCTCGCCGGACTCATTCTGATCGCGGCGGGCGGGGCGGCGTGGCTGGAGCGCGGATCGGCGACGGCGATCGAGATCGCGCCGCGGCTGGACTGGGAGAAGGTCAACTTCTGGCCGCAGATCGCGTTCGCCTTCGGCGGACTGGAGCTGAGCGCGATGTTCGGCGGCGAGATTCGCGACCCGGGCCGGACAGTCCGGGTGGCGACCTGGATCAGCGGGGCCGCGATCACCGCGTTCTACCTGCTGGGCACGCTCGCGATTCTGGTGCTGATTCCGGCGGGCGAGGTAAGCGTGCTGACGGGGCTGACGCAAGCGGGCCGGGCGGCCGCCGGGATCCTGGACGCGGCGTGGCTCGCTCCGGCGCTCGGGCTGCTGGCGGCCGCGAGCGCCGCCGGGCAACTCGGCGCATGGATGACGGGCACGGCCCGCCTGCCCATGCTGCTCGGGGTGGAGCACCTGCTTCCGCGGGCGTTCGGAAGCCTGCGTTTTTCGCTGCTGTTTCAGGGCGCCGTCTGTGCGATCCTGCTCGTTGTCTCCCAGCATGGGGAGAATCTCCGGACGGGGTACCAGTTGCTGGTCGATATGACAGTGATCACTTATTTCATTCCCTTTCTCTACCTTTTCCTGGCGGCGTGGCGGTTCGGATTGCGCCTTCCGGCGGCTTCGGGACTGGCCGTGACGCTGGTGGCCATCGCGTTCTCCTTCATCCCGCCGGGGGGAGCGGCATCGGGCTGGGTGTTCTTTCTGAAGCTTGTCGCCGGGACGGGGCTGGTGGCCGGATTCGCGCGGCTGCGCTTCGTCCGGGTCCGGGCGGCGATCCCGGCATGACCTATCCCGATTCGGTCCAGTTTCTTTACGCGATCGGAAACGAACTGCGATCGGCCCGGCTCGACCTGGGCCGGATGACGGCGATGCTGGAGGCGCTGGGCCATCCGGAGCGAGGCGGCCGCTACGTTCACGTCGCCGGCACCAACGGAAAGGGCTCGACGTGCGCGATGATCGAAGCCGGGCTGAGGGCAGCGGGACTGCGCACCGGGTTGTACACGTCGCCGCACCTGGTGGAGCCTACCGAGCGGATCCGCCTGAACGGCCGGCCGGTGTCGCGGGACGACTTCGCCGCCGCGTTCAACCGGATTCATACAGCGGCCGTTCGTCTTGCCGACGGCGGCGGGATCGACACTCATCCGACATACTTCGAGACGGTGACTCTGATGGCGCTGCTGCTGTTCCGGGAGAAAGCGGCCGACATCGCGGTGATGGAGGTCGGCCTGGGAGGAAGGCTGGACGCGACCAACGTGATCACGCCGGAGGTCTGCGCGATCACCCCGATCGACTTCGACCACGAGAATATTCTGGGTTCCAGTCTGGCGGCGATCGCCGGGGAGAAGGCGGGAATCCTGAAGCGGGGCGTGCGGGCGGTGATCGCGCCCCAGCGGGCCGAGGCGTTGGAGCGGATCAAGGAGGCGGCGGCGAAGGCAGGCGCGCCACTGACGTTGATCGGGGAGGGGGACATGGAGGGGGTCGACCTTGACGCGCGCGGGTGCCGGTTCACGCTGCGGCGCGAGGGCCGCGCGATTCCGGTGGAGTGTCCTCTGGCGGGCGAGCACCAGGTGGTGAACGCGGCCACGGCGGCCGCGGTGCTGGACCTGCTGAAGGTTTCGCCGGAAGGGATCGCCGCGGCGCGGTGGCCGGGGCGGCTGGAGTGTGTTTCCGAGGCGCCGGAGATCATTCTCGACGGCGCGCACAATCCCGGCGGAGCAAGAGCGCTGGCGGCTTACCTCGACCGGTTTTACGCGCATCGTCGAGTGTGGATCGTGTACGCGACGATGCGGGACAAGTCGGTTGATGAGATCGCGGAACTGCTTTCCTCCCGGGCGTCCGAACTGGTTCTGACGAAGGTGGACTCGACGCGGGCGCTGCGGCCGGAGGCGATGGCCGGGCTGTTCCGCCATCCGCGGCTGCGGCTCACCGGGTCGGTGGGGGAGGCGATCGAGGTCGTCCGGAGGGAGGCGGCGGCAGAGGACGCCGTCTTCATCACCGGGTCGCTGTTTCTGGTTGGCGAGGCGCGGGCGCTGCTGGCCGGCTCGGCGGGATCGGGCGGCGGATCCGGTGAAGGCTAGCGAGAGCGCCGGGCGACCGTGACGGAAGCCGAGCCGGAGGCGGACGGAACGGCGATGCTCGTGGCCGTGACTGTCACTCTGAGCCGCGCCGGCGGATTGACGGGAGCGCGGTAGACCCCCGCGGTGTCGATGAATCCGGCCGCTTCGGTTCCGCCCTGGATTCCGTTGACGGACCAGGTGACTCCCTGATAGGTGTGGTTGGAGACGGACGCTCTCATCGGAAGCGTACCCCCGGCACGGACCGTGGCGGCGGCGGGCGTCACCGAGACGGTGACCTGTCCGGACTGACGGGCCTGGCCGGAATCGGGATCGATCATCAGCGAAGAGGTATCGACCACTTCGAAGTTGGCGCCGACCAGGTTGCGCAACTGGCGGAGTTCGGCGTTGTTCCACCGCTGGTCGGGCGCGCCGGAGATATACCAGGGGCTGCCGTTGTCGGCGAGGATCATCCCGTAGCGTTTCATCGCGACCAAGATCACCTGGTTAAGCGGAGAGTATCCCGAGATGTCGAAGTTCGATTTCAGGCGAACACGAAGGCCCATGGGCGGATATTGGGAGCCCGTCAGGTTCGAGGCGTAGTGCCGGGCGGGCCAGAGGTATTCGCGGCGGGTTTGCGGGGCAGTGAACCGGATGGCGTGGCGGATCTCGCCGCTGAGCACTTCGTCATAGCGGACGAGGCCGGCGAGGATGGCCAGTCCGGCGGCATCGGCGGAAGTGTAGGTTTGGGGGCGGAGGGCGTTGGACCGGAGATCGAAGACGGCGCCGGAGCCGGCTTTCCAACTGCTGCTCAACGGCGTGGCGTCGAACATTTCATACAGCTTGCAGTTGTCGCGGTCGACGACGATGACGTGGCGGTCCGACCCTCCCTCGACGGGCGCATTGAGCGGCACGGGGTAGGGGCCGGGATCGCTTTCGGCGGCGTAGTGAAATGTGACCGGATACCTTTGCTGTGAGCCGGGCACCAGCAGGAACGGGATCCCGATGGGCGAGCCCTCCCACAGTCCGGAGCCGAAGTCAGGATGGACGTTGCGCGCGGCGCCGATGGTGTTGATGAGTGTAGCGGAGTCGCCGGCAACGGGCAGGTGGTCGACGCGGGTATTCAGCACGTGGTCGGCCGGGAAGAGCGGGCAAGGGCCGATGACGGGTCCGGGCTGGGCGACCAGGGCCGCGGCAAACAAGTTGAGCAGCAAGGCGCGGGGCATGTCTCCTCCTGACGGTTCGGCGATGTTCTGCCGATTGGCGAGCAACCAGGTGACCAAATTCCCGGTACTTTGTTTTCAGGGCTGGTGTGGGAGGGACTTCGGCACTTTTTACGGCAGTGTGGAATTTTGTTCCTTGGCGGCGGCTGGGACCTAGTGGATCCGACGTTGAAGGGCGAGCGGCGCCCGGGCTATGGTGGCTCCCGGAGTGTGCTTGTGGGGTGGCAACTGATATCATGAGTCGGAGAGACGTGATCGGGCGGATCCGATCGGAACGGGCCGGAGGGTACGTGGGGGCGTAGCTCAGGTGGATAGAGCATCTGCCTTCTAAGCAGAGGGTCGCACGTTCGAGTCGTGCCGCCCCTACCACTTCCAGCGGGAGACGGCGGTCCGGCCGCGGCGGTCAGGTTTGGGGATCGTCGTTGATGGCGGGGTCGCCGACATCGAACTTCGGGCCGTTTTCGTCCCAGTCAGTCGCCTTGAACATCCGGCCGGCTCCTTTGGCCCCGTCGATCTCTTTAACGGTGAACTCGACTTTGCTTCCCTTCACGCGGCCCCAGACGTGATGGTAGAAGCGGCCCTCCTTGAACCCGTGGCCCTGCTCGAGGGCCCTCACCATGGTTCCGCCGGAACTGCCGACCTCCATGTAGGCGATGCCATCCCTGATGATCCGGACAAACTGGTGGCCGTGGCCGCTGATGATGTGCTGAACACCGTACTTTTTCGCCACCTTGTGCAGGGGGAAATCGGTCGAACCGACCTTGAGCAGTCCGATCCAGTATGGTTTGTGGAAGAAGATGAACTTGGGGTTCCTGTCCTTGTTGGCTTCGAGGTCGCGTTCGAGAAAGGCGATCTGGTCGGCGGAGAGGTCGGTTGTGCGGCTGTTGTCGAGCACGGTGAAGTGGGCGTCCTGGTAGTCGAAGCTGTAGAAGGTCGGCCGCCTGGTCTCCTTCTCGTAGACGGCGCGGGACGTGTCGGAGAACACATCGTGGTTGCCGGGGGTGAAGTAGAGCGGATAGTGGGAGTAGCGCTGGAAGATCGGGCGCAGCTCGGCCCATTCGAGTTCGGCGAACTGGTCCCGGCCGCCCTGGATGGTGTCACCGACGTTGATGACGAAGTCGGGGTGGAGGAGGTCGATTTCGCGCCAGACGCGGCCCCAGATCTGGGGCTGAGCTCCTCCGGTCCGGTCTCCCATGATCGAGAACCGGAAGTCGTTCTTGGGTTCGGTGACGGCACGGGTGACGATGACGCCTCCGAACAGAGAGATGACCATCGCGGAGACGAGCCAGCCTGGCGCACGGTTCTGCATGCCGACATTCTGACACGAGAAGGTTGATTTTGGATGAGAAAAATGGGGCCACGGCCCACTATTGGTATCGGTGGACCGCTTTTGGGATTTTGCCGGCGCTGTGGACGCGGTGGCCGGCCTGACGGCGCCCGTACTGATCGCCTGGATACTGGTCAGCGCGGCCGACGACCTGTTCATCCTGCTGGTCTGGTTGAGCGGTCTGCCGCGGCGCAGGCTGGCACGGGTCGGCGGCCCGGGTTCGGCCGGCGAGCGGCCGGTTGCGATCTACATTCCGTGCTGGCGGGAACAGGCGGTGATCGAGCAGATGCTCGCCGACAACATCGCCGCGATTCACTACAGCCGCTACCGCATCTTTGTGGGGGTTTACCCGAACGATCCGGCGACGCAGGCGGCGGCCCGCCGTGCCGCGGAGAAGTTCAACAAGGTGGAAGTGGTGACCGGTCCGAGGCCGGGTCCGACGTCGAAAGCGGATTGTCTGAACGCGATCGACCGTGCCCGAAGAGAGTTCGAGTTCCGGACAGGCATCGAGTTCGGCCTGGTTGTGCTGCATGACGCCGAGGACAGGATTCACCCGGACGAGTTGACCGTGGTGAACGGCTACGCGGGCCGGTTTGCGATGATCCAGACGCCGGTTCTGGCCGGGCCGACGCCTTGGCACGATTGGGTCCACGGCGTCTATTGCGATGATTTCGCGGAGTTTCACACGAAGGATCTGCCGGTGCGGTGGGCGCTGGGCGGATTTGTTCCGTCAGCCGGGGTCGGTACGGCGTTCCGCCGGGACGCGATTGAGTTTCTCGGGCGCGGGCGGTCCGAGGGGCCGTTCGTGGCCGATTCGCTGACTGAGGATTACGAATCGGGGTACCGTTTGCACCGCGCCGGTTACGCGCAGCTTTTCCTGCCGGTCGGGGGACCAGTGACGCGAGAGTACTTTCCGGCGACGGCGCGGGGGGCAATCCGGCAGCGGACGCGCTGGACGATGGGGATTGCGTTGCAGGGATGGCAGCGGCACGGGTGGAGTAGCCCGTACTGGTTCTGGCGGGATCGCAAGGGACTGGTCGGAGCGCCGATCTCAGGCTTGGCCAACGTTTTGAGCGGCTACGGGGTGGTGACCTACGTGGCTTCGTCGCTGTCGGGGCGGCCGTGGGGCTTGGGGGAGATCCTCCCTGCCGAGTGGCCGTGGGTGGCGGGATTGGCGGGAGCGGCGAGCGTGGCGGCGAGGGCCTGGATCACGGGCCGGGTCTACGGCTGGAGGCAGGGAGCGACGGCGCCCCTCCGTGTCATCGTGGCGAACGTCATCAACGCGGTGGCGGCATTCCGGGCGGTGGGCGGTTTTATAAGGGCACGGGCGGAGGGCCGGTCGCCGGAGTGGGCCAAGACCGACCACGGGGCGGCACTTCCTCCGGCCGTCCCGATACCACGCAGGCGGCTTGGGGAGATTCTGGTCGCAGAAGGAAGAATAGGGCGGGAACAGCTGATGCGGGCGATCGCAACAAAACCAGGCAGGCTGCGGCTGGGAGAGCACCTGGTGGGGCTTGGTCTGATCACCGAGCGCGATCTTTATGCCGTTCTGAGCGGGCAGCAAGGGATACCGTTGTCGAAGGGGCCTGCGCGGCGGATTCTGCCGCAGCGCTTTGTCGAGCGACACCGGCTGATCGCAAAAGGCGTGCGGGATGGCGTGGTGGTGGTGGCGGGGCCGGCGCCTCCCGGCCCACGGGCGTTGCGGGAGCTGCGGGAGATGATATCGCTGCCGATCCGGTTTGAACTGGTGGCCCCGACACAATTCCAAGCGGCGGCTGGGACTGTCCGACCGGTGGTACCAATGAGTAACCACTTTTATATCAATCACTTAGGAGAAGTGAAGGAGAGTCTAGGAAAAAAACAGGCAAGCACCACTTGCCAAGAGGTGTCAACTCTGATAGTCTGAGGAAGTCGCCGCAAGGGCCCAAAAGTGGTTCAGGTGGAAAGAGAAGTTGCCTGGAAGCAGGGCTGGAGCGGGTAGGAGTTGCAAAGCGAGACCGACTTTGCTAGACTACCAGATGGCGATACGAAAGAAGTTGTCAGGATCGTCAAGTTCCTCCTTCTGAGTTGAAATCCTCCGGTGGCGCCACGCTAGAGCTGGTTTGTCCTTGTCCGGGTGGTAGTCGGCACGAGCGCAAGCGGAAAACGCGGGTTCGCCGAATCGAAAAAGTTTCGAGGCCTGTCGTCTGTCAGCAATCGCAAGAGGGCTGGTTGGCGGCACAGATGTTTGACAATCTGGTTGGATGCAATAACGAATACGTCGTGACTTTGAGATCAGCGGGATGATCTCGAGGCGAGTCCCTTTGGCTCGACCTCGAATCAAACTCTAAACTTTTCAATGAGAGTTTGATCCCGGCTCAGAATCAACGTTGGCGGCGCGCTTAACACATGCAAGTCGAACGAGAAAGCCGGAGAAATCTGGTGAGTAAAGTGGCGTACGGGTGAGTAACACGTGGATCATCTACCCTCTGGTGGGGAATAACCCCGGGAAACTGGGGCTAATACCGCATAAGTCCGAGAGGAGAAAGGCGAAAGTCGCCGGAGGAAGAGTCCGCGGCCGATTAGCTAGTTGGCAGGGTAAAGGCCTACCAAGGCGAAGATCGGTAGCCGGCCTGAGAGGGCACACGGCCACACTGGCACTGAGACACGGGCCAGACTCCTACGGGAGGCAGCAGTGGGGAATCTTGCACAATGGGGGAAACCCTGATGCAGCGACGCCG
>Ga0073934_10003153_pt1 | contig 31402 bp, 32 predicted proteins | sample LarsenN4metaG_FD_76834 | JGI IMG/M metagenome (GOLD analysis project Ga0073934, IMG submission 76834) | Hot spring sediment bacterial and archeal communities from British Columbia, Canada, to study Microbial Dark Matter (Phase II) - Larsen... ...
CTGTGGTTTCCAAGCGGCGGTGGGCGGCGCTCTTTGCCGTCCACGGCCGCGTCAGCGTCCACGCCGTGGTGAACTTGCGGAAACTGCTCGACTAATTTCCACCACTTGACGGGGCACTACCTCATGCTCTACGCGATGGCGATCGGGCAGCTCCGCACGTACTTCGGCTTCGACGACGCCACCGCAGGCATGCTCGGTACGATCACGCTCGTGATGTCCGGCGTCGGCGGTGTGCTCTTCGGCTACGTGGCCGACCGTCTCGGCCGCACGCGCGCGCTGATGGCGACCATTCTGCTCTTCTCGCTCGCCTCGCTTGGCGCGTCGACGTCGCGGACCGTCGTCCAGCTGCTGTTCTGGCGTGCCGTGCTCGGCATCGGCATGGGCGGCGAGTGGGCCTCCGGCGCCGTGCTCATCAGCGAGACATGGCCGGCGGCGCACCGCAACAAGGCCATCAGCATCATGCAGTCGGGATGGGCCATCGGCTACATCACGGCGGCGCTGATGGCAGCACTGATTCTCGGCGCGCCGGGCGCCGGTCCCGACGCCTGGCGGTGGCTCTTCCTCGTCGGCGTGCTGCCCGCGCTCTTTACGCTCTGGATTCGGCGTTACGTGCACGAGCCCGAGGTCTGGCGGTCGCGCGGGGCGGCCGTCCGGGTCGACAATCCGTTCCGCGTGATATTCGGACGAGGACTCATTGGACGGACGCTGCTGCTCATCCTCCTCGGCGCCTCGGTGCAGTTTGCGTATTGGGGCATCTTCTTCTGGCTGCCGGCGTTTCTGGCGAGGCCGGTCGCGCAGGGCGGGGCTGGAATGGGGGTGGTCGGGTCGCTCGGCTGGCTCATCCCGGTTCAGATCGGCGCGTATTTCGGCTATCTGACCTTCGGGTTCATCGCGGACCGTCTCGGCCGGCGGCGCACATTCATCGTGTTCATGCTGGTGGCGGCGCTCCTTGTTCCGATCTACGGCCAGATGGCGCGCAGCCCGGCGATCCTGATGCTCCTCGGGCCGGTGCTCGGCTACTTCGGCCACGGCTACTTCAGCCTGTTCGGCAGCTTCATCGCCGAGCTGTTCCCGACGGCGGTGCGCGCGACCGCACAGGGGACGAGCTACAACATCGGGCGCATGGCGGGCGCGCTCGCCCCGTTCACGATCGGCGCCGTCGCGACGCTGCCGGGCATTGGCATCGGCCTGGCGCTCGCGACGACGTCGGCGTTCTTCCTGCTCGGGGCGGCGCTGATCTTTACGCTGCCGGATCGCAGCGGCGAGGAACTCGAAGCGTAACCCGCGAACACGGTGCCGGCTTGAGCCGGCCCGTGGTTCACGGATATCGCCGCGGCGCTGGTCCGTCAGGGACGATCTTGCTCAACGGCTTCCGGCAGCGAGCCAGCCCCTTGTCGAACAGATCGAGGACCGGCGACAACCTGAGCGCGTCGAAAAGCGCGCCAATCGCTCGCGTGGCTGCGAGCTCGCGCAAGAGCGCCACGCCTCCGCCCTGATCGCCCCCCACCGGCGTGCCGTCCCGGCGCACGAGCCACCAGCACTCTTTCCGCCGCTCCTCGGGAATCACGGCAAGCAGACGCGTAGCTTCCTCGTCCGCAAGCGGCAGCAGCGCCAATTGTTCCCGACGGTCGAGCGAGGCGACGACCCGCGCCGCCCATCGGCAGAACCGTCAGCTGCCGGAATACAGCAGTACCGGTCGCTGGAGTGTCATTCGTCCGTCAGCTTACACCGCTCGAGTTGGCATCGTTCTTCCTGTGCGGCCGCCCGGATGACTCGCTCTGTCATCCCCCGTGGACCATTTGCGGTTCGTTCGGGTCACCTCGTCACCCGGAAGCGACATGTGTGCGCCGGGAACGATCAGTCAGGAGTAGCTGGCATGCGCAACTCGTATCTGCGGATCTTCGTCTGGGCTTTGCCTTTCACCCTGCTCGCGCCGGCGGCGTCGGCGCAGGATGAGCGAGTGCGGCTCTCCATCGGCACCGCTGCGACCACGGGCGCCGGCGACAATGTCGCGCTGACGGCGTCGGTTGGATATCGCTTCCTCGAGCGACTCGCGTTCGAGGTCGATTTCACCGCCACGGAATCGCCCGGCGGCGATTTCGTGCGGGCACTCGCCGCGATCGGCGGCTTCGATGGAGGAGACGTGCGCGGCACGAGCGCGCGTGCGGGCGCGGGGCTGCCAGGCGGGCTGATCGATCCTGCGCGGGTCCAATCGTTCGACCGCATCGCGATCTTCCCGCCGGCCAGGCGTGACGGCGACATCGCGCTTCTCACGGCGGGCTTCCGGTACGAGCTGCCGGTGCAGGGCGGCCGCCTCCGTCCGTACATCGGCGGCGGCCTCGGCATTGCGAGGACGAGCGAGGAGTTCACGTCGGTGCGGCCGCTCCTGCGGCCTGGCGCCATCATCGACGGCCGCACCGAGTCGATCACGCGCACGGGGGTGGCGGCCGCGGCCGGCGCCGGCGCGAGCTTGCGCGTATTCAGAGGGTTGTTCGTCGACCTCGACGCGCGGTACTTCCGCCTCGATCGCGATCGCGATTTGGCGCGTCTCGGCGGCGGGGTGAGCTATCGGTTCTAGTGCGTGGTGGGTGGTTGTGGTTGGCGGCCCGCGGCACAAAGCGAGCGGTCCTGTCCATATACGCGCGATAGGCGTCGCCGAAACGTGCGACGAGCAGCTCCTCTTCCCGCTTCGTACGGACGACAAGAAGCGCGATCGTTGACCAGCCAGTCGCGAGCAGGAACCAGTTCGCGGCCGCCAACCCGTTTGCGGTGACGCTGAGCGCCACCGACACGTAAAACGGATGCCGGATCCAGTGATAGGGACCGGTAACGACGAGCGTGTGCGCGCGTCGCGTGACGACCGTGTCCGTCAGATTGGGGCCAAGGTTCCGCAGCGTCCAGACGAGCAGGCATCCGCCGGCGGCACCGATGACGACGCCGGCCCAGCGCAGCCAGATCGGAAGCGGCAGCGCCGCCCACGCCATGCGGGCGGGATTGAACAGGTAGGCGATCACACCGGCCATATGTGCGAGGCCGACTGGCCGAAGGGTCAGCAGGATGAACCAGCCCTCCTGGCGCCGATCGAGCCGCTCGCGCGTCGCCTGAGACCTGATGCGGTGATAGGCGAGCACCGGCATCAGCGTCAGCCAGCCGGCGAGGAGAACGGTCCGGAAGACGTCGTCGTTCACGCGGATCGCGGGTCGAACACCTGCCCTGTCTCCGACCCTTCGATGCTCCGCACGTACGAGCGCGCGACCTGCGAAACGGGAATTCCCCCGGCCGGCGGACGCCCAAGCTTCTGCAGCGTCTCCACGATCCAGGGCGGGCTGACGACGTTGACGCGGATGCCGCGCGGCGCCTCGAGCGCCGCCGCGCGCGTGAGCCCCTCGAGCGCCGAGTTCACCAGACTGACCGCAGCGGATCCCACCGACGGATAGCGGGCCAGAAAGCCGGCCGTGAGCGTAATGGAGCCGGCATCGGCCACCGAATTCAGGCCGAAGCGCAGCACGTTCACCTGCCCCATCAGCTTGTGGCGGAGACTGAGCTCGTAGTCGGCATCCGACAGATCCGCGAGCGGCTTGAACGCCGCGCGGCCGGCGGCGCTCACCACGGCGTCGACGCGCCCGACCTTGTCGAACAGCCCACGAATCGAGCCGGGGTCGGCGATATCGACCCGCTCGGGCGCGCGCTGCAGGCTCGCGAGGATCAGAGCGTGGCGGTCGCCCAGCTCCGCCGCGACCGCGGACCCGATCGTGCCGGTCGCACCAATAGTCACAATCCGCATGTCAGGTATGGAGCAGTCTGTGGAGCCGGACGGCGGCGCGGAGCACGCGAGCGTCCTGGCCGCGGTCGGCCGTCAATTGCAGACCAAGTGGAAGACCGGTGACCGGCATCGGAATCGAGATCGCGGGTGTGCCATATCCCGTCCACGGCGCGTTCATGCGCGGGTCACCCGTATTCGACAGCCCGCGCAGCGCGGCGCCAACGGCTGCAGGCACGAGGATGATCGGCGTCGTCCGATACAGGCCGCTCAGCCGCGACTGTCCGTCACGCACATGCTGCCGTGCTCGCTCGTACTCCTCGGCAGGAATCTTCAGCCCTTTCTCCACGAGATCCGCCAGGTCGAGCAGCCGCCGGCCATGCTCCTTCCACCGCTCCTCGTGGAACCGCGCGCCTTCATAGAAGGCTATGACGTTGGTGGCTGCATCGGCCGTCTTCAGCAAGCCGGCGATGTCCACGCTGCGTGTCGCAACGCCGGCCTTCCGGAACGTATCGACGGCACCCTGAACGGCGGCGGCCATCTCGGCGTCGATCTCGGGCATCGGATCCGGCACGCCGACCGTCAGCGCCTCGTCGCGCCCGGACGAGTGCCCCATCGCCTCCCACAGCGCCAGCATGTCGTCCGGCGTGTGCGTGAAGAAGCCGACCGTATCGAGGCTCTTCGCGTACGGCAGTACGCCGTCGATCGAGACGAGGCCGTAGGTCGGCTTGAAGCCGGTCACGCCGCAGAACGAGGCGGGCCGGAGGATCGAGCCGCGCGTCTGCGTGCCGAGCGCGAACGGCACCATACCCGCCGCCACCGCCGCCGCCGAGCCGCTGGAGCTGCCGCCGGGGGTGTGCTCGAGGTTGCGCGGGTTGCGCGTGGGCGCCGGCGTCCGATACGCGAACGCGGTCGTGTGCGTCTTGCCCAGGAGGATCGCCCCGCGGCGGCGCAGCGACGTCACGACGGCCGCGTCCGTGCTGCCGAGACGGCCCTTGTAGATCGGCGAGCCGTACTCCGTGGACAGCCCGCGCGTTTCCATGATGTCCTTGGCGCCGAACGGAATGCCCGCGAGCGGGCCGTCGTCGAGCGCGGGCTGCGGCAGCACGTGGACCCAGGCCTGAATCTTCGGATCCAGCTCGCGGATCCGATCGAGACATGCCTTGATGCCGGCGGCGCGCTCCGCCGGCGGCGCGGTCTTCCACTGTGTGAACGTCTCGAGGCGAGACGTCTGGGCCCAACTCTGGCGCGCCGCACTCAGGACCGCGGGGATGCCCGCGAGAAACGCGCGGCGATCAATGGATGGCATGTGCCTCCCGAATGTCATCGACCGGAGCGCAGACGCGTCAATACCTCTCGCAATCTTGCATTGAACACGTCAGGGGCTTCCTGCATGACAAAGTGCCCCGCGCCCGCCACGCCCTCCACGGCAACAAGCGCGGCGCTTTTCACGGCCGCCTGAAAGCGTTTCGGCGCGGATGGACTGCCAGCCATGATGAGCGCCATCGGGACCGAGAGCGCCGATGCGGCCGCGGCCTGCCGTTCAACGGCCCACGTGCGTACTCCCTCCAGCGCAGGGATCGCGATGGCCGGCGGAGCACTCGCCATCGCGTTCGCGACCTGGTCCACGAGGGTTGACGGACTCGTCGGCAGAAACATCCGGCGCACGAACGCCTGCGTCTCGGCGGTGAAGTTCTGTCGCATCCGCTCGGCGAGCTGAGCGAGTCCACCACCCGCCCAGCCATCGAAGAAGGCGTCGACGCCGACGACTCCTATCACGCGATCGGGGAGCAACACCGCGACCTCCAGTGCAACAGGGCCACCGAGTGAATGCCCGATCGTGATCACGTTGCGGGCATCGATGGCCCTGATCACTGCAGCGACGTCTTCGGCAAAATTGAGAATACTCCAATCAGAGCGCGCGCGGCCCGATCCGCCGTGTCCGGCGAGATCGACTGTGACGACCGTGTAGTCTCGGCTGAACACGTCGAGCTGATGCTGCCAGTATGTCCGGTCACAGCTCCAGCCGTGGACGAACACCAGTGTCGGCGCTCCGGTCCCACGTACCTCGTACGTGATCGGAACGCCGTCGGCAGACTTGGTGGTTCGGCTTCCGGATGTGGCCTGGGCCGTGACCTCCGAAGACGTAGCAAGAGCCAGAACCGCCGTTGCAACCAGGGCACTGAGAAGCCCGGTGCGACGATTCGTCATGGGCACCTCTCTCATCCGCAACAGGTACCACCGGTCCGGCTAAAGCCGGACGCCACGATCGCTCTCTAGATGCCGCCGAGACTGATGTACTTGATCTCGAGGAACTCCTCGATGCCGTACTTCGATCCCTCGCGGCCGAGACCCGACTCCTTCACGCCGCCGAACGGCGCCACCTCGGTGGAGATGATGCCGGTGTTGACGCCGACCATCCCGGTCTCGAGCGCCTCGGCCACGCGCCAGACCCGCCCGATGTCGCGGCCGTAGAAGTACGACGCGAGCCCGAACGGCGTGTCGTTGGCGAGGGCGACCGCCTCGTCATCGGTCTTGAACCGGAAGAGCGGCGCCACCGGCCCGAACGTCTCCTCCCGCGAGATGAGCATCGCGGGGGTGACGTCGATGAGGACCGTCGGCTCGAAGAACCGACCGCCGAGCGCGTGCCGCTTCCCGCCCGTGACCACGCGCGCGCCCTTCGACAGCGCGTCGGCAATGTGCTCCTCGACCTTGGCGACCGCCTTGTCGTCGATGAGCGGCCCCTGGTTCGCGCCCTCCTCGAGACCCGGCGCCGGCCTCAGCTTCTTCACCGCCTCGGCCAGCTTCGCGGCGAACGCGTCGTAGACGCCGTCCTGGACGAAGATGCGGTTGGCGCACACGCACGTCTGCCCCGTATTGCGATACTTCGACGCAATCGCCCCCTCCACCGCCGCGTCCAGATCCGCGTCGTCGAAGACGATGAACGGGGCGTTGCCGCCCAACTCGAGCGAGATCTTCTTGACGGTGCTCGCGCACTGCTCCATCAGCAGCTTGCCCGTGGCGGTCGAGCCGGTGAACGACAGCTTGCGCACGTCGGGGTTCGACGTGAGCTCGCCGCCAATCTCGGTGGCCGACCCGGTAATAACGTTCAGCACGCCTTTCGGCAGGCCCGCCCGTTCGGCGAGCTCGGCGAGCGCCAGCGCCGAGAACGGCGTCTGCGAGGCGGGCTTCAGGACGACGGTGCAGCCGACGGCGATGGCCGGCCCGGCCTTGCGCGTAATCATCGCCAGCGGAAAGTTCCACGGCGTGATGCAGGCCACGACGCCAACAGGCTGCTTGATGACGACGATGCGCTTGTCGCGCTGCGGCGAGGGAATCGTATCGCCGTAGACCCGTTTGGCTTCCTCGCCGAACCACTCGAGGAACGACGCGGCGTACACCACCTCTCCGCGCGACTCGGCGAGCGGCTTGCCCTGCTCGATCGTCATGAGCCGCGCCAGATCCTCCTGGTTCGCCATCATCAGGTCGAACCAGCGCCGGACGATGGCCGCGCGCTCCTTGCCGGCGCGGGTGCGCCAGTCGGCCAGCGCGCGCGACGCGGCGTCGATGGCGCGGCGCGTCTCGGCCGCGCCGAACTTCGGCACGACGCCGATGATCTCGCCCGTCGCCGGATTGTCGACGTTGATGGCGGCGCCCGGCCGCGGCTCGACCCAGGCGCCGTCGATGTAGCAGGCCTGGCGAAACAGCTTGGCATCTTTCAGCGAAACGCCGGTAGGCGCGGTGGTCGTGGTCTGCATTGGAATACCTCTGGTCCGGCTGAAGCCGGACACTACGTACGCATGGGTTCCTGCAAGGCGGTCGCGACGTCGCGCATGAACTCCGCGGCGCGCGCGCCGTCGATCACCCGATGATCGCACGAGAGCGTCAGCGTCAGCATCGGCCTGACGGCGGGCCGGCCGTCGACGGCCACCACCCGATCGGCAATGGCGCCGACCGCGAGAATGGCCGCCTGCGGCGGCACGATGATGGCCGTGAACGCGTCGACGCCGTACATCCCGAGGTTGCTGATGGTGAACGTTGCCCCGGCGATGTCGTCCGGGTGCAGGCGTCCGGCCCGCGCCCGCTCGGTCAGATCGCGGCGGCGCACGGCGATCTCGCCAATCGACGCGGCGTCCGCGGCCCGGATGACCCCCGCCACGACAGCGTTCTCGACCGCCAGCGCGAGCGCCACGTGCACCTCGCGATGGAGGACGATGCCGTCGGCCGTCCAGCTCGCGTTCACGCGTGGATGGCTCTTCAGCGCGCGCGCGACGGCGGACACGAGAATGTCGGTGTGCGTGACCTTGACCCCGTGCGACCGCTCGACCGTGGGGACAAGCGTCTCGCGCGCCGCCTTCAGCGGCGTCGCGTCGACGTCGCGCGTCACGAAGAAGTGCGGAACGGTCGTCCAGCTCCGCGTCGTCCGCTCGGCCATCAGGCGGCCGACGGTGGTGGGAGCCTCGGCCCGGCTGAAGCCGGACGCCACGGTCGTAGGTCTGGCGTGGCCGGGAATCGTGGTATCCGGCTTCGGTCGGACCTCGGTCGTCGCGTCCGGCTCGAGCCGAACTTGCCGCGCGGCTGCCAGAATGTCGTCCGCGAGGATCTCGCCGCCCGGCCCCGAGCCTCTCACACGATTGAGATCGACGCCGTGCTCCTGGGCGAGCCGTCGTGCTTTCGGGGAAATTCGTGCCGCAGTTGCAGCGGCGGACGCAGCGGCAGCAGCCGGCGCGGTGGCGGCGGCCGCCGCAGCCGCATCCGTGCGACGCGCCGTCGGCGTGCTCGTCTGACTTGTCGCGGGCGGCGTTTCACCGGGCTGCACCAGCCACGCGATCGTGTGGCCGACGGGAATGACGTCGCCGGGCTTGGCGGTCACGCCCGCGAGAATGCCGTCGCTGGCCGCTTCCACCTCGACGACGGCCTTGTCGGTCTCCACCTCGAGGAGCATCTCGCCCTTGCGGACCTGCTCCCCTTCCTTCTTGAGCCACGAGACGAGCTTGCCGGTTTCCTGCGCCATCTCCAGCGCAGGCATCACGATGCTGATCGCCATTCGCTACCGATGCACTCTAGGCGCCGACCTTCTCGCCCTCCGCGCGTGCGGCGGCGGCAATCAGCTCGACGACCTCCGGGTTCGGCGGCGCTTCGGTCTCGCGCACGATCGGCAGATTCCCGCTGACGGTCACAAACGGCGCACCGGCGACGAGCAGCTCCTCCGCCGGGAACCGCGTAATCACTTCGTGCCCCGTCGGCGTGACGACGATCTCTTCTTCGATGCGGGCGGCGCTCCACCCGTCGCTCGACGGCCAGAACGTTTCCAGCGCGAACACCATGCCCGGTTTGATCTCGTGCGGGTGCTCGAGCGAGACGAGCCGGCTGATCATCGGCCGCTCCCAAATGGCGAGGCCGATGCCGTGACCCATCTGCAGCGCGAACGCCGCCTCCTCGTTGGGGAAGCCGAACTCCTGCGCACGCGGCCACACGGACGCGACCTCCGCGGTGGTGCGGCCCGGCCGAATCAGCTCGATCGACGCGTCGAGGTAGTCGCGGCACCGCTTGTAGGCGTCGACCATCGCGCGCGACGCCGAGCCGACGCAGAACGTGCGGTAGTAGCAGGTGCGGTAGCCCATGTACGAGTGCAGGATGTCGTAGTAGACCGGGTCGCCCGGCCTGAGCGCGCGGTCGGAGAAGACGTGCGGATGCGGGCTGCAGCGCTCGCCCGATATCGCATTCACCGCCTCGACGTACTCCGACCCGAGGTCATAGAGCCGCTCCGCGACGAGCGAGACCGCCTCGTTCTCGCGCATTCCGGGCTTCATCGCCTTGTAGAGGTCGTAGTAGGCCGCATCGACCATCATCGCCGACATGTTGAGCAGCGTGACCTCGTCCTGCGTCTTGATCTCGCGCGCGATCGACATCAGTTCCTGACCGTCGACGACCGTGATGCCCTCACGCTGCAGCGCGAAGAGCACTGGCGGCTCCACGATGTCGACGCCGAGCGGCTCGTTGAGCAGACCGCGTTGTTCCAGTTCGATGCGAATCTTGCGCGCGACGTCGGCCTCTCGGCCCATCTCCGGCGTCATCGAGCCGCGCATCGAGGGGATGCCGGGGCGCGACCGGTCGCCGAGCCACGGGCAATTGAGCTGATGGTGGCGCGCTGCCGAGCCGAAGTCCCAGAGAATCGGCTCGTCGTTCTGCGGCAGCAGCGTGAAGCGGCTCACCTTGTCCTGCGCCCACGTGCCGATGTGGGTGGCGGTGATGTACCGCACGTTGTTCATGTCGAAGCAGAGCAGCGCGCCGAGCTCCGACTTCCCCAGCAGCCCCTTGATGCGCGCGAGCCGCTCGCGCCGCAGCCGGTCGAAGTCGACCCGCTGCTCCCAGTCCACCGCCATCGTGCCGTAGGTCTTGAGTGCCATTGTGAATCCTCGAAGTTCACAGTGGGCAGTAGGCGGTAGGCAGTAAGAATCTCATGCCCTGCCTACTGCCTACTGCCTACTACTTGTTGCACATCTTCCGCGCGAGCTCGAATACGTCGCGCTCGGTGGGAACGGTCGCGTCCTCGAGCACCGGCGAGAACGGGACCGGCACGTGCCGCGCCCCGAGCCGCCGCACCGGGCCGTCGAGATCGTAGAACGCCCCCTCGGCGACGACCGCCGCGATCTCGCCGGTCACGCCGTATCGGAAGTAGCCCTCGTCGATCACCATCGCCCGTGACGTCTTCCGCACCGATTCGACGAGCGTCTTCTCGTCGAGCGGCCACATCGTCCGCGGATCGACGACCTCCGCGCTGATGCCGGCCTCTTCGAGCATCGTGGCGGCGACAAGCGCCACCTGCACCATGCTGCTCGTGGCGATGAGCGTGATGTCGCGCCCCTCGCGCTTGACGTCGGCCACGCCGAGCGGAATCGTGTATTCCCCTTCCGGCACCGGGCCCTTCACTTTGGCGTAGCTGATCTTGTCCTCGAAGAAGACGACCGGGTTGTCGTCGCGGATCGCGGACTTGAGCAGCCCCTTGGCGTCGTACGGCGTCGAGGGGACGACGACCTTCAGTCCAGGGATATGGGCCGGCCAGGCGTGCAGCGACTGTGAGTGCTGGGCCGCGGAACGGCGCGTCGCGCCCATCGTCGCGCGGACGACCATCGGCACCTTCCACCGGCCGCCCGACATGTAGTGGACCTTCGCGGCCTGGTTGACCACCTGGTCCATGATGAGCGCCATGAAGTCGCCGAACATGATGTCGACGATCGGGCGCATGCCGGTCATCGCCGCGCCGACCGCGAGGCCGGTGAAGCCCGGTTCCGAGATCGGCGTGTCGATCACGCGATCCTTGCCGAACTCCTCGACGAGGCCCTTCACGACCTTGAAGGGGGTGCCGGCTTCGGCAACGTCCTCGCCCAGCAGCACGATGCTGGGATCGCGGCGCATCTCTTCGGCCAGCGCCTCGCGGATGGCGTCGCCGAACGTGATTTCGCGAACGGCCACAGCGGTCTCAGGCATACACGTCCTCGTCCACCTTCGAGGGGTCGGGGTACGGAGTGTTGATCGCAAACTCGACCGCCTTGTCCATCTCGGCCGCCACTTCCCCCTGAATGCGGTCGAGCAACGCGCGGTCGGCGAGGCCTTCGGCGATCAGCCATTCACCGTGCAGCGCGATCGGATCGCGTTCGCTCATCCAGCGCTGCTCTTCCTGCTTCGACCGGTAGTACTCGCGCGAGACGTCGCCGACGTGATGCCCGCGGTAGCGATAGGTGTTCAGCAGGAGGAACCCGGGACCGTCGCCGCGGCGCGCCCGCTCGACCAGCGCCGACGCGGCCGCGTGTACCGCGCGCACGTCCTGGCCGTCGACCTGCTCGGCGGCAAGGCCGAACGCCGTCGCGCGCGTGAGAATGTCGCCGGCTGTGGTTTCCGAGTAGTGCGTGTACTCGTTGTACAGATTGTTCTCACACGCGTAGACGACCGGCAGCGTCCAGAGCTGTGCGAGGTTCATCGATTCGTAGAGGACGCCCTGTCCGAGCGCGCCCTCACCGAAGAAGCAGACGGCCACCCGCCCGTTCTTGAGGTATTTCGAGGAGAAGGCCGCGCCGGTCGCGATCCCCGCGCCGCCGCCGACAATCGCATTGGCGCCGAGGTTGCCGGTGCCGGGGTCGGCAATGTGCATCGAGCCTCCCTTCCCCTTGCAGTAGCCGGCTTCCTTGCCGAGGAGCTCCGCGAACATCAGGTTCGGCTGCGCGCCCTTGGCCAGACAGTGGCCGTGCCCGCGATGGGTACTGGTGATGTAGTCGTCCGGGCGGAGCGCCTCGCAGATGCCGACCGCCACCGCCTCTTCCCCTATATATAGGTGTGCGAGGCCGGGCATCAGCGCCCGCGTGTAGAGGTCGTTGACCCGCTCCTCGAAGAGCCGGATCGCCGTCATCTGGCGGTACATCCGCAGCAGCTTCTCGATATCGAGCCCTGCGGCCGTCTGTGTGGTGGCAGTGGTCATGGTCCTGTGGGGCGCGGGCCTGCAGCCGGCGCGGAATGCTAAGTATCCCCTTCTCGGCGCTACAATCGCAATGGATCGAAGGAGGCCCCGCCATGCGGCGCACCGTACTGACCATCCTGACTTTGAGTCTGACCGCCTCGGCCGTCCCGAGCCGCGCACACCACTCGTTCGCAGCCACCTACGACGAGAGCCGGACGGTGAAGATCGAAGGCCGGCTGGTACAGTTCCTCTTTCGGAATCCCCATTCCTTCGTGCACCTCATGGCGCCCGACGAGAACGGACAGGAGCGGCGGTGGTCCATCGAATGGGGCGGCGCCGGCCAGCTTACGGGGCAGGGCGTGACCCGTGAATCGCTCAGGCCGGGCGACGTCGTGGTCATTACCGGCAATCCCGGACGAAATCCTGCCGAGCACCGCATTCGGATGCTGACGCTCCGCCGTCCGTCGGATGGCTTCGGTTGGGGCACCCGGCCCGGCGAAACCGTCGACTAGGCTGTTCGCCACGTTCCGACCATCTGGCGCGCATCACGGAGCTGCTGCTGCGGATCGACGCAGAGGCTGACCTCCAACTGGAGGACCTCATGGTGCAAGGACTGGGAACGGTCATTTATCACGTGTCGGACCTGGAGCGCGCGAAGACGTGGTACGCAACCGCGTTTCAGCAGCAGCCGTACTTCGACCAGCCGTTCTACGTCGGGTTCAACATTGCCGGCTACGAATGGGGCCTCGATCCCAACCAGACCGTCAATCCGGCTGGACGCGGGGGTGGTTGCCTACTGGCGTGTTGCCAACATCGAGAGCGCCGTCCACCACTTCGTCGCGGCTGGTGCCACCGTCGTGACGCCTGCTCAGGATGTGGGCGACGGCATCAAGGTTGCGGCGGTCGCGGACCCCTTCGGCAATCCTGTGGGATTGATTGAGAATCCTCATTTTCACTTGCCGAACGCATAGGCGCGGTTCTGCAGAGGCTACTGGGGCGATCGCGCCGCGCCTTGGAGCGGCAGCTCCGGGGCTGGCTGGCTCGGGTCGAACACGAGCGGCGGCGGCTCGAGGGCAACCAGATACTCGAAGCGGCGGCGGAATTCCCCTTCCGAGAGTTTCGCCGTCGCGGCGAGCTTGGCCAGTTCGTGTGGATCTTCGAAGTCGTCTTTTCGAAGCCGGAGCATGTACCGGCGCGCGATCGCGTAGCGCGTCGAGCCGATGTCGACGAGACGCGTCCGCGTCCGGCCGGACGCGCCGTCGACCATCGACCCGAACGGCACCGGCAGGAAGCGGCCGCCCTGGATCGAAATCACGGCGCCGGAGCCGCCTGCCAGGATGTACCGGGCCGCGCAGTATCCCAGATCCCTCGCGTATTCCATGTCCAGGGGAATCGGATCGGCGCAGCGCAGCTCGTACCCGATGTTCTTCGCCGCAATCGTCATATTGATGCCCAGCTCGCGCAGGCGGGCAACGACCTGCGTCTTGAGGATTTCACCGAGATTGACCTCGTCGATCCGCAGGTGTCCGTGCGAGTCGCGTTCGACCTCGTGCAGCCCCGCGAGATCGTCCGGCGCGATGTCGAGGACGACGCCCTCCGCGATCACCGCCACGCCGTCGGGGCGACCGGCGCTCAGCCGCTTGAGCATCGCGCCGACGAGCGTATCGACGATCGTCTGCAGGCGGATGGGAGGCGCGAATTCCTCGGCGATGAGCGTCAGCGTCGCGCCCGCGGCCTTCCCGATGCCGAGGGCCAGGTGGCCCGCCTTGCGCCCCATGGTCACGACGAAGTACCAGCGCGAGGTGGTCTTGGCGTCGACCATCAGATTCTTGACGATTTCCGCACCATAGTGGCGCGCCGACTGGTAGCCGAACGTGTCGACGTGCGGCGGGAGATTCAGATCGTTGTCGATCGTCTTCGGCACGTGGACCACGCGAAGCCGTCCGGCCGCCTGCCGCTCCAGGCTCATGGCTGAGAACGCCGTGTCGTCGCCGCCGATGGTGATGAGCTGCGAGACGTTCAGGCGCAGCAGGGCGCTGAGCGCGTTGTCGAGCAGGGTCTCGCTCGTCGTCGGGTTCGCGCGCGAGATCCCGATGTGCGAGCCGCCGCGGAAGTGAATCCGGCTCACGCCATCGATGGTGAGCGGCATCACGCGGCCGATGTCGCCCGTCATGATCGACTCGAAGCCATCGCGGACGCCGATGACCGGCACCCCTTCCAGGCGCGCACGAATCGTCGCGGCCCCGATGACGGCGTTGATGCCGGGCGCGGGCCCGCCGCCGACGAGGATCGCGAGGCTGTTGTGGGGCTCCATGATCCGGCCGCGCTGCAGGTCTCAGCCGATCCTACAATGGACGCCTTCGCGCTCGCGACGCTCGACGCGGTATCCCGTCAGGATCCGCTCGAACACGACACTGAATCCATCCGATACTCTAGGTGGCCGACAGAGACGCCGGTGCGATGTTCGGGTTCAGCCGGAAGAGATTGTCCGGGTCGTACTTGGCCTTTACGAGACGCAGGCGGGCCATGTTCGCACCGTACGCTCTTGCGGTCAGCGCTCCCGCTGCTTCATCGGCCTGTCCTGTAAAGTTCGTGTACGTCGTCCCCGTCGAGTAGGGCGCGATCCGGTTGAAGCTTTCCCGAACCCAGGCGATGTTCGCCTCGTTATCGGCCGGGTTCTCCCAGTTGCCGTCGATCGATGACATCCACAACGCGGAGCGTTCGGCGTAGGCCGTCTCGGTGGCCCCTACGTCGTTGATCGCTCCTCCCATCTGAAAGGTGACGACGAGGCAGAGCGGCGCGGGCCGATGATTCGCCCGCGCGGCGATGACGCCGATCGCCTCGTCCGAGAGCTGGGCAAGGTTCTGGGCTTTCCAGTACGACTGCAGCTTCCCCATCGGGAAGAACGGATCGAACGCCGTCTGCACGGCCTTGAACGGCATCGGCTGGGAGATGTCGGCGAACGGCGTCGCCAGCTCCCGCAGCGGCTGCATCACTCTCATGCCCTCGTCCGACGGTCCGGCGTACACGCCGCCAATGATGAGGCAGGACTGGTTGTGCACGGCCGGCGGCAGGTGTGGATCGGCGGGCATCGTGATGGCCACCGCAACCGACGTGACCTCGTGCGGAGAACCGAGGCAGTAGTCGCGCCAGCGGGGGAGGATCGTAGCGGCGTCGGCGCTCCGGTAGAACACACCCGCAAACGCCACGATCGGGCCGAGCGGGTGGGCGCGGAATTCGAACGAGGTGACGATGCCAAAATTGCCGCCGCCGCCGCGCAGAGCCCAGAAGAGATCCGGCTCCGATGCCGGCGACGCCGTGCGCACCGAGCCGTCCGCACACACGACGCGGGCGGACAGGAGACTGTCGATCGTGAGGCCGTACTTCCGGCGCACCCAGCCCTCGCCCCCGCCGAGCGTGAGCCCCGCCACACCCGTTTCGGACACGACCCCGCCGGGCACGACGAGCCCGAACGCCTGCGTCTCCCGATCGACGTCCCCCCACAGCGCTCCTCCCTGCGCGCGCGCGATGCGGGCCTGCGGGTCGACGTCGACCGCGCGCATGCGGGTCAGATCGATGACCATGCCTCCGTCGCAGCTCGAGTGCCCGGCTACCGAGTGGCCACCGCCGCGGACGGCGACCAGAAGCCTGTTCCTCCGGGCGAAATTCACGGCGTCCACCACGTCGGCCGTCCCCGCGCACCGCACGATGAGCGCTGGACGATTCCGATGCATCGCGTTGAAGATGGGCTTCTCCGAGTATCCCGGCTCGCCCGGTTTCAGGAGATCCCCGCGGATGGTCGTACGTAGGTCGTCGAGCGCTGCATCGTCGATGCGCGCCTGGTTCCCGTCCAACGTTGTCATTGCAGTCGCCAAGCTGCCCTCCCTCGAAAGCCGCCTCAGAAGATGAAGCGCCGGAACAACACGATGTCCGTCTCGGTTTCGGTGACAGCAGCATACACGTGCTGACTGTCCTGCGACCACGACACGTTCCGCGCGATGACGACGGAGCGCTCGCCGAAGTCGGTAATTGGTGTCATCGGCCCGCCTCCAGTCGGCAGCACCCAGATGTTGCTCGTCGCTCCATCCGACAGTGGTACCGCCAGCCAGCGGCCGTCCGGAGACAACGTAATGTGCAGCATGATCGGCGCGATCGCGACACGGCCGCCCGAGATGTGACCAATCGTCTCGAACGGACCGTCCTCGGGACGCGCGCAACGGATCTCATGATCGGCTCCCCAGACGCCGAAGACCGTGGCCCGCAGCGGCATCACGTAGTACAGGCCAGATCCATCGGCCAGCACGGCTGGCTGTCCAGCGCCGGCTTCGCTTCGGACGAGGACCGGACTTCCTCCGTCGATGGGCAGCTTCTGGATGTTGCCGGACGGGTCTGCAAGCGACCGAAAGTACAGCCACCGGCCGTCTCCGGACCAGCAGGGCATCCATGCGTTTTCGACCATCTTCCTGAGTCCGCCGCCATCTGGATGAACCACCCACAGACCGGCCCGTCCGCGGGGCCCCATGACGAAGGCGATCAGGCCTCCCGCGGGCGACCAGCTTGGTACGGCGACAGTGATGTCGGGGTCGCGTTCAAATGTAATCTGGCGTACCGATGTGCCGTCCGTGCGTGCCACCCACAGATTGGTATGACCTCCGCTATCCGACAGATATACGACTTCCGAGTCATCGGGACTCGCAGATGGCGTCTGCACGTGTCCCGTCTGTCTCGTGATCGCACGCGCGCCTCCCGCTCGAAGCGAGCCAGCCGATCAGCGTCCGCGGCAAACGCTGCCGGCAGTACCTTGACGGCCACGTCCCGTCCCAGCCGCGTATCGCGCGCGCGGTAGACCTCGCCCATCCCGCCCGCGCCTAGGGCGGAAACGATCGCCTACGGTCCGAGGCGCCTGCCTGCGGTCAGGGCCATCCGGTAGTTGGAATCGCTAGATGCTAGCCGAGAACGGGGCTCAGCGTGACGGAGGCCCGACGACGCTCTGCTCGGGGTCGATGAGGAACATCCAAATGACCGCGCCAAGCGTCAACACCGCGGCGCTGACGAGAAATGGCGCCACCCAGTAGCCGCGGCCGAAGAGCGCACCGTAGACGAGCGGCGTGAGAGAGGCGGCAAGCGACCCGGACATGTTCATCACGCCGGTCACCGTTCCGCTGAAGCGCCCGCCGACGTCCATCGGTACGGCCCACGCCGGACCAATCACCCACTCGAGAAAGAAGAACGACGCCGCCAGATACAGGATCGACGCCGTCGCACCGTCGACCAGTGCGGCGGGAATCAGAAAGACGCCAGCCAGAAAGAACCCTGGCGCCGCGACCAGGCGGCGCGCGCGACGCGCGTTGCCGGTCCGCTTCAGAATCACGTCCGACATCCAGCCGCCGACGACGTCGCCCGCCATGCCGGCGATGAGCGGAATGGATCCGATGATGCCGAGCGCGGTGATCGACAGGCCGCGGTACTCGCGCAGGTACGTCGGGTACCACGTCAGGTAGAAGTTCGTGCCGAAGAAGAAGCACCCGTACCCGAGGGCGATGTACCACATGTTCGGCGACGCCAGGATCTGCCGCCACGGCGTCGCCGGCCTCGAGAGGCTGAGCGCCTTCACGGTGCCGTCGTCGTTGACCCCGCGAATCGCCGCCAGCTCAGCGCGGTTCACCAATGGATGGTCCTCGGGCCGCTCCCGGTAGAACCACCAGAACGCCGCCACCCACAGGAACCCGATCGCGCCGAAGACGTAGAACATCGCGCGCCAGCCGTACGCGAGGAGGATCGCCCCGGCCGTGAGCGGCATGATCGCCACGGCAAAGCGGCTGAAGAAGTGCGTAATTCCCTGAATGCGGCCGCGCTCGGACGGCGCGAACCACAACTGCATGCCGCGGCTCGCGACCGGGAACGCGCCCGACTCACCGAGGCCGAGGAACAGGCGCGCGGCGAGCAGCGAGCCGAAGCCGGTCGCCGCCCCGGTCAGAAACGCCGATGCCGACGTCCAGGTGATCAGGACGTTGAGGACCTTCTTCGGACCGAACCGATCGCCGAGCCACCCGACAGGCACCTGACCGATCGCGTACGTCCACGTGAACGCCGCGAGCACGACGCCCATCTGGCCGAGCGTCAGGCCGAGCGTCTCGCGAATCTCGGGTTGGGCGACGGAGATGATGCCGCGATCGAGGTAGCAGATCAGGTACATGAGGCTGAAGAGCACCAGCATCCACCACCGTGTGCGCGTCGCGGTGGTGGCGCGGTCCAGCACAGCCTCGGCCCTCACAGGTGCCTCTGGCGCGGGGAGGTCAGGCGGAAGCGAGCGCGGGCGCACCCGCGGCGACGAGCGTCACGGGCTGATTGGTCTCGACCGACCGGTCGGCGGCTTTGTAGACCTGCATGACCAGCCGCGCGTGCTCGGCCGTCACGATCGGCTGCTTGCCGGTCGCGACGCATTCGAGGAAGTGAAGCGTCTCGGCTTCCATCGGACCGGCGTAGACGTGGTTCACCTTCTCGCCCGGCATCGTGGAAATGGGGAACCGGATCCCGTCCTTCATCGACGTGACGTAGACGTCGCGGTGGGTGTCGTCCACCATCACCGCCCCTTCGGTGCCGATGAACTCGATCCAGGTCGACGCGAAGTTCGGATACGCGGGCGGCAGCACCCAGCCCCCGCCAATCGTGACGACGACGCCGTCGTCCATGGTGATGATCATCCAGACCTGGTCCGGCGCGTTGTACTGCGCCTTCATGACCTTCGCGGCTTCCTGCGCGTAGACGCGCACGGGCTTTCGCGGCGCGAGGCACCAGAGCGTGAAGTCGATGTCGTGCGTCGACTCCATCGCGGCCGGCGAGAGCTTCACGCGTCCGCTGATCTTCTTCCCGAGGTTCCGGGTGATGTGCCGGCTCACAAGGGCGGTCACCGGCTCGCCGATCGTGCCGTCCTCGAGCGAGCGCTTGATGTAGGCGAACTTCGGGTTGAATCGCTGCGAGTAGGCGATCGTGAACGCGACGTTCTGCTGCTTCGACAGCGCGATCAGCTCGTCGGCTTCCTCCAGCTCGATGGCGATCGGCTTCTCGAGCAGCACGTGCTTGCCCGCGAGCATGCTTTCCTTCGCAATCGGGAAGTGCGTGCCCTCGGGTGTCGTCGAGATCATCACCGCGTCGATCGACGGGTTGTCGAGCAGCCGACGGTAGTCGGTCGTCGCCGTCACCGGGCTGGTCTGGGCCGCCACCTCCCGGAGCCGCTCCTCCTTGATCTCGGCGATGTGCAGATCTCTCACCCACGGGCTGCCGGCGCATGCCACCGCGCGAATGCCGCCGCACCAGCCCGTTCCGATCACCGCGACGTTGATCTGCCGCTGCTCCATGACGTGCCTCGCTATTCCGTGGCGCCTTCCCTGACGACGCGCACCTTGAGCGGCACCGTGACTTCGCGGTGCAGCTTGAGCGGCACGTCGTGCTCGCCCAGCGTCTTGAGCGGCTCGGGCAGAATGATCTTCCGCCGGTCGATCTCGAACCCCTTCTCCTTGAGGAATTCGGTGATGTCGGCCGCGGTCACCGATCCGTAGAGCTGATCGGTCTCCCCCACGCGCCGCGCAATCGTGATGTCGATCATCGCCAGCCTGGCGGCAATCGCCTCGGCCTGCGCCTTCTCCTCCGCCTCGCGCGTCTCGAGCTTCCTGCGCTCGCGCTCGACGTGCTTCTTGTTGCTCTCGGTGGCCGGCAGCGCCAGCTTCCGCGGCAGCAGATAGTTGCGGGCGTAGCCGTCGGCGACCTTCACGATCTCGCCGCGGCGGCCCAGGTTGTCGACGTGCTCTCGCAGGATCACTTCCATGGCGTCACTCACCCGTATAGGGGATCAGCGCGAGCTGGCGCGCACGCATGATCGCTACCCGCAGCTTGCGCTGGTGCAGCGCGCACGTGCCCGAGATCCGGCGCGGCAGAATCTTCGCCCGTTCCGGCACGAACGACATGAGGAGCTTGGTGTCCTTGTAGTTGATGTCGTCGATCTTGTCCGCGCAGAATTTGCAGACCTTCCGGCGGCGGAACATCGGCCGGCGCTGCTGGCCCTCGCCCTTCCCCTGGCCCGGGCCGCCCTTGCCGCGCGCGCCGCCCGTACCCTTCCGCCCGTTCATCGCAGATCCTCCGCCATGTCGAACCGCTCGTCGCGGTCGTCCTCGAATTCGCTCCGCTGTCCTTCACCGGGCTGCCGATCCGGCGGCAGTCCGCGCGCCACGCGGCGCCGCCGCGACGATTCGGTGCGCCGCGTCCGCTTGTGCTCGGCGACGCGTTCGTGCTCGTCGACGCGGACGATCAGCTGTCGAATCACGGTGTCGTACACTTTCAGCCGCCGCGCGATCTCCTTCATCAGGTCTCCGGACCCGTTGATCATCTCGAGCACGTAGGTGCCTTCCTTGTGGCGGCCGATTTCGTAGGCGAGCCTGCGGCGGCCCCAGTTCTCGGTCTTCTCGAGCTGGCCGCCCATGCGCTGCACGACCGCTTCCACCTGCCCGTGCAGCTCCGCGACCTGTTCCTCGGTCGCGTCAGGCGAGACGATATAGACGAGTTCGTACTTGCGTGCCATCGGTCTCCTTCTGGACTACGGCCCTTCGACTTGGCGCTCGGCGCCCTCGCTCAGGGCAAGGAGTCATTCGTTGTCCGGCTCCGTGGAGTCCGGGTTGTACCGATTCATCACGTTCTCGATGCTCTCCACGGCGAACATCTCAGCGGCATCGGCCGCACGCGCGATGACATCGTTCAGCACGGCCCGTTCGGCCGGCTCGAACTTCGCGAGCACGTAATCGGCGAGATCGCGGCGGCGGTCGCCGCGCCCCACGCCGATGCGCAACCGGGGGAAGCCGGTCGTCCCCAGCTGCTCCACGACCGACTTCAACCCGTTGTGCGTTCCCGCCGACCCCCGGGCCCGCGCCCGCATCCGGCCGAGCGGCAAATCCACGTCGTCGACGACCACGAGCAGACCGTCGGTCGCGATCTGGCGGTAGTTGACGAACTCCGCGACAGCGAATCCGCTCAGGTTCATGAACGTCTTCGGCTTGGCCAGGAGAAACTCCGGCGAGCCGAACTTCTTCGCGACGGCGACCTGCCCCTCGTTCCGCCATGTCAGGTCGTGCCGCCGTGCGATCTCGTCGACCACCATGAATCCGACGTTGTGGCGCGTCTCCTGATACTCGCGCCCGGGATTCCCGAGGCCGACGATCGCCTTCATTGTCCGTTGCCGGTTGCCGGTTGTCAGTTGTCAGACCGCATGGCCGCTGAACACTGACAACTGGCAACTGACAACTATTTCTTGGGCGCCTCTTCGCCCTCCTTCTCCACCTTGCCCTTCTTGATGACCTCGGGCTCCGCGGGCGCCGCCGGCGCCGCGGCCACGGCCGCCGCCTCGCCCTCGGCCGCCGCCGCCTCCTCGGCCTTCGGCATCACGACGTGGACGAGCATCGTGTCGGGCTCGTTCAGCAGCTTCCACTTGGGGTTCGGCGGGAGATCCCTCACGCGAACCGCCTGGTGCAGCATCAGCTCCGTCACGTCGACGTCGATGTGCTCCGGGATGTCCGCGGGCAGGCACTGCACCTCCACCTCGCGCGTCACGAAGTCGAGCAGTCCGCCCTGCTGCTTGACGCCCTTTGCCTCGCCGTTGATCGCGATCGGCACCGTCACGGTGATCGCGCGATCCATCGCGAGCTGGTAGAAGTCGGCGTGGAGCAGCTGGTGCGTCACCGGGTCGAGCTGGTATTCCTTCACCATCACGCGTGACTCGGTGCCATCGAGCTTCAGCGTGATCAGCGTGTTGACGCCCGAATCCGAATGCAGAATCCGGAGTACTTCCTTCGGGTCGACGGCCACGGGGACGCCCACCGGGTTCTTGCCGTCCTTGACCGCACCGTACACGACGGCGGGCACCCGGCCCTCCGCGCGCAGCCGACGCGCCTCGTTCTTGCCTCGACCTTCTCTCTTGACGACCTGAAGTGTGGCTTCCATATCCCTGTCCCTACACGAACAACGACGAGACCGACGTCTCCTCGTGAATGCTCCGAATCGCCTGTCCGAGCAGCCGCGCCACCGAGAGCACCACGATCTTCTTGCACTGCTGCCCTTCGCCGCGCAGCGGAATCGTGTTGGTGACGATCAGCTGGTCGATCGGCGCGCTCTGCACCCGGTCGATCGCGGGCCCCGACAGCACGCCGTGCACCGCGCACGCGAGCACGCGAGCCGCCCCGGCCCGCTTCAGCGCATCCGCCGCCTTCTGAATCGTTCCGGCCGTGTCGATGATGTCGTCCTGCAGGATACAGGTGCGCCCCGCGACGTCGCCGACGACGTTCATCACTTCCGCCGACCCGTCTTCCGTCCGCCGCTTGTCGATGACCGCCAGCTCGGCATCGAGACGCTTCGCATAGGCGCGCGCGCGCTCGGCGCCCCCGGCGTCGGGGGAGACGATCGTCAGCTTCGGGCTGCTCAACCGGCTCAGGTAATCGATGATGACCGGGGCGGCGAACAGGTGGTCGACGGGAATATCAAAGAACCCCTGAATCTGTGCCTTGTGCAGATCCATCGTCAGCACGCGGTTCGTGCCGGCGGCGCTCAGCAGGTTGGCCACCAGCTTGGCCGAGATCGGCACCCGCGGCTTGTCCTTCCGATCCTGCCGCGCGTACCCGTAATACGGGATGACGGCCGTGATCCGCGCCGCCGACGACCGGCGGAACGCGTCGATCATGACCAGCAGCTCCATGAGGTGCTGGTCGACCGGCGTGCACGTCGGCTGGACGATGAAGACGTCCGCGCCGCGGATGTTCTCGTCGATCTGGAACGAGACCTCGCTGTCGGGGAACCGCCGCAGCCGGGCCTGGCCGACCGGAATCCCAAGAAACTCCGTAATCTCCTTGGTCAGCGTCGGGTGGGCGCTACCCGAAAACACCTTCAGGTCGCCGACCCCGGTCGACATCAATCCGTCACCACTGAGCGCTCGTCTCATGGCTGCGTAGATCAGCTGGGCTGGTTGGGGCGGAAGGATTCGAACCTTCGAATACGGGATCCAAAGTCCCGCGCCTTACCGCTTGGCCACGCCCCACCATCGGCACTCCATCGCATCAGAGTGCAAGTGTACTGGAGCCCTCGGCTCAGGGTGGCGCAAACGTTTAGTGTAGTCGAGCCAGCAGGTTGCCGGCAACCCTCCTGGGGCGGCTGAGGCGCGCGTAGTCGGCCCGCCCGAGCGATTCGGTCAGCACGACGCGCCATCCCGACGCCGACAGCGTCCGGACGGCGGCCGACGCCTCGCCGCGCTGCTGAAACAGGCCAAACACGGCAGAGCCGCTGCCGGACATCGCCGCCGCCACGGCGCCGGCGCGGCGGAGCGCGCCCTTCATCTGATCGATTTCGGGGTGGTGGCGCGCGATCGGCGTTTCGAGGTCGTTGATCATCTGCGCCGAGCGCGATGGCCACGGACCCGGGACATACTGCGGCTCGCGGACGACAGACCCGCGCGCCACCTCGCGCTCGGCATCCCACCATCCGTACGCCTCGCTCGTCGACACGCCAAAACCGGGTACGAGGAGGACGATCCAGTGCCGCGGCATGTCGGCCAGCGGATAGATCTCGTCGCCGCGGCCGAGACCGAGCGCGGTCCCCCCGGTGAGAAAAAACGGAACGTCGGCGCCAATTGTTGCCGCGACGTCGATCATCTGCGCCGGCCGCAGCGGCACGCGCCAGGCCGCCGCCAGCCCCACGAGGGCAGCCGCGGCGTCGGCGCTGCCGCCGCCAAGACCGGCCTGCAGAGGAATCCGCTTCTCGAGGCGCACCACGATGTCGCGCATCGGCCCCCGCCGCCGCAGCGCCCGCCAGAGCGCCGCCGCCGCGCGCCAGATCAGGTTCGACCCGTCGAGCGGGACGCCCGCCGTCGCGCAGTCGATCGCGAACGGGCCTTCACGCGGCACGCACGTCAGCGTGTCGTGGACCGAGATCGTCTGGAACACGGTTCGCAGTTCGTGGAATCCGTCCGGCCGCATGCCGAGCACCCGGAGGTCCAGATTGATCTTCGCGTGGGCACGGACGGAGATGGCCACAGCCGGCGGACGCGATCGCATCACTGGGCGCGCAGCGGTCCGGCCTCGCGCAGCTCGCCGAGCGTCAGCTCGAGTGCGCTCGCGGGGACGTTCACGGCAAACGCCGACGCCTCGAGCGACACGTTGGTTTCGAGCTGCGAGACGGTGGCCGTGAGATCGACGTCGATGGCGGGATCGACCGACTGCAGGCGGACTTCCCGCGGAAATCCCGCCTGCCACGACCGATATTCGATCTGCCATCCGGGCCGCCGGGCGGCGCGCGGCTGCCACGCGCCGTCCACCCGCGCAAGAAAGAGCGTCGCGCCGCCGGCCACGTCGATCGATGCCCACCCGTTCTGGTGCAGCCGTCCGCCCGTCGCGCCCGTCTGGGCCGACACGCAGCCGGTAAGGACCGCCTGAAGGTCAGCGGGGGACAGCGCGACGCCCGTGAGGGCACCCAGAATCTCTTCGGGCGCCGCGTTGGGCAGGACGCGATTGTCACGCGGCAGGAGGAGCGTCGCGGTACCGGCGCGCGCTGCCAGGATGAACGCGGGAGGACCGAACGGCGCGACACCCTCGAGCCGCATCGACGCCGGCCGCTCGAAGCCCGCGATCGCGCGCCCCCGCAGGGGGCGGCCGCCGGCGCGTCCCGCGAGCGCCAGCTCCGCCGTCATCGTCCGCACGCCAGCGCACGTCATCGTCACACGTCGATAGGTGTCGGCGTAGTCGGGAAATGGCGCGCCGGGATCGGCGGGCAGCTCGAGGCGCCTGGCCGCGCAGCCCGAGACGAACATGACAAATCCCACGACCCAAATCCCAAAACCCAGCCACCACCTGCGGGACCAGTGGGATCTGCGATTTGGGATTTGGGATTTGGCGAAGACTCGGGATCGGCTCATCTAGCGCGGGAGCCGTGTCTTGGCATCCGCGATTTTCTTCTGCACCTCGCCGCGATCGATGTCGCCGCTGTCGCCGTCGAGCGCGCGCGTCCACGCCTCGATCGCGTCGGCCCAGCGGCCGCGGCGCGCCAGCAGGTCGCCGAGATGGTTCTGCACCTCGGCGTTGCGCGGCAGCTTTTGCGCCGCGGGCGTCAGGTACTTCTCCGCCGCGTCGAGATCGCCGCGACGGAAGTACGCCCAGCCCAGGCTGTCGAGGTAATAGGGGTTGCCGGCATCCAGATCGAGCGCCCGCTCGATGAGACGGATCGCCTCGTCGAGCTGCCGGCCGCGCTCCGCGAGAAGATACCCGAGGTAGTTGAGCACCTGGGCGTTGCCCGGCTCGATTTCGAGCACCTGCCGCAGCGTCCGTTCGGCATCGGCATCGCGCCCCGCGTCGTTATAGAGGTCGGCGAGCTGGAATTGCGTGGCGGCGTCCTTCGGAAACGCCTTCGCCGTCGTCTCGAGCACCGCCAGCGCGCGCGCCACGTCGCCGCCCTCGACGAGCGCCCGCGCCCGCAGCCGCGGGAAGCGCGGATCGTCGGCGTGCTGCGTCTGTGCCTCGGTGGCGAGCGTCGCCGCCCGCGTGAAGTCGCGCGCCGCGATGAGCGCGGTGATGCGGCGCACCTTCAGACCGCGGTTGGTCGGCTCGACCGCCAGCGCCCGCGTGTAGTTCTCCACCGCTTCCTTGAGCAGCCCGGCCTGCTCCTGATACTGCGCGAGCGTCGAGGCCACACGCGGCTCGTCCTCGACGATTAGATCGAGCGTCGCGATAGCGGCCTTGAGATCGTCCGCGGCGGCGTAGGCTTGCGCGAGAAACAGGCGCCCCTGCGCCGAGCCCGGATTCTGCGTCACGACGCGGATGAACGTGTCGACCGCGGGCTTCGCCTCGCCGGTGCGCAGGTACAAGCGGCCGAGCGAGAAGAGGACGTCGATGCCGGCTGTCGGCTCCTTCGCCGCGCGCTCGAGATGCTGGATGGCGTCGCGGGCGACCGCGAGGAACTTCTGCGGCGCCGCATTGGCATTGATCGCGTCGGCCTGCGCCGTGTACACGAGGCCGAGCACTCGATGCGCCTCGAGATTCGCGTCGTTCAGCGTGAGCGCCTCGCGCGCCGCGCTTTCCGCCTCGGTGCGGCGGTCCCGCCGCAGGTGAAACGCGGCAATCTCCGCGCGCACTTCCGCGGAGCTCGGGTCGGCGGCCGCGGCGCGTTCGAGCGCGGCCAGGGCCCCCGCGTTGTCGCCGAGCGCCTCGAGACGCCGCGCCATCAGGAACTCGAAGTAGGCGTTCGACGTCTGCGCGGCCGTCGAGGCCGCCGTCAACACCAGCAGAAGCCCCGCCATCGACGACAGAACGTACGCGCGGCGGATCGGTCGGCTCATGACAGTAAGGGATTTTAGCTCAAGATGTTATAGTGCCTCCATGCCCGTCGATGCGGAACTGCTCGAAATCCTGGCATGCCCGAATTGCAAGACGCCGGTGAAGCTGGTGAAGAACGGGACCGCGCTCAAGTGCGATCAGTGCCATCGCGTCTACCCAATCAAGGACGACATCCCGGTGATGCTGATCGACGAGGCCACCATCGAACCCTAGCCGGTCGCCCGTAGCCGGTAGCTGGTAGCAAGAGCTTGAAGGTTCTCCTGGTCCGCCTGCGGCTGATTGGCGACGTCGTGTTCACCACGCCAATCGTGCGCGCGCTGCGGCGGCGCCACCCCGACGCCCATCTCAGCTACGTCGTCGAGCCGATGGCGGCCGTGGTCGTCCGAGGCAATCCGCATCTCGACGAGATCATCGAGGTGCCGCGCCGCGGCGGCCTCGCCCGCTGGCACGACGATCTTCGCTGGGCCGCGACGCTCCGTCGGCGTCGGTTCGACGTGGCGATCGACCTGCACGGCGGCCCGCGCAGCGCGTGGCTCACCTGGGCGAGCGGCGCGCCGATCCGCATCGGCTACCGCACGCGTGGACGAAGCTGGATGTACACGCACGCCGTCCCTCGCCCGGCTGATCTCGGACCGCTGCACTCCGTGCTCAAGCAGTGGCCGCTCGTGGCCCCGCTCGACGTCGGATCGTGCGATCCGTCGCGCGATCCGGTCGAGATGCCGGCCGATGCCGCCGCCGACGGGCGCGTCACGCGCTGGCTCGCCGATGCGGGCATCGACTCGCGGAATCCGCTTGTCGTGGTGCACGTCAGCGCGGGCAATCCTTTTCGCCGGTGGCCGCCGCCGCATTTCGCCGCGCTCGTCGTCGAGCTGGTGCGGCGCCGTCCCGAGCGGCGCGTCGTCCTGGTCTCGGGTCCTTCTGATGCGGGCGCGGCCCGCGCCCTCGTCGAGCAGGTGTGCGGGGCGCACCCGGAGGCGGCCGCGGCCGTCCGGCACGTCGATTGCGACCTCGCCGAGCTGCGCGCGCTGACGGCGCGCGCGGCGGTATACATTGGAGGCGACAGCGGCCCCCTGCACATCGCCGCGACCACGACCACCCCGGTCGTCGGGCTCTTTGGACCGACGCTGGCCGAGCGGTCGATGCCGTGGCGTGACCCTCGATGGCCCGCCGAAGCCGTCGACGCAGGGCCGCTGCCGTGCCGTCCGTGCCGGCAGCGCACGTGCGCGCCAGGCGATTTCCGCTGTCTGACGCGGATCGATCCGGCACGCGTCGTGGCGGCGGCCGAACGCGTGATGCAGCAGGTTCACCAGGCCCCAATGGTGCACGCATGACGACGGCGACCATCACCGTGGCGGATGCGCGGGTGGCGCCGAAGCTCGAGCGCGTCACGGCCGCGCTGCTGCTTGGATTCGTCGGCGCGCTGCAGGTCTCGATCGCGCTGGCGCACATCCTGCTCACGGCGCTGCTGCTGTCATGGGCGCTGCTGCGGGTCCGCGAGCGGGGACGGCCCTCGGCGCCCGCGTTCTTCCTGCCGCTCGCGGTCTACGCCGGCCTCACGCTGATCTCCGCGCTGTTTTCCGTCGATCCGCGCGTCAGCGTCGTCGACAGCAAGCAGCTCGTCCTGCTGGCGATCGTCCCGGCGGTGTACGACATCGCACGCGGGTCCCGCGCCGCCACCGTGGTCGACGTCATCATCTCGGTCGGCGCGGCCAGCGCCGCGTTCGGCATCGTCCAGTACGGGGTGCTGCACTACGACAACCTCGGGCAGCGGCCGCAGGGCGCACTTACGCACTACATGACGTATTCGGGCGTGCTGATGCTCGTGATCGGCGCGGCCGCGGCGCGGCTCGTGTTCGGCTCCCGCGACCGCGTCTGGCCCGCGCTGGTGATGCCGGCGCTCGTGGTCGCCCTGGCGCTGACCTTCACGCGCAACGCCTGGATCGGCGCCTGCGTCGCCGTCGGCCTGCTGTTCGTGCTGAAGGACTTCCGGCTGACGGGGCTGCTGCCGGTCGTTCTCGCCGTGCTCTTCGTGATCGCGCCGGAGGGGCTCGTCAGCCGGTTGACGTCGACCTTCAACGCCCAGGACCCCGCCAATCAGGACCGCTTCGCCATGATCGAGGTCGGCGCGCTGATGGTGCGCGACCACCCGCTCACGGGCGTCGGGCCCAACATGGTGCCGCGGGTGTACGCGCAGTACCGGCCGGACTATGCCGTCAACGAGACGAATCCGCACCTGCACAACGTGCCGCTGCAGATCGCCGCCGAGCGAGGCCTGCCCGCGCTCGGCGTCTGGCTCTGGTTCGTCGGCGCGGCCAGCGTCGCGCTGTTCCGGCTGTTCAGATCGTCGTCCCATCACCGGCGCGTGCTCAGCGCGGCGGCGCTCGCGTCGGTGGCGGGCATGCTCGCCGCGGGACTCTTCGAGTACAACTTCGGCGACTCCGAATTCCTGATGCTCTTTCTGGTGCTGGTCACGCTGCCGTTCGCCGCGGCGCGCGCCGAAGATGCTTCCGCCACTGCCGGCTGAGCGGGCTCGCGGCATTCTCGGTGCCGCCGCGCGTGCGCACGTGCTGGTCGTCGGCGACGCGATGCTCGACAAGTTCATCGCCGGCCGCGTGACCAGGATTTCGCCCGAGGCGCCCGTCCCGGTGGTGATGTTCGACCACGAGACGCACCGCATCGGCGGCGCCGCCAACGTCGCGCACAACCTCGCCGCGATCGGCGGACGGGCGACGCTCATCGCCGTCACCGGCCGGGACGACGCAGCGGCGACGCTCGCCGAGGCGTGCCGCCACGCCGGGATCTCGCCTGCGTTCGTCGGCGACGCGGCGCGTCCGACGACGACGAAGGTCCGGATCGTGACCGAGCGGAACCAGCAGGTGGCGCGCGTCGACTACGAGCTCGACGCCGAGATCGCCGGCGAGATCGAGCAGAAGGTCGTCACGACCGTCCAGCAGCAGGCGTCCGACGCCAGCGCGATCGTCATTTCCGATTACCTCAAGGGCGGCGTGACAATGCAGGTGATGCGGGCGGCGGTCGACGCCGCGAGACAGCGCCATATTCCCGTACTGGTCGACCCGAAGATCCCACACATCGACTACTACGCCGGCGCGACGATTGTCACTCCGAACCATCAAGAGGCGGAGATCGCGGCGAACATACGCGTACGCACGGATGACGATGCCCGGCTGGCCGCACGCGTCTTCCGTGAGCGCGCGTCGTGTGAAGCCGTTCTCATCACGCGCGGCGATCAGGGGATGTGGTTGCTGGCCGAAGGCGTCGAGGATGCGCTTCCCGCATCGGCGCGCGAGGTGGCGGATGTGACTGGCGCCGGCGATACGGTCATCGCGACCCTTGCGCTGGCGCTCGCGGCGGGCGCCACGTTCATCGAGGCGACGCAGCTCGCCAACCAGGCCGCCGGCATCGCCGTCGCGAAATTCGGCCCGGCCGTCGTCACGCCCGCCGAACTGCTGCGGGCCGTCGAGACCGCCGCGGCTATCTGACGACGGCTCCGGCCAGCTCGGCGATCGCGCCAAGCGTCGTCTGGACCGCGTTCAATCCAAGCCTGAAGTCGTCGTCAGAATAGGTGGTGAAGAGATCCGTCGGCTGATGCCAGTGCGGATTCCAGCCGGCGCCGATGTGCATGCCCCGCTCGTGCTCGCGCAGGCTGATCGCGGGCGTCAGGTTCATGAACGGCGTCGAATCGGTGTTGGTCATGTGCGGACCGACCGCGGCCGGATAGTCGGCCGCGTACTTTTCGTTGGCGGCACGGAAGAAGAACGCGAGCTTCATCGACTCATCCGCGAAATTCGAGTTCGACTGGAACTCGACGTTGATGTCGGCCTCGGGTCGTTGATCGGGACTGATGGAGCCGTCTGCACGCGGCATCCCGTGATCGAAGAGCACCATGTCGTGCTGGATCATCCCGCGCCAGCGCGGCTCCGGATAGCGCCGCGACCCCGGTGGATTCTCTTCCCCTTGAAGCCGGGCGCGATCGGCCACGTATGCGCGCGCGCCAACCAGGCCGCCCTCCTCGCTGTTCCAGAGGATGAAGCGGACCGACCGCTCGGTCTGCACGTCCGGACTGCTGAGCACCCGCGCCACCTCCATGACCAGTGCGGTGCCCGACGCGTTGTCGTCGGCACCCTCGCCGAACCCCCGCCCGTCCATGTGGGCGCCGACGATGTACATCTCGTCGGGGCGGGTGACGCCGATCTTCGTGCAATAGACCTGCTCGCGCTCGCCAGGCACGCTCGGTTGCGCGTTGCGCGCGCGCAGCGCGGCATCCGGCTGCCGACTCGGGTCGTTGTTCGGCGTGGTCCCTCTCGTCGTGCCGCGAAGCCGGGATCCACCCTCTCCAATCCGAACTTCGCCGCTCGTGATCCGCGGACTCGGTGGCGGAGTCGCCGTTTGCGGCGGCTGCGCCGGGGGCGGCGGTTCCTTGACGTACCGATGGCGCTCGGTGGGGCAGCCATAGCTCTTCAGCTGCGCCTCGATCCAGTCGACGGCCGCACGATTGCGGTCGGTCCCTTCGAGCCGATCGCCGAACTGCGTCAGCCCTTTGATGGTTGTCTTGAAGCGTTCCAGGTCGAGACGTTCGACGAGCGTTTTGACCGGATCGCGATCCGGCGGGTTTCCCTGCTGCGCGGCTGTCGCCGCGCCCGCCAGCGCCAGCGCACAGATCGACGCGAACCACCGCATACGCGCCTCCTAGCAGGCTGTTGAATTAGTGACTCGTGAGAGCACGTTTTCTCTCCCTTGTCGGTTCATCGTCGGCCCGGCTGGTCGGTGACCAGTCGGGCTGCCGGTCCGGGCTACGCGCAGCGCGGTATC
>Ga0073934_10003154_pt1 | contig 31391 bp, 28 predicted proteins | sample LarsenN4metaG_FD_76834 | JGI IMG/M metagenome (GOLD analysis project Ga0073934, IMG submission 76834) | Hot spring sediment bacterial and archeal communities from British Columbia, Canada, to study Microbial Dark Matter (Phase II) - Larsen... ...
GTCGACTAAAACCAGGCGAAGAGGTTAAAGAACGCGGGTCCACATTGCGGACCGAATCCCGCTGGCAGGTCAAAATGCTGATCAATGGTTTCGGTGCGATCTGCACGGCTGTGGTGATGATGGTCTTCGCGGTTACGAAGTTCCGGGATGGGGCGTACGTCGTCCTGATCCTGATGCCGATCCTGGTGGCGCTGTTTTCGGGCATCCACAACCACTACCGGAAACTCGCCAGCCAGCTTTCGCTCGATCGGTTCGGAGAGCCGCGGCGCACCTCGCGCATGCGCGTGATCATGCCCCTCAGCGGCGTACACCGCGGCTCGCTCGCGGCTTTGAACTACGCGCGTTCGCTCTCCGACGATGTGACCGCGGTTCACGTATCCCTCGATCCGGAGGAAACCGAAAAAATCCGCAAGAAATGGGAGGTCTGGGGCGACGGCGTCCGCCTGGTCATCCTCGATTCGCCATACCGCCTGTTGCTGGAGCCGCTCCTCGATTACATCGAAGAGGTGGCGGAGCGCCGGCAAGTGGGAGAAATCATCACCATCGTCGTACCGGAGTTTGTCCCACCGCGGTGGTATCATAATCTGCTCCATACCCAGGCAGCCTTCTGGCTGCGGCTTGCCCTCCTGTTCAAACCCGGGATCGTCATCACGAGCGTCCCCTACCAGGTCGAGGCCGAGAAGAAGGAAAAGACATGAACTTCATCGTCGTTGGCTGCGGCCGGCTCGGTGCCGAGCTGGCATATCGTCTCTTCCAACGCGGCCACCGGGTCGTGGTCGTCGATCGGAACGCCTCGGCATTCAACAACCTGCCTCCCGGTTTTGTCGGGCGAACCGTTGAGGGAGAGGTATTGAACCAGGATGTGCTCCACCGCGCCGGGATCGAGAGCGCAGACGGTCTGGCGGCGGTCACCAACTCTGACACGATGAACGTCGTGGTTGCCCACATCGCCAGGACCGTCTACAACCTGACGAACATCGTCTCCCGCAACTATGATCCCAGGTGGCGCTCTCTGCACGAGGCCTTCAATCTGCAGGTCGTCAGCTCCACCTCATGGGGCGCGCAGCGCATCGAAGAGCTGCTCTACACGACCCAGGGACACACGGTCTTTTCTGCCGGGAATGGCGAAGTCGAAGTCTACGAGTTCGAAGTCCTGCCAGACTGGGATGGGCTCAAATTAAAAGAGTTGTTGAGCGGAGTGGAATGTGCCCCGGTGGCGCTCACCCGCGCCGGGCGTGCGTTCATCCCATCCCCGGAAACTGACCTCATCGTTGGGGATGTCATCAACATCAGCGCCACCCTGGACGGGATCCAGGAAGTGCGGGCGCGATTAAAGCAAGTCCAGGAGGCCTGAGATGCGGGTGATCATCGCTGGGGGCGGTCGGACCGGGACTCAGCTGGCGCTGTTGTTATTGGCCCAGGAACACGACGTGCGTGTGGTGGAGCAGCGCAAGGAAGTGTTGAGCCGGCTCCACCGCGACCTGCCCACAGAAGTGATCTTCGAGGGATTTTTCACGGACCGGGCAACCCTGGAGCAGGCCGGAATCCAGCAGGCACATGCGCTGGCCGCCTGCACCCCAAGCGACGAAGAAAACCTGTCGGTCTGCTACCTTGCCCGCCACGTCTACAAAGTGCCGCGCATCATTGCCCGCATCAACAATCCCCGCAATGCCTGGCTTTTCGACGATAAATTTCACGTCGATGTTGCCCTCAACCAGGCGGAGATATTCGCCAGCCTGATCGAAGAGGAGATGTCCCTCGGCGACATGATGACCCTGCTCAAACTGCGCCGCGGCGACTATTCTCTTGTGGAGGAAAAGATCCCACCCGGCGCGAAGGCGATTGGCACGGCCATCAAAGACCTGGATTTACCCGAAGACTGCGTCATCGCAGCGGTCATCCGCCATGGGAAAGTCATCCTGCCGCGCGGCATCACGACGTTCGAGCCTGGCGATGAAGTTTTAGCCATCACCGACCGACATGGGGCGGAGCAGCTCTCGGCGCTCTTCGCCCCTGCCTCTGGCTAAACTCTGAGAGACAGTTCCCTCTATCTTCTGTGATTGCCGAAGACTCATTTGCTTGTTGTTTGACCAAATTTGGGGCTTCGGTTATAATCTCTCTCTACTTGCTAAAGGACCACCCCATCTTCCCGGGCGTTTCAGAACTCCATCTTAAACGCCCTGGAAGGTGGGATGGATAACAACGTCAGGGAAGACTCATGCCAAAACGAACCTATCAACCGAAGGTGCGCCGACGGTTGCGCGTGCATGGATTTCGGGCGCGCATGGCTACTGCAGACGGACGCAAAGTCTTGAAAAGCCGCCGGCTCAAAGGGCGCTACCGGTTAACCGTTAAGAGAAACAATCACGTCAAGCGCACGAATTGGAAGAGCTGAACTTGAGGTCTGCCCGAAGGCATTTAGGTGAAGCGCAGGTTTCGCCTGAGAAGATCCACCGATTTCTTGCGGGTGCGGCGCCTGGGAAAGTCCTATGCCCACCCGCTTGTTGTGCTGATCGCTCTGCCGAATGACCTTAAAACCTCCCGGTTCGCTGTCGCCGCGGGACGTTCTCTCGGCAATGCTGTCAGGAGAAATCGCGCCAAGCGTTTATTGAGGGAGAGCTTGCGACCATTGATTCCTTTTATCGTACCGGGATGGGATATCCTGCTCTTCGCCCGCCAGCCCTTATCCCTTTCTGGATTCGAAGAAGCCTCCCAGGCTGTGCAGAGCTTGCTGTCCAGGGCGCAACTCCTCAACCGGTATCAAGATGAATGAAGTACATCTCAACCATGATTATCAAGACGAACCCGGGCTCAGAGACCTCCCCCGGAACCTGGGTAATCTACCGCGCCTGGTCGTATTATCATTGATCAGGCTCTACCAGCTGACCCTATCGCGCGCGCTCCCCGCTAACACCTGCTGCTTCTATCCTTCCTGCTCGCATTACGGGTATCAGGCGGTTTTTAAATACGGCGCTCTCAAGGGCGGCCTGATGACAGCCTGGCGCGTGCTGCGCTGCAACCCCTTCAATCCCGGCGGCTTCGATCCTGTCCAATGAAGCGCTTTCATTGAGTAAAGAAAAGGATTCATACACCTCTGAATGATTAAATTCAAACCTCTGGCAGTTTCATCAATACTCTTGCTTGCATCACTTCTCAGCGCCTGCGCCGGTGGCGCGACCGTTGCTTCCAGCTGGCCCGGCCTGGCTGTCGATGAAGACACCGCGTATCTTGCTTTCAACAACCACGTTTATGCCGTCCGCCTCGATAACGGTACCCAGCGCTGGCGGTTCCCCGCCGAACGCGACAATCAGATCGCATTCTATTCGGACCCCGCTTTGAGTCCAGACGGGCAGTTGATCGTCGGCGGCTACAACCGGATTCTGTACAGCCTAAATCCGGCGGATGGGAGTGTGAACTGGCAGTTCAATAAAGCGCAGAACCGCTACATCGCCTCTCCACTGGTCACCGAGCGGGGTATTTTCGCGCCCGCTGCAGATGAAAGGGTGTACGGCATTTCCCTGTCCGGGCAACCGCTCTGGACATTCATCTCTGAGGATGAAGCCTGGGCTCGCCCGGCTGCGGGAAACGACTGCGAGTGTTTATATCTGCCAGCGTTGGACCACACCGTTTATGCGATCAATCCGGAGGATGGAAAGCAGATCTGGCAGTCTGAGAAGCTCGGCGGAGCCATCGTTGGGGAGCCGGCCTTGAGCGAAGATGGCATCCTCTACGTCGGCACGTTCGGCAGTGAAATCGTGGCACTGAACGCGCAGACGGGTTCTGTTGTGTGGCGCGCTCCGACCGAGGGGTGGGTCTGGTCGGGGCCTGTGTTGCTCGAGGGTCATCTGTATTTCGGCGATCTGAAAGGGTATTTCTATGCATTCAACGCAGAAGACGGCAGCGAACTCTGGCGCCTGACCCCTGAACAGCTGGACGGCCAGATCGTCGGTTCCCCCCTCGTCGTCGACGAGGGCATCTATATCGTCACTCAGAATGGCAACCTGAACTATCTCGATCTCGAAGGGAACATCCTCTGGCAGAAATCGGTCGGCGGGCAGCTGTATACCACTCCCCGGCTGGCCGGTGACAAGATCCTGGTGGCTCTGGTCCAAAGTGATGAAATTCTCGCGGCATACTCCCGTGAGGGCGCCAAGCTGTGGGGGTTCACCCCACCCGAATGACATCCAGGAATTGGAGCGAATCGTAATAGGAATCGTAATTGTATAAGTTGATAAGAAGACAAACTCATGTGGAATACACTAATAATCGACCCACTGATTAACACGCTGCTCTGGATATACAGTGTCCTGGCACAGAATTTCGGCCTGGCGATCATCGCATTTACCGTCCTGATCAGGCTGATCACTTATCCGCTGACAGCGCAGCAAATGAAGAGCTCTCAGGCCATGCAGAACCTGCAGAAATCAAAAGAATGGCAGGAGATGCAAAGCAAGTACAAGAATGATCGGGAGAAATTAGCCCAGGAGCAGATGAAACTTTACAGGGAGATGGGAGTCAGCCCGTTCGGATCCTGCCTTCCCACCCTGATCCAGTTCCCCATAATCATCGGCCTGTATCAGGCGATCATTCGCGCCCTGGCAGTCACACCGATCCAGTTGCTGGAGTTATCGCGGCACGTTTATCCCTTCTTCAATGCAGCCGCTTTTATCCCTCTCAATAACTATTTTTTATGGATGGATTTGAGCCAGCCGGAGAAGGACTACGGCATCGCCATTGCAGGTTTCGGGATCCCGATCCTCGCCATCCTGGTCGTCATCACCACTTTCCTGCAATCGAAATTAATGACACCCGGCGGGTCCCCCGGTGACCAGGGTGCCCAAATGACACGGGCGATGAACCTCTACATGCCGCTGTTTATGGGCTACCTCGCTTACAGCTTTCCATCCGGTCTGGCACTGTATTTCATTACGAGCAATGCAGTTGGAATCCTCCAGTATGCGCTCATGGGTAAACTCAACTGGCGAAATCTCCTCCCCGCCCGGATCCAGGCCGGACCCGGCGTGGCAACGAATTCGCCGGACACGCCAAAACGGAGCACCCCGGCAGTGAACAAACCCGCCGGGACTAAGAATCCATCTACCAAGAGAAAAACCTCAACGAAGAGGTCCTCATGAACGAACCCTTTACACAAATCGAAATTATCGCTCCGACCGTTGAAGATGCCGTCGAGAAAGGACTGAAGGATCTGGGGGTGACACGCGCTGACGTGGAAGTTGAAATCCTGGATGAGGGGAGCAAAGGGCTGTTCGGCCTCGGGAATCGTCAGGCGCGCGTCCGCCTGAGGGTGATATCTGCAAAGGCTTTCTCATCCATGGCGGTGGAGGAAGCCCCGCCTGATTCGGCTCCTCAGATTGAAATCGAAGAGGAAGGACCTGTTTCGGAACCACGAGCGCCGCTGTCACCTCTCGGCGATGACTATATCCTGGAGATCGCTCGCGATGTCGTGAAAGAGCTGCTGGAGCGTATGCAGGTGAGAGCGTCGGTCACTGCAGCATACGGCAAGGCCGAGGACGCCAGGAGCCGGATCCCTGTCATTGTGAACGTGAATGGTGACGACCTAAGCTACCTGATCGGTCGCCATGCCGAAACCCTGAACGCCCTGCAATACATCGCCAGCCTGATCATCAGCAAAGAGATCGGACACACCGTTCCGCTGATCGTCGATGTCGAAGGGTATCGTTCCCGGCGCGAAAATCAGCTCCGCCAGCTGGCGCGCCGCATGGCTGATCAGGCGATATCTACCGGCCGGCGTCAGGTGCTGGAACCAATGCCTGCCAACGAACGACGGATCATTCACATCGAGCTGCGGAACAATCCGAGAGTCACGACCGAAAGTATTGGCGAAGAACCCAGGCGCAAAGTCACCATCATCCCTGTATAAGAACTGTATCAACGCATTGGATGGACATAAGGCAGGTCTCATACAACCACGGTTAATGCGGAGCTAACCGGATGAGTTACCAGCCTGCCTGTTGAGGCGGGATCGATTGGAGCTGGATCGGGCCAGCCTGCCACATGCCGAAAAGGCCATGATCGGATCACCCGATCCTGCCGCAAGTCTTCTTCAGGTATAATTTCAATCATGTATCGGTCGACTTCCCTTCACCCGGTGGATTATCTGGTGATTGGGCACCTGACGCAGGACCTGGTACCCGGAGGACCGCGCCTGGGAGGAACCGCTGCCTATGCCTCCCTTACTGCTCTTGCCCTGGGACTGCGCGTTGGCATCGTCACCTCTTGGGCGATGGAACTGCCTTTGGGGCCTCTCGGTTCCATCCCCATGGTCAACCTGCCAACGGAAAAAAGCACGACCTTCGAGAACATTGCAACACCAGAAGGCCGTATTCAGTTCATTCACTCCGTAGCGCCAAGCCTGGATTTAAACCTGATCCCCGACCCCTGGTTGAACGCTCCCATCGTTCACCTGGGTCCGGTGGCTCAGGAAGTCGAACCAACCCTCGTCCGGCATTTCCCCAATTCCTTGATCGGGCTCACTCCTCAAGGATGGCTGAGGGAGTGGGACAGCGAAGGCCGGGTGACTTCCACCGAATGGCCTGAATCGGATTTCGTTCTCAGGCAGGCTGGGGCAGCAGTCATCAGCGCCGAGGACGTGGACAACGGCGAAGCCCGGATCGAAGAAATGGCGACTTCGTGTAAGGTGCTGGCTGTCACCGAAGGCGCTGCAGGTGCGCGCCTCTTTTGGAACGGGGATGTCCGCCGCTTTCGGACCCCCGCTTACCAGGAGATCGATGCCACGGGGGCGGGGGACATTTTCGCCGCTGCTTTCTTCTATCGTCTTTATATGACGCGGGATCCCTGGGAAGCGGCGCGCTTCGCGACCCTGCTTTCCGCACCCTCCGTTACCCGCACCGGTCTCGACTCGATCCCCACTGCAGAGGAGATTAAGGCCTGCCTGGCCGAGGTTCTTTAAACATGGGCCGGACTTACACCCTGGTTAACCAAAAAGGTGGTGTTGGTAAGACAACGACTGCGATCAACCTGGGAGCCTATCTGGCCTATTATGGACAGCGCGTTTTACTGGTGGATCTGGATCCCCAGGCTAACGCCACATCCTGCGTGGGCGTGGACAAGAACACCGTCCGGGGTGGAACTTATGAGGCGCTGATCTCCGCTGCTCCGGCAGCCAGCTTCGTCCTTCACAATCCCCGGCTGAAATTATCCTTGCTGCCCTCCACGCCAGCCCTGGCGGGCGCCGAGGTTGAGCTGGTCAGCGAGCTCGCCCGAGAGTCTTTCCTGAAAAAAGCGCTCACCTCCCTCACCGACCGCTATGACTACATTCTGATCGACTGCCCACCCTCGCTGGGATTGCTCACATTAAACGGGATCGTCGCCGGGCGGGATGGGGTGATCATCCCGGTGCAGTGCGAATATCTCCCCCTGGAAGGGCTCAGCCAGCTCAATCAGACTCTCGACCGGGTGCGCAGCGCGATCTGCCCGGATCTGAAATTACGCGGCGTCGTCCTGACCATGTTCGACTCCCGCACGAACCTGTCGAACGATGTGGTGAGCGAAGTCCGCCGCCACTTCTCTGATCTCGTGTTTGCAACCATCATTCCGCGCACCGTCCGATTGGCTGAAGCGCCTTCCTATGGTCAGCCTATATCCGTTTACGCTCCGAATTCCGGCGGGGCGCTAGCTTACGCCGCGCTGGCGCGGGAAGTGCTTGAAGGGGATGGCGTGAGGCTACCCGCCTTCCAAAACTAGACGATGCCGAAGAAATACGGCCTTGGAAAAGGACTGGATGCGCTGCTCCCTGGCGGGGTGAGCGGCCTGCCCGAGAGCGGGATAACCCATATTCCGATCGAGGATATCCTCCCGAACCCCCGGCAGCCCCGCGTTGCGATGGACCCGCAGGAGATTTCAGAACTCGCGGCGTCAATCCTGGAGCACGGGGTGATTCAGCCTTTGATCGTAACGCGCGCCTCCGATGCCGGGCGGTTCACGCTCATTGCCGGGGAACGGCGCCTGGTGGCAGCCCGCGAGGCTGGTCTGTTGGCGGTCCCTGCGATCATTCGTGAGGCGACCGAGCAGCAGCTGGTCGAACTCGCCCTGGTCGAGAACGTGCAACGGGCTGACCTGAGTCCCCTCGAAACTGCCGAAGCTTACCGCCAGCTGGCCGAAGAATTCAGCCTCTCCCACGAGGCGATCGCCTCCCGGGTCGGAAAGAGCCGCGCCGCAGTGACCAACACCCTTCGGCTCCTCAAGCTGCCCGATGACGTGAAGCGCGCCCTGGCAGGCGATCAGATCAGCGAAGGTCACGCCAGGGCTTTACTCGCCCTCCCGACCCCCGAATCTCAGAGTGCCGTCCTCTCGACGGTGATCAAGCGGGAGCTGAACGTCCGCCAGACTGAAGAGCTGGTCCGCAGGTTCATCGGGGACAGACCTCTCCCGGCTCAACGACCTGCCCGTACCCCGGAGCTGGAAGACCTCGAAGACCGGCTGCGACAGCGCCTCGGAACGCGGGTCAGGTTGAATCACCGCCGTAAGGGGGGTACGTTGATCATCCATTATTATTCCGAAGAAGAGCTGAACTCGCTCGTGAATTTGATCCTGGGTGACGCAGGCTGACCGCGGTGGACACTGCGCCGCCAGCTCGCGCTCTCCCACCCGCTCCTCGGGGCACCTCTCCCATGTTGATCATCACAAATGCCAGAATCCACACGCTCAATCCGGACCGGCCGGCTGCCTCCGCCATCGCCGTTGATGGCGAACGTATCGTCTCGATCGGCGATGACGCCTCCCTGCTCTCCGGCTGGGGCGACCGTGCTGAAATCGTAGATTTGGAAGGGCGGACCATTATCCCCGGACTGATAGACGCACACATCCATCTCCAACAGTTCGCTCTGGCTCTTCAGGCGGTGAACTGCGAGACCAACACGCGGGCGGAGTGCCTGGAGAGGGTGGCGGAGCGCGCCCAAAAGGCTCGCGCTGGCGAGTGGATTGTGGGTCATGGGTGGAATCAAAACGACTGGCCGGAAGGTTTCGGGAGCGCAGCAGATCTTGATCCGATAACCCCGTATAATCCGGTCTACCTCACTGCCAGGTCGCTGCATGCAGCCTGGGCGAATTCAGCCGCGCTGCGCCTGGCAAGGATCTCCCCCAAGACAGCTGACCCGCCCGGCGGACACATCCAGCGCGACCCATCAGGCAGCCCCACAGGCATATTCTTCGAATCGGCGATGGAGCTCATCTCGAAGGCGATACCGGCCCCCAACGTGGAAGATATTTCAACTGCCATTCACAACGCCCTCCCGCGACTTTGGGGCATGGGACTGACGGGCGCGCACGATTTCGACCGACGCGATTGCTTCTCCGCGCTGCAGCTCCTCCACGCTGCTGGCAGTTTGAACTTCCGCGTGATCAAGAGTATTCCTCTCGAAAACCTCCCCCAGGCAGTTGAGCTGGGTCTCCGCACCGGTTTCGGGGATGATTATCTCCGGATCGGGCCTGTCAAGGCTTTTGCCGACGGAGCTTTGGGACCGCACACTGCCGCCATGTTCCAGCCGTACGAAGGGGAACCAGAGAACCGGGGGATCCTGCTGCTCGACGGGGAGGAGCTTTTCGAGAGGGGTCGCCACGCTGTCGAGAATGGGTTGAGTCTCGCCGTGCACGCGATCGGCGATCGCGCCAACCACGAAGTGTTGAATGCCTTCGAGCAGATCCGTAAATTCGAATCAGCGCTGAGCCGGACAGAGGATGACCGTTTGAAATGGAATACACCTCTGCGGCATCGAATGGAGCACGTCCAGATCATCCACCCCGGTGACCTGCCGCGACTGGCCTCCCTGGGTGTGATCGGCTCGATGCAGCCGATCCACGCCGCTTCCGATTATCCAATGGCAGACCGGTATTGGGGAGCGCGCGCCAGGCACTCCTATGCCTGGCGGTCGGTCCTCAATGCCGGTGTCCGCGTCGCCTTCGGATCTGATGCACCGGTGGAATCTCCGAACCCCTTTTGGGGGATCCATGCCGCAGTCACCCGCCGCCGGCAAGACGGTTCCCCAGGCGCAGAAGGCTGGTACCCAGACCAGCGCATCCAGCTCGTTGAAGCGCTTCACGGCTTCACCGTTGGACCGGCGTTTGCCGCCGGGATGGAAGACCGGCTGGGTATCCTGGCGCCTGATTTCCTGGCGGACCTGCTGGTCCTGGATAGGGACCTGTTTGCCTGTGGACCCGACGAAATCTACCAGATCCGCCCTCTGGCGACGATGGTCGGCGGGCGCTGGGTGTACGCGGACCCTTCCATGGCAGACCTCACTTCAAGCGGCGGACATCTCCCTCCCGGACTGTGACGCCGATCTCATCAAGGTGTTCAAGCAGCGCCAGGACATATTTGCGGCTGGTATTGAAATGGTCCCGGACTTCCGCAGCGGTCAGCTTGCCGCGCGCGGCGAACTCCTTCCGGAGATCGGCGAGCATGCGCTCATAATCCTCCTGACGAAAAACCACTTCGGCTGACACCGGGTGCAGGATCCCCAAATCTACCAGCGCATCATAAACTTCAACTCCCACTTCGGCCTGGCATTCCTTGATCGAGGGGGGTGTGTTGGGAGAAGCAGCAAACTTGTGCAAGAGGGCATCCTTGGCCTGTTCCTGCTGGGGGGTGAAGCGAATCGCGTGACCGGGGCGGAAGACCAGCGGCCCTGCTTCGAGGAGTCTGCCCTCCTCGATCAGCTTGCTCAGAATCATGTTAAAAAGCCGCGTTGTGAGCTTCATCCGGCTCTTTAATTCCTCACGCGGCATCCCTCTCCGCAACGGATAGCTCCTGTGGTGGGCTTCGACCTCTTTCACAGCCAGTGCAGCCTGCCGTTCCCAGGCAGAACGTCCGATGACCAGAGCGTCGCTCGTCGCTGACAGAACGCCCCCCTTGAAATCCAGGACTACCATCTCCCCCCATTCGAGCAGGTCCGTGATTGCTCGTTCTGCTGCATCTTTCTCGAGGTTGGACCGTACGACAACTTCCCGCAGCGGCGCCGCTCCGGGAGCTTCCAGAGCCTGGCGGAGGATGTCAGCAGGTGCCCCGGCAGCCAGAGATTCGTACCGCTCCACGATTGCTGTCGCGAAACGCTTGTGTCGACCTCGTGGGTGGGGATCGATCACGGAACCTCCTCCCAACGTCTCCCCCGGCGAAGGCCGCCTGAGGATATATCTGTCGCCGCGGACAGCCACGACCGGCTGGCGCACCTCGAGCTGCAGCCAGCCTTCATCCCCCGGAGGCAGCACGTTCTTCCCGATCAGGCGCACCCTGGCCACGACCTCCGCTGCGCCCAGGAACAGCTTTACCTCGGTGTTGTGCTCCAGAGGCTGGCTGGCTTCCGGCAGCAACCTGAATCGGACATCCAGGCGCTGAGTCGGGCGGTAGTCACCCGGGTGACAGATGACGTTGCCCCGGCTGACCTGCTCCAGGTTGACTCCAGAAAGGTTGACCGCCGTCCGGCTGCCCGGTACGGCGACCTCTTCTTTCCGTTTGTGCGTCTGCAGCCCCCGAATTCGACCCCGAATCCCCCTGGGCAGGACTTCGACCTCCTCCCCCACGCGCAGGCTTCCGTCGCTGAGCGTGCCAGTGACGACCGTTCCGAAGCCGGCGATCGAGAAGACCCGGTCGACCGATAGGCGCGGCCTTCCTAAATCAGGGCGAGGCGGCTGATCTGCGAGGCAGCTGCTCAACGCGGACAGCAGCTCGTCCAGCCCAATCCCCTGGCGTGCGGAGACGCGCACGATCGGAGCCTGACCTAAGACGGAGCCCCCCACCACTTGGCGCACCTCTTCCTCGACCAGGTCCAGCCACTCCCCGTCCGGCACCAGATCGATTTTCGTCAGGGCGATCACCCCGCCTTTGATCTGGAGGATATCCAGGATTGCCAGGTGTTCGCGAGTTTGCGGCATGACGCCTTCGTCTGCCGCGATCACGAACAGCGCCGCATCGATGCCCCCCACGCCCGCCAGCATGTTCTCGATAAAATCCCGGTGCCCGGGCACGTCGACGATCCCGGCTTCTTCTCCGCCTGGCAAATTCAGCCAGGCGAATCCGAGATCGATCGTCATCTGCCGCTCGCGCTCTTCTTTTAAGCGGTCTGGGTTGATCCCCGTTAATGCCTCGACCAGGGTCGACTTTCCATGGTCGACATGCCCCGCTGTTCCGATAACCCGCATCGATACGTGCTCCTGATGCCAAACATTGATCAGCCAGGAACCAGATCAGCGCCCGCGCCCGCCTACCCGTTCGTATGCTGCGACCCAATCATGCGCCAGGGATAAGAGGGACTGGAGTCGTCTTTCAGTCTCTTCCTTCATCTGCTGGAAGATGTCCTGCATCTCCTGCAGACTGTCTTCGAACAGTGTGAGCTGGCTGTCAATTCTATCCAGGCTGCGCGCCAGTTCGGAGCGTTGTTCTTCTTGCGACAGCGTATAGTTCGTCCATCGTTTCTGGTCATCCGCCTTGAAAGTGACCCATTCCTGCCTGAACCGCTCTTCGGACAGCCGCTGCACTTCTGTGATCTCATTCATCCGCCTCTCCACCCTCTGGAGCAGGTCCTCTGCGGACTCCGCCAGGCGCTTGACGGTCCCTTGAATCTTCTCCAGCGATTGCAGGTGATTCTCCATTTCGGCTGCTGTGGCGTCCACCGCGTCGATCCGGGCCGCCCAATCCTTCCAGCTCCGTTCGTGCTCGACCTGCAGGAGCGCTTGCCTTTCAAGGAAAGCGACTTGGGCCTCCCGGCGTTCCGTCTCCAGCGTGGCAGTCTCGTTCAGGCGTCCTTCGAGTTTTCGGATGTTCGCCAGGACCACATCAATTTGACCACGCTGTTCGTCCGTCCGCTTGCGCAAGGCATTCACCTCCCCCTGCAGATCCACCAGTCGCTTTGAATCCTGCCGACGCCCGTCTTCGACCAGCTTATAGATGCGAGTGAATTCTTCCCCACTCCGCTGAATGTCCAAAATCATCGCAGAAATTTCATCTATCTCGCGCGAGAGCCGCTGTTCCTCCTCCACTCTCACCTGAAGGGCTCTCCGCAGTCCGGCAATGGCTTCGATCTCCTTCCGCACTTCTGCCAGGCTGGAATCCACCGCTCGCATTTCGACCCGCCGGACTTTTTCCATCTCTTCTTCCCGCTTCTTCGCCTGTTTATCCACTTCTTCAAACTGCCGGTTGATCTCGACACGCTGTTGCAGCAGGGCGTTATCATAATCGTCCATGCGAGTTGTGAGCGTGGACAATCGGGTGATCTCTCCGGCAAGCTCTTTGATCTGCTGATGGGTGGCGTTGATGGTCCCTTCCAGGGACGCGATCCGCTTTTCCTGGCGCGCGATGATATCCTTATCTTTTCGCCGTTCCTCGTCCAACCAATCAAGCCGTTTCAATATCTGATCGAATTCCATCGAAGCCCTCCATCAGAATGTCCTCTTCGTGCATACCAACAATTGGATCAGGAAATTATAGCATTAACGGTTAAGGGTTCATTCCCCCAAACCTCACCAGCAGGCCGGCAATGGTCTCGGTGAGCAGCTGGGGAGCCAGTCCCATCAGGATCAACCCGATAGATCCGATCAGGAGATAAATCGTCAGCAGCCCGGGCTCTGACAGTCTCCATTTTCTCGATTCAGGATGATCCAGGAACTCCCCCAGGGCTCGGATCCCCCCCGTCACCAGCCCAAGGCTTCCGACTAAAGCCAGAGCAACAACTTGTGGATAGCTTAATGAAAGACTTTTCAGGATTGCCAGCCGGATTGGAAAACTGCTCAGGACCGGCAGCCCCGCCAGGCTGAAAATGGCGATCGCCATGCTCGCCAGCAAGACTGGATGCTCCCTTCCACACCCTCTCACCGCGCCGAAATCAAGTCCGCCGACCTTGCGGCGCAAAAAGGAGAGACACAACGCCCAGATCCCCAAGCTCAGACCTCTGGGAATCAATGCCGCAAAGAAGAGTACCAGGAATGTGACTGCCTGGTCACCTTCAGTCTGGCTGAGTGCGAGGAATGAAAAGCCGCTGTCCAGGAGCAGGCCAAAGCCCATCAACCGGCCCAGGTCTCTCTGCAAAGCAGACCACAACCCGCTCATAAAAACCATCACGGCGCCCACGACCAGCAGGAGAGTATAAGTACCGGGTGCATCTCTCAGCCAGGCATACCGTTCGAGGAAGCTCAAACCGAACACCCCAATCGCCCCCGGTAGAAGAAGGAACACGAAACCGACTGCGTAAGGATGAGATTCACTCGCCAGCATGGGTATCCAGGTGTGAAATGGAAAAACAGCCAGGAGAAGAGCAAAACCGAATCCAAGGAATACCCCCGCTCGCACGATGAGGCCTTGATCGCCGGGAGTGACTTCGACGCCTGTCAGCATCCATCCAGCGAAAAGGATAAAAGGCAAACCCAATGTCTGGAAAGTCAGGTAGCGGAGGAGGCCGCGCCCCACCCGGCTCCCGGGGGTGATCAGGGTAGGTATGCTCAAGAGCACCGCCATCTCCACCAGTAACGCCGCATAGAGGAACGGGTCGACCGCAATTGCTGCGGTAAGCAGCGCGACGAATCCCAGGCCGAAAGGGACGAAGAGTTGACCAGGTCTCGCGATCGGCACCGCTCCGAACCAGAGTCCCACCGCCAGATAGAGCACGATCAACGCCGGTCGATCGGTTTCGGAAAGAACGAATTGCCTGCCTAACACAGACCAGGTGTCGCTGAAGGACAGGTTCCAGGGTCCGATCGTCCACAGTTCTTCTGACGGCAGCCAGTAAGCCAATGCAGCCAGCGTGAGCGCGGTGAACACCCCAAGGATTGCGACCAGGGTCTCCCGGCGCTGGAAGAACAGGCAGACCACCGCGATCACAGCCGGGAAAATGATCCAGATTAACGAGGTGTTCACTCCGCGCCCTCGAGCGTCGGTGCGATGAGCATGTAAGCGCCAGTAAATGCCAGACCCAAACCGATAAAAGCCAGCAAACCGGTGACCAGGGTAGATCGCTCAATCCCTGCGTAGAGAATTTCAAATCCGCTCATCACCGTCAGCAGCCCAAGGACCACTCTCAGCGGGAGTGAAGTCAACCCCAGGTGAATCAGGCCTAAGAGGATCAAAGCCATCCCTCCAATCGCCTGTTCAAGCTCGAGTTCGGGCAGCCAGACTACCAGACGTAAACCGATCGAATAAGCTATCAAGAAAGCCAGAACTGCTAGAAGGATTCTGAAAACTGTTCCGGACAGTGCCAGGTCTCCCTCCGCCTGGATCTCGTCCCGGGTGTTCACCAATGCCAGTCCCAGGATCGCCCCCGATATCCAGCCAGCGACCAGTTTTACCACCGCTAATTCAAGCGGCCAGCTCAATGCGATCAGGATGAACATCCCGAAGTACTGGAGAGCAAGCACAAAAATGCTAAAACGCCAGTCACGGCTGATCAGCAGGAGGGTACCGGTCAACAGGAGGGCTGCAACGGCCGGGAACGCTGCGAACTGGAGTTCCATCACCGCAACCTTTCTAGACCTGTCGGGCAGCTCGGATTCACGGAGTTACTCCACTCCCGATCACGAGGGAAGCGATCAGCAGAATGACCAGCAACAATACCCACAACACACCGCCGTCGCCTTCCATCACACTGGTCAGGAAGTAGATAAACCGCCCACCGATTTGATAGATCAGGCCGAGCAGGCTTGCCGCCCAACGGAGCGAAAATATCGCATCCATCACGTTCAGCACGAGCATCGGGAATCGACCGCCCCGCCGCTCCCAAAACACCCATCCGGCAGCCAGCACTCCGGCGAAGGGACCGATAACCCAGACAATGAAATTTCCCGTGCTTGGGCGAATGAAGGATCCTAGTACGAAATGGCTGAGGGGAAGGAGCGCCAGGCCGAGAGGGTAGAGAGCAGTTACCCATCTTTCTCCCCCTGACAGGTATTCCCTCTGGTGGATGGTATACCGGTAATAACCGGCCAGAATAAACACAAGGGCGAACAAGAAGAGGAAACTCGTGACCGGTTCACTCACGGGAGATAGGAGCATAGCGCCGGCCCAGGCCGGGGTAAAAGGGACTGCCGAAATACCGAGGATCCCCGTGAAAGCCACCCACGCAGAGATCCTGCTGCGGACGGATGAAAGGAACACCAACCCACCCGAAAATACGCACGCCAGCGCCCATGCCAGGGCGGCATCCGCCTGTCCCCTGAGTACGGATGCCATGGTCATCATTGCCAGACCAAGGATCCACGCCGGTCTCCCGTCTAATGCGTCCTCTGCGAGCAGCCAGGATGCCCCAGCGTAAACAGCGATCAACCCGGTCAGGGTGATCCATGGCGCCGCAGCGATGGTCTGATCCGCCAGTGCTCCTGGCTCGCCAGCTGTCCGGACGAGCAAGACCATTGCAGTCGATACGGCCAGCAGGCGACCGACCGTGCCCAGGCCGGCGCGAAGCGGCCTCTCGCTCAGGGCTGGCGGGTTGACCGGCAGCACAGCCAGCCTGAGAAAGGCTGCCAGGAACAGCAGTGGATAGACTCGTGGAGAACCGGATAATGACAGGAAGCCGGGATCCGGAGATGAGAGACTGATCCCTGCCAAAAGGGAGAAACTGCCCACCAAACGGATCGCAAAGGCAGAGATTGCGCTCCTTCGCGATTCGGTTTTCTCCTCCAGGATCAGCGCCAGTCCTGTTTCTGCCAGATCGCAGGCGTTCCAGACCAGCAGGAGGGTGAGCGGATTCGCAGCAAACACCCCCAACAATCCCAGGGCGGTCAGAAAAAGAGCGCCTGCCCAGGCTGACCACCTCAAATGCGTCTCCCGCCCCACCTCGGTCAGGATAGTTGCCAGGAGAAGCGTTGCCAGAGCAACGCCAAATAACCAGGAGATCTGGTCGACCAGTAAAACTGGGGAGGCAGGATACACTCCTCCCGGACCCCACGGAGCAGGCTGTAAGGTCTGGGGGATTTGAAGGCCCAACCCCAGCACAGACAACCAGGCAATCACCGCGCCGGCTGCTGCCAGCAGCCACTGATAGGCAAATCCTGGCCGCACGCTCCGCAAAACCAGCATGCACGCGGGCGCCAGGATCAGAATTCCAACTGCCAGGTAGAGGACCATTGCGAAGGGAATGACGTCAATGTTCTATGAGGCAGGACCCACGTTATGCCATCATGCAAAGGGACATTAGAGGACGGGAGCGCCAGGCTGGCGAGACAGAAACCGCCCGGAACCAGGAGACCCGAGCCATCGATCCCCTTCGACAATGGGTTCGCCGCGTAAGATAACCATCTCTGGGAAACCTACCAGCTCCCATCCCTCATAGAGGTTGTAGTCCGTTCGGTGGCGAGCCCATGCCACCCCATACTCCACCCGGCGGTTTGGGTCCCAGATCACAATATCCGCATCGGCACCGGGAAGCAGTGTACCTTTCTTCGGATACAAGCCGAAGATCTTGGCCGCGTTCGTACTCGTCAATGCGACAAACTGATTTGGAGTCAGCTTGCCGGACCGCACGCCGTACGTCCATAACACAGGTAAACGATCACCGACTCCCGGCACCCCATTTGGGATCTTGGTGAAATCTTCTCTGCCCAGTTCTTTCCCCGGGATCGCCACGGGGTCCCCTTCGTAGTGTATGGGCTGGGTGCCATCGAAGAAGAATGGGCAGTGGTCCGTCCCGATCGTCTGCAAGGTGCCCTCAGCCAGGGCTTGCCACAGGCCAAGATTATCCTCCGCGGTACGTATGGGCGGCGAACAGACCCATTTCGCCCCGTCCGGGCGGCGCAGGTGGTCGATAGTAAAGAAGAGGTATTGCGGGCAGGTCTCACCCATCACTTGAATCCCTTGGTGGCGGGCGTAGCGCAGCTGATCTGCCTCACGGGCCTGGTTCACATGCACAACATAAAGTGGAGCGCCCGCCTGCTCGGCCAGAGCAGCCCCCCTCAAGACTGCTTCCACTCCCCCCCAGCCAGGCCGCGTCAGCGCGTGCCACTCGGCTGAAGTGTTGCCTTGCGCCAGCGCTTCGGCGACCAGTATCTCGATCACGTCCCCGTTCTCGGCGTGAAGCATCGTCAGCATCCCGTGTTCCCGGGCGATTCTCAGGACGCGAAAGATCTCCCCATCAGACAATCGCAACCGGCCATTGTACGCAGTGAACACCTTCAAGGTCGTTATCCCCTGCTCAAGCAGAGCCGGGATCTCTTTTTCGACCCCGCCATCCAGACGGGTGATGTTCATGTGAAAACCGTAATCGATGGCAGCTTTCGGAGCAGCCTTTTCCTGCCAGGCCTCCACTGCCTGTTTCAAAGATGCACGATCCTGCGGGATGAAGTCCATAACAGTCGTCGTCCCGCCGAAGGCCGCTGCTTTATGACCGGTGTAATGATCGTCCGAGGAGACGGTGTCGAACATTGGCAGGTCGAAATGGGTGTGCGGATCGATCCCTCCCGGCATGACCAGCTTTCCGGTCGCGTCGATCACCCGCGCGCCTGGAATCGTTAAATCCACTCCGATCGCGGTGATCTGTTCTCCTTCCACATGGAGGTCGCCGACGAAAGTCTCCGTGGCAGTGATGATCGTCCCGGATTTAATCAACAGTGCCATGCGTGTGTCCGAAAGCCAAGACTGGATCAAGATTACCCATTCGGCAGCCCCATCGCCCTGATGCCCAGCAAGGCCGATAGAATTTCAGGATCGAGGTCCAGATCGGGTAAATTTTCTACGCCATACTCCGCGCCCCGGGCCAGTCTTTCTCGCAGAGCTTTCCAGAGGACCTGCCTCTCGTCCGAGTGGACGACGAGATCGTTAATCGTCCTGGCATGCAGCAGATATTCTCCCGTCGTGTATAGAAATGTGATTCGCCGCCATTTCTCCGCCAGTATCGGCTGCCTGAGCGGTTCCAGGGGACCGATCTGGATTTTGTAGTACTCCTCCCTGGCGCGCGGGTGTCCCGGTTCGTCCTGCAGCAGCTCGGCACGCGTGACGAGTTCGTATCCCTTGACCGCTGCGACGTACTGAATGCATCCTCCAGCTTCCCTGAAGGACCCGCTCTGGTAGAAAGCCAGGTAATCCACCCCGATCACTTTCGGCGCAGTGCGCAGCGGGATGCGGTACCAGCCGAGAAGCCGCGCGATCTCCAGGTCACGCGGATCGGTCATCACCGCTACCAGGACCAAAGATGATGGTTCAAGAGCTGCTGACATGTGAAGGTTGATAGGTTCAGATCAATCCGACTATCCCGTTGAATTCCTCGATCAAGGCATCGATCTCCTCGACCTGGGACTGCGTGGCAGTCCAGTAATCAACCTTATACCATTGATCCATGATCTCTTCATAGGTCCGCCCCTGCTGTTCAACCCAGGTGTAATATTTTAGGTTGTGCACTCTCCGCCGGTCCGGATATGTCAGTTCGAGCATGGCATCGGTCGAGACACCCATCAAATACCGGGAGAAGTGAGCAGCAGCGTCAAGATTGGTGTATTCTCCTAACTCGGCGTGCATTTCCGCCAGGCGGCTGTCGTAGAGCTCCATAGAATCCGTCAGGATGGTCAGAACGACATCGTTCTCGCCCATTTCGTAGTATTTGGCGAACTTGATCGCCGACAGGAGATTGGCGATCCCCGAAAAACCAAGCAGGTCGAGCTGCCTTACGAATTCTTCTGGGACTCCTTTATATACCAAGTAAGCCTGACCGTTTGGCTCATTGAATAGGCGCGCCAGGTTCACAACCGCTTCATCGTCGATAGCGACTACCAGGTCGGTATTCTTGACATTGTGGATCCAGGGCACGTGTTTATCGCCAATCCCCTCGATCCGGTGAGCACCAAAGCCGTTCTCTAACAACGTCGGGCACTGGAGTGCCTCGCTGGCGACGATCTTACTGGTTGGGAACACCTGCTTGAGGTAATCTCCACATGCAATCGTGCCCGCTGAACCGGTCGCGGACACCACACCCCGGTAAACATCACCGGGACCTAAGACCTGCTGGAGGACTTCCTCCATGGCATGTCCGGTGACTTCGTAGTGCCAGAGGTAATTCCCAAACTCTTCGAACTGGTTGAAGATCATGAGATCTTCACCAGACTTGCGGAGCTCCCAGCATTTATCGAAGATCTCCTTGACATTCGATTCACTGCCTGGCGTCGTGATGACTTCTCCCGCGATATTCGCCAGCCATTCGAACCGCTCCCGGCTCATCCCTTCGGGCAGGATAGCGATCGACTGACAGCCGAGCAAGGCTGAATCGTAGGCTCCTCCCCGGCAGAAATTCCCGGTCGAAGGCCAGACTGCCTTCTGGCTCGTCGGGTCAAACTGTCCTGTAACCAGGCGCGGCACCAGGCAGCCGAACGCCGCCCCAACCTTGTGCGCTCCGGTCGGGAACCACTTGCCAACCAGGGCGATGATCCGCGCCGGGACACCCGTCAGGCTCGATGGGAATTCCAGGGTGTTCACCCCCGCAAACCCGCCGCCGTTCGGAGTCGGCTGGTTTTTCCACGTTATTCGGAAAAGATTTTCAGGCCGGACATCCCATAAACCAATCCTGCGCAGTGATTCCCTGATCCCGGCCGGAATCAGGCCCGGATCTTTCATCTGCGCAAAAGTCGGGATGGTGATCTTTCGTTCCCTGGCTCTTTGCGCCGCTCGTTCTCTCCGAGATTTCTCAACGGTCAAATCGATCATGGTGAGATCAGTTTCCTTTCAAAACGGGTTTGGTCTGAAGTCCCGGCATTTACGTTTACCGCCGCTTGTCAGGAAGGGACTGCTGGTTATCACGGTGTTCCTAATTCTGCGTTTGCGCCTGGCGGTGGTCTTGTTTTCTTGCCTGGACTTCCTGGGTTTCTTCGACAGCTGGCGCTTCCCGGACAATATACAATGGACGACCCTTGGCTTCGTCGTACAAGCGTCCGATGTACTCCCCCAGGATGCCAAGAGAGATGAGCTGCACGCCGCCCAGGAACAGCACTGCAATCAACGTTGTCGCCTGCCCCAGGAGTGGGGCCTGGCTGCCCCCCCATAATCGTAAAGCGATCACGACCGGGATGGAAAGGATGCTCATCCCGGCGGAAATGAAGCCCATATAAGTGGCCAGCTGGAGGGGAAAATACGAAAAACTGGTGATGGCGTTGATAGCCAGGCGCAGCATCTTTCGAAACGGGTATTTCGTTTCCCCACGAAATCGAGCAGCCCTGCGGTACGGTACGCCTGTCTGGCGAAAACCGACCCACACCGACATCCCGCGCAGGAACCGGTGTCTTTCCCGCATCTTGTTCAGTACATTGACCACGCTGCGGTCCAGCAGGCGGAAGTCGCCGGCGTCGAGCGGCAGCTTCACATCGGTGATGCTGGAGATCAGGCGGTAGAACCAGGAGGCGGTGAGCAGCTTGAACCAACTTTCTCCTTCGCGCTCGGCACGCACCGCGTAGACGACCTCGTACCCTTCTTGCCATTTTGTGATCAGGTCCAGAATGACCTCCGGTGGATCTTGAAGGTCCGCATCGATGATGACGATCGCTTCCCCCCGGCTGTAATCCAGCCCGGCTGTAACCGCGATCTGGTGGCCGAAGTTGCGTGAAAAAATCACCGGTCGCACCCGTGGATCGCTCTTTGCCAGCGCGTGAATCAACTCAACAGAATCGTCCGTAGAACCGTCATCGACCAAGATCAGCTCCCAGGTCTGCCCGGACTGTTCCATGACATCCACGATCCGCCGGTAGAGCTCGGGGAGGTTCCCGGATTCGTTGAATATGGGAGCGACGATCGAGACCGTAGGTTTCATCTTGTCTCTTCCAGGAACGCAAAATCCGCGAGGGGCTGGCGCAGCCAACGGCCGGCCTCATTTTGCAGGTCTTTCATAGAGTACTCTTCCTTCATTCATAACTTTTCTGAAAAAAGGTCGTTCTTTTACCGCTTGAGCTGAACAGGGGTATCCTGCCGCGCGCAACCGATCCGAACAAGATGACCTTGGCAGCACCGAGAGCTTTCATTTGTTCGACCAGGCGGCTTGTTTCCGCCTCCAGACGGACCAGGTCCCGTTCCGTGGCGCGCATCGAATCGGTACTCCGATTATCTTATCACTTTCTTCAATGCCTGGAGAGTCGGCTCAATGATTGGCGCTTCTGGGACTGCCTGCATGGCCGCGCCTACATCTTTCAGACCGCTTCCGGTGTTTATGATGACCACCGGGTCATCCGGACTGACGACGCCTTCGCGGGCGGCTTTTTGCAGTCCGGCGAACGCTGCCGCCCCGGCTGGCTCAGCAAAAATCCCTGCTCGACCAAGCTCTGCGATCGCCTCGAGGATCTCCGCATCGCTGACGGTCAGATACGCGCCCCCGGTTAGCCTGGCAGCCCGCACGGCCCGCACCCCGTCGCGGGGCAGATCGACCGATATGCTGTCTGCGAGGGTCTGCGCCTTGACGGGCGTGATCGACTCCACACCTGTAAAAAACGCGTTGGCGATCGCCGCCGAGCCTTCCGCCTGGACTCCAAACAGCCGCGGCACCTCATCCAGCCAGCCGAGGGTGACCAACTCTTTGAACCCTTTATGTAGCCCGGAGATGATGTTCCCATCTCCCACGGAGACGAAGATTGCCGGCGGCCTTGCCAAACGACTCCGGTATAAAACAGTCTCCCAGATCTCAAATGCCGCGGTCTTCTTCCCCTCAATTGTAAAGGGGTTGTAGCCAGTATTGCGGTTGTACCAGCCGAACTCGTTCGCGGCCTGGATCGTCAGATCGAACGCCTGATCGTAGGTGCCGTTCACCAGGAAGACTTGCGCGCCGAACACCAACAGCTGGGCGATCTTGGCAGGTGGAGCCGTGCGCGGGGCGAAGATCACCGCGGGCTGGCCGACCGCGGCAGCCATGCCGGCGAGCGCTGCTCCGGCGTTCCCGGTCGAAGCTGTCACCACGACTGCTGCCCCGATCTCGCGCGCTCTGGCGACCACCACGGCGCTGGCCCGGTCCTTGAAGGACGCGGTCGGGTTGCGGCTCTCGTCTTTGATCCAGAGGTGAGTGAACCCCAGTTCTTGTAGCCCCGGTGGAGAATAGAGCGGCGTCCCACCGGCAGACCGGAGCGTGGTATTGGCACCACCAGGATCTTCCACCGGCAAGAGTAGTAAGAAACGCCAGAGTGAGGTTTCCTGCGACGCACTGATCCGTTCCGGAGCGGTCTTTCGACGGATCGCCTCGTAATCCATGATCAGGTCCAGGTTCCCCCCGTCAGCAGGACAAATATATTGGACCTCATCTGGCTGGTATTCATGCTCGCATATCGAGCATCGATATCCGGAGAATTTGTTCATTGGACACCCGATCGACTAGGCCCGCTAGCCTGGTCTGATAAGGAATATCATAACCCGCGTTCCCCCCGAATGTAAGGCAGCCCCAAAGCCGCCGGCGCTCCCAGCCTTTTCCGCACAGCTTCGCGTGAGCCGATTACCAATACGATTATCGTGAAGGCGTACGGAAGCATCTGCAGGAAGAACCCCCAATAAGGATTATAGTAAAAAGGATTGGGAAATCCTAGTAATATCGTTGGGCCCTGAATATCAAGGATCAGCCGCCTCAAAGCGCCGAAGGCATACGAGCCAAATGCAGCGCGCAGGGGGTCCCATTGGGCGAAGATAACAAGACCGACTGCAATCCAGCCCTGTCCAGCAGTGGTCAGTTCGCTAAACCATCCAGGGGAAATCGCCAGGCTGATCGTTGCTCCAGCCAGGCCCGCCAGGAGACCTCCTACGAACACGTAGAAATAGCGCAGCCGGTAAACGTTGATGCCCAATGTATCCGCCGCAGCGGGGTGTTCTCCCACAGCACGGAGATGCATTCCTGGGCGCGTCCTGTTTATAAAAAACCAGGAGAGCGGAATCAGCAAGTAACCTACATAGACCAGGACGCTCTGATTCTGAAAAAAGATCTGCCCAACGATCGGAATCTGGGATAGCAGGGGGATCGAAAAAGCCGGCATCAGGGAGATAGCGCCGGCTTTGCTCAAGCCCTCGCCAAGCACGACGCTGATCCCGGCGCCCAGGAATGTCAATGCCAGGCCGCTGACCACCTGGTCTGCTTGAAGTGTGACGACGATAAAGGCGTGGATCTGGCTGATTAACCCCGCGGCCAGCATCGCCAGCAAGACGCCCAACCAGGGATTTCCCGTCACGAGTGTGATGCTGAAAGCGCTCATCGCGCCGACTAACATCATCCCTTCGACGCCCAGATTCAGAACTCCCGAACGCTCCGCAAAGAGCTCCCCGATGGTAGCAAATAACAGCACTGTCCCCGTGCCTACGCCGGCTTGCAGGATGACGATGGGGTCCATCAGGCTGCCTCACGACGGGGGATAAACCGGACCCGGTAGCGCAGCAGAAAATCGCTGGCGATCAGGCTGACCAGAATAACACCCTGGATCAACTTAGGAATCCCGGATGGTTGTATTTCTCGACCCGCAAGGATCAGCGCTCCGAACAAGATCGATACGAGGATCACAGCGATCGGATTCAATTTTGCCAGCCAGGCGATGATGATGCCCGTGAATCCGTAGCCGGGCGATATCGCCCCCTGCAGGCGGTGAACTACGCCGCTGATCTCTGAGGCGCCAGCCAGTCCTGCCAGACCTCCAGAGAACATCATGACCAGGATCGTGTTCCGGGCGATGTTCAAACCAGCGTAACGCGCAGCCTGGGGGTTATCTCCAATCAGCCGGATTTCGTACCCCCAACGGCTGCGGTATACGATGAACCAAACCAGTATGGCGACCACCAGCGCGATTAAGAAACCCGCGTGAGTGGTTAATCCTGCCAGAACAGACACCTGTTTCGCGTAGTCTGTCAGGCGAGGCAGCCAGGCATTTCTCGGAAACATCGGGCTCATCTGGAAACCGCCTTCGCTCCAGATTGCATAGATGAAGAAATTATTCCAGGCAACCGCAATGTAGTTCATCATCAATGTTGTGATGATCTCGTTAACATTGAAACGCGCTTTGAGAAAGCCGGGAATGAATCCCCAAAGAGCACCGGCACCGATTCCCGCCAACAGCATCGCTGGTAAGAACAACCATGGAGAGGTATCCGCAGGAAGCAGGGGTGTCAACACCACCGCACTGGCCCCAAAAGCGCCCAGGAAAAACTGTCCTTCAGCCCCAATGTTCCATAATCGGCTCCGAAAGGCCAGGGAACATGCCAGCCCAACCAATATCAACGGCGTTGCCTTAACAAGAGTGTCCGAGAGAACGCCCAGGTTTCCAAACGATGCCCGGGCAATGTGCAGATAAGAGCGGACTGGATCCCCTCCAACCAGGGCGATGATTATCCCACCGGCTATCAGGGCCAGGACGATTGCCCCGAATGAAACCACTGCCGGGTACCAGCGCGGAGGCTCGACCAGACGAGATTCAATCCGAATGGTAAACGGCACAAGCCGGCGCTCGACCTCCTGTGGCGAGGACATCGTATCAGACATGCGAGGAGTCGCCTTTGCCGTTCCGAATATCTTCCAGCGACGTGCCCATCATCATCAAGCCGATAGTCGTCAGATCGCCATCCTGTACTTCTCCCATTATTTTTCCCTCGTATATTACAAGGATCCGATCACTTAAGGAAAGCAGCTCTTCCAGCTCCTCAGAGACGAGCAAGATGGCTGCGCCAGCATCGCGCTGGGCCAGGAGCAGTCGATGCACCCCCTCGATTGCCCCAACGTCCAGGCCACGCGTTGGCTGCATGGCGATCATGAATAACGGTTGGCCTGATATCTCCCGCGCCAGGATCACTCGTTGAAGATTGCCGCCCGACAACATGCGGACAGGAGTCTCAACGGTAGGCACGATAATATCGTAAGCTGCCTTGAGCTGCGTGGCAAATTCTTCCGCCACCCGCATATCCAGCATAACTCCCCTGGCAAAGGGAGGCTGGCGGTACTTTTTCATGATGACATTGTCAGTGACACTTAAATTCGGGGCAGTACCTACATGGGTACGATCCTCGGGGATATGGGCCAGGCCGCGCTGTATGCCCAATAATGGGGATTGGTTTTCGATCGGCTCGCCATTGAGCAGCACCCGGCCCCGGGTGCACCGCCGTAGCCCGGAGATCACCTGGGCGAGCTCGCGTTGACCATTCCCTGCTACACCCGCCAGACCAACGATCTCGCCGGCCCGGATGTCGAATGACACCCCCTGCAATGCCGGGAGCCCTTTATCATTTTCCGCATGGACATCTTCGACGGAAAGCACGATTTTTCCTGGGTGGCATTCCTGCCGTTCCAATCGGAATAAAACCTCCCGGCCAACCATCAAGCTGGCGAGTTCTTCCCGCTTGATCCCTTCGACTTTCAGGTCGCTGGCCGTAACCCTGCCTTTTCGCAGCACAGTGATTCGATCGGCGATCTCGGTGACTTCCTGAAGCTTGTGGCTAATGAAGATGATCGACTTGCCCTGCGCGACCATGGCGCGTAAAGTCTCGAATAAGCTATAAATCTCCTGGGGGGCCAGCACCGCTGTTGGCTCGTCCATAATGAGCACCTCAGCCCCGCGATAAAGCATCTTAAGAATCTCCACCCGCTGCTGTTCGCCTACCGAAAGTTGCCAGATCTTGGCGCGTGGATCGACTTTTAGACCATAGCGCTCACCCAGGTCAGCCACGACCTCATCGTACTCCGCCAGTTTCATGAGAAAGCGGGGGCGATCCAGCCCGAGCAAGATGTTTTCCGTAACAGTCTGCGTTGGCACCAGCATGAAATGCTGGTGAACCATTCCAATCCCAACTCGGATAGCATCGCGAGGGGAAGAAAATGAAACCGGCTTGCCATTCACAAGGATCGTGCCTGCATCAGGCCGGTATAATCCCGCCAGAATATTCATCAAAGTGCTCTTCCCGGCCCCATTCTCGCCTAACAACGCATGGATTTCTCCACGGCGGAGAGAGAAGTCAACCCGATCATTCGCCAGAACTCCAGGAAAGCTCTTTGAAATCGCACGCATCTCGATGACAGGAATTTCTGGAGCTGTTACTGTGGAAGCTCCGAATTCCAAAGAGGATGCGTAGGCGTTGTCTGGTCGATTATGCCCGGGAGGCTCAGAAGGATCAGGGAATTGGATTTCGCGAGGTTGGCCTGCCATGATCAAATTCAAAGGGGCCAGATCCCCACAGGCTCTGGCCCCTACGGTTAGATTTAACTACCCGCCGGTTTCGGGCAGCTCAGCGGTGATGCCGTCGGCCCACCAGTACATGCAGTACTTGCATTCCAGACCAGGTGCGCCAGGGGGGAACTGGTCCAGATCGCTTTGCTCCATTTTCTCGCCCGCCGGTACGATAACGTTGCCCTTGTTATCCTTGATCTCCCCGGCGAAGACATCGAAGCGCGTGAACCTGCCTGCGAGCATTTCCTGCAGGGTATCTTGAACCATCGTGATGACTTCTGCTGGCAGTTCCTCCATCCCAGGCGTGAGTTCCTGGCCTTCCATGAAGCCGAACAGACCCAGGCCGCCGCTGTCTGCATCGAAGTAATGCCATCCAGCCTGGTAGCTGCCATCGATGACCCCTTGCGTGATCGAGGCGTAGACCGGTCCCCAGTTCCAGTATGGAGCGGTCAGGCATCGTTCAACCTTGCACGAGCCAACCCAGTCATAGGTAACCCCCCACTTGCCTTTTTCCTGGGCCACATCAGCAACAGCCGGGGTGTCAGCACCGGTGAAGACCACTTGAGAGCCAGCATCGAACAACGAAGCTGCTGCCTCTTTTTCGATCACCGGGTCGTGCCAGGTATTAATCCAGCGGACATCCATGGTGCATTCGGGGCAGGTCTTCTTCATCCCCAGGGCAATCGCATTCCCCAGGCGGATCTCCTCCGGGATTGGGAAGGTCGCCATGTAACCGAGCTTCGGGTTTCCATCCAGCTTGGCCCGCGCCCCTGCAAGCATCCCGGCCAGATACTTCATGTTTTCCATCGCCCCAAACAGGTTCCCGAAGTTCTCCTGGTTCGACTTGTAACCGCTGATGTGGATAAACATCTGCTCCGGAAACTCGTTGGCGACGATTTCCATGGGATCCATGTAGCCGAATGAGGTGCCGAAGATCAGGTCAAACCCTTTACGCGCCAGGCTGCGGAAGACCTGCTCGGAGTCTGCGCCCTCAGGCACGTTCTCGATGTAGGCGACATGCACGTCAGGGACGTTTTGTTCCACATAGACCAGACCTTCGTAATGAGCCTGAGACCAGCCGCCATCATCATGGGGGCCAATCAACACCATGGCAACGTTGAACTTCCCCTCCTCAACATCCGGTATCTGAAGGCCGCCAGTCTCCGGGGCCTCTGTTGGCTGTGTCTCTGGTTGTTCTGTCTCGACCGCTTGCGTCGGTTGAGCTGGCCCTGCACACGCAGATAAGACAAGCGTTGCAACAAATAACAGGGCAGCCATTCGCCACAGTTTATTCCTGGACATACTTACTCCTCCTCGTTGTTTGTAATAAGAATTTTGGGTGTCAGCGTCAGACGTATCCTTGGATGGTTCGAGGTTTGCCTCCTTTCCCGCGAAATCCGCGACATTCCCGTTGAGATTACCTTCTCACCATCTGGTCGTCAATTGTCATTGTTCTTGATTTTCTACGCCGGATGACATCATTCAAGCGATCATCGATTCATCCGAATGGATGGAATACAAATTATCAATACCCTCGAAGGGTATCCTTGTTAAGCACTTGGTCTATTTTACCTTAAGGTACAACCCAGGTGCCGGTTTCGCCGCGCAGGGCACGCTGGATGTTTTCAGGATTAGTGATGATCGCCTGCCTCCCACCGCCTTCCAGGAACCAGATGATGGCCTGGATTTTGGGAGCCATCGAGCCTCTGGCAAAATGGACGCCTTCAGCCAGGTACTGTTTGACCTCGTCGAGCGTCATCCGGTCGATCCACTTTTCATCCGGTTTACCGAAGTTGAGGGCGACTTTCTCGACAGCTGTGGAGATCAACAACAGATCGGCTCCGATGAGCCGGGCAAGCAGGCTGCTCGCGTAATCCTTGTCGATCACCGCGGCAGTTCCCACGAACTGCCGGTTCCCCAGGTCGACAACCGGGATTCCGCCGCCGCCGACCCCGATCACAACCACGCCGGCTGCAATCAGAGTCTTGATCACCTCGAGCTCGACAACTTCCTTGGGCAGCGGCGAAGGGACAACACGCCGCCATCCCCGCCCGGCATCTTCGACCACTGTCCACCCCATCTCGCTCGCCCTCCACCTGGCCTCTGCCTCGTCCATAAAGCTCCCTATGGGCTTGCTCGGATTCTTGAACGCAGGATCTTCGCGATCGACAGCCACCTGAGTGATCACCGTCGCGACCGGTTTTTGAATTCCCCGCAGCCTCAGCTCGTTTTGGAGGGTCTGCTGCAAAGCGTAGCCGATCGCTCCTTGGGTATCAGCCCCACACACGTCGAGGGGCACTTCGTGCAGCCCCTCGACTTTGTGAGCAATCTCGGATCGTCGCAGGATGAACCCCACTTGAGGACCGTTGCCATGCCCGATGACGACCTCCCAGCCCGCTTCGATCATGTCCGCGATGTGATGGGTAGTCTCTTTTATTGCCTGGTACTGGTCTTCTACCGTCTGGTGGTTTTTATCTTTGATCAAGGAATTGCCGCCGATAGCGACGACAGCGATTTTTCGTTCTGACATGACAGCTCCTCAGCAGGGGATCGGATGGTCCTTCTATCTCATCGTGAGCGCCATCACGGCTTTCTGGACGTGCAGGCGGTTCTCGGCCTCGTCGTACACGACGGAATGGGGTCCATCCATCACCCCATCCGTGACCTCGATGTTCCTGTCCGCCGGGAGGGGGTGCATGTAGATGGCGTCTGGCCTGGCCAACCCCATCTTTCGCTCGTCCGTGATCCAGTGCTCGTATTTCTTTATGATTCGCGCGCCTTCTTCCGGATCTGGGGTGTGGACCATCGCTCCCCAGGACTTGGCATAGACGATGTCGGCATCTTTAAACGCCTTTTCCATATCATCCATGACCTCGAACCCGGTCCCAAACTTCCTGGCCTGTTCACGCGCCTGGTCCATGACCTCGGGCATCAATTTGAACTCCGGGGGGTGCGCAAGAACGACATCCAGCCCGAAGCGCGGCATCTGCAAAACCAGGCTCTGCGGCACCGACATGGGTTTCTGGTACGAAGCGGCGTAAGCCCACGAGACGACCATCTTCTTCCGGCGGATGTCCCGCCCTTTCTTCTCGATGATCGTCATCAAGTCGGCCAAGATCTGGAACGGGTGGTAGATATCGCACTGCATGTTCAAGACTGGCACGCGTGAGGCTTCGGCCACTGCGTTGAGATACCCGTTCCCCACCCCCCAGTCCACGTGACGGATGGCAATGCCATCGAAGTACCGCCCAAAAATCTCGCCAATCTCCTTCGGCGTGTCGCCGTGCGCGATCTGGGTGGTTTTCGATTCGATAAATGCTGCGTGTCCACCGAGCTGCGCCATCCCGGCCTCGAAGGAGCCTCGCGTGCGGGTGCTGGAGAAGAAGAACAGCATCGCCAGCACCTTGTCCCGTAGGTAAGGGTGCGGTTCACCGAGTGCTCGTTTGCGTTTGAGATCGAATGCTACATCTAAAACGGTCTCGACTTCCTCTTTGCTGAAATCGAGGTCCCCGATCAGGTCTCGCCCTTTTAAGTCAGTCTGCATGTCAATTCTCCTGTCGCGTTGTCGGGTTGCTTCAGCATCACTCCACCGCTCCCAGCACCAGGGCCAAAAGCGCCATGCGCATGACCACGCCATTGAACGCTTCCTGCCAGTAGCGGGACCAGCGGGTGATGTCCACATCGACCGGAATTTCGTCCATGCGCGGCAGGGAATGAAGCAGGATGGCATCCGGTTTGGCCTTCGTGGCGAGCAGTTCTCGAGTGATCTTGTAGTTGGCTGGTGTCATGCCCACCTCCGCACCGCGTTCGTCCCGTGCCTTTGTATAATCAGGCTGGACGACGGGTTCCACCAGGATCACGTCCGCCCTGGCGATCACCTGCTCCACATGTTCGGCCTCGGAAAAATCCAGGCTGTACTGGCGGAGCTCCGCTTTGAATTCTTCTGTAAGCGACATCTCCGGAGGGGAGACAAAAGTGATCGGGCAGTCGAACTGGGTCAGCGCATAACCGAGGGAATGCATCGTGCGCATGCGCATGTCTCCCACCGCCAGCCAGGTCAGTCCGTCGATCCGGCCCTTCTCTCGCAGGACCGTGTACAGATCGGTCAGGATCTGCGTGGGATGTTCGCCCCAGCCATCTCCGCCGTTGATCACCGGGATGCTGGCCCAGCGCGCCGCCTCGTGGGGTGCCCCCTGTTGGAAGTGCCGCATGACGATGACATCCCCGTAGAATTCGAGCATTTTGACCGTGTCTTTGATCGACTCCTGGTAGAA